>Ga0233425_10001440_pt1 | contig 53370 bp, 54 predicted proteins | sample Watercolumn_Towu_2_FD_181712 | JGI IMG/M metagenome (GOLD analysis project Ga0233425, IMG submission 181712) | Freshwater microbial communities from Lake Towuti, South Sulawesi, Indonesia - Watercolumn_Towuti2014_140_MG | ecosystem: Environmental > Aquatic > Freshwater > Lake | place... | reverse complement strand
GTCGGTGCTTTCGACGAACAGCTGGATTCGGCCGGGGCGCAGCCGCTCGCCGATGGCGCCCTCGAACCGCGAGGGGACATAGCGCAGGATCTGGCCGCGCTTGATGGGGCCGCCCGAGGTGGCGGTCAGATACAGTTCGTCGTCGCCCCAGAAGATGCCTTCACCGCGCGAGACCAGGGTGGCGCCGGCGGCGTGGCCGCGCTGGCGCAGGTCGCCGGCGGGGCTTTCGACGTCCTCCAGGTCGATCCAGACGACCTCGCGCCAGTCTCCGACGGACCAGATGCGGGCGTCGTGGTTCGAGGAGTCCGAGCCGCGCGCGTCCCTGAAGGCCATGGCCTGGAGCTTGCCGCCCTCGGCCAGCTTGCCGGGGGTCGTCGGAATGAAGCGGTAGAACAGGCCGTCGGCCTTGTCCTCGGTCAGATAGACGATGCCGGTGCGCGGATCGACGCAGACTGCCTCGTGGTCGAACCGGCCCATGGCCTTGAGCGGCGCGGGGTCCGCCAGACCCGTGCCGGCGGCGGGAACCTCGAAGACATAGCCATGCTCCTTGCGCACATCGGAGTCGGCGGGCGCGGCCTCGGTCTCCTCGCAGGTCAGCCAGCTGCCCCAAGGCGTGTGGCCGCCGCAGCAGTTGGTGCTGGTGCCGGAGAGGGACAGGAACTGGCGCACCGTGCGCCGGGTCTCGAGATCGTAGACGAGGGTGGTCGTGCCGCCGGGCAGGGGGCGGCCGTCCTTGTAGGTGTCATAGCCCTTTGCGGGGTCCAGCAGGCCGAGGCGTTCCTGATGGAAGCCCCCGGGGCCGAGATTGCGGTGCAGGCCGCTGGAGCTGCCCAGTTCGTGGTTGCGGACCAGGGCGACGCGCGGGCCGTCGAGTGCGAAACAGCCCATGCCGTCGAACTGGCCCGGCACGAACAGGCCGTCGTCCATGGTGTCGCCGGCCTGGGAGATGACCTGGTAGGAGAAGCCTTCGGGCAGATCCAGCAGCCGGTTCGGATCACGCACCAGCGGGCCGTAGCCGGCGACCTGGTTGACGTAGGTTTCCTCGCCGGCGGTCTGGGCCTGAACATTGCGGGCCAGGCCGGCGAAGGCGAAGGCGGCGGCGGAGCCGGCGATCAGGTCACGACGATGGGGGCGCATGGAGACTCCGGGCTGGTGGTCCCGCTTATGACCGGGGCGGGCGTCGGGGTCATCATGGTTCTGTGACGCCCCGGGCCATCGCTCAGTCCTTGAGCGCCCGTCCGGCCACCACGGCCCGGGCGCCGAATTTGGCCCGCAGGGCTTCGATGGCGGTTTCGGTCTTCAGGGCGCGCGTTTCCGCCGTGTCGAACAGGGCCGGCGCGTCAACGGCGGCGACGACCTCGCCCATGCCGATGCCGATCAGCCGGTAGGGGCGGCCGAGCTCCGGCGCCATCAGGGCGCGGCCGGCGGCGAACAGGGCCCGGGCGGTCCGGACGGGCTCGGGCAGGGAGATGCGGCGGGTGACGATCCTGAAGTCGGTGCGGCGCAGCTTCAGCACGATGACCCGGCTGGCCACGCCGTCGCGGCGCGCCTTGGAAGCCAGCTTCTCGCACAGGGGCCAGAGTTCGGCTTCGAGGTCCTCGGCCGTGGTCAGATCCTCGTTGAAGGTGGTCTCGGCGCTCATGCCCTTGCGGTCGTGGGCCGGATTGACGAGGCGGGCGTCGCGGCCGTGGGCGAGGTCGTGCAGGCGCAGGCCGGTCTCGCCATAGCGTTTGACCAGGTCGCGCACGTCCGCCGCGGCCAGATCGCCGACGGTGGCGAAGCCGTCGCTGTTCAGGGTTCTGGCGAAGACCGGGCCGACGCCGGGGAGGATGCGGATGGGCCGCGGCGCCAGAACATCCTTCGCCTCGGACCCGAGGACCGAGAAGCCGCGCGGCTTGTCGAGTTCGGAGGCGACCTTGGCTAGGAAGCGGTTGGGAGCCAGGCCGATGGAGACGGTCAGGCCGGTGTCCTCCTCGATCTGCTTCTGCAGCCGGATCAGCTGGAAGGCGGGCGGGCCGCCGTTGAGGCGTTCGGTGCCGGCCAGATCGATCCAGGCCTCGTCCAGCGACAGGGTCTGGACCAGGGGCGTCAGCTTGCCGACCGCGCCGAAGATGGCCTCGCTGGCGGCGATATATTTGCGGAAGTCGGGCCTGATGACCACGGCTTCCGGGCAGGCCTTGAGCGCCTTGAACATCGGCATGGCCGAATGGACGCCGTACTGACGGGCGACGTAGCAGCAGGTGGAGACCACGCCGCGCTTGCCGCCGCCGACGATGACCGGCCTGTCGCGCAGTTCGGGGCGGTCGCGCTTCTCCACCGAGGCGTAGAAGGCGTCGCAGTCCAGATGGGCGATGGTCAGCCGATCCAGCTCGTCGTGACAGACCACGCGGCGGGAATCGCAGGCCGGGCACCGGTCGACCCTGTGGTCGCCGGTCCGGAGGCAGTCGCGGCAGATGGCGCGAATCGGCACGTTTGAGGCCCTGTAGCGTCGCTTCACCCCAACTTAAGACCCGTGGGGGCACAGTGCACGAAGAAGGCGACAAGCCTCCGTGCAGCCGCACTCCATGAGGCGACAGGCCAGGTGATGATGTCCAAGAAAGTCCTCATCGTCGAGGATAACGAGCTGAACATGAAGCTCTTTCATGATCTGCTCGACTCCCAGGGCTACGAGACCCTGCAGACCCGCGAGGGCCTTCAGGCCCTGGCCCTGGCGCGACTGCACAAGCCCGACCTGATCCTGATGGACATCCAGCTGCCGGAAATCAGCGGCCTGGAAGTGACCAAATGGCTCAAGGACGACGAGGAGCTGAGCCACATCCCCGTCGTCGCCGTCACCGCCTTCGCCATGAAGGGCGACGAGGAGCGCATCCGCCAGGGCGGATGCGAGGCCTATATCTCCAAGCCCATCTCGGTGATGCATTTCCTCGACGTGGTTCGGAAACACCTGGGGTAGGGACCGATGACGGCGCGCATTCTTGTCGTTGACGACGTCGAGCCGAACGTCCGCCTGCTCGAGGCCAAGCTGACGCTCGAATACTATGAGGTCCTGACCGCAAGCGACGGCGCGACAGCGCTGCAGATCGCGTCGGACGAACGGCCCGACATCATCCTGCTGGACGTCATGATGCCCGGTATGGACGGGTTCGAGACCTGCCGCCGGCTGAAGGCCGATCCCGTGACCCGCCACATCCCCGTCGTGCTGGTGACGGCGCTGGACGGGCGCGAGGACAAGATCAAGGGACTGGAGGCCGGGGCCGACGACTTCGTCACCAAGCCGATCGACGACGTCGTCCTGTTCGCACGCGTGAAATCCCTGGTGCGGCTGAAGTCCGTGATGGACGAACTGCGCGAGCGCGAGGAAAGCGGACGCAAGCTGGGCGTCGACACCGATGGCGCCGGCCGTCTGCGCGGCTCGGGCGGGCGGGTGCTGATCGTCGACGACAACCGGCGTCAGGCCGAGAAGATGGTCGAACACCTGGCCGGGGAACACCGCCCGACGGTGGAGGCCGACCCGGCCGCGGCGCTGATCGCGGCGCGCGGGCCGGTCGACCTGATGATCGTCAATGTCTCGAGCACCGAGTTCGACGGCCTGCGCTTCGTGGCCCAGGTGCGGTCGACCGAGGCGTCGCGCCGGCTGCCGATCCTGGCGGTCGTGGACCAGTCCGACCGGCCGCGCCTGCTGAAGGCGCTCGAGCTGGGGGTCAACGACATCCTGCCGCGGCCCGTGGACCCGGAAGAGCTGGAAGCGCGGACGCGCACCCAGATCAAGCGCAAGCGCTACGCCGACTTCCTGAAGCAGAAGCTGGACTACAGCCTCGAGATGGCGGTCACCGACGCCCTGACGGGGCTGCACAACCGCCGCTACATGGCCGGGCAGCTGCAGGGGCTGATGAACCGGGCCGGGCAGGGCGGCGAGGGCGTCGCCGTGCTGGTGATGGACATCGACCACTTCAAACTGGTCAACGACGGCTTTGGCCACGACGCCGGCGACGAGGTGCTGCGTGAGTTCGCGGTGCGGCTGGCGACAAACGTGCGGGCCATCGACCTGCCGTGCCGGCTGGGCGGCGAGGAATTCGTGGTGGTGATGCCGGGCGCCAGCATGGAGGACGCCGTGCGCGTGGCCGACCGCATCCGGCGCGACGTGGCCTCGCAGCCGTTCCCGATCATGGGCGGGGCCGAGGCCCTGACGATCACCGTCTCTGTGGGGGTGGCCTTCAGCGACGGCCTGAACGACACGCCCGAGGCCCTCCTGAAACGGGCCGACGAGGGGGTCTACGAGGCCAAGGCCCACGGCCGGAACCAGGTCATCGCGCGGGCGGCCTAGACGGCCTCAGCGGCTCATCCAGGGCTTGGACTTGCCTGTGGCGATGCGCGCGGCCTGTTCGCGCTGGAAACGGCCGCCGCGAGGCGGTTTCTCGCGGGCCGCGATCGCCGCCTGTTTCAGACGGAGCGCCCGCTGGACGGAGCTCTCGGCGGGTTCGGGGGTCTGCGGGTCATCGGTCGGATCGCTCATCACGCCACTCCACAAGCCCAAAGAAAAACGCCCGACGTCGCCGCCGGGCGTTTTCGCATCCAGCAAGGCCTGCGCCTTACTTGATCTTGCCTTCCTTGAACTCGACGTGCTTGCGCACGACGGGATCGTACTTCTTGACGACCATTTTCTCGGTCATGGTCCGGGCGTTCTTCTTGGTGACATAGAAGAAGCCGGTGTCGGCCGTGGAGTTCAGGCGGATCTTGATGGAAGCCGGTTTGGCCATCGGGAATTACCTCTGCGACGGCGAAAGCCGCTAAAATAAGAGGCGCGGAACATACTCAGGCGCGACCGGAAGTCAACGGCGACTTGCGGCCTTCCATGCGCCGAGCTTCCGGACGGTGGCGCAGACGGGCGAGCCGTCCTTGCCGCGGCCGGGCAGATGGACCTCGAGAACCGCGCCGGGGACCAGCAGGGCCGGCGGAATGTCGTGAATGTCGATCTTGGCGCGGCGGCTCCAGACGCTGGCGTGGTCGCCGGCCGAGGTCCCGATGCGGATGTAGACGAAGCGGCGCGTCGGGCCCTCGCGGCGCACGAAGGGGCCGGTCATGCGGCCATCGGGCTGGAGGGTGATCGGGACCTCGAACGAAACCGGCGCGTCGCCTGCTGTGACGGGCTCGAACGGCATGTCGTCCTTCTGGAGGCTGTAGCGCACTCCGGGAACCGGGTCGTCGATGGTGAGACGAAGCGTCACGGTTTCGGCCATGGGCGCAGGTTAGGCGAGGCCGGCCGGTCGTGCCAAGCTGATCCCATGAAACAGATCGCCGTTCTCGCCGCCGCCGTCGCCCTGTCCGCCTGCGCCAGCCTTCCCGGCGCCCGGGCCCCGGAACAGGACGCCTTCATGGCCAACCTCAACGCCCTATGCGGGCAGCGATTCGTCGGGCGGGTGGTCACCACCGACGCCGCCGATGCGAATTTCGCCCGATCGCGGCTGGTGATGCACGTCCGCGACTGTTCGGCGGACGAGGTGCGCATTCCCTTCCATGTCGGCGAGGACCGGTCCCGCACCTGGGTGATCAGCCGCAACGAGGCGGGCGGGCTGACGCTGAAGCACGATCACCGCGATCCCGAGGGCCGGCCCGACGGCTTCCACTGGTACGGCGGCGACACGGTTTCGGCGGGCGCGGCGGAGCGGCAGGAATTCCCGGTCGATGCGTTCTCGAAGGAACTGTTCATCGCCGGGGACGCGCCGGTGTCGACCGCCAATGTCTGGGCGGTCGAGGTGCATCCGGGGCGGACATTCGCCTATGAACTGCGGCGGCCGAACCGCCATTTCCGCGTCGAGTTCGACCTGACGCGGCCCGTCGCGGACTAGCCCGCGGCCATCACGCCGCAGACCACCCGGTCGCCGGCCCCGCCGATGGGCTGACTGGTCTGGTCGTCCATATTGGCGTGAATCACGAGGGCCGAGCCGTCGGCGTCCCACAGCCACTGGCCGGGGCCGTTGCGGGCGATGCGGGCGCGGGTGGTGAAGACCTCGGCGTTCACCCGGCCCTGGGCGTCGGCGAAGACGTTGGGCAGGTCGCCGTCGTCGGGCCCGCCGGCGTTGAGCAGGCCGTGGGGCGCCTTGGGCTCGCCGTGGTTGATATGGCCCCCGGCCGAGGTGAAGGGCGCGGCGCACTGGCCCGTGGCGTGGATGTGGACGCCGTGCCAGCCGGGGGTCAGACCCTCGGCCTCGATGCGGATCAGCAGGCCTGTGGCTCCCTGCGTCAGGATGGCCCGGCCCGCCCGCACGCCGGCGGAGTTGATCAGCGTCGCCTCGCCGAAATCGCCGATGGCGGCCCGGTCCGGGCCGTCGGAGTAGTCGTTCGCCGTGACGCTGACGCAGGCCCCCAGGGCGGCGATCAGGGGCAGGGCGGCGAGGGCGGACAGGCGGGCGAGGCGCATGGTCTGGAATCCTTGTCTGGGCGGAGCGCTTCCGGGCGGCCCGGCTTTGCCACGGGGGTCTCTGGATGCTAGAAAACCCCTTCGCGGATCACGTTCCGATTCCGGCCATTTAAAGCCTGATTTCCTTGACTGACGACAGCTATAACGACGCGCTTCCTCCGGTTTCGGGCGGCGGCGGCGGCGACATTTCCACCATCACCATCGAAGACGAGCTGAGGCGCTCGTATCTCGACTACGCCATGAGCGTGATCGTGAGCCGCGCCCTGCCGGACGCGCGCGACGGGCTGAAGCCCGTGCACCGCCGCATCCTGTATTCGATGCACGATCTGAAGATGACGCCCGACCGGCCCTATTCGAAATGCGCCCGGGTCGTCGGCGACGTGCTGGGCCGGTTCCACCCGCACGGCGACGCCTCGGTCTATATGGCGCTGGTGCGCATGGCCCAGCCATTCTCGATGGGACTGATGCTGGTCGACGGCCAGGGCAATTTCGGCTCGGTCGACGGCGATATGCCGGCCTCGATGCGATACACCGAGGCCCGGATGGCCCCGGCGGCCTCGGCCCTGCTGACCGACATCGACAAGGACACGGTCGATTTCCAGCCGAACTACGACGAGAAGGAGCTGGAGCCCGTCGTCCTGCCGGCGCGGATCCCCAACCTGCTGGTCAACGGCGCCGGCGGCATCGCCGTCGGGATGGCGACCAACATCCCGCCGCATAACCTCGGCGAGATCATCGACGCGTGCGTGGCCCTGCTGGACGATCCGAACGTCAGCGACGACGCCCTGCTGGACATCGTGCCCGGTCCCGACTTCCCGACCGGCGGCGAGATCATGGGCCGCACGGCCCCGCGCAACGCCCTGCGCGACGGCCGCGGCTCGGTCATGGTGCGCGGCAAGGCCACGATCGAGACGATCCGCAAGGATCGCGAGGCCATCGTGATCACCGAGCTGCCCTTCCAGGTCAACAAACAGACCCTGATCGAGCGCATCGTCGAAATGGTCCGCGAGAAGCGGATCGAGGGCATTTCCGACGTCCGCGACGAATCCGACCGCGACGGCATGCGGATGGTCATCGAGCTGAAGCGCGACGCGTCCGGCGACGTGGTGCTGAACCAGCTGTGGCGCTTTACGGCGATGCAGAGCTCGTTCGGCGTCAACATGCTGGCCCTGAACCACGGCCGGCCGCAGCAGATGGGCCTGCGCCAGCTGCTGGAAGCCTTCCTGGAGTTCCGGGAAGAGGTGGTCGTCCGCCGCATCAAGTTCGAACTGGCCAAGGCCCGCGACCGCGGCCACGTGCTGGTCGGGCTGGCCGTGGCCGTGGCTAATATCGACGAGGTCATCCACATCATCCGCAGTTCGGCCGATCCGGCCGAGGCGCGCGAACGGCTGCAGGCCAAGGCTTGGCCGGTCGGCGACATGATCGCCCTGATCGAGCTGATCGCCGACCCGCGCTCGATGCTGGTCGAGGGCGACAAGCTGAATCTGACGGACGAGCAGGCGCGGGCCATCCTGGGCCTGACCCTGAGCCGCCTGACCGGTCTGGGCCGCGACGACATCTTCGGCGAGGCGCGCGGCCTGGCCGACACCATCCAGGGCCATCTGACCCTGTTGAGCGACCGCGCCAACATCCTGGCCGTGATCCGCGAGGATCTGCTGCTGGTGAAGGACGAGTTCGCGGTTCCGCGCCGCACCCTCATCGGCGAGGGCGATTTCGAGCTCGAGGACGAAGACCTGATCCCGCGCGAGGACATGGTCGTGACGGTGACCCACGGCGGCTATGTCAAGCGGGTGGCGCTGAACGCCTATCGGACCCAGCACCGCGGCGGCAAGGGCCGTTCAGGCGTGGCGATGAAGGAGGACGACGCCGTCGTCGGCGTCTTCTCGGCCTCGACCCATACGCCGGTGCTGTTCTTCGCCACCAACGGCAAGGCCTACAAGCTGAAGACCTGGCGTCTGCCGCTGGGCAATCCGCAGTCGCGCGGCAAGGCCTTCGTCAATCTGCTGCCGATCGAGCCGGGCGATTCGATCATGAACGTCCTGCCGCTGCCCGAGGACGAGGCGGACTGGGCCAACTACGACATCATGTTCGCCACCAAGTCGGGCGACGTGCGCCGCAACAAGCTGAGCGACTTCGCCACCGTCAACCGGGCCGGCAAGATCGCCATGAAGCTGGAGGAGGGCGACCACATGGTCGGCGTGGCCCTGTGCACCGCCGAGGACGACATCATGCTGACGACCGCCCTGGGCCGCGCCATCCGCTTCAAGGCGGACGACGTGCGCGTGTTCAAGGGCCGCGATTCGACCGGCGTGCGCGGCGTGCGTCTGCAGAAGGGCGACGAGGTCATCTCCATGGCCGTGCTGGCCCGCGTCGACGCGACGCCGGACGAGCGCGCCGCCTATGTCAAACACGCCTCGGCCATGCGCCGGGCGACGGGCGAGGGCGAGGACGAAACGCCGACCGTCGACGCCGACGACGAGGCGACGGGCGACGCCGCCCTGAGCGTCGAGCGGATCGCGGAACTGGGCGCGGCCGAGCAGTACATCCTCACCGTCACCGACACCGGCTTCGGCAAGCGGTCTTCCGCCTATGAATACCGGCGCACCGGGCGCGGCGGGCAGGGGCTGACCGCCCACGGCCTCGGCGGTCGCGCGGGCACGCGTCTGGCGGCCTCGTTCCCGGTCGAGGACGGCGACGAACTGCTGCTGGTCACTTCGGGCGGGCAGATGATCCGCACGCCGGTGAGCCAGGTCCGCATCGTCGGCCGGTCCAGCCAGGGCGTGACCATCTTCCGCACCGCCGAAGGGGAGCGGGTCGTCTCGGTCGAGCGGCTGCCCGACAGCGGCGGCGATGACGAGGCCAGCGAGGTCGAAGCGGACGGCGAGGGCGGCGAAAGCTGATCCATGGCGGGCGCCGTTGAACTGAGCGTCGACGGCGCGCCGGCCAGTCCGGACGATCTGACCCATGTGGCGCTGGTCAACTACGGCGCCTACACCTCGTTCCGTGTGGAGCAGGGCGGCGCGCGCGGGCTGGACCTGCATCTGGCGCGGCTCGAGGCCGAGGCGGTCGAACTGTTTGGCGAACCGGTCGGGGAGACGCGTCTGCGCGACCTGATGCGGGCGGCCGCAGCGGGGCGCCGGGATTGCTGGCTGCGGGTCAGCCTGTTTTCGCCGGAGATCGGCCCGCGGACGCCGGACTGGCGCGGTCGGCCGAAGGTGATGATCGCGGCGTCGCCTCCGCCTCCGCCGCTGGCCGACAGCGTGCGGCTGCAGGTCCAAACCTATGCCCGGGACGCCCCCCATCTGAAGCATGTGGCGACCTTCGGCCTGATCCGCGCCCGCCGGTTGGCGCGTCTTGAGGGTTTCGATGACGCACTGTTTGTTGATGTGGACGGTCAGGTTTCGGAAGGAAGTCTTTGGAATATTGGATTTGTATCCGGAATTGAAGTGATCTGGCCCCAGGCGCCCATGCTGGCGGGGGTCGCGCAGGCGCTTGTGCAGCGGGGCCTCGAGCGTTCGGGGCTGACGGGCAGGAGCGCGCCGGTCCATGTCGATGATCTGGCGCATTTCGACGGCGCCTTCCTCTGCAACAGCGCGACGCCGGCCTGCGCCGTGGCGGCGGTCGGCGATCATGCGTTCGCGGCGTCGCCGGCGATGATCGACCGCCTTGCCGCCGCATGGGCGTCGAACCCGGTTCAACCGATCTAGGCTGTGGCGGCGGCGGCTGCTAAACCACTGGAAAGCGGGGAGGACTGCATGCGCATCGGCCTGTATCCGGGCACGTTCGATCCCGTGACCAACGGACATATGGACATCATCGGCCGCGCGGTGAAGCTGGTCGACAGGCTGGTCATCGGGGTCGCCCGCAACGACGACAAGGGGCCGCTGTTCCGGACGGACGAGCGCGTCGAGATGGTCCGCGCCGAGGTCGCCCATCTGGGCGACAGGGTCGAGGTCCGGGCCTTTTCCACCCTGCTGATGCATTTCGCCGAGGAGCTGGACGCCAGCATCATCGTGCGCGGCCTGCGCGCCGTGGCGGACTTCGAATACGAATTCCAGATGACGGCGATGAACCAGCGCCTCAATGCCGACATCGAGACAGTCTTCCTGATGGCCGATCCGCGGCATCAGGCGATCGCCTCGCGGCTGGTCAAGGAAATCGCCCGCCTGGACGGCGCGATCGACAGTTTCGTCAGTCCAGCCGTCGCCAGGGCGGTCCGGGACAAGGTCAAGGGATAGAATGAGCCTTCGTATCGCAATCATCGGCGTGTTCTCGATGGCGCTTCTCGCCGCCGGCCTGCCGGCCGCCGCCCAGACGCCCGCCGCCGAATGGCGCACCGTCGCGCCGGAAAACCTGCTGGTCATCGACACCGCCAAGGGCCGCATCGTGGTCGAGCTGGATCCGGCTGTCGCGCCGCTCTCGGTCGCGCGCATCCGGACCCTGGCGGATCAGGGCTTTTATGACGGGCTGAAATTCCACCGCGTCATCGCGGGCTTCATGGCCCAGACCGGCGATCCGCTCGGCACCGGCGCCGGCGGCAGCGAACTGCCGGACGTGCCCGGCGAATTCCAGTTCCGGCGCGGGCGCGATCTCGGCTTCGTCAGTCTGGTCCCCGCGCCGACCGGACAACTGGGCATCGCCGGCTCGATGCCGGTCTTCACCCAGCCCGACGCGCAGATGATGGTCACGGCCGACTTCAAGACCGCCGCCCAGGCCCTGTTCTGCCCCGGCGTGGCGGGCATGGCCCGCAACAACGACCCGAACGGCGCCAACAGCCAGTTCTTCCTGATGACCGGATCCAATGAAAGTCTGAACGGCCTGTACACGCCCTTCGGGCGCGTGCTGTCGGGCCTGGACGTGGTCAAGACGCTGAAGGCGGGGACCGAGGCCGGCAACGGGCAGGTCCCCGATCCGGACGTCATTACCCGCGCCCGGACCGCCGCCGCCATGCCTGAGGGCCAGCGCCCGACCGCGCGCGTGATGACGGCGCGCAGCCCGGCCTTCGCGGCCCTGGTCGAACAGAAGCGCGCCGAGCTGGGATCGCGCTTTACGGTCTGTGACGTGCAGCCGCCGGCCGAAGTGACGGGCGGCTGATCCGGAAATGAGGGGGAAGACGATGCAGCGGTTTCTCGGTTTCGCGGTCCTGGGGCTCCTGACAGCCGGCGCGGCGAACGCGCAGGATTCGGGCGGGACCCCGCCTCCGCCCCCCGCGCCCACGGCCGCGACGACCATCCCCGCGCCCGAGTGGCGGACGGCGAGCGCCGAGAATCTGTTGGTCATCGACACCACCAAGGGGCGTATTCTCGTCGAACTGACGCCCGAGGCGGCGCCGCTGCATGTGGAGCGGGTCAAGCTGCTGGCCCGGCGCGGCTTCTATGACGGAGTGCCGTGGCATCGCGTCATCGACTGGTTCATGGCCCAGACCGGCGACCCGCTGGGCAATGGCGAGGGCCAGAGCCCCTATCCCGATCTGAAGGCCGAGTTCACCTTCCGCCGCGAGGCGACCATGCCGTTCGCCGCCGTGGCCGAGCCCGCCGGGGCCCGGTTGGGCTTCTTCCATTCGCTGCCGGTCCAGACCCAGCCCGATTCCGCCTTCGCCCTGACCGCCGACGGCAAGGTTCACGCCTGGGGGCTGTATTGCCCGGGCGTGGCCGGCATGGCGCGGGACGAGGGCAATGACACGGCCAACAGCCAGTTCTTCATCATGCGGCAGGCCTATCCGGCGCTCGACAAGCGCTACACCATCTGGGGCGTGACGGTGTCGGGACTGGACGTGGTGCGCAGCCTGCAGGTCGGCGACGGCGACAACGGCATGATGACCCAGGCCCAGCCGGACCGGATGACGCGCGTGCGCGTCGCCGCCGACATTCCGGAGGCCGAACGGCCCTCGGTTCAGGTTCTGGCGACGGATTCGCCGCGCTTCCGGGCCCTGGTGGAGGAAACCCGCGCGGCGCGCGGCGCGGACTTCTCGGTCTGCGACATCACCCTGCCGGTGCAGGTGGTCAACTAGCGGGTTCGCTGCGTCCGGCGTTGGGCCCGCGTCCGCGGCGCCGCCGACGGGAGGGCGTCCGGGCGGCTCGCATCTGCTGCAGCAGCAGGCCCTCTCTCAGGCCGCGATCGGCGACGCGGACGCGTTCGGACGGCCATGCGCGCTGGACCGCCTCCATGATGGCGGCGCCGGCGAGGACCAGATCGGCCCGATCCGGCCCGATGCAGGATTCGGCGGCGCGCCCCGCAGGCCCCAGGGCCATCAGCTTTTCGGCCGCGCGCTCGCAGTCGCCGCTGGTCATCCAGAGGCCGTCGACCAGATTCCGCTGATAGCGGCGCAGGCCCAGATGGATGCCGGCCAGGCTGGTGATGGCGCCGGAGGTTCCGATGAGATGGCCGCGTCCGCCGGTGAAGATGTCCCTCAGCTCCGGGCCGACGGGGGCGGCGGCCAGAGCCTGGCCCATGTCGGCGACCATGGCCTCATACCAGGCGTCCAGTCCCGCGCCCGGCTCGGGATGGCGTTCGGCCAGGGTGACGACGCCGACCGGCGCGGACATCCAGCCCTCGAGCAGGAAATCCTCGCGTCCCCGCCGCCTCAGCCAGCTGAGTTCGGTCGATCCGCCGCCGACGTCCACGACCAGAACGGCCTCGGCCGAATGATCGAACAGGTTCAGGCAGCCCTCGACCGCCAGCCTGGCTTCCTCGACGGGGTCGATGATCCGCAGTTTGAGGCCGGTGCCCAGACGGACGCGTTCGATGAAGGCCTCGCCGTTGTCGGCCTGACGGCAGGCCTGGGTGGCGACGGCCATCAGCCGGGCCGGGTCGACGCCCTTTCTGGCGACGCGCTCGCCGCACAGGACCAGGGCCTCATAGGCGCGGTCCATGGCCGCCTCGTCCAGCCGGCCCGTGCGGGAAAGGCCTTCGCCCAGACGGACGATGCGGCTGAAGGAATCGACGACGCGAAAGCCGTCGCGCGCCGGCCTGGCGATCAGCAGGCGGCAATTGTTGGTCCCCAGATCGAGCGCGCCATACAGCAGCGCCTCGCGACCTGACGCCCCGGACCCGCCGACGGCGCCGCCCCGGGCGCGCCGTCGATCGGGCTTGCGGAGCTGGGACCGCTCGTCACGCCGTGGCGCGCCGTCGGTCTCCGGCATGGGCCGAAACTTTCAAGGTGGGCGGTCCGAAACGGCGCCCGTCCCGGACACCTTAGGACCGCCAAACGCTCCGCGCCAAGCGCATGTGACGCGAAAATGAACAGGAGCACATCCATAAGGCTCAGGTTGGGTCCGGCATCGTGTCGCCATGGCCCGGCAATCCGTAGCGAAATTCGGCCTCGGCCAGATCGTCCGTCACCGCGACGCCGCCTTCCGCGGCGTGGTGATCGACATCGACCCCACCTACGCGGGCAAGCCCGGCGAAACGGGTGAGATGACGCCTGACCAGCCCTTCTATCAGGTTCTGGCCATCGGGCCGGAAGGCGGCTTCATCGCCTATGCCGCCGAGGCTGCGCTGGAGCATGATCCGGAGTTGGCGGCGTTGAGCAAGGAGGCCGAGCAGCGCTGGTTCACCGTCGACTCCCAGGGCCGTCACGCGCCGCTGAGGCACGCCATTCATTGACGGCGTCTGGCGCGTCGGCGACGCCCGGCCTAGATTGGCGGCAAGGGCCGGTCAGAGTCCGCAGGTTGCAGGAGACGTCATGTCAGACTTCGAGCATGTGTTCGACAAACCGCCCGAGGGCGCGGCCGCTGACTGGACGATTCCGCAGGACTGGGCGTCCTACACCGAGGTCGAGCACCGGACCTGGGACACGCTTTACGCCCGCCAGATGAAGATCCTGCCCGGCCGCGCCGCCGACGTCTTCCTGAAGGGGCTGACGGCCCTGGATCTGAACACCGGCGGCATTCCCGATTTCTCGGTGATGAACCCCAAGCTTCAGGCCCTGACCGGCTGGACCGTGGTGTGCGTGCCCGGGCTGGTGCCGGACGACGTCTTCTTCGACCATCTGGCCAACCGCCGCTTCCCCTCGGGCCAGTTCATCCGCAAGCCGGATCAGCTGGACTATCTGCAGGAGCCGGACATCTTCCACGACGTCTTCGGCCATGTGCCGATGCTCAGCGATCCCGACTTCGCCGATTACATGGAAGCCTACGGCAAGGGCGGGCAGCGGGCCGCGTCGCTGGGCATGCTGCAGAACCTGGCGCGGCTGTACTGGTACACGGTCGAGTTCGGCCTGATGCAGGACGCGGGCGGCCTGCGCATCTACGGCGCCGGCATCGTCTCGTCGGCGACCGAGAGCGTCTTCTCGCTGGAGGATCCGTCGCCGAACCGGCTGGGCTTCGATCTGGAGCGGGTGATGCGGACCCTGTACCGGATCGACGACTTCCAGCAGGTCTATTTCGTCATCGACTCGATCGAGCAGCTGAAGGCCGAGACGCTGAAGGATTTCGGCCCGATCTACGACCGGCTGAAGGGCGCCGACGACATAGCCATCGACGCCATTCTGCCGACCGACCGGGTCTTCACCCGCGGCACCCAGGCCTATGCCGGCAAGGGCGGGCGGTTCGCGGCCTGAGCAGCCGCCGGCCGGGGCCTGACGCCGAGCAGCAATCCCAGCCATCCGAGCCGCCGGGCGATCTCATAGGCCGCGAAACAGGCGGCGAAGGTCGCCGCGATGACCAGCCCGGCCTCGACCGGCAGGGGCAGATTCAACGGCATCAGATACCAGGCCGCCAGGATGATCACCGTCTGGTGCACGATGTAGAAGGGGAAGACGCCGACGCTGAGATAACGCAGCACGGGTCCGCCGCGGTTCAGATAGCGGGCGCCGTAGCCCAGGATGGCGGCGATCCAGACCCACTGATCGACGGCGTAGACGACCCGCATCGCGTCGCGCAGGGCCGCGGGCGGGGCCGCGTCGTCGGCGCGGTAGATCCACGCATAGGTCGCCCACGCCGCTCAGCTGAGGACCGCAAGGATCGCCGCAGGCTGGCGCAGCCGCACGAAATTCGCCTTCAGCGTCTCGGACCGCGCGATCAGGAAGCCGAACAGATAGGCGCCGAACGACAGGGCGTGGTTGTACCAGTCCCCCCAGAAGGCGTGGGTGACCTCGAAGATCGGCGCGAGGGTGAAGCGCAGCACGGCGAGATAGACCATCGGCCAGATCAGCAGGCCCCACCCGGCGCACGCCCGCTCGGTCCATCGGCCTAGGACGCCCAGCGGCTTTCCCGGAAGACCGACGAGGGCGGCGACGAGCAGGCCGTAGGGCAGGAGGTAGGCGATGAACCACAGGTGGTTCCAGGTCGGGGTGGTCAGGCAGCCGTCGCCGTCGCACCAGCCCCCGTAGCCGGTGGCGTATTTTATCCAGAAGTCCTGCAGCCATGGAGACCGGGCCGGGTCCGTCACGCCAAGCCACTGCGCGGCCTGGAAGACCTCGTAATAGCTCTGGGGCGGCACGATCACGAACATGCCGAACAGCAGGGCCGGCAGAAGCCGCAGAATCCGTGAACCGGCCAGACGCCGGCCGGCGCGCCCGCCCGCGGCTTCGAAGCCGTCCACCATGAAACGGGTCGCGGCCCCCGAGACGACGAACAGCAGGGTGAGCCGCCAGGGACTGGTGATCATCATGAAGGGCTGGACCGCCTCGACGATGCGCGGGCTCTTCACATGGAAGTCCCAGGACACGTAGAGCATGCCCACATGGTAGAGGATCAGAAGGAAGAAGGCGCCCACGCGGATCCAGTCCAGATCATGGCGGCGCCGGCTTTCTGCCGGGAGGGAAGCGACCCGGAGCATCGGGTCGAGAGACGGGGACGACATGGGATCAGCCTGTGAGCATTGACGATGAGGCCGAGGTGCGCGGACCGCCGGCCGCCGGGCAACGGCGCAGGGGCTCGCGGCGTGACGGGGGTGACGACCGGTCGACGCCTGTGACGAGCGGCGCGCATCCCGTGATGGATGGATTGCGCCGTCGCCTGCGGCGTCTCGATCGTCGCGATCTCCGGTCGGGCTGGCTGGTGATCGCGGGTGTCGCGATCGCCGTGACCGTGGTCAACGCCTTCACCGTTCTGGCGGATACGCGGGGGATCGACCCGTGGGAGCCGTGGCTTTGGGAGGGCACCAGCATGGGCGCCCTTCTGCTGCTGCTGTGGATTCCGTGGCTGACGATCACCCTGGCGCCGCCCGACGACATGGCCGCCGAGGGCTGGCGGCCCAAGGCGGCCTTCCTCGCTGTCCACGCCGCCGGCCTGCTGGCCTATTCGGCCCTGCACGTCCTCGGCTTCATCTGGCTGCGGGATATCGGCTATCGGCTGATCGAGGGCGGGCCCTATGTCTTCGGCGACCGGTTCATCTATGAGCTGCGCAAGGACCTGCTCAGCTACGCCCTGTTCGTCTTCGTCTTCTGGGTGACGGGGTATCTGCGCAGTCGCCGCGACGAGCCGGTCCGGCCGGTCAGCTTCGACATCCGGGACGGCGCGCGAATCATCCGCACGTCTCTCTCCGACATCGTCGCGGTCAGTTCGGCCGGCAACTATGTCGAGTTCTGGCTGGCCGACGGACGGAGGCCGCTGATGCGGGCCACCCTGGCGGCCATCGAGGTCGAGTTGGGGTCGTTCGGCTTCGTTCGGGCCCACCGCTCGTGGCTGGTCAACGCCGCGCGGGTAACCGGGCTGCGGCCCGACGGCTCGGGCGACTGGACGGTCGAGCTGGGCGACGTGGCCGCGCCCCTGTCGCGGCGCTATCCGCAGGCGCTGGAGCGGCTCAAGGCGCCGGTCTGATCAGTCCTGGTGGACGATGAGGCTGTGGCGCCTCGTGTCGCGCATGAACAGATAGACCAGCAGCGACACGCCGATCATGCCGGTCACGTACCAGAAGAAGGCGCTCTCGATCCCGTTCGACTTGAACCACAGGGCGACGTATTCCGCCGTCCCGCCGAAGGCCGCATTGGCCACCGCATAGGGCAGGGCGACGCCGAGGGCGCGGATGTGGGCGGGGAACAGCTCGGCCTTCACCACGGCGTTGATAGCGGTGTAGCCGCTGACGATGACCAGCGAGGTCAGGGCCAGCAGGAAGGCGATGAACGGGCTGTCGGCCGTCGCCAGGGCCGTCATGATCGGCACGGTCAGCAGCACCCCTGACACGCCGAAGGCGATCATCACCGGCTTGCGGCCGATCCGGTCCGACAGGGCCCCGACCGCGGGCTGGAGCAGCATGAAGACGAACAGGGCGGCGGCGCTGATCTGGGTGGCCGCATCCTTGGAGAAGCCGGTCGTATTGACGAGGAATTTCTGCAGGTAGGTCGTGTAGGCGTAGAAGGCGAGGGTGCCGCCGGCGGTCAGGCCCAGCACCAGCAGGGCCTCGCGCGGATGCTTCATGATCAGCAGCAGGGCGCTGGATCTGGGCGGGCCCGATATGTCGCCCTCGAAGGCGCGGGTCTCGTCGAGGCGGCGGCGCAGCCAGAAGACGACCACGGCCAGGGCCGCGCCGACGAAGAACGGAATGCGCCAGCCCCAGGCCTTCAGATCGGCCTCGTCCATGGTGTTCTGCAGCAGGATCAGCAGCAGCAGGGCCAGCAGCTGGCCCGAGATCAGGGTGACGTACTGGAAGCTGGACCAGAAGCCGCGATGTTTCGCCGTGGCCATTTCGGACAGATAGGTGGCGGAGGATCCGTATTCGCCGCCGACGCTAAGGCCCTGCAGCATGCGGGCGAACAGCAGCAGGGCCGGGGCGGCGACGCCGATGCTGGCGTAGCCGGGCGTGCAGGCGATGATCAGGCTGCCGGTGCACATCAGGGTCACGGACAGGGTCAGGCCGGCCTTGCGCCCCTTGCGGTCGGAATAGACGCCCATGACCCAGGCCCCGACCGGCCGCATGAAGAAGCCCACGGCGAAGATGGCGGCCGTGCTGAGCAGCTGGGCAGTGGAGTCGCCCTTGGGGAAGAAGACCGGGGCGAAATACAGGGTGAAGGCCGCATAGGCATACCAGTCGAACCATTCGACCAGATTGCCGGCCGAGCCGCCAATGATGTTGCGCAGCCGGCGGGCCGGGCTCATCGCTGCTTCGCTCATCCTTGTTCCCCTCGCCCTCGTGGAGAAGGGCTAGAGCGGTTTGCCCATTCTGACCAGCGGCACGGGCGCGCCGCCCCGGTCGTCCTCGAAGCGTTCGATCTCGCGGTAGCCATTGGCGAGATAGAGGGGCTCGCCGCCCATGGTGGCGACCAGTTCGACGCGGTCGTAACCCTCGGCGCGGGCGGCGTCCTCGCACATCTGCAGGATCAGCCGGCCTACGCCCCGGCGGACGAATTCGGGCGCCGTGTACATGGCGCGGACGCGGGCGGCGTCGATTCCGGGATGCAGCAGGGCGGGCTCGCGGCCCGGGGTGTGGTCCCCGCCATAGGTGGTGATACGCCGGCTCCAGCCGCCGCAGCCGGCCAGAGCGCCGTCGATCTCGACGATGAAATAGGTGCGGTCGGCGATGATCTGGCTGTCCAGCCCCATCAGCCTGCGGCTGGCGACGATCTGTTCCGGCGTCAGAAAGGCGGCGAGCGGGCCGGAGATGGACCGGTCCATCAGGGCGACGAGGGCCGGGATGTCCGCCTCCGTCGCGACGCGGAGCTTGAAATCGGCCACGGGTTTCCCTCCTGGGCGCCTTAGGTCCCGGGCCGGGCCCGTTCGCGGCCCATATAGACGAGTTCAATGCCCTCGTCCGAGACGCGCCGATCAAACTCCTCGAACCCGAGAAGCCAGTACAGGGCGATATGGCGGGTGCTCAAGGCCCCGGTGAAGAGCTCGAACCGCCGCACCGACGGCGGCGCCTGGTCCTGTATCGCCTTGAGCAGCCGGACGCCGAGGCCCGCTCCCTCCCGATCCGGCGCGACCACCAGCCGCCCCATGTGGCCCACGGATCCTTCGGTGCGCACACGTACGGAACCGACAATACGATGTCCGTCGACCGCCGCCAGAACGATCTGCGACCGGATGGCTTCGGCGACCTCCTTACAGGTTTCCAGAAGGGGCGGCAGGAACGGATCGCCATACAGCTGGGCCGTGGTCGCATAGGCGGCCCGCTGCAGCGTCAGGAGTTCTCCGGCGTCCGCCTCGACGGCCCTGCGCAGGACTACGGCCATGCAATTCAGTTCCGCTGAAACGGATAAAAGCCGCCGCCGAGACCGAGCAGGCCGGTCAGTTCATCAAGAGCGGAGCGGCTCTCGTCCAGCAGGGACGGGTCGGCGAGATCGGCGGGGGCGAGGCGGTCGCGATAACGGGCCGCGCCCCAGGCCGACAGCCGCGCGTGCAGATCGTCGGTCATCCGCATGGCGGGGTTGGCTGCGGCCTGTTCGGCCCCGGTCAGGACCACCCGCAGGCGCAGGCAGGCCGGGCCGCCGCCGTTGCGCATCGACTGGCGCACATCGACGTATTCGACCCGGCCGATGGGGCCGTTGGACGCCGCCAGCCGTTCGGCGACGGCGTGGCTGCGCGGGTTGTCGCGGGTCTCTGTCGGGCAGATCAGCGTCAGGCGGTCGTCGCCCGGGATCCGCACCAGCATGGAGTTGAACAGATAGCTGGAGATGGCGTCGGCAAGCGGGAGGTCGGCGGAGGAGACCTCGACGAAGATCGGTTCGAACAGGCCGGCGGCGGCGGTGCGGATGGCGCCCTTTGTGGTCTCCGTGTCCTCGAAGGCCAGTTCGTGGAAGAACAGGGTCTCCAGGGCGCCGACGCAGACGACGTCATTGTGGAAGGTCCCGCCGGCGATGGCGGCCCTGGACTGGCGAGGGAAGACGGCGCGCGCGGCGCCGTGGCGGCGGACGACGGCCTCCGACGCCTCGCGCGTCTGGCGGGCCGGGAAGGCGCCGGACCACGGCTCGTACGCCTCGCGGCCCCAGACGAGGATGTTGACCCCGGGCTCGCCGTGGTCGGCGCACAGGCGGACGTGGTTGGCCGCGCCCTCGTCGGCCAGGTGGCCGACAGAGGGCAGGGCGTCATGGATGGCGAAGCGGGCGGGGTCGGGAAAGAGGGCGTCCAGGGCGCGCTTCGTCTGGGCGTGTTCCAGCGAGCGGTGCAGGTTGGTGACGAGGTTGGCGGGCGTGAAATGGACCCGGCCGTCGGCGGCGTCGGCGGACGGCGTCACGGTCGCGGCGTTGGCGGCCCACATCGGCGAGGCGGAGCAGGCGGCGGCGGCGAAGGACGGCGCGGTCTTCCAGGCGGCCTCAAGCACGGCGGAGTCGGAACCGGTGAAGCCGAGGCTGCGGAGGAAGGGGATGTCGGGCCGCTCGTGCGGCGGCAGGACGAACTGGGGCAGGCCGAGGTCGGCGAGCCGCTTCATCTTGTCGAGGCCCTGCAGGACCGCGGCGCGCGGATTGGACGCCTCGCCGGCGTTGAGGCTGGAGGCGAGGTTGCCCGGCGACAGGCCCGCATAGGAATGCGTTGGTCCGATCAGGCCGTCGGCGTTTCCCTCGACAGCGGAGGTCACGGCAACAAGCCCTTGATCTCGCTCTCGATGTTTTTTACCGACCCGGCCTCGAAACTGGCTACCGGATAGGCGCAGTAGTCGGCGGCGTAGTAGGCCGACGGTCTGTGGTTGCCGCTGGCGCCGAGGCCGCCGAAGGGCATGTCGCCGGCGGCGCCGGTGGTCGGGCGGTTGAAGTTCACGACGCCCGCGCGGATGCGGCGGATGAAGCGGTCCCAGTTGGCGGGATCGTCGCTGACCAGACCGGCAGACAGGCCGTATTTCGTGGCGTTGGCTTCGCGGATCGCCTCCTCGAACGAGCCGACGCGCCGGACCTGAAGGATGGGACCGAAGATCTCCTCGTCCGGCACGTCCACGCCCGTGGTGTCGATGATCCCCGGGAGGACGAAGGCCTCGCTCTCGACGTCGAGACGGCCGAAGGTCATGAGCACCCGCGCCCCGGCGTTGCAGCGGTCGGCGGCCTGCCCCAGCACGGTTTCGGCGGCGCGGGCGGAGATCAGGGAGCCCATGTAGGGCTCCGGATCGCTGTTCCAGCGGCCGATGATCAGCCGGTGGGTGAGGGCTATCACCGCCTCGATGACGGCGTCGCCCCTGGGTCCTTCCGGCACGATCAGGCGGCGGGCGCAGGAACAGCGCTGGCCGGTGGTGACGAAGGCGGACTGGACGACGATTCCCGCCACCGCCTCGGCGTCGGCGGCGTCCCAGACGACCAGCGGATTGTTGCCGCCCAGCTCGAGCGCCAGGATGACGTGCGGGTCGTCGGCGAATTTGCGCCGGAAATGGGCTCCGGCCGCGCCGGAACCGGTGAACATCAGGGCGTCGATGCCGGCGTCGAGCAGGGCCGCGCCCGTGTCGCGCCCGCCCTGGACGACATTGATGACGCCCTCGGGCAGGTCGGCAGCCTCGAGGGCCTCGGCCATAAGCTGGCCGATGTGAGGGGTCTCTTCCGACGGCTTGAACACCACGGTGTCGCCGGCCAGCAGGGCCGGAACGATGTGGCCGTTGGGCAGATGGCCCGGGAAGTTGAACGGCCCCAGCACCGCCGCCACGCCGTGCGGGCGATGGCGCAGGATGGCGCGGCCGAAGGCGGTGTCGGCGCTGCGCTCGCCGGTGCGCTCGTCATAGGCGCGGATGGAGATGTCGACCTTGCCGGCCATGGCGGCGAGCTCGGCCGTGGTTTCCCACAGGGCCTTGCCGGTTTCGCGGCTGATGGCCTCGGCCATCTGCGGGGCGCGGTCCTTGAGGACGGCCTGATAGCGTTTGAGGGCGTCGACGCGGTTCTGGCGCGGGCGGTCGGCCCAGTCGGGGAAGGCGGCGCGGGCGCGGTCCGCGGCGGCCTGGACCTCGGCGGGGGAGGCGGCTGCGCCTTCCCAGACGGTTTCGCCGGTGGCGGGGTCGGTGGATTTGAAGTGGGGCATGGTCATCAGATGGTCGCTCAGGCCTTGACCCGCACCGTGTCGCCCGGACGCACCCTGAGGGCGTCGGCGGTTTCGGCGTTCAGGGTGGCGGTGTCGCCCTCGATGTGGGCGCGTTGACGGACGGCGCGGAAGGAAGAGACGCTGTCGGTGGAGATCAGGGCCGGCAATTCGGCCTCGACTTCGGGCGAAACGGCCACGGTCAGGCGGCGGGCGTCGCGGACGGTGCGGATGTTGTCGCGGCCGCAGGCGACCGTGGGCCCGGCGTCGAAGATGTCGACCAGGCCGTTGGGGCGGAAGCCCTCGCTTTCCAGCAGGGCCATGGCGGGCACGCCCTGCGGATGGACCTTGCCGATCACGGCGCGGGCGGGTTCAGGCAGCAGGTCGATGTAGATCGGATGGCGGGGGGCCAGGTCGAGGATGAACTGCTTGTCCGTCGAGCCGGTCATGCGGTCCGCCTCGTCGAAGTCCATGGGGAAGAATTTGTGCGCCACATGGTCCCAGAAGGGGCAGGCCCCGTCGGGCGTGAAGACGCCGCGCAGCTCGGCCAGGACGTTCTCGTTGAACAGTTCGGGCTCGGCCCCGATCAGCATGTAGCGGGACTGGCTGAGCAGCCGCCCCGCGCCGCCCTTGCGGCGGTCTGCCTTGAGGAACAGGGAGCCGACCTCGGTCCAGCCCGTGCATTCATTGACCAGAACGAGCGTCTTCTGTTCCAGCCTGATGCCCAGCGACGGCGACGACTGGGTGTTGGTCACCACCCGGAACGAGAAGAAGGGCCGGTGCAGGCCGACCGCCGCCTTGACCGAGCCGATTCCGTCGACGTCGCCGGTCTCGGACTCCTCGAGCATCAGGGTGTACCAGCGCTCCTGCGGCGCCAGCGTCGCGGAGAAGCTGTCGCGGCTGAGATCCAGCCGTTCCGCCAACTGGTCCGGATCCTCGGGCAGGCTGGTGAAGCCCGGCCCGCTGAGGATGGCCAGTTCCAGCAGGTGGTCGAGGTCGGCGGGCGCGGCGGGTCGGACGACGAGCATGGGTTACATCGTCTCCAGACGCAGGGATTTCAGTTTCAGGGCGTCGATCTCGCCCGAGGCGATCTTGCACAGGATCAGGGCGCTGAGCTGCGCGCGCTCGACGAAGCTGGCGGGCCAGGCGAATTCCTCGTCCGAATGGATGTCGCCGCCCAGAACGCCGAGGGTGTCGATATTGGGCAGGCCGGCGGCGTGCAGATTGTTGCCCTCGCAGACTCCGCCCGAGGGCTTCCAGGCGATGCTCTGCCCCAGCAGGGCGCCGGCGTCGCGCACGGCCTCGAAAAGGGCGGTCTGCGACGCGTCCATAGGCTTGGGCGCCCGGGTCATGCCGCCGTGGAGCTGCAGGACCAGGCCGGGGAAGGGGAGGTCGGCGGCGATCTCGCGCACTGCGGCCTCGATCCAGTCCGAGGCCGCCTGATCGGGGACCCGGACGTTGAAGCGGACAACGGCCGTGTCCGCAACGACGTTCAGGGGGCCGCCGCCGGAGATCTTCGCGACATTGACGGTGACCCCGTCGCGCCGGCCGTTGAGAGCGTGCAGGCGGGCGGCGAGGATGGCGGCCCCCGCGACGGCGTTTGCGCCCTCGTGGAAGGCGCGGCCCGCGTGGGCGGCCTTGCCGGTGACGATCAGATGATAGTTGCCGCTGCCCTTGCGCGCGCCGACCAGGGTGCCGTCGGCCAGGGCCGGTTCATAGGTCATGCCGATGTGGCCGCGGGCGCCCAGCTCCGCCAGCAATGGGGCCGAGCCGGGAGACCCGATCTCCTCGTCCGGGGAGAGCAGCACCGTCCAGCCGACGCGCTCGCGGTCGGGATGGGTCTCGAACGCCTCCAGCGCGGCCAGCATGACGCTGATCCCGCCCTTCATGTCGGCGATTCCGGGGCCGTTCAGCGCGCCATCGGGACGGGTCGAGACGGTCTGGAAGCTGCTCCCGGCGGGGAAGACGGTGTCATAGTGGCCGGTCAGGACGATCTGGACCGGTGCCGCCGGCCGTGCGGTGATTCTCAGGGCGTCGGCATGGACCTCGGTCCGGACCGCGCCGTCGTCGCCGACAGAGGTCGAGGGGCCGGTGGCGACCCTTTCGACGACGGCGGGGAGACGCCGGGCCTCAGCCTCGAGCCGGTTCAGCATGGCGGACAGGCCCCCCGCGTTGCGGCTGCCCGAATTGATTCCGGCCCAGTCGACCGCCCGGCCGACGATGGCGGTTTCGCGCGCCGCGACATGGTCGAGCACGAGTTGATCGGAAGGCTGAATTCGCATGCCGGCGGACCCTAGCCGGGCCGACGGCAAAGGTGAAGGCGACGCCGGCTATCGACTTGTCGTCAGGGCGGGTTAGGTTCGGGCCATCTTCGGGAGGAACAACGGAATGACTGATCTTATCAAGGCGATGAACCCCACCGCGCCCCTGACGACCGAGGAGACGGCGCTGGCCGCCGCCCGGGTCAGCGCCGTCGGCATGGTGGTTGGCGCGATCAATCAGCTGGTGGCGGGCTGGTACTCCACCACCCCGGCGGCGGCCGAGGGGGCCGCGCGCATGGTCGAGGAATTCACCGGCCAGGCGCCGGACGCCGCGGCCCTGGCGCAGCAGACGCAGATGGGTCTGATCGTGACGGGCGTCTTCGTGGTGCTGCACCTGATCCTGGCCGCCGTCCAATGGCGGAAACCCAATCAGGTCCTGCCGATCCTGTTCCTGGTTCTGGTGATCTGGGGCCTTGGCACCTCGCTGATCTCGCTGTTCGTGCCGGCCTTCTCCGCCGGCCAGCCGATGTGGCTGACCGCATTGACCATCGTCCTGCTGCTGATCGCGGCCGTCGCCCATATCGCGGCGATCCGGGGCGCCAGCGCCCTGGACAAGATCCGCACCAGCGCCGCCCAGAACTACTAGCCGCTAACGGTTCGGGCGCCGGTCTTCGCGACCGGCGCCCGGCTGCCGCGACTGGCGGCGCCAGCGGATCGACAGACTGGCGTCGCCCGTCCCGCTCACCTTCGAGCTGATGGTCAGGTTGCGCCGCACCTGCCACTCGACGTTCACGGCCGCGCCGCTCTCGCCGCCGCCGATGATCTCAAGATAGACATCGTCGCTGATGTAGCGGCCTCCGGCGACCGTCAGACCGGACGCCTCGCCCCCGAACGACAGCCGATCGAGACCGGCCAGTTCGCGCAGATTGCCGATGACGTCGAAGCCGCCGCCGCCCGCGAGGGCTGCGACGCCGGCCGCCAGCTGGGCCGCCTCGAACGCCGACAATTGCGACGCGGACCGCCCGAACAGCACCTGGGACAGGATTTCGTCCTGGGGCAGAGAGAGCGTCGAGGTCAGGACGATTTCGGGGCGCGCCGCCGTGCCCGTAACGCGGATGGTGGCGGTCAGGGCGGGGTCTTCGCGCGTCGCCGTCAGATTGAGCCGGATCAGTTCCGGGTTGGTCGACAGGCTGACGGAACCGCGCTGGTCGAAGACGAACCGCTTGCCCGCGAAATCATAGTCGCCGCGCACGACCCGCGCCGTGCCGCTGAGAATGGGCTGGCTGATGGTGCCGGTGACGCGGGCGTTGACGTTCATCTCCACGTTCAGGCCGCGGCCGACCACCCGCACGTCGCCGCCGGGTGAGTTCAGGCCGATGTTGAGACCGAACTGTAGGCCGCGCTGGCGGTTCTGTTCCTCTTCGGGGACATCGCCGCCGGGCTTGTTGATTTCGACGACTTCCATGCGGACGATGCCGGTCGATCCGGGCGGATTGGCCTCGATCCGGGCTTCGTCGATGTCCATCTCACCGGTAAGGGTGATGTTGCCGTCCTCGCCGCGCGTCACGGTCAGCGGGCCGGACGCCTTGGCCTCGGCGATGTCGTTGTCGATGATCCGGAACCGGTTGAGCAGCAGCTGGAAGCTTGAGCCCGAGCCCTGACGCAGGCCGATTCGTCCGTTGCCGGTGACCGAGCCGCCAGCCCCGTCGACCGCGCTGAAGGCTTCGACCAGGCCCGTGGTGTCGTCGAACCGGCTGGCCAGGGTGACGTTCTCGAGCCGCACGCCGGTGGCGCTGTCGCGGAACGAGCCCTGCTGGAGGTCCAGCCGCCCGTTGATGCGCGGCTCGGCCAGGGACCCTGCTATCCTGGCGCGGGCGTTGACCTGGCCCGTCAGGGAGCGCTCGCCGCCGGCCAGCAGGTCCCAGATGGGCTGGATCTGGCCCTGGATGGAGATGTCGCCAGACATCTCGCGTGTCCGCACCACCGCCAGCCGCAGGGGGACGGCCGAGGCCACGACCGGCAGGGTGAGGTCGGCGGTGGCTCGCACGGCGTCGCCGTCACTGGCCTGGGCCTGAACCCGCAGGCTGTTGTTGACGAGGACGGCGTTGAGCGTTCCGTCGACGGCCAGACCCCGCGGCGCGTCGATGCTGCGGATGTCCTCGGCCGCCAGATTGGCCGACCCGGAGAGGTCGTCGCCCGCGCCGCGCAAGGACAGGCGGCCGGTGATGGATCCCCGCATGTCCCTGACGACCGTGCCCAGATCGACGCTCGTCAAATTGGCCTCGATGACGGCCGCGCGGGAATCCTGCCGCAGTTCGCCCAGCAGGACGCCGCCGCCGATGCCGAGATCGACGCGGGCGACGCGGCCGTCCCCCGCCAGGGCGATGACGGCGGGATTGCGCGTCGTGAAGGCGATCTCTCGAACGCGTCCGGACCCTTCCAGCAGCACCGACTGGGCGTTCCCGCTGCGGGAATAGACGCCGGTTCCGTCGAAGGAGACCGGCGTCGCGCCGCCGATGTCGGTCCTGAGGGTGAAGGGCAGGCGGGACAGCGTTCCCCGACCGTTCAGGTCGAGGGTGCGGATCACCCAGGTCGAACCGGTCAGGCGGACATTGCGGCCGGTCACTTCGAGGATGGCCGTTTCGGCCCCATCGCCGTCGGTCAGGCGGATGCGTCCGTCGGCGGTCCCGGTCGCCAGGAAGGCGCCGGGCCGCGCGGTGAAGGTCAGATCGGCGCTGGAAGGGAAGCTGTTGGACAGGGCCACCGCGCCCTGGGCCGTGACGCCGCCCGCGTTCAGGTCGACATCCGTCAGGCGGATACGATCGCCGCCGAGGAAGAAGTTACCGCTGGCCCGGGCGGGACCGTAGTTCGATGCGGCGGTCAGGGCGATCCGGCCGTCGGACGCGTCCGCGCCGCGCCGGAAGCTGAGGATCATGTCCGCGTCCGTCAGCACAAGCGCCCCGGCGCTCAGCTTGCCGAATTTCGCCGTCAGGTCGGCGCGCGGTCGCGCCAGCGTACCGGTCAGGGCGCCGTTGCCGCTCATCACCCCGTCGATGGCGACCGGGCCGACGCCGAAGGGACCGTTGGCGTTCCAGTTCAGCGCCAGTCGCAGCCGTCCGTCGCCCTCGATCAGGCCGCGTGCGCCGGCGGTTCCCTGCGCGCCGGTCAGCGCCGCCCGCTCGATCTCGATCCGCCCGCCCCTGAGAGCGCCGGTCGCCTGCAGCCGGGGCGTCGGGCCGAGAAGGCGGTCCAACTCCGCCATGCCCGTGGCCAAGCGGCGGCCGCGGGCGTCAAACGTGATCCGCCACGGCTGGCCGGCCCGCGCCATTGAGGCGGTGATCGGGCCGCCGAACGCGCCGCGCGCGCCCTTGCGCAGGCGGGAGACGTCGGTCACCTCAGCCTGGCCGCGGAATCCGAGCCCGCCGGTCAGGCTGCGCCCGCCCGAGCCGGACAGGGTCAGCGCCTGACCGGTCGCCTGGACGCGCTCCAGCAGGATGGCGCCGTCGGCCAGCCGGGCAGCTTCGAAGACGACGCGCGGCTGGCTTCCCAGCAGTCCGCCGACAATGCCGGCGCTGGAGCCTCCGGCGGCGCGAATGTCGCCGTCCAGGTCGAGCCGCCCGAGCCGCATCCGGGCGTTCAGCGGACCGCGAAGGCGCTGGGCCCGGTAGCTCGAGACTTCGACCCCCAGCAGATCCGCCGATCCGGTCAGGGTCCAGGCGGAGACGTCGCCCCTGAACACGCCCTTCCAGGCGGCGGGGCCCGCGGCGCGCCGGCCGACCAGCCGGGTCAGTGACGGCGTCGAGATGTCCAGGGTTATGCCATCGGGACTGCTGCGGTCGCTGAGGCGGATGTCGCCGCTGGCGCTGGCGTTCAGATTGTCGGCGATCAATCGCCAGCCGACGCCGTGCAGCCCGTCCCTGTCGCTGTCCGCCGAGGTGGCGAAGCCGAATTTGACCGTGCGGCCGACCCGCCGGGCGAACGGCGCCAGCAGGTCCGATCCCGAGAAATCGGCGAAGCCGGCGATGCGGGTGCGGTTGTCGCCGTAGCGGCCCTTGATCACCAGGGGAACGAAGTCGCCCGTGCGCACCACGGCGTCGACGACCGAACCGTTGACGACGGCCGTGGCGAAGAACGGCCGATCGGGGGAATAGCCCAGCGCGCCGGCGATCGGACCGCCCTGGGCCTCGTTGGCGCGCAGGTTCAGGCGCAGGTCGGTGATCTTGTCGCCGAGCGCGGCGTTGACGCGCAGATAGTCGCCCGGCCGGCTGTTGCTGGCGGCGTTCAGTATGGCCTTCTTCGGACCCTTGCGCGGGGCGTCGGCCTCGCCGGTCAGACGCCAGCGGCCGTATTCGCGGCTGAAGCCTTCCAGCAGTTCGACGTCGGCGGAGAAGCGGTCGATATCGACCGACAGGGGCTGCGGCCCGGGCGGGGTGGTCGAAGGCTCGATCTCGGGGCGGCGGATCAGACGGATGACCTGGGCCTCGACGTTCGTCGCGTGGAATTCCCGCGCCATAAGCGGCCACCAGTCCCAGTCGACGCGGACCTTGCGGGCTTCCAGCCAGACGCCCCTGGCGTCGGTGACGGTGACGCGGTCGATGGTGAAGTCGTCGAACAGGTCGCCGCGGACGCCCTCGACATTGATCCTGCCATAGCGGCCGATCTTCTTGCCGGCGACGAAACCGGTGACCAGTTCGCGGCCCGGATCGGACAGCAGATACATTCGCCCGCCGACCAGTACGACGAGCAGTATGGCGGCGAGGACGGCGGCCCCCATGCCGCCGAAGAAGGCGATGGCCTGCAGCCGCGTGCGCTTCTTCTTCGCCGTTTCCGCCGGCGTGTCAGGCGCGTCCGCAGGGGGCGGGACGGAGGTCAAAACGCCTGCCCGATGCTGACATAGAGCTGGAAGTCGGCGTCGCCTTCCCGCTTGTCCAGCGGAACGGCGATGTCGGCCCGGATTGGTCCGAACGGCAGCATGTAGCGGACGCCGACGCCGGCGCCGTAGCGCAGGTTGTTGAAGTTCGGGGTTTCCTGGAAACCGACCGCGCCGGCGTCGACGAAGGCCACGGCCTGGAAGCTGCGCCAGATATCGCGGCGTATCTCGATCGAGGCCTCGACCAGGCTCAGGCCCCCGCGCGGCGTGTTGTCGGGCAACCGGGGGCCGACGCCCTGATATTCGTAGCCGCGGACCGAGCCGCCGCCGCCGGAATAGAACAGACGGTCGGACGGTATGGCGAGTTCGTCGCCGCCGACGATCGAGCCGAGCCGCGCCCGTCCCGCCAGAACCGTCTTCGCATTGTCTTCAAGCGGCAGATAGGCCGAGACCTGCGTCTCGGCGCGCAGGAAGGCGAGGGAATCGTCGCCGCCGACGACGGTGGGCTGCGCCCAGATGGACAGACGCCAGCCTGTGGTCGGATTCAGCGGGTCGTTGGACCGATCCAGATAGGCGCTGGCCCGGCCGGTCAGGATCGCCAGATTGCGCTCGGTGTTGATCGGCAGCTGGGTGACGGGGTCGAAGCGGTTCTCATCATAGATGCCCGCGTCGAGACCCACGCCGTAGCTGATGTAGGAGGTCTTGCCGATGCGCTGCTGCAGGTCGGCGGCGAGGGCGACGGCCGTCCGCACATAGGCGTCGGTGTCTTCGTTCACGACGGCGGCCGACAGCTTCAGCGTTTCTCCCGGATGCCGCCAGTGGGGCAGGCTGAGGCTGGCGCCGATGCGGCTGTCGATGTTGGCGACGCGGGCCTCCCAGACCAGGGTGTCGGCGCGTCCGAACCGGTTGTGCCAGGTCCAGAGCAGGTCGACGCCCGAGCCTTCGGCTGTGGAGAAGGTGGCGCCCGCCTCGAGGATGCGGCGCGGCCGGTCCGTCAGGGTGACCACGATGGGCCGGTGGCCGTTGGCCAGACTTTGGTCGGCTGTCGCGAGGGCCACCCCCACGCCGTCATAGACCCCGGTTTCCAGCAGCCGGCGCTCCAGCTCGGCCACGTCCTCGGGATCGTAGACATCCCCTTCGGACCAGGGCGCGAGACCGGCCACCCAGGCGGGATTGGTGGGACCGCGGGTTTCGAGCCTGACGCCGTCCAGACGCACGAGGGAGCCGGAGGAGAGCCGATAGTTGGGCTGGACGGTGAAGGTCGCATGATCGACGACGACGCGCCGGGGTTCGGCCTCGGCGTCGGCATAGCCCCGGCGCGTCAGGACGGCCACGGCGCGGCCCTCGGCGGAGATCACGTCGCCGGCGCGGCCCGCCTGATCCGGTTTGACCGCGACCTCGCCGAGGGCCGCCGCTTCGGAAGCAGGATCGGGGGCCGGGGCGGTCCATTGGATGCGCGGATCCGTGAGAATGAACCGCCGGCCCGGGGTGACCTGAACGATGGCGACGGGCGTCTCCTCGCCTTCGACGATGTCCTCGAGCACCGGCTGATAATAGCCCTCGGACCTCAGCAGGGCCTCGGCGGCCTGCATGGCGCCGCGCGCGCGGCGGCGCGCCTCGAACCGGTTGGAGGGCGGCGCGTCGACCTCGCCCACGGCCCGCATCAGCTGTTCGCGAAGCTCGGCGTCCATCTCGCCGCGAATCTGGGCGCGCGGGTCTGCGTGGGCGGCGGATGCGAGGAGGGCGAGACCCGCCGTGCTGACGAGAAACAGGGCGTGCCTTGGCGTCAAGCTGGAACTTTCGTCAGGACGGAGAGCCGCCGCCGATCATCGGCGATCAGTAGAACAGGGTTTCGCTCTCGGGTTTGACCGACTCTTCGGAAGACCGCTTTTCGGGCGGAAGCGTCGTCGAATCCACAGGGGGCGTATCGACCGCGCTGGGCTCGGCCGCCGGAACGCCGACGTCCTCGGCGGCGGGGGCGACGGGGGCCTCCATCGCCACGTCCGCCGTTTCAGGCTCGTTCGATTCCTGGGGGTCGCTGCAGGCTGCGGCGGTCAGGGCGCTGGTCAGGACCAGACAGGCGGTCAGTCGTTTCATGGATGGCGTCTCCCCCGGATCGGCCTTCCAACGCGCGACCGGTTCGCCCGTTCCATAGCCTTGAACGGACCGATGGTCACCACGCCAGAGGGCGGCGTGACGAGATTTTGCGGTTCGGTGAGGGATGAGTCCATCAGGACGATCCCTCAGCCCAGCGTGCAAGGGCCCCGGCGATCGTGAACGCCTCTCCCTCGGGCTCCGGCGACGGACTGGAGTCGGCGAATCGCGGGGCGAGCGAGGGTTGGGCCGGGCGGCTGGCCGTGAAGGTGTTCCGGGCGATGTTGTGCGGGTGGTTCGGGGCCTCCGCGAGCGTCAGCACGGGGGTCACGCAGGCTTCCGTGCCCTCGAACAGGGCCGCCCAGTCGTCCCGGTCGCGGGCGGCGAAGATCGCCTCCAGCCGGGCATGCAGCGCCGGCCAATTGGCCATGTCATACTGCGGCGCCTCGGCCTCGCTCAGGCCCAGGCCGGCCAGCAGGGCGCTGTAGAACCGGGGTTCGAGCGCCCCCACCGCGACGAACCGGCCGTCGCGGCAGGTGAAGCAGCGGTAGAAGGGGGCCCCTCCGTCCAGCAGATTGGCGCCGCGGTCCTCGCGCCAGAGGCCGCGCGCCGACAGGGCGTGGAACAGGCTCGTCAGCAGGGCGGATCCGTCCGTCATGGCGGCGTCCACGACGCGCCCTGCGCCGGTCCGCCGGGCCTCGATCAGGCCCGCCAGCACGCCGGTCACCAGCATCATGGCGCCGCCGCCGTAGTCGCCGATCAGGTTCAGCGGCGGCCGGGGCGGGCGGTCGGGCTCTCCCATGGGGTGCAGGGCCCCGCTGAGGGCGATGTAGTTGATGTCGTGGCCGACCTCGGCCGCCTTGGGCCCGGTCTGGCCCCACCCGGTTACGCGACCGTAGACCAGGCGGGGATTGCGGGCCGCGCAGACATCCGGGCCGAGGCCCAGTCGTTCCATCACGCCGGGACGGAAGCCTTCGATGAGGCCGTCCGCCGCGCCGACCAGGTCGAGGACGCGTTCCCGGTCGTCGGGATCCTTCAGATCGGCCGCGACGGAGGATCGCCCGCGATGCAGAACCTCGCCGCCGACGTCCGCGAAGACCGGCGCGCCGGCGCCGGCGCTGCGGGTCAGGCGCAGCACATCGGCGCCGAGATCGGCCAGGACCATGCCGGCGAAGGTCACGGGGCCCAGGCCGTCGAATTCCAGGATGCGCAGACCGGACAAGGGTTTCATGCCCGATGCCTAGCCCGGCGCCTTCATTCCGTCGACCCGGCGCTTGACCCGGAAGCCGGATTGCAACAGAAGGCGCGTCGCCGGGTCGCGAGCGCGATCCGACAGGTGTGCGTCCTTAGCTCAGTTGGTTAGAGCATCTGACTTTTAATCAGAGGGTCCTCGGTTCGAGCCCGAGAGGACGTACCACCCCTTTTTTCCGAACACCGATGAACGGCGCCGGTCCCAGCGGCCCTGGCTTGCACACGCGGCCCGACCGTGGGCGGGCTGGCGCCGCCGGGAAATGCTTTCGCCGACTTGCGGGGCATGATTGAAAAGGGGATGCGCAAGACCCTGTTTCTCTGCCTGATCGCCACCGCCCTGGCCGGGTGCAACGCCGGTGACTCGGCGATGGACGGCGCCCGGCGGTTCGGGGCGGGCCTGGGAGCCGCTGCGACGGCCCCGCTGGATGATCTGAACCTGCGGCGACAGCACATCCCGACCGTCCTGCTGCAGGCCGAGGCCAATCCGTACGACCTGCGCAATCTGAACCAGTGCGCCACGATCGGGGCGGAGATCGCCCGGCTGAACGAGGCTCTGGGGCCTGACAGCGACGAACCGCCCGCGCCGGACGGCTCGTTCATGAGCGAACGGGCCGCGGATGCGGCGGCGGAAGGGGCGCTGGACGCGATCCGGGACGCCACGACCGACTTCATTCCGGGGCGAAGCTGGGTTCGCCAGCTCTCGGGGGCCGAGCAGCACAGCCGCCATGTCCAGTCGGCCATCGAGGCCGGGCGGCTGAGGCGCGCCTTCCTCAAGGGGACGGGGATGCAGCGGAACTGCGCCCCGCCGGCGGCGCCGGCCTGGTTCCGGCCCAGAGGCCGCAGCCAGCGCTAGCCGTTCGACGTATGACGGGCGTGGAAGTCGCGGCGGAAGGCCTCGAACCGGCCTTCGGCGATCGCGGCTCGCATCGCCGCCGTCAGGGTCTGGAAGAAGGCGATGTTGTGCCAGCTGAGCAGCACCTTGCCCAGAATCTCGTCAGTCCGGATCAGGTGATGCAGATAAGCTTTTGAATATCTGGATGAAGCCGGACACTCCATAGCCGGATCAAGCGGATCCTGGTCCTCGGCGAAGCGGGCGTTCTTGAGATTGATCGGCCCCTCCCAGGTCCAGGCCTGGCCGTGGCGGCCGGCGCGGGTGGGCAGGACGCAGTCGAACATGTCGACGCCGCGCCAGACCGCCTCGACCAGATCGACGGGCTTGCCGACGCCCATCAGATAGCGCGGCCGGTCGGCGGGCAGCATCTCGGGGGCGTAGTCCAGCACGTCGCACATGGCCTGATGGCCCTCGCCGACGGCCAGGCCGCCGATGGCGTAGCCGTCGAAGCCGATCTCCTGCAGCCGGTCCGAGGACTCGCGGCGCAAATTCCGGAAGGTCGAGCCCTGCTGGATGCCGAACAGGGCCTGGGTCTCGCGTGTTCCGAAGGCGGCCTTCGACCGGGCGCCCCAGCGCACGGACAGCTCCATGGCGGCGCGGGCCGCGGGCTCCTCGGCGGGCCAGGCGACGCACTGGTCCAGCTGCATGGAGATGTCGGCCCCGATGCGGTCGGCCTGGATCTCGATCGAACGTTCGGGCGTCAGGACGTGCTTCGAACCGTCGATGTGGCTGGAGAAGGTGACAGCCTCCTCCTTGACCTTCGAGATGCCGGCCAGCGACATGACCTGGAAGCCGCCGCTGTCGGTCAGGATGGGCTTGGTCCAGCCCATGAATTTGTGCAGCCCGCCCAGCCGCTCCATCCGCTCGGGCCCGGGGCGCAGCATCAGATGGTAGGTGTTGCCCAGGATGATGTCCGCGCCCGTCTGGGCGACCTGATCGACCGTCATGGCCTTGACCGTGGCGGCGGTGCCCACGGGCATGAAGGCGGGCGTGCGGATGTCGCCGCGCGGGGTCCTGAGCACGCCGGTGCGGGCGCGGCCTTCGGTGGCGGAGATGTCGAACGGGAAGGGCATCAGCGGTCCAAAGTGTCCGATGACGTCGAAAATTCGTGGGACAATTCGGACAATTCGGACACTTTCCCTCGGGACCAGACACGCAGAGGCGCGCGCGGGACTATTGTAGGCGTGCCGGACAGGGCGCCAGAGATCCGCGCTGAAGTTTTTTCAACCACCTGACAGACCTGGAGAATTTTCGCCGGATTGTGTGCGCTGGCGGAAGAGCAGCGAGCCGTCGCCGTAGGAATAGAAGCGGTAGCCGTCCTTCACGGCATGGGCGTAGGCCGCCTTCATCGTCTCAAGCCCGGCGAAGGCCGAGACCAGCATGAACAGGGTCGACTTCGGCAGGTGGAAATTGGTCATCAGCACGTCCGCGGCGCGGAAGCGGTATCCCGGAGTGATGAAGATGGCCGTGTCGCCGTGGAAGGGGCGGACCTCGCCGTCCCCGGTCGCAGCGCTTTCCAGCAGGCGCAGGGAGGTGGTGCCGACGCAGACGATGCGGCCGCCGGCGGCGCGGACGGCGTTCAGGGCGGCGGCGGTTTCGGCGGACACCTCGCCCCATTCGGAATGCATCCTGTGGTCCGCGGTGTCGTCGACCTTGACCGGCAGGAAGGTGCCGGCGCCGACGTGCAGGGTCACGGCGTGGGTCGAGACGCCGCGGGCGCGGACGGCCTCCAGCAATTCGGGTGTGAAATGCAGGCCCGCGGTCGGGGCGGCGACCGAGCCGTCCCAGTGCGCGAACATGGTCTGATAGTCCGACCGGTCGCGGTCGTCCTCGGGGCGCTTCGCCGCGATATAGGGGGGCAGGGGCATGACGCCGACGTCGCGGATGGCCTCGTCCAGCATCGGACCGGCCAGGTCGAAGCGCAGGGTCACCAGACCGTCCTCGCCCTTGTCGACCACGGTGGCGTCGAGGCGGCCGAGTTCGCAGGCGCCGTCGGCCTCGGCGCCGAAGCGGATGCGGTCGCCGGCCTTGATCCGCTTGCCGGGCTTCATGAAGGCCGACCAGACGTCGGGCGCGTCGCGGTGATGCAGGGTGGCCTCGACCTCGACGGTCAGGCTCTCGCCCTCCGGACCGACGCGCTGGCGGACGCCGGACAGGCGCGCCGGGATGACGCGGGTGTCGTTGAACACCAGGGCGTCGCCGGGCTCGAGGAAATCGGGCAGGTCGCGGATGACGCGGTCTTCGAACGCGCCGTCGCGGACGACCAGCAGGCGCGCGGAATCGCGCGGCTCGGCGGGGCGGAGCGCGATGCGGTCGTCCGGCAGGTCGAAATCGAAATCGGCGGTCTTCATCAGGCGGCGCAAAGGCCACGGGGGCGGGGCGGGGTCAAGCCTGGCCCGCGCGCGTCCGGGCCCATGCGCCGTACAAGCTCAGGGAAGGGCTGGTTGCAGAGCCGGGGCGGTCCGCTCCGGCGGAGGCGGCGGGCGAACTTCCACCAGCAGCGGATCGGGGTCCCTGTCCGTCGGGGGCAGGCAGACAAACCTGGCGCCCGTCGTCCCGTCCTTCAGACGAAGATGCAGTTCGGCGGCCTCGCCGGCCGAAGCCAGCCGGCAGGCCAGTTCCCGGCCCGCCCGCTCGGCGGCGCCGCCCGAGCGGAAGACCATCAGGTTGTCCAGCGGGGCTGCGCGCACGGCCCAGCCTGCCGCCAGGGGTTCGACGACGATACGTTCCATCCGGACTCCTCCGAAAGATGGCGCGGAGCCGGGCCCCGCGCCATCGGGTCTTCGATCAGTGGGTCGTGCCCGAAGCGTCGTTGATGGGAATGCGGCGAACATTCTCGCGGGCGCGCTGCGTCTTCGGCAGGCTGATGGTGAGCAGGCCGTCGCGGAAGTCCGCCTTCGCCGCCGCCTCGTCGGCGTCGGGCAGGGACACCCTGCGTTCGAAGCGTCCGAACCAGCGCTCGCTGAAGGCGCGGCCTTCCGTTTTCTCGCCGTGCTTTTCACCGCGGATGCTCAGGACGCCGTCCTGGAACACGATCTCGACGTCGTCCTTGCCCAGGCCCGGCAGTTCCGCCGTGACCCGATAGTCGGTGTCGGTTTCGTCGATATCCAGACTGGGACCGGACATCCGCGACATCGCGCCGAACGGCATGTCGAAGCCGCGAAGCGCTTCGTCGAACATCCGGTTCATCTCGCGGTGAAGCGTCAGCACAGGGTGAGCCGCTCCGGTTCCGGCAGACACGGCGAGGTCGCGATCGTTCCGACCCCAAGGGACAAGATCGCGCATATTCATCTCGGTACCTCCTTGTTCCGGGGCGGATGAGCGCGGCGGGTCCAGCCCGCTCCCCAATCCCATTCCGCCCGGTTGACGGTTGATCATGAGGACGTCCCGTCAAGGGACGGTCGGGCTTCAGGACCCGACGCTGCAGAATCTGGATTTCTCTCCGGTCTCCGCAAGGGGAGGCGGGAGCAAAAATCGGAAAATTGATCGGCCGCAGGGGAGGGCGCCCGCATTGACCCCCGCGATGCGACGCGCCAAACCCGCCTCATGCTGCAGAACCTCGAAACCCTCGCGCGCGAAGCCAGGTCCTGGCCGTTCGAACAGGCCCGCAATCTTCTGGCCCATGTGCTGAAGAAGCGGCTGTCGGACGCCGAGCGGAATGCGGCGAAGCTGCTGATCGACGCAGGCAAGGCGGACGAGGCGCTGGCGACCTTCGAGGCGCTGCAGAAGCCGGTGATTTTCGAAACCGGCTACGGCCCGTCCGGCCTGCCGCATATGGGCACCTTCGGCGAGGTGGCGCGCACCACCATGGTTCGCAACGCCTTCCGCGCCCTGGCCGGCGACCACTGGCCGACGCGGCTGATCGCCTTCAGCGACGACATGGACGGGCTGCGCAAGGTGCCGGAGGGCATTCCCAATCCGGACATCCTGGCCGAGGACCTGCACAAGCCGCTGACCGTGGTGCGCGACCCGTTCGGCACGCACGACAGCTTCGGGGCGCACAACAATGCGCGGCTGAGGGCCTTCCTCGACAGTTTCGGCTTCGAATACGAATTCCTGTCCTCGACCGAGCAGTACAAATCCGGCCGCTTCGACGCGACCCTGCTGACCCTGCTGGAGCGTTACGACGCCGTGCAGGCGATCATGCTGCCGACCCTGGGCGAGGAGCGGCGCGCGACCTATTCGCCCTTCCTGCCCGTCAGCCCGGCCACCGGCCATGTGCTGCAGGTTCCGACGCTGGAGCGGAACGTGGCGAAGGGGACCATCACCTTCGACGACCCCGTGGCCGGCCGCACGGAGCTGCCGGTCACCGGCGGCCATGTGAAGCTGCAGTGGAAGCCCGACTGGGCCATGCGCTGGACGGCGCTGGACGTCGACTATGAGATGTCCGGCAAGGACCTGATCGAGAGCGTGCGGGAGAGTTCCAAGGTCTGCCGCGCCCTGGGCGGCACGCCGCCCGAGGGGTTCAACTACGAGCTCTTCCTCGACGTGGAGGGCAAGAAGATATCCAAGTCGAAGGGAAACGGCCTGACCATGGAGCAGTGGCTGCGCTACGGCACGCCGGAGTCTCTGAGCTGGTACATGTATCAGTCGCCGAAATCGGCCAAGAGCCTGCATTTCAACGTCATTCCACGGGCCATCGACGACTATCTGGCGGCCATCGAGGCCTACAAGACGCAGGAGCCGGCCAAGCGGATCGACAACGCCGTCTGGTCGATCCATTCCGGCGCGCCGCCGACGCATACCTCTCCGGTGTCGTTCGCTCTGCTGCTGAACCTCGTCGGCGTGGCCAATGCGTCGAACAAGGACCAGCTGTGGGCCTATTTCGCCAAATACCTGCCCGAGGCGACCCCTGAGAACGAGCCCCTGCTGGATCAGCTGATGGAGCGGGCGCTGCACTATTACGAGGACTTCGTGAAGCCGACGAAGTCGTATCGTCTGCCGGACGAGAAGGAGAAGGCGGCGCTGCTGGATCTGGCGGGGCGGCTGAAGGCCCTGCCGGCCGACACGACCGACGGCGAGCTGATCCAGGGCGAGGTCTACGCCGTGGGCAAGGAGCATGGGTTCGAGCCGCTGCGCGGCTGGTTCGGCGCGCTGTACGAGGTGCTGCTGGGCGCGTCGCAGGGACCGCGGTTCGGCTCGTTCGCCGCGATCTACGGCCTGCCGCAGACGATCCAGCTGATCGAAGAGGGCGCGAACGGCCGACTCGCCGGAGCGTGACATTCGAGAGCCGGTCTGTCCGGTAACGAACATGAACCGAATATAACGGCGAGCCTCCGGGAGCCTTCATCCGGCATGGCGCATTGTGCTCCTCATCGACCAACCTCGATGAATTGGAGAGACCATGTCGAAGTTCATGAACACCACCCTGGCCACCGCCGCCGCCCTGGCCGCCTTGGTCACCGCGGCCCCGACCGCCTCGCTGGCCCAGGCCAACGGCATCACCAACTGCGACGCCCCCGGCGGCCGTCAGCGCACCGGCGCCCTGATCGGCGCGGTAATCGGCGGACTGGCCGGCAGCCAGATCTCGTCCAATGAACGCACCCTCGGCGCCGTGGCCGGCGCGGGCGCCGGCGCCGCCGCCGGTTCGTACATCGGCTGCAACCAGCAGCGCGCCCGGGCCAGCTCGACCGCCAGCAGCGGCGCCCAGTACCGCGCCACCTCGAACCTGCGCATCCGCTCGGGCCCCGGCACCAACTATCGTCAGGCGGGCTCGCTGCGCGCCGGCCAGCCGTTCGCGGTGATCGGCTCGCAGGGCGAATGGGTCCAGATCGCCGGCGGCGGCTGGGTCAACGCCAACTACGTCACCGCCTACTAGGCGACCGACGTAGAGACATCGAAGGCCGCTCCGGAAGGGGCGGCCTTTTTTGTTGGGCGCCGGCGCTTGCCGCGCGACGGCTCGCTGCTTGGGCGCGCCTACTGGCTGACCCAGAGCACCCGGCCCATCCAGACGATGTCGCGGCGGGGCAGGGTGCGCGGCTCATAGGCGGGATTGATCGAGGCCAGGGTCACCGAGCGCGCCGTGATCGCCGCCAGCTCCTTGGCCAGGGTCTCGCCGGAGGTGGTGCGGACCACGACGCGGTCGCCCTTGCGCACCCGCGTCGCGTCGCGGTCGACCAGCACCCGGTCGCCCTCGCGGTACAGGGGGACCATGGAGTCGCCGTCGATCCGCAGGCTGAACAGGGTGTCTTTCGGCTGTGGAAGCTCGGTCTGTTCCCAGCCGTCGCCGGCCGGCAGGCCCGCGTCGTCGAAGAAGCCGTCCTCGCCCGCCCGGGCCATGCCCAGCATGGGGGCGGTCGACGGCCGGTCCGGCGCGTCCAGCGCCAGGGCGGCGAAATCGCCCAGAGACAGTCCGGTCGCCTGAAGGATGCGGGTCAGGCTCTCGGTCGAAGGCCAGCGGGGGCGGGGAGGATCCCCGGCGCCGAACCGCTTGGAGGGATTGAAACTGGTCGCGTCCAGACCGGCCCGCAGCGCCAGGCCCGAGGCGCTGAGGCCCTCGCGCCGGGCCAGGCCGTCGATCGCCTTCCACAACTGGGCATGGGACAGGGGCATGGGGTCTCGCGCGGGCCATGGGGCCGATTCGCAGGCAGATTACAGGCCGGGGTTAGGAATATCCACCTACTCCGCTGCAGGCGCGCGCCGGTCCCGCCAGGCCTGGGCCGTTCCCGCTGCAATGGCCAGCAGGATGCCGTAGCTGGCCAGATTGATGACGGCGTAGAAGGCCGCGAGGGGCGGACGGAGATCAATGACGGTCAGCAGGTGGCTCATGACGATCAGGGCCTCCAGCGCGCCGGCCCAGACCGGCCATGACCGCCGGCTCTTCCAGGCGAGCGCCGCATAGACGCCCAGCATGACCGTATCGACAGCCATCAGGCCCCATTGCGGGCCGGACAGCCGGCTGTCGTCCTGAAGCAGCAGCGACGCCAGCAGGCCAAGGGCGTAGGCGCCGGCGCCGACGCGCTCGGGCTCGTCGCCCTTGAGGAAGGCGAAGGCCACGACCACGAGGGATATCGCCGTCCCGACCTGGGCGTACAGGGTGTCAAACAATCGGTTAATCTCTCACGGACGAGGACCGGTTCCCGTGACAGAATTCATCTGTTCGAGGGCGCGACGCTCCTGCCAGGCCCAGAAGGTGCCGACGGCCAAGGAGACCAGCAGCCCATAGTTGGCCATGTTGTTGACGGCGGCGAAGGCGTCGCTCGGCGGCCGCAGATTGGCGGCAACCATGACATGGCCCGTCACGATGAGGGCCTGAAAGGCGGCCGCCCAAATTGGCCAGGACTTGCGACTGTGCCAAGCGAGCCCGATGAAGATTAACAGCAGAACGATATCGAACGCCATGGGAGCCCAGCGAGCGAAGCTCAGGCTGCTGCCATCCTCGGTCGCAACGCCGGCGATCATGATCAGGGCCAAAGCCGCGCCGCCAAGCCGCTCCGTTTCATCGCCCTTGAGGAGGGCGAAGCCTACGGCCAGCACCAAAAATCCTACGAGGACCTGCGAATAGATGGTCTCAAACACAGAATCGCCCCCTTGCGCAAAGCACGGGGGCGATAATGCCTCAAGTCAGCACCAGCGGAAATGATCGCCGGCGGACATTACTTCGAATTAAACAGCGCGGAGCTGGTGTTCGCCAGTGGGTTCCGGCCGGCCCTTGTCCGCGGGGATGCCAAGGAAGGTGCCCCAACCCATGCGCCGGTGATCCTTGGCCAGTTCCTCATGACAGGCGACCACGGCCTGACGCGCGGACGCCAGGCTGGCGATCGCTTCCATCGCCCTGGTCTGCGCATCTGCGCCCATCACGGGCGAGATGTTGAGAGCGGTCCGTGAACCGATCATCGACTGCACCAGGGTGGTGGCGCGCGCGATAGCCGCATCAACGGCCTGTTCGGTCGCATAAAGATCGTCGGCGACGCTGGCGATTACCTCGGTCTTGGTCACGGAAAGCCTCCCAAAGGAAATACTAGGTGAACAACTCCTTAACACAGCTCGGCTGTGTACGGTAGGGTTTTGTTGACCGTGTTTGGTACGACAATATTCACCATATCGGGAGACGCGCCCGGGCCGTCGCCGCCGCCGCCGCCGACGGGCGGCGTGTCACCGGGCTTGTCGATGGGACCGACGGCCAGGACGTCGAGACCCAGTTTCCGCGCGATGGCGGAGAGGGCGGTGTGGGTCTGGACCATCTGGGACCGGGCGGCGGACAGGGCGCTGAGGGCCCCCGCCGCGCCGTCGAAGGCGCGCTGGCCCGTGACGGCCGAGAGACAGGCGTCCGCCCGCGCGGCAGGCAGCATGGCCGCCAGCATCGCTGTCTCTATCAGGGCGCGGTCGATGGCGGTTTCAGCCGCATAGAGCCGGGCGGCGAGGCTTTCGCCGATGGTTTGTCTGGTCATGATCGTCTCTCCGGTGACCGAGCGTCACCGGAGAAGCCGAGCATGCGCGCTACTAGAACGCTACTCCAGCTCGTCTACTGCAAGTAGGAAGTGTGCGGTCAGGGCGGCGATCGGCTGGGCGCGGTCGTCCTGCCAGGCCTCGGCGAGGACATGGGCGACCCGGCGTCCGGCCCGGCTGATGCGGGCGCTGGCGTGGACATCCACGGGTCGGCCCGAGCGCAGATAGGCGACATTGACGTTGATCGGCCGGGGCAGGCGAAGGCGCGGATACAGGGCCGCCACCTGGGCCACGGCGGTCAGCTCGAGCAGAGCCGCGGTGGCGCCGCCGTGGAGCGCGGGCAGGATCGGATTGCCGATCAGCCTGTCGGCGAAGGGCATGGTGACGGTCAGGCTGTCGCCGTCGGCCTGGGTCAGGAGGCCCAGAAACCGGGCGTAGGGCAGGCGGTCCAGGAGGTCGGTCATGCCGCCGACCCTCCGGCGCGCAGGTTGACGCCGGCGCCGCGGCCTTCGCCCGAGCCCAGCATATAGGCGCTCTGGGCCGCGGCGACGGGGTCCTCGACCGCATCCTCGAAGGCCCAGGCGCGGACGAAGGCCACGGAGCGCGTCAGGCGATAGCAGCGCGCCTCGGCGATCAGATCCCGGCGCGGAGCGGCGGCGCGCATATAGTCGACGCGCAGATCCAGGGTGGCGAGCGTTTCGAACCGGCCGAGCGCCACCCAGGCCGCCAGCCCGCCGACGTGATCCAGCAGGGTGGTGACCAGACCGCCGGCGAGGACGCCGGTTTCCGGGTCGCCGACCAGATCCTCGCGCCACGGCACGCGGATGCGGACGCGGTCGCCGTCCACGCCGTCGAAGGCGAAGCCGAGGGCGTGGGTGTGGGCGGCGCCGCTGGCCAGCTGGGGCAGGAGATCGAGGATGGGGGAGGTCATGGGCCGCTTCTGGGTCGGGCGTGAAATGAGCGCAAGTCCGTCCGGCGCGTTGTCAGATGCGCCATGACCGCCATATGCCCTTCATGATCCGGTTTGAAGACCTGCTGCGGCCCACGCCCGCAGGCCTGTATTGCCCGCCCGGCGACTTCTACGTCGATCCGGTCCGACCGGTGGATCGCGCCGTGATCACGCACGGCCACGCCGATCATGCGCGGTCGGGCCACGGAACCGTGCTGGCGACACCCCAGACCCTGGCGATCATGGCCGAGCGGTACGGCGAGGACTTCGCGGCCCGCCGGCAGGGCGTCGGCTATGGCGAGACGGCGCCGCACAACGGCGTCGAGGTGACCATGGCCCCGGCCGGCCATGTGCTGGGCTCGGCCCAGGCCGTGATCCGCTGGAAGGGGATCACCATGGTCGTCTCGGGCGACTACAAGCGCCGGCGCGACCCGACCTGCGCGGGGTTCGAGCCTGTGCCGTGCAACGTCTTCATCTCGGAGGCGACGTTCGGCCTGCCGGTCTTCACCCATCCGCCCGACAGCGAGGAGATCGGCCGGCTGGTTCATTCCCTGCGGCAGTTCCCGGACCGGGCCCATCTGGTCGGGGCCTATGCCCTGGGCAAGGCGCAGCGGGTCATCCGGCTGTTGCGTGAAGCGGGGTGGGATCGTCCGGTCTATGTCCATGGCGCGCTGGAGCGGCTGAACCGGCTGTATGAGCGCGAGGGGGTCGATCTGGGGCCGATCCTGCCCGCCACGGGGCTGAAACCGAACGCGCTGGGCGGCGAGGTGGTCGTCGCCCCGCCGTCGGCGACCCAGGACCGCTGGGCGCGGCGGTTCGCCGACCCGGTGCTGGCCTTCGCCTCGGGCTGGATGGGGGTCAGGGCCCGGGCGCGCCAGCGGGGCGTGGAACTGCCGCTGGTGCTGTCGGACCATGCCGACTGGCCCGAGCTGATCGCCACCTTCACGGAGCTGAAGCCGGAAGAGGTGTGGATCACCCACGGCAGGGAGGAGGGGCTGCTGCGCTGGTGCGAGCTGAACGGCCAGACGGCGCGGGCGCTGCGGCTGGTCGGCTATGAGGAAGAGGACGACGAGGCCGGATCAGCCGAAGACGCGGTCAGCTAGGCGACCGAACGGGTCGCAGCGGCAGGATCGGCTTCGGCCCTGGCCGTGGCGGCGGCCTGTTCGAGGGCCAGGTTCATGGCCATGCGCAGACGTTCCGGCTTGATCGGCTTCTCGACGACGGCGGCCATGCCGATTTCGAGGTATTTGCGCGCATCGTCGGGGTCAGCGTTGGCGGTCAGGGCTACGATCGGCAGGGCGCCGACCGGGCCTTCGAGCGCGCGGATGGCCCGGGTCGCCTGAACCCCGTCCATGCGCGGCATCTTGATGTCCATCAGGACCAGATCGAACCGGCGCTCCTGCACCGCTTCCAGCGCCTCGACGCCGTCCTCGGCGGTCTCGGAGGTGCAGCCGAACATTTCGCACAACGCCTGGGCGACCACGCGATTGGTGGCGTTGTCGTCGACGATCAGGATGTGGGGATTGGTCAGAAGCTCGCCGTCGCCGATGCTTTCGACATTGGACGGGGCGGCCGCCGCGACCTGGGCGCGCGGAACCTCGAGGTCGAAGGCGAAGGTCGCGCCGCGGCCGGGATTGTTCTCGGCCCAGATGCGCCCGTCCATCCGTTCGACGATCTGCCGGCAGATGGCCAGGCCGAGACCGGCCCCGTCCGGGCCAGAGCCGTGAACGAACGGATCGAAGATTTCATCGACGCGATCCGGCTCCACGCCCGGCCCGTCGTCGCGCACGCGCGCCTCCAGCCGCACCCTGTCGCCCGCCGCAACCGCCTTGAGGCCCACTTCGACGACGCCATTGCGGGCGAATTTCAGCGCGTTGCCGATCAGGTTGTTGAACAGCTGCTTGACGCGCACGCCGTCTATGACCGCGGCCAGTTCGGTGTCGCCCTCATAGCTGACCATCAGGGTGACGTCGTCCTGGGACGCGCGCGGCGCCCACAGCGACTGGACGTCGTCCATCAGGGCCCGCAGGGGCGTGGGTTCGCAATGCAGTTCCAGTTCGCCCGCTTCGGCGCGCGACAGGTCGAGGGCGTCCTGAAGGATGCGAAGCAGGGTCTCGGACGAGTCCACGATGGTGGTGACATGCGCCTGCGCCTGGGCGTTAAGCGGCTGGCGGCGCAGCAGTTCGGCCACGGCCAGAACGCCGTTCATCGGCGTACGCAGCTCATGGCTCATGATGGCGAGGAACTGGCTCTTGGCGCGGGCGGAGGCGAGAGCCTGGGTGCGGGCGTCGCTGAGCACACGGGTCTGTTCGGCCAGTTCTTCATTATGCCGCCGCTGCCGGTCGTTGACGGCCTGCAGCAGGGAAACGGCGGTGCCCACGCCGTGATAGCGGCCCTGACGGGTGACGATGAAGCCGCGCATCAGGGCGCCGGGACCGCTCTTCAGCAGAATGTCGCAGAAGGCGTCGATGCTGACACCGGCCTCGACCACCGCCGGCTCCTCGTCCATCAGGTGCAGCACGGGACGTCCGGCGTAGAGGGCGTGGCCGAAGGGCGCCGCGATCTTCAGCAGGAAGGCGTTGCGCTCGATCAGGCCGACCGGCTTGCCGGCGTCGACGACCGGAATGACGAGGGTGTCGGGTTCGCTCTCGAAGCGCTGGAAGACAGCGCTGCCCAACGTCTCGGGCGAAACCGCCTCGGCGCGCTCGGTCAAGACTTCGATGGTCGGCATATCCGGCCATAACTCCACTGCGACGCCACACCTTTGTCCCGAAAGCCTTTGCAGAAGGGTTAAGGGCAGTAACCGCCATTTTTGGGCCGCCTTTGCTCTGTTCCCGGCGCTGGTGTAGAAGGCCCGCCCGCCATCGAGGCGGCCCATCCCCTTGTTTATGCGCGCGGCCAGACGGCCGACCGCAGGTTTGTCATGAGCGAATTCGGCCCCGCGAGCGAAACATCCGCCCTCGTCCTGTTCTCGGGCGGGCAGGACAGCGCCACCTGCCTGGCCTGGGCGCTGGAGCGGTTTTCGCGCGTCGAGACAGTGGGGTTCGACTATGGCCAGCGTCACGCCGTCGAGATGGAGGCCCGCCTGAAGGTGCGCGAAGGCATGCAGGCGGTCCTGCCGCGCGTGGCCGATCGTCTGGGCCCCGATCATATCGTCGATCTGACGGGCTATGGCCGGATCGCCGACAGCGCCCTGACGGCGGACCGGGCGATCGAGATGGACGCGCGCGGCCTGCCCACCACCTTCGTGCCCGGACGTAACCTGGTGTTCCTGACCTGCGGGGCCGCCCTGGCGGACCGGCGGGGGCTGGACGTGCTGGTCGGCGGCATGTGCGAGACGGATTTCTCGGGCTATCCCGACTGCCGCCGGGACACGATCGACGCCATGGCGACGGCGCTGAGCCTGGGGCTGGACAAGCCTGTCGTGATCGAGACCCCGCTGATGGCGCTGACCAAGGCGGAGACCTGGGCGCTGGCCGACCGGATCGGCGGGGCGCCGCTGGTCGAGCTGATCGTCGAGGCGTCGCACACCTGCTACCGCGGCGACCGCGAGCACCGGCACGCCTGGGGCTATGGCTGCGGCGACTGCCCGGCCTGTGAACTGCGGGCGGCGGGGCATTCGGAATGGGCGGCCGCATGACCTATTCCGCCAAGGAGGTGTTCCTGACCGTGCAGGGCGAGGGCGGACAGGCCGGAAGGCCGGCGGTCTTCCTGCGCTTCGCCGGCTGCAATCTGTGGAACGGGCTCGAACGGGACCGGGCGACGGCGGTCTGCACCTTCTGCGACACCGATTTCGTGGGCGTGGACGGCGACGGCGGCGGCAAATTCGCCGACGCCGGGGCCCTGGCCGACCACGTGCAATCGATGTGGCGGGGCAGGGAGGGGGACCCGAAGCTGGTCGTCTGCACCGGCGGCGAGCCCCTGCTGCAGCTGGATGCTCCCCTCATCGACGCCCTGCATGCGCGCGGGTTCGAGATAGCGATCGAAACCAACGGCACGCTTGCGGCTCCCGCCGGGATCGACTGGATCTGCGTCAGCCCCAAGGCCGACGCGCCGGTGGTCCAGACGTCCGGGCAGGAACTGAAGCTGGTCTTCCCGCAGGCCACGGCCATGCCGGACCGGTTCGAGCATCTGGCCTTCGAACGATTCTGGCTGCAGCCGATGGATGGTCCCGACCGCGGGGCCAATACGGCGGCGGCCATCGACTATTGCCTGACCCATCCGAAATGGCGCCTCAGCGTCCAGACCCACAAATACATCGGCGTGAGATGAGCGTTTTCGAGATCACCAAGGCGGCCACCTTCGACGCGGCCCATCATTTTCCCAACGAGCCCGACGGCAGCCCCTACCGGCGCATGCACGGCCACTCGTTCTCCGTGGAGGCCACGGTGCGCGGCGAGGCGCTGGACGGCCATGGCTGGGTCGCGGACCTCGGCGCGCTGGACCGGGCCCTGAAGGCGGCGGCGGAGGAGCTGGATCACGGCCTGCTGAACGACAAGCCGGGGCTGGAGCTGCCGACGCTGGAGCACCTGTGCCTGTGGTTCGCGGAACGGCTGAAGCCGGAGTGGCCGGGCCTCAGCCGCGTCACGGTTTCGCGCCCGACGATTCACGAGCGGTGCGTGCTGACCCTGTAGTCTAGCAGTCGCGGCCCTCGCGCCGGCGCTGTTCGCAGCGGCGCTGCTCGCGTTCCCAGGCGCGCTGTTCGCGTTCGCGCTTCGCCTTGCTCTCTTCGTCGGAGGTGGTGACGGCGTCGACGCCCGCCCCGACCACGGCCCCGGTCGCCTGGGCCGCGCCGCCGACGACCGCGCCGGCCGTGCCCACCACGGCGCCCACCAGACAGCCCTGCAGCATGACGGCCGCGCCGAGGACGCCTGAAAGCGCAAGGAGGCGGGCAGGGGACATGGACATGGCGACTCTCCTGACGGTCAGGGTTAACCCGCAGACGTGAACGGAACCTGACCGGGGCATGGTGGGCGGCGAGGGGTTCGAACCCCCGACCCCCTCGGTGTAAACGAGGTGCTCTGACCAGCTGAGCTAGCCGCCCTGACCCTTACGCCCGACCTAGAAGCGGAAGCTGGCCCGGAGGAACAGCATATAGCGGACGTAGTCCTCGATCATCTCGGCGTCGGCGCTGATCGACAGCATGCCCAGTTCGTTTCCGATGTTCAGGCGGAAGCCGACCAGCGGCCCGCCCCCTTCGATCGAACCGCCGGCCAGGGTGAAGTCCGGACCGCCCGAGCGGAAGCGGGCGATGGTCTCGCCCGGATCGACCGAGATGTTCTGACGCCAGCCGACCCGCAGCTCGGGACGCATCCAGCTGTTCTCGCCCATGCCCATGCCGATGTTGATCGCGGCGGTCGCGGAGAACAGATGCCCCTCGCGGTCGTCGATCTCCAGATCGAACCCGTCCCCTCCGCCTTCTTCGACGTGACCGTCCTCGCTGAGCGAGAAGTACTCGGCATAGATCTCGGGCCGGATGCTGAAGCGGCCGAAGGAGCGCTCGTACGACGCGCCGCCGGCGGCGGCCAGGGTGAAGCCGTTCCAGTCCGATTCATTGGACAGGTTCAGGCCCGCCCCCACGAAGCGGCGCTCGGAGGTGAAGGTCGCATACCCGGCCGCGGCGCGGGCCCAGGTCGTCCAGTACTGGCCCTGCGCCCGCCAGTAGAGACCCAGTTCCAGCAGGTTCGCCGACAGCACTTCCTCGGCCTCGGCCTCGGGATCTTCGAGATCGGAGGAAGTGAAGGCGGCCGTGATGCCGACATTGCCCAGGCCGGTGCCGCGTTCGATGCCGCCCGCGACGCCGAAGCCTTCCGAGCGGAAGCCGTAGGTGTCGGTCTTGTCCTTGTCGGCGTAGAAGGTGATTTCCTGCACCCAGGCGCTGGTCTCGCCCGGCGCAGCCGAGGCGTTGCGGCCGGTGAGGGCACGCGTCACGGCGTCAACGCCCGAAGCGAGCGACAGCAGGGGACCGCCCGAATGTTCGGGCAGCAGCTGCTCATACAGGTTGATGAAGTCGTCGCGGCCCGTCTGGGCCAGGAAGGCGTTGCGGATGTTCAGGGCGTCAGGGTCGCCGATCGCGGTGTAGAAGGAGTCGTACAGGGCGGCTTCGACCGGGATGAATTCGGCCTCGGCCGCGGTCCGCCGACGCACGTCGGCGAACACCTCGCCGGCGGCGACATCAGCGCCCGCCTCAACCACGTAGAGATAGGGCGAATTGGCCTCGATCGAAGTCAGGTCGATCGCGCCGTAGTTCAGCGTCGCCGCGTCGATGAGCGTGAACCGCCCCGGCGCCGCCAGAAGCGAGGTGAAACGCACGCCGAGGCCGGCGCCATTGGCCAGGGTCGCCGTTCCCGCGACGTTGAAGCCGCCGGTCGCGTTGTTGGCCGGATCCAGGGTGATGATCAGATCGCCGTTCGCACCGACGTTCAGGCTGGTGATGTTGGTCCGCGCCGTCTGACGGGCGTCGAGCGTGCCGTTGGCCACGTCGATGGTCAGGTCGCCGCCGGTATCCGACAGGGCCCCGCGCACGGCCGCGCCGCCCGTAATCATCAGGCGGTCGGCGCCGGCGCCGAAGCTGATGTCGCCCTGGACCTCGCCGTTCCGGATATCGAGCGTATCGGCGCCCGAGCCCAGCTTGATCGCGCCGACGATGATCGGCTCGTTGCCGTCCGGCACGCCGTCGCCGTCCGTGTCGGGGTTCGCCGTCGTCGGCGTGGCGGCGACGCCGGTCTGGAGCAGGGTCACGCCGGTCGTGTTGACGCTCACGTCGATGGCGGTGGTGGTCCCCGTGATCGGATCGCCGTCTTCGTTGGCGCTGAGCGCCGCCTGCAGGGAGCGGGTGTTGGTGATGGACGTCAGCGTGCCGCTGAGATCAATCAGGCCGGTGACGGTCGCAGCGCCGCCGCCCGAGGAGGCGAGGATCAAACCGTTGTTGACCAGGCTGTTGACCGTAGCGCCCGCGTCGATCCGGATCGCGGTGGCCGAGGATGATGCCAGTTCGCTGGAGACGGCGCCGGTGATGGTTCCAGAGTTGAAGAGCTGGGCCGCGCTCGCGCCCTCTCCGAACCGGACGGCCGTCGCGGCTCCGTCGCTGGACAGGGCGGACACTGTCCCCTCGTTGCGGACTCCGCCCGCGATCGTCACGGTCTGCCCCGGATTGCCGCCGAACAGGACGCCGTTGGCGCTGACGCCCTCATACAGGCCCTGTCCGCTGATGGTTCCGCGGTTGATGAATCCGAAGGCGTTGTCGCCCGTTCCGGCCACGCCGAGTGTGATTCCCTGGGTGGTCGAACCCACAACCACCGCCGGGGCGGCGCTATAGCTGGTGACGGCGGCCGTGGTTTCCGAGGAGTCCAGGATGCCGTCGCCATCCCGGTCGGTATCCGTACGGTTGACGGTGCCGTCGCCGTCGTCGTCCTCGTCGCCGTTTTTCACGCCGTCGCCGTCGTCGTCCCCGTCGATGCCGGCGCTCGAATAGGCGGGAGCCCGATCGAGGATGACGCCCTGGCCGATATTGCCGGCGACCCGCAGGGCGGGCCCGCCCTGCAGCAGATCGTCGGGATCGAGTTCATCGAGGAACAGGACGTCGTCGTCGTTGGCGGGCGTTTCGACGTAGTCCGCCGGCCGCACCGGAAGTGCGCCCACATAGCGATAGCCGGTGGAGTTGATGGCCGATTCCACCAACAGGCGGCCCGACACGTCGCCGTCGACCGCAGCGCCGACGGTGTTCTGGCCGCGGCTGGTGATCGGCCCCACCAGTTGAACGTCGCCCGTGACCGCTCCGGTCGTCCGCACGCCGTAGCTGTTGTCGCCCGTGACCGTGACGCCGCCGAGGACCGTCAGGTCGCCGGTCAGGGGCGCTTCCAGAAGGAGGCCGGCCGAGTTGTTGCCGTCCACGCTGATGGAGCCGCTGCTCTCGACCAGGATGTCGCCGACGAAAGGCGCCGCGCCCGCGACCCGCACGCCATAGCGGTTGCCGCCGATCGCCCACGGGCCGTCGATGTCCCCGTCGTCGTCCGTATCGGTGTCGGTATCGGAGGTGATGGTGTCCTGAATGCTGATCGAGCCGCCGATGACGATCGAAGCCGTATTGCCTCCGTTGACCAGCACGCCGGTCGCGCCGTCGGCGGCTGCGGTCATGGTGATCGCCCCGCCGGAATCGATATCGAAACCGTGGCTGGAGTTGACGGTCGCGGCCACGCCGCTGCTGACGTTGATCGCGCCGCCCGAAGCGATGCGAATCGAGTCCGGACCCGTGCCGGTCGCATTCGACGTCGTGATCGGCGTCGTACGGGCGGTCGAGATCACGACCTCGGCCATTGCGCCGGAGGCCGCCATCAGGGGAGCGATCGCAACCGCGGTCGCGAGTAGAATACGCATTCGGTAGAAACCCCTGTGGACGATACGCCAGAGACGCGGGCGATCCTCTAACAGGGACCAAGCCAGCCTGCCTCAAGTTTCTCGAATTTGAGGCGAATGCAAGGCCATTGCCCGGCGTCGGAGCCGCAGGTCAAGCTTGGCGCTTGCACAATGTGGCATCAAAGTGATATCAGTTTTATATTGCTTGAGGAGGGACCCATGACCGCCACCACCCATTCCAGATCCGTTGAGCGCCCCGCGTCGACGGCCAATGGCGTCGTCGTGCTGCTGGCAGGATTGGCCCTGCTGATTCTCGGACCGCTCAGTGTCGCGCAGGATCCTGACACGGCCTGGCGGATCGTGGGCGGCGTCGTCTCCGCGGTCATCGGCCTGCTGCTGGTCTGCGGCCTCTATTCGCTGCAGCCGAACGAGGGGATGGCGATCCTGCTGTTCGGCGACTATCGCGGCACCGATCGCAAGACCGGGCTGCGCTGGGTCCTGCCCTGGTACAGCCGCAAGAAAATCAGCCTTCGGGTCCGCAACCTGACCTCCGACAAGTTGAAGGTGAACGACAAACGCGGCAATCCGATCGAGATCGCGGCCAATGTGGTCTGGCGCGTCGAGGATTCGGCCCAGGCCCTGTTCGACGTCGACGACTACCAGGCCTTCGTCGCCATCCAGGTCGATACGGCGCTGCGCGATATCGCCTCCCACTATGCCTATGACCACGGCGAGGAAGGGCAGGATTCCGAGCTGACACTTCGCGCCGACGCCGAGGACGTGGCCGCCCGTCTGAGAGACGAACTGGGCACGCGGCTTCACGCCGCCGGTCTGGCCATCGACGAGGCGCGCCTGGCCCACCTGGCCTATGCGCCCGAGATCGCCGGGGTCATGCTGCGGCGTCAGCAGGCCGAGGCGATCCTGTCTGCGCGCCGCCTGATCGTCCGGGGCGCCGTCGCCATGGTCGAGAACGCCCTGGCGGATCTCAGCGAGCGCGAGGTCGTCGCGCTGGACGAGGACCGCAAGGCCGCCATGGTGTCCAACCTGCTGGTGGTCCTGTGCGCCGACCGCGAGGCCCAACCGGTCATAAACACCGGCACGCTGTACGGCTGAGTCCATGGCGCGTCCGCGTAAGTCTTTTCTGATGCGCGCCTCTCCGGGTGTCATGGCGGCGGTCGAGCGATTGGCCGCCGCCGAGCTGCGCTCGGTCAACGCCCAGGTGGAAACCCTGCTGCGGGAAGCCCTGCATCGCCGCGGGGTGACGCCCTCCGAAGACCCTCCGCAAGCGGACGACGCTTGAGCTTGGCTGCGAGCGGCGCTAGGGGCCGCTGATGGTCAAGTCGCATATGTCGAAGGTTCGCAAGGCGCGCCGCATCCAGAAGCGCGTCAAACGCGTTGGAGCAGAGAGCATCAGCGAGGCGGAGCGCGAACTGATGAGTCTGGCCGGTCTGGAAGTGCAGGAAGGCGAACTGCGCCTGATCCCCGGCTGGGACGAGGAGGTCTCCGCGACCCTGGCCGCCACCAAGGCGGCCGGAGACGAGGGCCGCCCGCGCCTGGTCGACACCACCATGCTCTACGCGCCGCGTTCGGGCGGGGTGAAACGCTATCTGCTGTCCAAGAAGGCGTGGCTGGAGGCCAACCGTCCCGGCGTCGCCCATTCGCTGGTCGTGCCGGGCCCGCACCACAAGGCGGGCGAGGACGGCATCGTTCATCTGCATGCCACCAAGCTGCCGTTCGGCGACGGCTATCGCTGGCCGACCTCGGTGCGGCGCTGGGGCGCCTGGGTGGCGTCGCTGAACCCGTCGATCATCGAGGCCGGCGATCCCTATACGCCGGGGCAGGGGGCGCTCGAGGCTGGCCAGAGGGCCGGCTGCCCGGTCGTCGGCTTCTGCCACTCCGATCCCGCCGGTCTGGCCGCGCTGCATTTCGGCGAATGGGCCAAGAAGCCGGTCGAGAAGCGCTGGGCCCGCCTGTTCGGCCAGTTCGACAAGGTGGTCTCGCCCAGCCGGTTCATCGCCCGCCGCCT
>Ga0233425_10001439_pt1 | contig 53461 bp, 41 predicted proteins | sample Watercolumn_Towu_2_FD_181712 | JGI IMG/M metagenome (GOLD analysis project Ga0233425, IMG submission 181712) | Freshwater microbial communities from Lake Towuti, South Sulawesi, Indonesia - Watercolumn_Towuti2014_140_MG | ecosystem: Environmental > Aquatic > Freshwater > Lake | place... | reverse complement strand
CCCGCGTCGGCCGCGAGCTGTTCGAGACCCGAGACCTGCTCGTACGCGTCGCAGCCGGCTACGACACACACTACCAGCGTCACCCCGGCAACCTGCTCGTGCTGGAATCCACGCAGACGGTGGAAACCATCCACCGGGCCATGTGCGCTCACATCGAAGGCCTGTATCCGGAAATGCTCAGGAGAGGGTAGGGGGGGTGCCCCCCGGTCATCCCGGGGCGGAAACGCCCGCAAGCGCGGGCGCAAGACCTGCGGCTATGGAACGTAGCCCTCGTCCCACGGGCACTTGCCGTCCTTCGGGCACTCGTTGTAGAACTCGAAGGTCAGCGTGTACGGAGCGCAGGACTGGTCCGCATTGCTCGCCCCCTTCACCTGCACGTTCATCTGCTTGTCATCGTTGCCGATGAACACGGCCCAGATGCCCTTCCAGCCCAGCATCAGCTGCTCCTGCTCGCCCGGGCCGCCGTCGGCCGCACACTCGTTGAACTCCTCGCCCTCGCACTCCTGGGCAGCGATGCACAGGTCATAGTCCACGCCCTCGGGCACGCCCAGCGTGGCGATGAACAGGTAGCACCCGTCGTCGAAGCTCAGGCCGCACGGCAGCCAGTCCGACGTCTCCTTGGCAAGTATGGTGTACCAGTCCGAATCCACGCCGCCATCCTTGTACAGGTTCGGGGACACCGTGATGGACTTGCTCGGATCGTCCAGCAGCGCTTCCGGGATCTGGCCCAGGTCCTTGGCGGTGGAGCAGGTGTCGTTGGACTCGTCCTCGTCCGCCTGCATGCCGTCATCGACCTTGCCGTCGCAGTCGTTGTCCTTGCCGTCGCATATCTCGGTAGTGGCCTCGACGCCGCTGCACTTCAGCTCGCCGCTCTTGCAGGTCAGCGTGCCAATCGTGCACTCGCCTTCCTCCTTGCCGCACTCATCGCCGCCCTCGGGGTTGCCGTCGTCCACCTGCCCGTTGCAGTCGTTGTCCTTCTTGTCGCACTTCTCGGGCTCGGGCATCTTGCCGGAGCAGGGGCCCCAGTTGCCGCTGGCCTGGCAGGTCCAGGTGCCCTTGGTGCACTCGCCCGCGTTCACCGAGCACTCGGCCATCTGGCCCGGGGTGCAGCAGTTCTGCACGTCCTCGTCCACCTGGCCGTCGCAGTCGTTGTCCTTCTGGTCGCAGATCTCGTTGGTCGCGCCTTCCTTGGGGTTGCACACCACGGGCTGGCCGTTCTTGCAGGTCTCGACCTCGTGCTCGCACACGCCCGTTCCGCAGGTCTCCTTCGCGATGCCGTCGTCGATCTGGTTGTTGCAGTTGTCGTCCACGCCGTTGCACAGCTCCTGGGCCGCGGGGTTCGCGGTCTGCACGCTGTCGTTGCAGTCGCCGCCGCCCTTGGGGCACACGCTCGGGTTGCCCTCGACCTTGAGGTTCGCGTCGCAGTAGTCGTCCGCGTCCTTGTCGCACCCTTCGTCGACCTGGTTGTCGCAGTCGTTGTCCTTGTCGTCGCAGATCTCGGCAGACTCGGGAGTTCCTGCAGAGCAGGGTCCCCACTGGCCGGAGATGCACTGGCTGTTGCCCACCACCGTGCCGCAGAAACAGCCCTGGACCATGGGGTTGCCGTCATCCCCCTCGTCCACCTTGCCGTCACAATCGTTGTCCTTGGTATCGCAGGCCTCCACGGGAGGCATGCACGCATCCCAGGTGCCACTCGCATTGCACAGCTGCGTGCCCTCGGTCATGCACGTCGTCGTGCACTTGAGAGGAGTGCCCGCCGTGCAGGGCGGCTGCTTGCAAACGCCCCACTGCCCGTTCTCGCACACCTGCGCGCCCTGGCCCCCGGTGTCCAGCGTGCAGTCCTGGGTCTGCCCGGTCTGGCACACCGCCGGGTCCTCTGTCGACGTGCTGCCCTCGCTGCACGCTGCAGCCATCAACGCTGCCATCATCACCGCAATTGCCACTCCGCCAAAACCCTTCATGGGATCCTCCTGAGTATTTCAAGCCACGTTTCGCCAACTTTGAGTTCACCATACTACATTCATTGATCACCGAGGTCAAGGAATAGCGCCACGCACATTGACAACCGTCACGGGGTGTGGGACTACTGTGGCGCTGTGGCGGCACGAACCGGCGAATCGGGTGGAGAACCATGCTGACCTACGCTCTCACCGTGCTACTGGGAGCCTTCCTCCTGTTCCAGGTCCAGCCCATCATGGGGCGGGTCCTGCTGCCTTGGTTCGGTGGCACCCCCGCTGTCTGGTCTACGTGCATGCTGTTCTTCCAGGTGCTGCTGCTGGGCGGCTATGCCTATGCCCACGCCCTCGCGGGCAGGAAATCCACCAGGGGGCAAGCGCTCGTACACATGTGCGTGGTCGCCGCGTGCGCCGCGTTCGTGGCGTTCCTGTGGACCCGATGGGAAGCGCCCATCCTGCCCGGCGAGTCGTTTCGACCGACCGACGCGTCCAGCCCGGTGCTGCGCATCCTCGGCATCCTTTCCGTCGCAGTGGCGGCCCCCTACCTGCTCCTGGCCGCCACCGGCCCCCTGCTCCAGGCGTGGTTCGCACGGGCGTTCCCCGGCCGTTCCCCGTACTGGCTCTACGTCCTGTCCAATACCGGCTCGCTGGCCGCGCTCGTGACATACCCGTTCCTGGTCGAGCCGGAGCTGACGCTGGTGGCCCAGGCCACCGCCTGGTCGCTGGGATTCCTCGCGTTCGCGGCGCTCCTGGCAGCGTGCTGCGTGCTGGCCCTGCGAGCCGTTCCTCTCGCCACGCCCGCCGCGCTCGATGCGGACTCCGGCAACGACGCGGCCGTCCTCCCCCCTCCGCTTGCCGTGCGACTCCTCTGGATGGCCCTGCCCGCTGCCGCTTCCGCGATGCTGCTGGCCACCACCAACCAGCTGTGCCAGGAGGTGGCAGTGATCCCGTTCCTCTGGGTCCTGCCGCTTACCATCTACCTCCTGTCGTTCATCGTCGTCTTCGCTTCGGACCGCTTCTACTGGCCCCCGTTCTGGCGGTTCGCCCTGTTCGCCGCGTCCGTGGGCGTGGTCATCGCCCTGTTCGAGCACCTGGACCTCGACATCCTCCTCGAGGTGGCCATCTACTCCGCGTTCCTGCTGGTCGTGTGCATGGTCTGCCACGGAGAGCTGGTGCGGCTCCGGCCCGCTCCGGCCCGCCTGACCTCGTTCTACCTCGGCATGTCGCTGGGCGGGGCGCTGGGCGGCGCTTTCGTGACGCTCCTGGCCCCGGTCCTGTTCGTCGGCCTCTGGGAATTCCACTTCGGTGTCGTTGCCGTGTGGCTGCTGCTGGCAGCGGTCCAGCACGTCCGACACGTCGAATGGCACGAGGAGTCCAGGGTCAAGGCGCTCAAGTGGGTGCTGATCCTCGTGGGGGTCGGGCTCGCAGTCCCGCTCGCCATCGAGGCGGCCAAGCGCTACGAAGACGCCATCCATTCCACGCGAAACTTCTACGGCGTGCTGCGCGTCCGCGAGATCGACAGGGACCTGCCGGACCAGCACTCGCTGCGCCTTTCCCACGGAGCCATCCTCCACGGAGTCCAGTTCTTCGACCCGGCCCGCCGGAACCAGCCGACATCCTACTACGCAGAGGATTCCGGCGTCGGGCTCTCGGTGCTCATGCACCCCAAGCGCCTCGACGGCCAGCCCGGCATGCGCATCGGCGTCATCGGACTGGGCGTCGGCACCATGGCCGCATATGGTCGCAAGGGCGACACCGTGCGCTTCTACGAGATCAACGACGACGTCATCGGGTTGTCCCAATCCGTCCGTCCCTTCTTCACCTACCTGAGAGACGGCCCCGCAAAGGTCGACGTGGTCTATGGTGATGCCCGCACCTCCCTCGAGCAGGAGCGCCAGTCCGGGAACCTCCAGGAGCTCGACGTCCTGGTCGTGGACGCGTTCAGCAGCGACTCGATCCCCGTTCACCTCCTGACCCTCGAGGCGGTCCGTCTCTACTTCGACCACCTCGCGTGGGACGGGGTCCTGGCCATCCACGTGTCCAACCGTCATCTCGACCTCGCACGGGTCGTCTGGCAGATTGCCAGGCAGCTCGAAGTGCCCACGGTGCTCATCAAGGCTCGAGGCGACGACCAGGCCGTGTGGGCCACGTCCTGGATGCTGCTGTCCCGCAACGAGCTGTTCTTCGTCCAGCCCGAAATCGCGGACGTCGGCGACTTCGACCCCACCGGCGGTCCCGACACCCTCTGGACCGACGACTACTCCAACCTCTTCAGGGTACTGCGCTAGGAGGAATCATCATGTCCAACGACTCCACCTTCGACGTCGTCGTCGTCGGCAGCGGACCGGGCGGCTACATCGGAGCCATCCGGGCCGCTCAGCTCGGACTCAAGGCCGCTGTGGTCGAGAAGGCCGAGCTCGGCGGCATCTGCCTCAACTGGGGATGCATCCCCACCAAGGCCCTGCTCCGCAGCGCGGAAGTGCTCTTGCTGGCCCGCCGCGCTGCCGCGTTCGGAGTCACGGCCCAGGACGTCGGCTTCGACTACGCCGCGGTGGTGCGGCGCAGCCGCGACATCGCGGCCCGCCTCTCCGCGGGAGTAGGCATCCTGCTCAAGAAGAACCACGTCCAGGTCTTCCAGGGCAGCGCCACGGTGAAGGGCCCCGGCCTGGTCTCGGTCCAGACCGCCGCGGGCCAGCAGACCGACATCTCCACCCGCTTCATCCTCGTGGCGACCGGGTCCCGGTCCCGACAGATCCCGGGCCTTGAGACCGACGCGCAGACCCTCATCACGAGCCGGGAAGCGCTGGTTCTCGACCGGCCGCCCCCCTCCATCGCCATCGTCGGCGCGGGAGCGATCGGCGTGGAGTTCGCCCACCTGTTCCATTCCTTCGGCTCCGACGTCACCCTGCTGGAGATGCTCCCTTCGGTGCTGCCCCAGGCCGACGAGGAGATCTCGCACGAGCTCGAGCGCTCTTTCAGGAAGCGCAAGATGAAGGTCCTGACTGCCGCACGCATCACGGGAATCGAGAAGAAGGCCGCGTCCGTTACGCTCCTGGTGGAGCAGAAGGGGAAGCAGCTGGCCCTCGACGTGTCCACCGTGCTCATGGCCACCGGCGTGGTGGGCAACGTGGAAGGCTGCGGACTCGCCGAGATCGGGGTGACCGTGGAGCGAGGCTTCATCAAGACCGACCCCGCCTACCGCACATCCGTGCCCGGAATCTACGCCATCGGCGACGTCATCGGAAACCCCTGCCTCGCCCACGTCGCGTCCGCGGAAGCCATCAAGGCCGTCGAGCACATGGCCGGCCACCCGGTGGTCCCGCTGGACTACCTCGCGGTCCCCGCGTGCGTCTACTGCTCCCCGCAGGTCGCATCCGTCGGACACACCGAGAAGTCCGCCGCCGCGGCAGGCATCCAGTGCAGGGTAGGGCGCTTCCCGCTGCGCGCCAGCGGCAAGGCAACGGCCCTGGGCGAGCCCGAGGGCCTCGTGAAGATGCTGTTCGACTCCGCGACCGACAGGGTCATCGGATGCCACATCATCGGCCCGGAAGCAACGGAGCTCATCACGGAAGTGGCGCTGGGCCTGACCACGCGAGCGGGTTTCCACCACTTCGAGCAGACCGTGCACCCCCATCCCACGCTGTCGGAAGCCGTCGCAGAGGCCGCGGCAGCTGCGTACACGGGGTCGCTCAACGCATAGGCGTTTGCCCGAGCGCCCGCGGCCAACAGCATATCTCCTTTGCACGACCCGGCTGGATGATGGTATAGAGCAAGACCGGTGGTGCATTGGAGGCTTGATGAAGCCTTGTCGGTTGCTCCTGGTCTGTAGCCTGCTGTGCGGATGCGCCGGAAGCCCATCCTCTGCCGCGTCCCCGGATGCAGCAGAAACCGGATCCGACTCTGCGGGAGATCTCGCGGCGCCGCCTTCCGACGTTGCGACCCCGCAGGACGCAGATCCCCCGTCCGCACCCGTCTGGATGGTCGGTCGCTTCGAGCCCACCGTAGAGCCGCCCCCCGTCGCGGCCTTCTCCATCTCCCGGGTCGACAACCCCCAGCAGGAATACGTCACCCTGTACGTGCACGCGGCAGACCTGGGCCTCACGGCCGGAATGGCGTTCTACGTCGAGTACGACCCCCAGATACTCGAGTTCAAGAAGGGAACTCCGCTGGCCAACCTCGGAGCGGAGACGGGCATCTTCACCAAGGGCGTCATCAAGCAGATGGAACCCGGCCTGCTCTCCTTCGGGGCCGCCCGGTTCTGCGAGGCCAAGCTGCCCTGGGGAGGAATCGACCAGTGCGGCGGGAAGGAGATCGCATCGTCCATCCCGGTCCTCTCCCTCGAGTTCAAGATGAAGAGCCCGGGCCAGTCCCCCATCCGCTTCCCCGAAGAGCACAGGCTGCTTCGCCGACCGGACCACTCCCCGTTTGCCGCCACCTTCATCGGCGGCACCGTCAGGGTCGACCCCGTGGAGGCGCAGACGCCATGAGAGCCGCGCTCCTCCTGCTGGCCATCCTTCCGGCAAGCCTGGCGCCGTTGCCCGCGGCCGCCCGCGGAGGAGACGTGCGGCCCCTGAGACCGGCCACTCCCGAGATCCTCCGCGCCTGGCAGGTCTCTGACCCCGCTGCCCAAGCCGTCGCCCAAAGAGAGGTCTACCTGCGCTCCGAGCCCCTGCCCCTCCTGTCCTACCCGGGACAACGGGACGTCTTCAACAACACGGGCTCCGGAAGCGTGGACATCACCCGCGTCGACACCCGCGTCTACCTGGACAGGAACACGCCCAACTTCCTCCGGGTCGCGACTCAAGTGACCCTGGTGGCACTCAAAGAGGACGTGATGAACCTCTCGTTCTCTCTCGAGGTGCCGGAGCTCGTCAGCATCACGTCCTCGGGGCCGGGCATCAACACCGCGACCCTCGAAGGCTCCACGCTGGCCGTCCTGTTTTCCGCCCCCCTCCCGGTGGAAAAGGAGGTCGTCCTGGATCTCGAGTACCAGGGGCAGATGGACTGCTCCACCAAGTTCATGCTGCCGACCTGCCGCCTCGAAGGCGGCATCTGGTACGTCACGCACTCGCAGTTCCTCCCGATGCTGGGCGGCTACGACCAGAAGTTCCTGGGCACCATGCGGGTCTTCGTGGGAGGCAAGGACTACCAGGCCTACAACGTGGGTGGAACCGGGGTCTTCACGGGCAGCTTCACGCACCCCGACCAGGCGATGAACGAGTTCGTGTTCGAGCACACCTTCCACACCGCGCTGTACGCGTTCTCGATGGGCCCGTTCCAGCGGATTTCCGCAAGCTGGAACGACACGCCCCTGTCCGTGCTCCTGCTCAAGGATCAGGCCAAGAATGCGGGCGCCATGCTGGGGCTTGCCGAAAGCGCGCTCGCACACCACTCCCAGATGTTCGCGCCGTACCCGTGGGGCAAGTTCGACCTCGTGGAGATGCCGGACAGCTTCTCCGGAGGCTTCGGCCCCATCTCCACCATCATGATGGCCCGGTTCGCATTCGACGCGGCCCCGGACAACAACAGCTACTGGTCCTCCATGCTCCTCGTTTCCCACGAGACCGGGCACCAGTGGTGGGGAAACCTCGTGGACATGGCCGATACCGCCAGCGTCATCGTGTCCGAGGGGCTCGCGGAGTTCTCCTCCAACTTCCATTTCGAGAACACGACCGGCAGCCGGTATGGCTTCATCCAGGATTCCATGAGCTACATGTACACGGTTCCCCACGACGAGGAGCCCTACATCATCAGCCCGTTCGTTTACAACAGCACGTACTACTTCCAGGTCGTGTACTACAAGGGTTCGCAGATCTTCGAAATGCTCAGGCTGGAGCTCGGGCAGGAGGTTCTCCTGTCCGCGCTCCAGCAGTTCATCTCCAAGTTCTTCCAGCAGTACGCGTCGGTACAGGATCTGTTCGACGTCCTCGAGGAGGTCGCGGGGCAGGACCTCGACTGGTTCTACACGCAGTGGCTCGAAGGGAAAGGCTACATCCGCGCAACGCTGGACGGGACCTACGACCCGGACGCCGGCCTCTTCCATCTCCACGTGACCCAGGACCCGGCGAAGTCCTACCAGTTCACGCTCCCCCTCTTCTTTGAAGCCCGCGACGGCTCCTTCACCTCCCAGAACGTGAAGGTGACGTCCCCGGACGCCACCTTCGACGTGCCGGTCCAGCAGGAGGTCGTGCGCGTGTCTCCCGACCGCTACCGCGTCCAGATGCGCAGGTTCATCCCGGCCCGGCCGGGCGACATCGACCTCTCCGGCGTCGTGGACGGCGAGGACCTCGTCGAGATGAGCTTCGCCTACCAGATGAACATCATGATGGGACAAGGGTGGGGCGCCTGGTTCTTCGCCAACGGGAACTACAACGACCTGGCGGACCTCGCGGGCGAAGACGGACCCGGCGACGTGGACGGAAGGGTTGATGCGGCCGACCTGGCCGTGCTGTTCGACGCGATGAAGTAACTGCCGACCAAGGAGGTCGCCATGAGCGAGAGCTGCATCTTCTGCAAGATCATCCGCGGCGAGATCCCGTGCCAGAAGGTGTTCGAGAACGAGCACGTGCTCGTTTTCAAGGACATCCATCCGGTCGCACCGGTGCACTGCCTGGCCGTGCCCAAGAAGCACATCCCCACGCTCAACGACGCTACCCCTGCCGACGCCCCGGTCCTGGCCGCCATCCCGCTGGCCCTGGCAAAGGTCGCCGCGGACCTCGGCGTCGCCACCGACGGCTACCGGGTCATCACGAACGTGAACAGCGCAGGGGGCCAGGAGGTGTTTCACCTGCATTTCCACCTGCTGGCAGGCCGCCAGATGAAGCGCATGGGGTAGATGCCGGGACGGGGCTGACCCCGGAGGGCAGACCGCGCCAGGGCAAGCAGGCCGGAGGACAGCGATGAACGGAGCCGGGAGATGAAGTACAGGGCGCGCAAGACAGCGGTGTCCGGCCGCCTCGAGTCCGCGCAGGCTCTCCTCGCCCTCACGTTTGCCGCGGCCATCGCGGTCGGCACCCTGCTCCTCATGCTCCCCGTCTCCCAGACCCGTGACGACGTTTCCCTGCTGGATGCCCTGTTCACCACCACGTCCGCGGTGTGCGTCACCGGGCTCACCGTCGTGGATACCGCGACCCGGTTCACCCATTTCGGACAGCTCGTCATCCTCCTCCTCATCCAGGCCGGCGGTCTCGGGATCATGACGTTTGCCGCACTGGTCCTGCACATCTCAGGGCAGAGGATGTCGCTCCAGGCAGACCTCGCGGTGCAGGACTCCTTCTTCCTGGAAGACGTGGGGAACCGCTATCGCCAGCTCCTCGGCGGGATGGTCGGGCTCGTCTTCGTGGTGGAAGCCGCGGGTGCCCTGCTCCTCTGGATCACGACCCCGTCCCGCGGCAGCCTCGGACTCGACCTGTGGGCGGCCGTCTTCCATTCCGTCTCCGCGTTCTGCAACGCGGGGTTCAGCGTCTGGACCGAGAACCTGGCGCTGCTCCGCACCAACGCTCCCGCGCGCACCGTGGTCATGCTGCTCATCGTGATGGGCGGGCTCGGCCACGCCGTGCTCATCGAGTTGTGGGACCGCGCGCTGGCCAGGCTCGGATGGCGCAAGCTCAACCGCCCCAGGTTCATGCCGCTGCACGTCATCGTGGTGCTGCGAGCCACGGCCATCCTCGTGTTCGGCGGGGCGCTGGCGCTGCTGGCCGTGGACTGGCTCACCGAATCCCGCGGAGAGCACCTCGACCTGCTCAACGCCCTGTTCCAGTCCGTCTCCGCACGAACGGCCGGATACAACTCCGTCAACATCGGCCTGCTCCCCCTGGGCTCCCTGACTGTCCTCGTCGGTCTCATGTTCATCGGCGGAAGCCCCGGCTCCTGCGCGGGCGGAATCAAGACGACGACCGCAGCCGTGTGGCTCGGCAAGCTGCGCTCGCGGCTGCTGGGCCGCAAAGAGGTCAGCCTCATGCACCACACCGTCCCCGACAGCGTGGTGCACCGGGCCGGCCTCATCATCGGGCTGAGCGTCCTCTGGAACGTGGCCGGCCTTCTTCTCCTCACGCTCACGGAGCAGGGCGTCGCGGACGCGCACATGGAGCATCTCCTGTTCGAGCAGGTCTCCGCATTCGGCACCGTCGGTCTCTCCACGGGCATCACGCCGTCTCTCTCGGCCGCAGGCAAGCTCTGGATCGTGGCAACCATGTTCTTCGGCAGGGTCGGCCCCCTGACCCTCGCCACGTGGATGATCCATCGAGAGATGTTGAAGATTCGGTTCCCCAACGGGAGGATAATGATCGGATGAAACACAACCGGAAAGTCGTCTGCGTCATCGGGCTCGGGTCCTTCGGCATGCAGCTGGCCCGTTCTCTGGCTCAGCACTGCGAGGTCTTCGCGGTGGACAGCTCCGAAGAGGCCGTCGACGCGGTCAGCGAGCACGTGCAAAGAGCCATCTGCCTGGATGCACGCGAGTACCAGAGCCTCGCAGCGGTGGTCACCCCGGACTTCGACGAGGCCATCGTCGGCATCGGCGGCAGCCTCGAGGCCAGCATCCTGACCACCGTCAACCTGAAGCGCATCGGGGTCCGCCGCATCTGGGGCAAGGCAACCAACGACGACCAGGCCAACATCCTCCGCTCCGTCGGCGCACACGACGTCATCTTCCCGGAGCGCGAAGCTGCCGAACGCCTCGCTTCCCGGATCGCCAACCCCAACCTCCTCGACTTCATTCCGCTTGCAGACGACTACGTCGTGATGGACCTGGCAGCTCCCAAGTCCTTCGTGGGCAAGAGCCTCATGGACCTCCAGCTCCCCAAGCAGCTCGGTGCATTCGTCATCGCGGTCAAGGTAGACAACGGAACCAACTTCCGCTTCCTGCCCGGACCTCACCACGTGGTGAAAGCCGACGAGGTCCTGGTCCTCATCGGCAAACAGGAGAAGCTCGTCTCCCTGCAGTCTGAGGAATGAGAAGGGCTCAGAGGCTCAGGCTCCGCAGCTTCCACTTCCCTTTGCCGTCCCGCTCCACGATGCACAGCCCGCTGCGCTCGTCGGGCTCTATCTGGTTCTTGATCGTGAAGTAGACCTTCTTCGTCTTGCCGTCCACCTCAGCGGGGTTCATCTTCAAGACAATGACCTTGAACCCGTGGAGGTCGTACGCGAGGTACGCTCCGGCCAGCTCCTTGACGTTGGCCCACTCGCCCTTGCGCAGCACCCCTTGCTTGTCCTTGTCCGCCTTGCGATCCTCCGGACACAGGTCGAGATACGCCTTGAACCCCGCTTCCTCGTTGTCGTCCAGGCCCGCCTTCAACGCGTAGTAGAGCACGTAGAAAGGCGTCGACTCGTCCGGCTCACGCACCGGGAAATTGCCCCGCTCACCGCCCGGCTTCCCAAGCCCGGAAACCGCGAGACCCAACAGCACGAGTGAACAACAGCCAGCTACCAGCAATCGCACGTGCATTCGCCGTTCCTCCTGAACCGCCAGGACCCGCGCTAGTGAAAACACTTGGCCTCTGCCTCGCACCCGTCCCACCCGGCCTTCGGCACCAGACCATACACATTGCTTGCCCCGGGGGGAAGAGGCACGTTGTCCTGCTTGTCACGCAGACAGCCGATGAGTTTCCCGACGCTGTCCCACTCATCCTTGTCCGTCTTGGACAGTGCCCCGGCCATGATCCCGAACTGCAGCTGCCAGCCGATGTCAGCCGGAGAGAGCTCGATGGAATCCAGCCAGTCCAGCATCTTGTCTTGGAACTCCTTGTAGTACATGGAGCGCCATATCGTCGCTATCCCGATGGGCGACAGTACGTTCGTCATGCATTGCAGCAGAACCATGTCCTCCGGCTGGTACGTCTCCAGGCACTTGGCCAGCGTGTCGAGGCACTCGAACGGGTTCGTCATCGGCTCGTACGCACACCGCGTGGACTTCCAGAACAGCTCCGCCCCCTCCTGGCTCATCTTGCCGAGGCACAACGCGGAGCAGTCCTGCCTCTCCTTGTCATCGTTCTTGATGGCGCCGCACTTATCGTTGCATGCCCATATCTGCGCACAGTTGTCCTTGCCCGAACCGGCATAACACTCGTAGATGCCCTCCATGCACGCGGCCTGCTGCTCGGGCGCAGCACCTTCCGTGCCGGGGCACACCTGAAACAGCTTCCGGATGATCGCAAACCCCACCGGGTCCACCGTCGAGGCGCAGTCCCCGAAGCAGTGCATGTCCGGCTTCTTCCCCTCTCCCTTCGGGAAACACCCGTACAGGTTCACGCAGTCGAATCCCGCGGAGCACATCTCGTACCCGCTCGGGCTCTCCACGCAGTTGATGAACGTCTCCAGGCACTTCTCCTGCACGCACAGGTTCATCTCGTCGGGCAGCGTGTAGCCGGACGTGGAGCCGCACTTGCTCTCCACGCACTCCTGGAACGCCGCGGTGTCCGGGTCGTCATCCCACGTATCGGTTCCCGCACACTTGGTCATGCACCCCGAGGCCTTCACGAACGAGTTGCAGCTCTTCTCTCCGTCCCACACGCACCGGACCACCTTCCAGCAGTCGATCTCCTTCTGACCGGTGTCCCCGCCCCCCGCGTCAGGAGGCACCACCACGTCGGGCAGCACCGCGTCGGGCAAGACCTCGCCCACGCCCTCGGTGGCCCCGGCATCAGCCCCCGTGTCACCGGGCGGCGCAGACCCGACGTCCGGGTTCACGTACTGCATGTCGGACAAGTCCACGGTAATCCCGCAGGACGCCATCACCACGACAGCAAGGCCCACCAACACGCACCGCATGAATGCCCTCCAGACCGCTCAAGATACCCGGCCCGGATGATAACAAAACATATCCCTTCACACAACACAAGGACGGAAACTCACCCGTTGATCCAGGAAATTTGAGCGCACCGGCGCCGGATCTATACTGGACAGGCGCATTCTTCGCGCGGGGGAGGCACCGGCAACCACGCATGCTGCGACTCACCGTACTTGCTGCCACCCTTCTTCTCCTCCTGGTAGACAACGGCTCTGAAATCCCCCCGTTCCCCGAAGCCTACCACGAGACCATCCCCCTGGACCAGGTGCTCCCGACCGCGCCGGAAGCTTCCCTGCAGCGCAGCATCGTGCGAGCGTTCGAATCTGCCGGCACCACACCCCCCGTCATCGACGCCAACCTGGTCGCCGCATGCCGCAGGCTCTGCCGCGTGCTGGACTGCACGCAGCAGGCAGGCCCCCTGGCATTCGAGTCCCAGACGATCCAGTTCACGCTCCGCCGCATGGGCACTTCAGACTCCCTCTTCTTCCCCATCGTGGCCAACGTGCGCGACGAGAAGGAGGCCGCCAGACTCCTGTCCAAGATCGTCTCCGACAGCATCGTCGCACTCAAGGTCAACCGTTTCGGCGCCTCCCTGGACTCCGAGTCCGGAATGCTCGTGGCGGTGTTCACTCGCAGGCTCGCCCAGCTCGGAGCCTTCCCCATGTCCGTCGAGCCCGGAAGCACTCACCTGCTCTGGGGCTCCCTCGTCGACGACGCCCGCTGCCCCTCGCTGCTGCTCTCCACTCCGGACGAAGCCCTGTTCGAGACGCGGGTCCATGTCAAGGCCGGCCTCTTCTGGACGCAGATCTTCTTCCCGGACGAACCCGGCACGTACACCGTCGAGCTGCTCGTCAATGCAGACGGTCCGCAGGTCGCGGCCCTCTTCCCGGTCTACGCGGGAGTGGCCCCCCCGGAAACCCCGGTGCTCAAGCTCTATCCCGGCACCGACGACCTGGCTGAGCCCGCATCCATGGAAGCCCAGGCGCTCACCCTGATCAACAAGGAACGCAAGAAGCGCAACCTGGCTCCCTGCGCCATCGACAAGGCCATGACCAGGGGAGCCAGGCAGTACAGCGCAGCCATGGCCGACGCAGGCCGACTCACCCACGCCCTGGCACCAAAGCCCGGGAACGTCCGGGAGAACATCTCCCTCTCGACGTCCATCGCCACCGCACACGCCAACCTCATGGCATGCCCCTCGCACCGCCGCAACATCATCGACGACGAAGCCGTCCGGTGCGGTGTCGGGGTCGCTGCCGTCACGCGCGACGGCGTGCGCCTCATCTACATGACCCAGAGATTCTCGAGCAGATAAAGGGGCACTACTTGGCCAGGTCCGCCTCGAACCGCGGGAGCAGCCGGTAGGCGCCAAACCCGTAGCTGACCACTCCGGTGACCGACGTGTACTTCGTCCCGACATCGGGCTTGGTCGCGTAGATCTGGTCGTCCACGATGAGCCCGCCCGTGACCTTGAACTCGCCGTACTGGTTCACGGCTTCCGTGACCTCCACGTTCTTGACGGTTACGAGGACGCCCTCGTACTTCTCCCCGTCCGATATGATCTTGTCAGGCGTGGTCTCCAGCACCGGAACGGTCCCGCTGAAAGAGCCCGCGTCGGTCGCCTGGTCCACCGAGATCTCCGTCAGGCACCAGTACTCCTGCCAGGTTCCGGTCACGTCCAGCTTGTCACCGATGTCGTAGGCAGGCGAGGCTTCCACCGGGAACACCAGCAGGATGCCGCTGAACTCGCCCCCCTCGCCGTCAAACGCCCAGTACCCCACCAGCTTGTTCTTCGACACCACGTACTGCGGCGTCGTGATCACCAGCCCCTTGACCGTCACTTCCTGCGAGAAACCGAACGCCACATCCTCACACGTCGTGCTGCCTTCCGCCTGCTGGATCCCCTTTACCGTGTCCTCCTTCGGCGGTGCGGTGGTGCAGTCCTCCCCGGACACCACCATGTCCTCAGCAGAGCGCGGGTACAGCTTGTACGCACCGTACGAGTACTCGATCACGCCGACCAGCGACGTGAAAGAGCAGCCCACGTCCGGGACCTGCATGTCCGCGAACATCACGTCGTCCACCTGCACCCCGCCCTCCAGCTCGAAGGTGCCATACTTGTCGGGCTCGGTCGCGACCTTCACGTTCTCCAGCTTCACCAGTACCCCCTCGTACGGTTCCGTCGCCGCACTGGTCGCGGCCACGTCCGCAGCTGCCACGGGGGTGGGCGTCACCGCAGCACCGGAGGACTTCTCGGTGGACGCCAGCGCCTCGATCTCGGTCATGCAGTAGAACTCCTTCACGTCGCCGTTCAGGTCCAGCACGTCGCCGACCGCGATGTCAGCAAGCAGGCCCTTGGCAAACACCACCTTGATGCCGGAGTACTTGCCCCCGGCCTTGTCCATCACGAAGAACCCGTCCATCTTGTCCCCGGAAGACACCACCGGCGACGTCACGATCACCCCCTTCAGGTCGATCCCCTGCAGGAGGTTGATGAACGCGGTCCCCTCCGCACAGTTCAGCCCCTGGTCCAGCTGCTGGCAGTCCATGATCGTGTAGCCCTGCGGGCCGCCCTGGTCGCTGCCCCCGGTGTCCCCGGGCCCGCCCCCGGTGTCGCCGTCGGGCTCGACGATCTGGTCCTGGCCCTTCACCGTTGCGTCCTCGCCGGTCGTGACATCGTCCCCGTTCTCTCCCGTCGAGCCGTCATCCGTCTCGCGGGAGCACCCCAGCACCGCCACGACAGCGCTCACCACCAGCACCAACCTTCTGACCGTGTACCGTTTCATGAGAACCTCTCAGTAGTAAGCCGCACTCAGCGTGAAATCCTTCAACGTCACCGCCTTGATCGACTTGCCCGTCAGATCCAGCAGCAACAGCTTGCCGGCCGGCTCTTGCAGGGTCCAGTCGACAGGCGTGGAAGCGGCCAGGATCGCATCCAGCGCAAAACCCGTCGCCACCGTGAACGTCCACACCGTGGACCGCTCTGGAGCAACCAGCTCTGCGAGGCCGTCCTGCGAGATCCGGCACGCGGGGAAGATGTCGAAGGAGAGAATCGGGTTGGAATACGTGGCGGTCTCAATCCCCTCGCCGGCCGCAGTGATGGGGCACTTCTCGAGGACCACGCCATCCGTGACCGTCGCGGCAGCCGCCCTCCCGTTGAACAGCGGGTTGGCCGTCTGCGACTCCTCGCACCCGTCCTCCGTCTCGATCACCTGGTGGAGGAAGCCCGTACGTGACCCGCGCACCGTGAACACCCCGGCAGGACGCATGCTGAAAGCCACGGTCCACGGGAAACACGCGGGCGTCGGATCCGGCACGCCCTCCACCTCTCCTCCCTCCCCCTCGGTCCATCCGCTGCCCGCTTCCAGGACCACCCAGTCACCGCCCGCCTGCTCGATGGTGTAGTTGTACTCCTCGCCTGCCTGGAAATCCCCGCACCTCGTCTCGACCCCGGGTCTCAACACCAGGTAGTCCCCCGGAAGCACCCCGTGGGAGCACAGGTTCGTGTGCTCGAACACCACTCGAGTGCTGGTCACCACCCGCGCCAGCGCGTCGGACATCCCGGGCAACGCCCCCTCGTACTCCACGCGCCACGTCTCGTTGGTGGTGGAGCGCAGGTCGTCCGTGAACGTGATCCCGTAGAAACGCTTCTTGTTGGTCTCCTCGTCCAGGGTCTCCACCATGAGCGGCCCGAGGTCCGGATAGCCGGTCACGGGAGAGTACCCCAGCGCAATCTCGTCTCCCTCCACCAGCAGGTGCGGCTTCGACGCGGAGCAGTGCGCCGGCGTGTCGTCCTCGGACTCCGCTTCCGCGACCAGGTGCCTGGGTCCGTCCTTGTCCTGGACCACGACCCGTGTCACCTGTCCCCCCGCATCCGCGACATAGGCCTCCGTGACGCCGTCGACCTCCCGCATCACCACCAGCAGCGGCGAATACGAGAACGCCAACGCATACTCGTGCCGCATCCGCCGCAACACGTGATGCGTCTCGTCGTCGCCCGCATTGACGTCGACCAGCCGGCGCTCCTCGAGGTCCAGCACCACCACGTGGCCGTAACCCTTGTGCACCACGTACGCAAACCGCCCGTCCGGCGATACCGCGGCTTCAGCCATTGGCAGCGGTGCCAGCTTCTCTCCCGCGCCGCCCGCACCGAAGCAGTCCGGGTCCGCAGGGTGGTCGGCAAGCCCGTCCCCGTCGTTGTCCAGGCCGTCCGCACACGGCCACAGGCTCACCTCCTCGGCCTGCGCATCCGCGCACCCCGGGTCCTCGGGAAAGTCCACCAGCCCGTCCCCGTCGTCGTCCACCCCGTTGGAGCACCCCGCGGGCACCGCCCCCTCGGACTCGGGCGGCGCTTCCGCAAACCCCAGCTCGTCCCCGCAGTCCGCGTCATCCGGGAAGTCCGTGTCGCCGTCGCCGTCGTTGTCCAACCCGTCCGAACACGCGGCGGCCTCGCTCTCCTCGGTCTGGTCCGTCCGGTCCGAGCACCCCGGATCGTCCAGGTCGGCAAGCCCGTCCCCGTCATCGTCCAGGCCGTTGCCGCAACGCCCCAGCACCCAGCCGTAGGGACCCGCGTCACAGTCGCTGCCCGCAGGGCACGCAGCCGCATCCTCCTCGTCCATGTCGCGGGGCGCAAAACACCCGGGGTCCCCCGCGTCGACCAGGCCGTCACCGTCGTTGTCCAACCCGTCCCTGCACGCAGGCACGATGCCGATGAGCCCGGTCACCTCGCGCGCCTCCAGGTCCAACAGAGTGACGTGCTGCTCCAGCATGTGCGTCACCAGCACCGTCCCGTCACCGACCGCGACCAGCGCATTGGGGCTGCCCCCAACCTCCACTACGTCCACCCCCGCGGGCTGCCCGTCCTCCCCGAGCGCGACGAACCCCACGGAGCCCTCACCCGCAAACGCCACAAGCAACTGGGAGCGCAGCGCATCGTAGAACAGCCGTCCGCCAGGGTAGGGGAGCGGGAAACGCGTCGTCTCGTACGTCTGCGGATCCATCGTCACGATGTCCGGTCCCATCGGGTCCAGGACCCACACCACTTTCGAATCCGGCCGCGAGGCGACGTCGGCCGGGTACCCGCCGATAAATGCCCGGGTTACCTCCGGGATCGTCGGATCGGTGTCCACCGCATCCCCGGTCGTGAGATTCAGGATGCCCACATCTCCCGTCGGGCCGTTGGCCACGAACGCCACCAGCTGCTTGCCAGGCGTCTCCTCGTCGCAGTCCGCCAGCGCCGCAGGCTTCTTCGTGCTCCCCGACACCTCCTGGCACACCAGCGCCATCGCACCGGGCTGCGACAGGGAGTAGTCCATGGGTTGATACGGCTGGGTGCACCCCATCAGCCCGGCGGCAATGAGCACTCTCCACGCCCAGCGCATCAGTGTATCTCCGCTATCTGCCGGTTGAAGTACGGGCTGCCCGGATCGAGCTCGATGACCGAGACGGTGTGCCCCAGGAAGTTCGACACGTACAGTCGCTTCACGTCATCCTTGAGCAGCACGGCCATGTCGTACGGCCCCTTGCCCACCGCAATCTCCGCGGACGGAAGCAGCGTGTCCATGTCCACCGCCCATACCACGTCGTCCCCGAAACACGCCACGTAGGCCACTTCCCTGCCGCCCGGACCCGACGGAAACACGCGCACCGTGCCCGGCTGCCGGCCGAGCGGCACCATCCGCACCGCTTCCTGCTCGTACGAGCCGTCCGCCGCACCTGCATCGAGGACCAGCAACGACGCGGGCGCACGGTACGACACCAACAGGTACCGGCCCCCGCCCGCCACCGCGATCCCGCGCCCGAAATCCGCGGCCTGGATGATGCCCGGAAGAGGGATCACCCGCTCCAGGCCAAGGGTCGGCCCGGATTCCCCCTCCTCCACCGAAAGGCGGTACACCACCGCATTGTACTTGCTCGTGAGGAAGATCTTCCTTCCCACCGGTTCCACCGCGATCCCATTGACTCCCTGGGAGGCCGCATACTGCGCCACGATGACCGGCGCACCCGCCTGCCCGACCTCCATCAACGACACCGTGCCCGACTTCAGCGCCGCAACCACCAGCCGGTCGGGCTCACCCTTCCTGCCGGGCAGCACCGCCACGGCAAGAGGATCCGTACCCATGGTCACGTCGGTGTCGCTCCAGACATCGTCCACCTCCAGCGGAACCACGCCGTCCACCACCACGTGGGAGCCGCTGCACTCGGGAAGCGACGAGTCCTGCTCGTCGTTGCACCACAACGCATAGTCTCCGGACTCGGTCCCGGTCTTGAACCACGTCAGCGTGTTGTCCCCCCGCACCGCCATGTAAACGAACGCAGCAGAATGCTCGGCGCTGTTCACCAGCGTCAGCTCCCCGGGGAACGAGCCCATGGCTACGAACGCATCGCGAAACGCATGCGTGCCCACGTCCACCGCGACAACCGACGCACCGGAGTAGGTGAGGTCGAAATTCGAATTCGCGACCAGCAGCGTGTCCCGATCCGTATCCACCGCAAGGCCGATGGGAAACCGCACCTCCCCTTGCAGCGGCGGCTTTCCGCGGAACTCCTCCGCACACGACATCGTCCCCGCCAACCCCACCACCCCGGCCACCACGGCCAGCAATCGCTTCCACCCGTTCATGGTACCTTCTCGGTGTGCAACTCCCGCACTCGTGCACCCTCTCCCGGTGTCACCGGACCGGGAATGCACCATACCAGTCCTGCCCGGTCCCCGGCAAGCGGAATCTGGCCCCCGGGCAAGGCCATGCCGATGGGGCACCTGGCCTCGGACTAGTGGCCGCCGCGCCCCTTGGGAAGAACGTTCCAGAGGGTGGCCATGGCAATGGCCCCGACGATGGCGAATGGAAGCGCCCACAACTTCCATACCTGCCAGACGGGCCAGCTCTCCTGGCTCGTGATCCAGGCGACGGCAGGTCCGGTCAGCGCCGCGGCAAGATACTGCATCCCGTCGAACAGCCCCGCGGCCGTGGCAGCTCCCTTGCGGCCGCCGAAATCCATGGACGCAGCCCCACCGATCATCCCGTGCGCGCCGTTCACGAAGAAGGAGAGGATGGCGAAGCTGGCAGCAGCCCCGACCCCGCCCAGGCCCATCGCATCAGAGCCGACAAAGACCAGGAGCGCAAGGATCATCCCCGAAAACCCGATGACGACGACAGGGGCCCGACGACTGCCGAAAATCCTGTCCGACATGCCGCCGAACACGAAGCCGCCGATGATCCCCAGGAAAGCGACCGCCCAGTACGACACGTGGAACATGGCATCCGACTTGGTGATCCCGTGCACGTCGCGGAAGTAGAGCGACGACCAGGCCCCGTCCAGCACCGACCGGCGCACCATCCCGACCATCATCGAGGAAATGGCAATGGTCCACATCAGGCGGCTCGTGACGATCTTCTGGAGCACGCCGAGCACCGTCACCCTGCCCCCCGCGTCCGCATGCACCGCATCGCCAGTGTCCCGGGTGTCGAATCCCGCATCTTCCGGAGTCTCCACCACGAAGAACAGGTTCAGGAAGAAGAACAGCCCCACGAACCCGGCCGGCAGCCAGAACGCGTACTTCCATCCCAGGAGATTCGCGAACAGCGGAGCGATCGAGTTCCCCAGGATCAGACCCAGCCGGATCAACACTCCGAAGATGGCGCTGAAAGTGCCCCGCTCCCGGATGTGGAACCACTGGGCGTTGATCTTGACGATGGCCAGAGCCCCGAAGGACTGGAAATACGCATTCACCCCCCAGACCATCGCCATCCAGAACGCCAGATCGCTTGGGGTCTGTCCGCCCGCAAGCTGAGCGGGTGCAAGCATGGTGCGGGCTTCCCCCGTCCCCACCCACTGGGCCGCCTGGATCAGCACGAAGTCAAACGCGCCGAACGCCAGGCTTGCGATGACGACCCCGACCGCGCCGATCAGGAACGCCTTGCGCCCCCCGAGCTTGTCCACGATGGGCGCGTTGATGACCACCGAGATGCCGTACACCAGCGGAAGCACCAGCTCGAAGAGCCCCAGGTCCCCCTTGGTCCACCCGAACACGTCCTGCAGGCTCGCGCCCATGGCCGAGAAGTTGTATCGGGTCATGTAGAACAACGAGTACAGGCAGCCGACCAGCACCCAGTTCTGCAACCGCCGCGCCCGGTAGGCAGGTTCTTGGAATTCAGACGGAATACCGCTCATGGCTTCTCCCTTGCAAAAGGCCAAATCGCCGTTTCGGACTTGACCATAGCAGACCACCCCGGACCACGCAAGCCAAGTCGCTCGCACCCAAACAAGCCCTTGAATCCTCCGGAGCATCCGCTATTATCCGCGGCACCGGGAAGGCCCGGCTCGATGCGACGCACGGCGGGTAGCCGGCAAGGCAGGGTAGGGGGATGCGCTCAGCACTGTGGATAGCGGCCGCAATTGCCTGTCTCGCAGGGGCCCTGGCGATCTGGGCCGTGGACCTGCCCGACGAGACGGCCGACGACTGGTCCGCAGCGGCCGCGCGCGTGGGACAGCGCATACGGGATTCGGAAATCGTGCTCCTGCACCCGCCCGCACACGCGGCCCGCACTAGCGTCCTCGACGGGCTTCCGGTCGCGTGTGACACCGGACGCACCGGCAACGAGCTGCAGGCGCTCAACCCCGCGGGCATCTGGATCGTGGGCGACAGGGGCCTCACCGACAAGCTCAAGCACCTGAGCCGCACGTTCAGCAACCGCTCCTCCGCTCGCTTCGGAAAAGTCCACGTCCAGCATTTCTGGAACCCCTCCGGGAAGAGGCCCTGAGCATGCTCCAGCCCACGTCCCAACCGCCGGACAGCCCGAGCACCGCACCTTCCCAGCCCGGCGCCGCGCCCGACGCCCCAACCCGGGGGACCTACGACCGGCCACGGCCCCGCACCGGGAAAGGCGCTCCTTCGTGGCTCTTCTGGGGAGCCATCCTGCTGGTCTATCTCTACCCGACGTTCATGTTCCCCATTCACAACCCCAACGAACGCGTCCGCATCTACATGACCGCTGCCATGGTGGAGCACGGCACGTTTGCCATCGGCTATCGCGAAATGGCACGCAGCGGCCGCTCGTTCACCGACTACGGGTCGGTGACCGAACGCTGGGGCTACGTCAACGACAAGGCCCTTGCATGCCACGACCCGGACCAGGAGCCACCCCTGTGTGAAGGCACGCTCTACTCGGCCAAAGCCCCGGGAACCTCCTACCTCGGGTACCCGTTCTACTGGGTCCTCCACCAGGCAGCTTCCGTTCTGGATTCGGAAGTGACGATGGATGCTGCGATCTTCTACCTCAGGCTGTTCGTCGTCGTCCTGCCGACCCTGCTCATGCTGCTGCTCCTCAGGCGCTACGCCCGCGCCAACCGCATGGATCCCGTCCTGTCCGATCTGGTCGTGGCCGGCGTCGGACTCGGCTCCATGGTGCTGACGTACTCCCACATGTTCGCGGGCCACGGAATCGCCACCGTCCTCCTGTTCTTTGCCTACTACGCGTCCTGGCGAAGCCGCCAGTCCGCCTCGCCGGCCTGGCCCCTTCTGGCCGGCCTCGCATCGGGCCTGGCTGTCTGCACGGAGTACCCGTTCGCCCTCGTGGTGCTGCCCCTGTTTGCCTACCAGGCCGTCGTCCGCCCGAAGCTCTCGACGTGGCTCCTGTACGGGGTAGGGGCCCTCCCCGGAGCAGCGCTTGCGGCCCTCTTCCACGCGGCAGCTTTCGGCAGCCCGTTCTCCACGCCCTACACGACCCTGGAAAACCCGCAGTTCGTCAAGGACATCGCACCGGGCGTGATGGGTCTCAGGGCCCCCAGACTCCAGAATCTTTTCGATGCCTTCCTTGCTCCTTACGAAGGCCTTTTCTACTTCGCTCCCTGGCACGTTCTCGCCTTCATCGTCCCCCTCGCTTGCCTGTTCACCGCCAGGCGGCCCGACGTGCCCGCTTCCCTGCTCAAGGACAACCGCCGCAGCCTTCTGGCTGCCCTTGCCGCGCTGGCAGCGTTGACGCTCTTCATCGCCTGTCACTCCCTCTGGAGGGGAGGGTGGACGCTCGGACCGAGGTACATCGTCCCGTTCGTCCCCTTTGCCGCTCTGGCCCTCCTCCACGGCACCGTGGCCCGGGGTTCCGGCTTCGTTCGCAACACGACCCGCATCACCGCGGTCCTCGTTTCGGTATCCATCATCGTCACCGGCGCCTGCTCCCTGGTCAGCCAGGGCTTCCACACCGCGTTCTTCAACCCGCTGCGGGAAGTCGTCTGGCCGCTCCTGGCAGAAGGCTTCGTCACGGTCAACGCGGGCAACGCCGCGGGACTGGAGGGCCTTGCGTCGGCAGCCCCGGTCATCCTGGCTGCAGCAGCCCTCTGCCTCTGGTTCTTCCACGGGGCCGACCCGGTCCGCAACGCTCTGCCAAGGCGGGCCTTCAACGTGTCATTATCGATACTTGCATCATCAGTGCTCGTGTGGGGCCTGACCATGCCACGCCACTCGAAACCGTCAGCCGCGATTGCCAAGGCATACGCGTTCACGAGAGACAACTTCTACCTGTTCGGCGTGTCCGGACCGGGCGCACGACGCCATGAGCAGACCAGGGACCAGACCCGGGCGTTCCCGGGTCTGGCCCCGACCTACGCCCGCCGCATGAGAGCTCTGACAGCGGATGCGCAGTGCCGTGACGCCCTGAACCTGTTCCGACAAACCCGCACCGCACAGCATGCCCGAACCACCAGCACCGCCGTTTCTTCCATCATCTCCCTGTCTCTGCCGTTCCCCGCTGCCATCCCGATCCCGCAGCTTGCCTCCCCCCCGTTCGACTACGTCGAGCGCCGATAAGAGCTATTATGTAAACTTCACGGCACGGGCCGCATCCATGGCCGTCCCCGCACCGACTGGCCGCCAGGTCAGTATGGGGGCACAGCCCCCGGTTTGCCGCGCCTCAGGCGCTTGACATTCGAAATCGCCTCCTTTATGTATAGGCCTCGGTCTTTTGAAAACCTGTGGAGAGATGCCCGAGTGGCCGAAGGGGCGCGATTGGAAATCGCGTGTATCCTCAAAAGGGGTACCGTGGGTTCGAATCCCACTCTCTCCGCTTCGCGGTTCCCGATTCGGTCGATTCCGGTCGGACGCCGCTTGTGATAGCCGGGCGGCCGCGACGCGCCTGCGGATAACCCCGCCAGGTCCGGAAGGAAGCAACGGTACCTGCGGACGCGTGTGCGGCCCCCGGCTATCGCCCAGATAACCGGGGAAAGGCCACCGATGTCCGGCAACTACCAAGCGCTGGCCAGGAAGTACCGACCCCAGACCTTCGAAGATATCGTCGGCCAGGAGCACATCACCCGAACCCTCCAGAAGGCCATCGAGGCAGGCCGAATCCACCATGCCTACCTCTTTGCCGGCATTCGCGGCATCGGCAAGACCACCGCGGCCAGAGTCCTCGCCAAGGCCCTCAACTGCCACGCATTCCCGTCACCGACCCCAACTCCCTGTAACAATTGCGTTTCATGCAGGGAGGTCATCGAGGGCCGCTCCATGGACGTCCTCGAGCTCGATGCGGCATCCAACCGCGGCATCGATGATATCCGCGAGCTGCGCGAAGGCGTCCGCTACAGCACCGCCCGAGACCGCTTCAAGGTCGTCATCATCGATGAAGTCCACATGCTCACCGAGGCTGCGTTCAACGCGCTGCTCAAAACCCTCGAAGAGCCGCCGCCGAGGGTCCGCTTCATCCTCGCGACCACCGACCCCCAGAAGATCCCCGCGACCATCCTCTCCCGCTGCCAGCGCTTCGACTACCGCCGCGTGTCCGCGGCCAGCCTCGTAAGCCACCTCGCATCCCTCTGCACCAAGGAGGGCATCGAGGCCGAAGAAGGCGCCCTCGCAATCATCGTGCGCCAGACTCAGGGCAGCGTGCGCGACTCCCTCAGCCTGCTGGACCAGCTCCTGGCCGCGTCCGAAGGCGGAAAGGTAACGACGGTCAAGGCGCAGGAGATCCTGGGAGTCGCGGACAGGAAATGGGTCCTGTCAGCCCTCGAAGCCATCACCGCAAACGACCCCAGAGCCGCATTGACCGTCCTCAGGGACGTGTTCCAGTCCGGATATGACGTGCGTCTCTTCGTGTCCGAGGTGCTGCAGGGGCTTCGCGATGCCATGGTCGTGGCCTTCGCTGGACGCAACCCCGAGCTGCTCGACCTGTCAGAGGCCGAGCTGACCGACCTGGAAGCCGTGGTCAAGAAGCGCAACCCCATGGATCTCCACTTCTGCCTCAGGGAGATGCTCGACGCGGTGGAGAAGATCCGCATCAGCGAGTTTCCGCTGTTTGCCGCGGAAGAAGCCCTCGTTCGCGTCTGCAGCGCGGGACAGACCGTGGAAATCCCCAGGCTCATCCAACGCCTTGCAGAGCTGGAGAAGCGCCTGGCAAAAGCCCAGGCACAGCCCGACCTGCTGCGCCAGCTCGAAGCCCCCGTGGAGGAGAGCATCTCCGCTCCGCCGCAGCCCCCTACCCTTCCCCAGTCGAGGCCCCGCCCCGAGCCGACACCCCGCGCATACCCACCCACGCCGACCCCGCACCCCGCGGCTCCCGACAGACCAACGCCTCGGCCCGCACCTCCCGCACCGCCGGAGCCGCGTGCCGAAACCACATCGACCGGCACACCCCTGGAAGTTGCCGAGACCCCTGAGCCAGCCGCACCTCCTGAGCCAGCCGCACCTCCTGAGCCAGCCGCACCTCCGGAGCCGGCCGCACCTCCGGAGCCGGCCGCACCTCCGGAGCCGGCCGCACCTCCGGAGCCGGCCGCACCTCCGGAGCCGCAGCCCAAGCCGGCACCGGCGGCCCCCGCGGCCAGGACCTCCTCCGCTGCCAGGCCCGAGGCTCCGCCCGCGGAGTCGGAGGAATCGCTCTTCTGGAACGAGTTCGTCGCATTCGTTCGCAGGGAAACCACGTCCATGGATGCGCATTGGTTCGAGTCCAGCCTGCTGCAGAGCCGCAAAGGGAGCTCCTTTGTCGTCGCGTTGCCCAAAGGCCACAAGCGGATGATGGGGCGCTCGCTGCCGGGTCTGCTCCAGCAGTTCGTCGGACACCCCGTGTCCATCGACCTCGTAGAGAGCTCGGAAGAGCAGCTCTACGATTCCATCGCTTCGCGCAAGAAGCGCAAGCAGGCCGAGCGCCGACGCGCTATCGAGCAGGAGATGATCAGCCATCCCATGGTGCAGAAATCCCTGGACCTCTTCAAGGGCACCATCCGATCGGTCGAGGTCGAGGAACCGGAGGACGAGGAGTAGCCCAGACATGGCCGACGTTCTGCCAAAGCCCGTGCAGAAGCTGATCCGCATCCTCGCCAAGCTCCCGGGTGTCGGTCCCCGCACCGCCATGCGCCACGCGCTCTTCCTCGTACGCGAAGGGCCGGCTGCGCTCCAGGAGCTTTCCGACTCCCTTGCCGAAACGGCACGCTCCGTAACGCTCTGCACGCGATGCTACGCGATGGCAGGGGCCGACGGGACCTGCGAGATCTGCGCGGCGACTGACCGCCTGCGCGACGTCGTGTGCGTGGTCGAAAGCATCGGCGACCTCCTTGCCGTCGAAAACACGGGCAGCTACCGCGGCAGCTACTTCGTCCTGCATCGCCTGCTGTCGCCCCTCAAGGGGATCGGCCCGGACGACCTGCGGGTGCCCGCGCTCCAGGAGCGCATCCGGCACGACCACGTCTCGGAAGTCGTCCTGGCAACGCCGCTGACCACCGACGGAGAGACCACTGCAACGTTCCTCGCCCGCCTCCTGACCCCCATGGGCGTTGCCGTGACCCGGCTGGCTTCCGGCGTGCCCGTGGGAGGAACCATAGAGTACCTGGACAGGCTGACCCTGTCGCGTGCATTCCAAGACCGGAAGTCTTTCTAGGCCGCGTGTGTTATATTAAGAATGTTAAGCAGCCCCTCGGGTCATGCCCCGGGGGCCGGAACGAATCGGTGGAAGGACGGTAGCCGGCCCATGCGCCTCGGCCAGGACATCCGCAGGACGAGAAAGGACGCCAGCAGAAGGTGGTGGCTGGCGCTCCTGCTCTCGCTGGGCGTCCACGTTCCGGTCGGGGCCCTCCTCTGGTACCTGGCCTCCAACTCGGACCCGCCACCCCACCAGGACTCGGTCAGGGTCCCCATTTCCCTGCTCGATGTGAAACCCTCCCAGGATGGAACCGCTCCGAGCCTGTCGGCCGCGATGGCGAAGGAAGCGGAGACCGAAAGCCCGAGCGAGGAGATCGATGGCACCGAGGTCCCAGTTGGACAGATGGTCTCGGTCGCACCAACCCGACCTGAGGAGATGCCCGACCGGCCGGCCTTTGCCGCACGCTACGCACAGAAGGTGGAGCGGGAGGTCCTGGCCCGATTCCCCCCATCCGACCGGGCCGTGCCACCTCCCCCGCCACCTCCCCGGGCAGCGGCCCGCAAGGAGGCAGCAGGCGGAGGCTCATCGGGCACCGCAGCCAACCCGTCACCCGGCGCGGGTGCTTTGGCCGGCGCTGGCCCGGGGGAATTCGAAGGTGAAGGAGCAGGAACCGGAACGGGAAGCGGCGTCGGAGAGGGTGCCGGCGACGGCTCCGGACTCGCCTCAGGGCAAGGCCCCGGTGATGGCCTGGCTCCATTCGGGACCCCTCTGGCCGCGATCGACCCGGCAGCAAAATACTCCCCGTCCGCCGGGTCGTTCGGAACAGACGAGTACCTGCCCCAGGTGGCGGCCCAGGGTGACGTGACCGAGCTCAACACGGTCCCCTACCGGTACATCGGCTTCTTCGAGCGGGTCAAGCAGCGGGTCAAGCAGCACTGGGACCCCAACACCCCTTACCGCAGAAGGGATCCCAGCGGCCACCTGTACGGACACAAGGACCGCCTTACCGTGATCTCCGTGGTGCTCGACGAAGAAGGAAGGATCCTCGACACGCGGGTCTCCGACACTTCGGGGCTCAAGTTCCTCGACGACGAGGCAATCCGGGCCTTCTGGGCCGCAGGCCCCTTCAACAACCCTCCCAGGGGCCTGGTCGGGGAGGACAAGCGCGTCCGCTTCGACTTCGGCTTCGCGTTCCTCGTCGCGACGTCGCGACACAACTTCTTCTGGAGGTTCTGAGCATGGGGCGCCCTCCACGCTCGGGGCCGGCCCTGTGCGCGGTCATGCTCCTCCTGTCTGCGCACCCGCTGCTTGCCGCGGAACCCTGGATCGTGAAGGATGGCGAGCACGTCCGCTTCCAGTACCACGAGGGGCAGGAGGCCGTCGTCGACCGCCTGCTGGCCGCGGCCCCCGCGGTGCGTGACCGGCAGTGCCGCCTCATCTCCCCCTGCTTCGACGGCCGCACGACAGTCCAGGTGGCCGCATCCGAGGAGGAGTTCCTCGCTCTCCAGCCGTACCGGTCGCACATCGACTGGGCGTCCGGTGTCGCGTACGAAGAGCTGGGTCTGATCGTGCTGCGCGTGGACCAACAGATCCTCCTGACCATCGAGGAGACGTTCGAGCACGAGCTGTCCCACGTGCTGCTCCTGAATGCAGTCAAGATGCGGCCCCCGCGCTGGTTCATCGAGGGGATCGCCATCCTGCTGGCTGACCAGGACCTCGTGTCCCGGTTCGAAGCGGTCGCGGCCGCGTCCGTTTCGGACTCGACGTTGCGTCTGGCGGACATGGACCGGGGCTTTCCGGGTGCACCGAAACTGCGGGAGCTGGCCTACGCTCAAAGCGGCCTGTTCGTCGCGTACCTCGACAACCGTTTCGGCCGACAGTCCCTGAGCGAGCTCATCATCGCCATGTCATACGGCATGTCCATCGAGTCCGCGTTCCCCCGCATCACCGGGCTGACCCTTGCGGCTGCGGAAGAGCAGTGGCGCAAGACGCTGTCCGGGTTCGGCTGGGTGCTCGGTCTGACGAGCGACTGGATCGTCTGGCTGGTCGCAACCCTCCTCATGGTGGCAGCAGCGGTCCTCGTTCGCGTCCGGATGCGACGCAGGAAGAAGCGGATGAACGAGCCGGAGGAACCGGACTGGGAATACCGCGACGGTCCGGGCTGAGCCCCCCACCCTACCTGCAGGTCGCCCTGACCAGCTCTGCTTCGAAGACCAGTCCGAGCGACTCGAGCTGCCGAGCCAGCCGCTCCAGGCCTTCTGCGACGTCCTGGTACCGGAAGTCCGCGCAGAGGCTCTCGAGCAGGACCCGCGCGTCGCCGGCCCTGCCGGCCAACAGGAGGTAGCGTACCTGGTTGACCCTGGATCCCGCGTGCAAGGGACACAGGGCGTAGACCCTCTCCCCAACGGCCGAAGCGCGCTCGAGGTCGCCCTCCTGGGCCAACATCACGGCAAGGTTGTTGCCCGCCCCGCAGTTCGCAGGATTCAAGTCCAGGGCCATGACCAGCAGATCCCTCCCGAGAGACCACAGCGGCTGGACGTCCGCCGCGTCGCCCGCTGCCCGGCTCAAGCGGACCAGGTGCGTCCCCAGCATGCGCGCCGCGGCGGAGAAGACCACGTCTGCAATAGCGTCAGGCCCCACGTCCTCGGTCGACTGGACCAGCAGGTCCCGGCCCTGCATGGCAGCAGCCAACACCCCTTGCAGGCCTGCCGTGCGTGCGTCTGCCGCGGACACGACGCTTCCCGCCGGGTAGGAAGGCAGGAGCCTCGGGGCCGCCAGCGTGTCGAAACGCTCCTCGCCCAATTCCCAGCCAAGCGGCATGCGGGAAGCTTCCAGCCGTGCCAGCAGGGCTTTCCACGCTTCCAGGGTCGCTTCCCGCCGCGGCCCGGAGCAGTGGGTCCGACAGACATCTGCCACGTCGCCCGAGGCCCGGTGAGCGGGGAACCTGCTGAGCAGGGGCTCCATGAAGCTCGGGTCGCAAAGGGCCTGCTTCACCACGGGCAGCACGTCCGGCCTGCGACGCTCGATCTCGCTGATCCAGGCGAACCCCGCGCTCATGTCGTCCGTGGTGGAAGCGACGACGCCCTCCGGCGCCCCGGCCCCGAGCGCGGCCACGCTCATCGCATAGGCAGAAGGCCCCTGCCGCGTCAGCCGTCCGCCCGCGGACAGAGACAGCACGGGCACCGCAACCAACGCGGCCGATGCCACCGCGGCAACCGCACCCTCCAGTCCCCGCCTCCGGACGGCAGCCCTCCGGCACAGATCCGAGCACGCGATGGCCGCCAGCGCCAGGACGGAGAAGAGCGACAGCGTGCCCGTCTGCTTCTCGAGCTGGGCCATGGGATTCAGGAACACCGAGAACAGCGCATCAGCCAGCCACAACCCCGCCAGCAGCGCAGCGACCCGCGCACCGGCCCTGCCCCGAAGCAGCAGCGGAGCGGCAGGCGCCAGCAGGAGCGCAGGCCCGGTCTGTCCCCACAACTGGCCAACGTACAGCTTCCCGTAGTAGCCCAGGTGGAAGAGGTCCAGGCGGAGCATCTCGGACTCGAACGCATCCTGGATGCTGCGCCCGGACACGTGCGCCCAGAAGCTCGACAGCGTGCTGGGGTCCCCCCAGTTGCGGGCCGGCATGGTGGCTGCACGCACCGGCAGGTAGAGCAGGCACAACGCACCCAGCCCGAAGAGAACCAGGTCCACCAGCAGATCCTTTGCCGCGGGCACGCTGCGGGAAGCCAGGTACCGGAACAGCAGGGCCGTTGCGAAGCACCATGCAAACGCGGCCGGGCAGACCACGTGCATCCCAACCGAAAGCCCGCCGCCCAACGCGAGCAGACGTTCCCAGGAACGGGACTCCACGGCATTGACCCCGGCAACCGCCAGGAACGCGGACAGGGCCAGAGCCGGCATGTAGACCTCGAAGTTGCGCGCATGCAGATCCACCACATCGCACAGCAACAGGCCGGCAGCGGCCGCAGACGCCAGCCACACCCCCACGGACGAACCGCCCGTCGCCTTCCGCACCAGCAGGACAACGGCCCCGGCAGCGACGGCAGCGCTCAGCACCACGAACAGTGACAGGCGCAAGCTCAGAGGCCCGACCGGAACCCCCAGCACCGGAGCGACCGCGGCGTGAAGAGCAGAAAACCCCGTAGGATGGGCAATCCCCGCTCCTGCGGCGGACGCAGACAGCTCAGCAGTGTCCTTGAAGTACGGGAAGGGGTTTGCGGTCGCTGCCAGAGCCAGGACCACACCCACGGGCAGCAGATAGGGCAGGAACGACGCGGCGGAACGAAGACGAGACATTCCCCTACGGAATGTAGATCTCAGAGCTCTTGGCAAACAGCACGGTGCCCGTCGACTTGTCGACGGTCAAACCGCCCGACACCAGCACTGCGCCGGCCAGCAGACCTTCGGTCAGCACGGTCGCCTGGTGCCCGAAACGCGCTTCCTTCAAGGAAGCCTTTCCGACGAACGTGAGAGCGTCGGTCTTGGGATCCTCGAAGAACAGGACGCTCTTGGTGGGGAGGTTGTCCTCTCCGATACCGCCTGCCACCATGATGCGTCCGCCCTCGATCACGGACACCGTCTGGAACAGTCGGAACACCTCGCCTGCGGGATCCAGGTCCGTCAGGTCCAGGGCCGCGGTGGTCAAGGAGGCGGTAGTGAGATTGACCGCGATCTTCTGGGGCACGATGTCCGGCTTGGCGAACAGGAACGAGAGCGAGTCCTGGGCATTCTGCACGACCAGCCCGCCTTCCGAGAGCCCACCGAACGCGTACAGCTTCGCGGGCGACCCCGGATCCTGCTCCACCCGGGCCAGCAGCGGGAAGAGCGCCTCGTTCAGCTTCGTGACCTCTGAGAACGTGAGCGCCTTGTTGAACGCGTCGGAGCCCGAGGACGAGAACTCCTCGCCCGCGGGCTGCTCCGAGGAGACTCCGCCGAACAGGAGGTACTCGTCGCAAGCAGCAGTGGCCGACTGCTGGACGAGGCAGGCATCCGCATGCGAGTACCGGGGTGCGGACAGCGTGGTGGAATCCCCTTCCTCGCAAACAATCTTGTCACCGCCCGAAATATCCGCTGCGCCGCACAGCACGTACCGGTCGCTCGAGGAAAATGCGTTGGTGCCGACGTCGTGGGTCATGCCGCCGGACAGCACGAGGTACGGGTCCGACCCCTTGTTGACCACGCCCAGCCGGTGCGCCATGACGCGGCGGGGAAGGACGCCGGCGAGCACCGCGCCATTGGACAGGTCCGCGCTCACGATCCCGTTGGAGAAGTTGTTGCAGGGAGCATCCGGGCAGCCGTAGTCGTACTGCGTGGGGATCGTCATCTTGAACTTGAGCTCCGTACCCTGCTCATAGCCGAGGCGGACCTCGTTGACTCCGCCCGACACGACGACCTTCTTGCCCTCGAGCACTGCGGAGCTGTGCAGCCCGACGTTCTGGCCGCCGAAGTTCGCCTCCACGGAGGCGGCCTCGAAAAGGCCCGTCCGGGGATTGAAGACCTCGAAGAACGGGGCGCCCGCGGAGAAAGCGTCGCCATCGTGCTGCTGCGTAAAGCCTCCAGACAGGAGCACCCTGCCGTCCTTCAGGACTTCCGCAGTGTGGAACGCCCGGGGCCGCGACGGCGCAAACGGGAACAGCCCTTCCACCGTGCAATAGCCGAGATCCTGGTTGCACACCGCTGCCTTGTGGACCTTCGACTGGCAATCCTGGTCCGTGTCGCACGACTCCTTGGTCGCCTTGGCAAGCAGATCAGCGGAAGCAACGGGAAGCTTGTTGAACTTCCCCACGTCGAACAGCGGCACATACACCGGAGCCGTGACCGAGCAGAAGCCGCTTCCCCCCGCGTCGCAGTAGGGAAGCGTCTTGCCGTCGGACTTGCCCTTGGCGCAGTCGCACTTCGCATCGGGGTGAATGGCAGCGCACTCGGAATCCTCCGTGCACGCCTGCTCCTCGGCCTTGGTCTGGAGAGCGGACTTCTCCTCGATTCGGATGCCGCCTCGGATGCCGATCGCCACCCGCTTGCTGCACGTGTCGTCCGAGAATCCCTCGTAGTACACGAAACGATCCTCGCCGGCCTTCAGATCCTGGATCTTGATCTCCGTACCCCCGGCCGGGAAGCAGTTGTGGATCTCGAGCGAGTCAAACAGCGTGTCCTCGTCCTCCGTGACCGGCGCAGAGGGGTACACCCGGATGCGGAAATACTTGATCGCATCCGTCTGGAGGGGCGACTCCACCGCGGCCAGACTGAAAGTCAGCGACACGCCGCCTTCCTGGGTGCAGGACTCGTCCAGGCACTTCTCTTCTCCGCCACAGCCAGCCAGAGCCAGCACGAACACGAATAGGAAGAAGCTGCGAATAGTGGTCATTTTGTTGGTCCTCCGTGCGCTCTGCTATTCGAAGAAGATCATGTCGTTCTCGGCAGCAGTCGGGCTGATCGAGAAACGCACCGTACCCACATCTGCCGAAGTCTCGCTGGCCGCGCTGACGGCCACGACCGTCCCGGTAACGATGGCCGCGGTGCCGACTCCCACCGCGGTCCAGAACCACCAGGTCTCGTAGAAAGCTGCCCCGCCCTCCTCCTCCTTCTTGTCCTTCTTGCCCACGACCGGAGGCTTGACCGGCGGCACGACAACGGGCTTCTCCACCTGGGTCGGAATCGGCTTCAAGGTCGCCTTCCAATCCATGGCTTCCGCCGCGGCCACCACCAGCTTCTCCTCCACCATCAGGAAGTCCTTCTTGCGCACCGACACCGTGTAGGCCCCAGGCTTCAGCTTCACCTTGAGCGGGGTCGTTCCGAGGCGCTTCTGGTTCACGAAGACTTCCGCTGCTTCCACGTTGGCGTCGATGGTGACCATGACGAGCGTGGGCTTCTCCGGAAGCGGTCCGAAAACCTTCACGATGGCAGAGCCAGCCGCATCGTCCTCGACCTTGTTCTTCGCGCTGGCTGCGGAGTAGTCCCCGACCACGGCCTTGGACCCTACGTTCACCAGCCTCACGGTCAGGGTCGTGCCATCGTAGCCCGAGTAGAGGACGAACTGCGCCTTGCGGGCACCGCCGATGGCCGACAGGCAATCGCCATCCATCTCGATGCACTCGTAGGTCACCATCTCGTCCAGGAGGTCGATGGCGGGAGTGTCCATCAGCGTGTACTGCTCGTACTTGCCGACCGCGGTCTTCATGGCCTGGAGAATGCTCGACTTCTGCTTGTCGTTGACCTTGTCAGAGTCGATGGAGAGCACCAGCAGCGACGGCTTGTCCTGCGCCCAGGCACGGGAAGCCACAGGGCACATCAGCGCCAACGCCACGACTGCTACGACTGCTTGAGCCACACGGGAATTCCTCATACGACGCCTCCCCCTCGGAGCCTTAAGGATATATCAAGTCAAAGCCTGATATCCGGCTGAGTGTATTCGCGTTCAGCGCCCCTGTCAACACGTGCATTTCCGACTTTCTGGCCTCGAAAATAATTTCTGAATACCATCGCGGCATGCGGGTCTATAGGCGCCGAAGTTTGAGCGTGCTGATGACAACCAAACATGCAAACGGAGGGTTGACGATGAAGAAGGTACTCACGATGGTTCTGGTTGCGGTGTTCTCCCTGGGACTCGCTTCGGCTGCCTTCGCCGGTGACGGCAAGCGGTTCGACCCCAGCCGCAAGGCTGTGGAAGCTGCCGGCATCAAGGTGGCCAAGGCAACAACCGGAAAGGACGCACGGGGCAAGGAAGCCCTGGTCCTCTCCAGCTCGACTCGTGCGGAAGACGCGGTCGCGGCGTTCAAGACGGCGTTCCGTGCAGAGAAGCCCATCGCGGGGCTCAAGGTCGTCGGCTTGTCGCACATGGTGCGCACGGACACGTGGAACGTTACCCTGCGTGACGGCGACATGGTGCGCCTGGTCAAGATCTCTCGGACGAAGAATGGTTGCAATCTTCTCCTGCGTCAGCCCTTCTCCGCTCCCGCCGGGAAGTAGTCGGTCCCGGAACGGGACACAGAAGGGGGACGGCCGACGGGCCGCCCCCCTTCTGCGTTTAAGGGCGTCGTTGGCCGGTGTTTCCGCCCGTGGCCTCTTCGACCACGCCTCGCCATTCCCAGTGGGAAAGGTCCTTGTCGCGGATGTTGATGGGCTGCTTGACGTCCAGGATCTTCCTGAGAGCCTTCTGCGCATGGAGGGAGATGTAGTCCCTCGGGTCCTTGACCGCGGCCAGAAGCGGGATGACCGCGTCGCGGGTGAGCGCCTTGACGCGGTAGCCGTGGGCATTGAGCTCCCGGCGGAAGGTGCCGTCCACGCTGCGGTGGGAGTCGAGGAATGCTTCCCACTGGGCCGCCATGTCCGTGGCCGGGGAATCCAGGACCGAGTCCGGGAAGACCTCTCCCGCGCTCAGGGCCCGGATGCTCCAGAGTGCGGCCCAGCGGACGTCCCGGCTCGGGTCCGAGAGGAGGGGAAGCAGCACCGGCACGTCCTTCCGCCTGGCCGTCCACCCGAGGACCAGCGCGGCATGGGCGCGAACGACTTCCCGGGTGTCGAACACGGGTCCGGGCTCGACCAGTTCCCTCCTGTCGGTCAGCCTGCTGACAGCCATGGCGGTGGCTTCCTCGGGGTCCAGCCTGCGCAGGATCCTGAAGGCTGAGGCCATGCTTCCGGGACTGTCGGTCCTGGACAGCAGTCGTTCGAGCAGCGCAGCCGGGGGCTTCATCCCTCGGCTTTCCGCCAACCGAAGGGCCTTGGCGCAGACGGGCTCCTGGCAATCTTCGAGCACGGCCAGCAGCGTGTCGCGCGGCACCCCCCAGCCGAGAATCGTGAGCATGCCGAGAGCGTCCTCGGCCCGGGTGGTGGCGTGGTCGTTCTCGAGAGTCTCGAGCGCGGCGCGAACCCTCTGCTTGTACCCGGGCAGGCTGCGGGCGATGATCTCTTCGCCCTGGACGAGATCGCGGCATCCGTCCGCGGCGTCGTCCGGGGAACACATGACCCGTACGTGGAAGTGATCGTTGTGAGAGGCAGTGCCCTTGGGCTGCCTCAGGACCGGGTCCAGAGACTTCAGCCAGCGGGCATCTTCACCGAGCGCTGCTGCATGCTCGAGCATGCGCCGAATGAGGAACCTCGCGCAGAAGACGTACTGAACCCTGCCGTCCGGCCGCGTCAGCAAGTCCTTCACGAGCAGCCAGTTTCGGGCGACGTCGAAACGCACGACGCGGCCCTCGAGCTCGACGCTTCCGTCGGGCGGCGTGAGGGGAAGCAGGCTTGGCAGGAGCACGGGCTGGCCGTGATCATCGATCATGTAGAATCCGAGGTCCGCGTCGCGTCCCGAGTTGTGGGAGATGCTCCAGGGGATGTCTCCCCCTCCGCCCTTGCTGAGGTTGCCGACGGACAGCAAGGCTCCTGGCGCGGCTTCGGCGACTGCGGCAGCAGCGTGTGCGATGGTGGCGACCAGCTCATCCGTGCCGTAGTTGGTGCCTCGGGTCCTGTGCTCAGGCATGACGCGAAGGTTGGGCTCCTCGAACTCGAGCCTCCTTCCTGCGACGAGATGACCTGTGGCGATGGTGCCCACCGAGATGCTGCCGTGGCGGGGGAAACCAAGGTCCGGGTGCCTGCGGAGCGTAGCGGGAAGAGGAACGGTCCACATCTCCTGCTGTGCCCCGCGGCGTGCGGCGACCTCGGGGCCCTCGGGTGCCAGTCGCCTCGGCGTTGGAAACGGAGACGTGGGCGTCCGGCACGAGCCGCTTGCCGCGCACCCGTCCACGCTGCCTGCTGCCCGCGCCCCCGGCGTGCGGGCGTCCTGCTCCTCGATGCGGGCGGCAGGGGTCTCCACCGGGACGCGGCCGGTCTGAACAGACGGATCGACTGGAGCGCCTCCGCCGCGCAGATGGGCCTGGGCGAGAGACGGATCTTGTGCGGAATCAGGACCGGGGAGCACCCCGGCCCCAGCGCTCTTCTGCGCGGTCTCGGCAGACCCGCAAGCAGACAGGAGCGCCACGGACATCGGATTCACGGTGCCCAAGCAAACCCAAAGGATACAGGCAGTTGGAACAGTACGGCGTGGCTTGCACCGGACCCACATGCCCCCATCCTATCCAAACCGCCGGGCCTGGCAAGGTTTTGCAACGGCACTCCATCGAAACCGCTTGACAGCCAAACCGACTCCGCTTATCCTATAGACGATGTGGCAATTGACTCTTGAACGCGGAGGGGAACCAGATGAGCACGAATCTCGCGTTGGCCCAGGCGGAGCTGAAAGAGTACTTCGAGAGTGTGACGCGGGTGTCGATGCTGTCGGCTGAGGAGGAGAGGAGAATCGCGACGCTCTGGCGCCAGACTGGGGCAAAGAGGCACTCAGACAAGCTGGTGTCGGCCAATCTGCGGTTCGTCGTCAAGATCGCGCTGGAGTACCGGAACTACGGGTTCTCGGTGGCGGACCTGGTGCAGGAGGGCAACCTCGGGCTGGTGCGCGCGGTGCAGACCTTCGACCCGGAGCGCGGCTTCCGGCTCATCTCCTATGCCGTCTGGTGGATCCGCGCGTACATACAGGAATACATCTTGAAGCACTGGAGCTTGGTGAAGATCGGGACGACCCAGCTCCAGCGCAGGCTGTTCAACCACATGCAGAGTGCGCAGAAGCGCATTCGCAGGATGCTGACCGAGGGGGAGGAGCAGGAAGCCCGGGAGCACCTGGCGCGCGCGGTGGGAGGGACGGTCAAGGACGTCGAGGAGATGGAGCGCCGCCTCTCTTCCCGGGATGTCTCGCTGGATCACTCCCAGGCTCCGTCCGAATCGGATTCGACCCTGACGATGCACGACAGGCTGGCATCTCCGGACGACTCGGCCGAAGACCTGCTCGAAGCCGCGGACATGTCCAGCAAGATGACGGCCGCGTTGAAGCGGGCCATGGGGAAGCTTGGCGAGCGCGAGAAGGCGGTGGTGGTGGCCCGGCACCTGGGAGACGAGCCCTTGACGTTGCGGGAGCTGGGGGCACGGCTCGGCGTGTCGAAGGAGCGGGTGCGGCAGATAGAGGACCGTGCGCTGCGCGTGCTTCGGGAGCAGATCTCAGCGGACTCGGCATCGGCCACACTGGTGGCCGCCTGACCTCACGGCCCCCGCTTGGGGGCAAGCTGGAGATCCGGTGGAACCGCGGGAGGCGGAGCGGAGTCCTCGCCGTGGCCGAAGAAGAGGGCCAGCGACACGGCCACAGCTCCCAGCAGCAGCAGCGCAATGACGACGAGACGCTTGCGGGAGCGCGGTTCGGAAACCGACTCGATGAGGATGTCGTCCGCGGCGGGAAGCGACGCGGCTGGTTTGAACCGCGCAGACAGCACTGCGGAACCTGCAGACAGCCTGGACTCGACGAACCGGTGGATGCGGTGCGCGGTGTTGTAGGACGCGCCGCGAGCGGGTATGGATTCGAGGTGAGCCAGCGTGATGTGGTCCATGACTGCCGCTCCGCACAGGACGATCTCGTCACCATCCGCGAGATCGACAGACCCGGACTGGCGGACTTCGAAAAGCTGGGGACTCAGGCCCAGTCCGGCGACGGGCTTCCGCAGGCGTTCGTCGCGAGGGGCCTGAGCGATGCCTGCCGGGTCGGACCGACCGAGCCTGTGCGCGACGTTCTCCGGGGACGCCAGGGTGACAGTTGAGGAGGCTGTCCTCAGGAAGACGCCGTTGGCCCCCACGCTTGCGTAGTTGGCCTGCCCCTTGCGGCACACGGCAGCAGAAGCGGAGACCAGCATTCCGGACATGCTGGGATTCCTGGCAGCTGCCTCACATACGGCGATGTTGGCGGCCAGGAGTGCCGCGTCCAACCAGCGGTGGGAGGAGCCGGTAATCGGGCTGGCAAGGCTTGCGGAGAGTGCTCCGAACGCTGCGTTCAGGAGAACGGACGGTCCGGCACCGATCCCATCGACCTCGAGCAGCAGCAGGGCTTCGCAGTCGTGCACCGCCAGGTGGGCGGCCACTGCCGCGCGCGAGTCGCCTCTCGACTCGGAGATGTTCACCTGCAAGCTCATGGTACCGCGCCTCCGGGCACATGGCCGGCCACGTGCCCGCGGAATAATAGCCGATCGGGACCTTGCAGTAAACTTTGGTATGGAAACGGTCGTTGACAACAGGACGGGGTGGGCACTAGATTCTGTGGGCGGCGCGGGGAAGCCACGACGAGGAGATGAGGATGGAGTTGCTCCAGATAACGGATCGGATGTTTCTCGTGCCGGGCGAGAACGGCGGGATGTTTCCGTTTTCCCAGTCCGTCCTCGTGGAAGCGGACCGGCGGATCCTGTTCGACTTGGGGCTGGGACCGCGGGCGCTGGCAGCGTTTGTCAAGCACATGCAGGTGGACATCATCATCGTGTCGCACGCTCACCCCGACCACATTTCCGGATGCGGGCATTTCGCGGGCAAGGTGCCGATCTTCGTGCCCAACGAGTCGCTGGAGACGTTCGGAGATCTCGAGAAGCTGGCGGTTCGGTTCGCGGTGGGGCAGGAGGAGCGGGAGATCTGGAAGCAGCTCGTGACGAAGGTGATGGGGTTCACGCCCGCGGCCGCGGCCCGGCCTTACGACGGCCGAACCGCGTTCGAGCTGGGGAGCCTGAAGCTGACTGCGGTACACACTCCCGGTCACACCAAGGATCACTATTGCTTCTTCGAGGCGGAGTCCGGCTGCATGCTCCTGTTCGACATCGACCTGTCGCCCGGCGGGCCCTGGTACGGCAATGCGGAGTCGAGCATTTCCCAGTACGAGGCGTCGCTGAGCCTTGTGCGATCGTTCCAGCCCGCGGTTGTGGTGTCGAGCCACATGGGGATACTGCGAAAGAACGTGGACAAGTCCTTGGAAGCGTTCCAGCATCGCTTCGACGAGCGCGACGAGTTGTTGCTGAAGCGGATGGACTCGCCCGTTTCGCCGGAGGAGCTGGCGGCCCAGTTCCCGTTCACCCCGCGGCACCATCCCGCGTTGCGGAAGCTCTACCTCTACTGGGAGACGGAAATGGTGCGCAAGCACATGGACCGCCTCATCGAGCGGGGTCTTGCAAGTCCGATCCGGGAGAAGTTCGTGAGAACCTGAGCGCTCCTGCGTCCCGGGACCGGGCCCGGGGGGACGCTGGTGAGTCAACGAACGGGGAAGGGGAAGGTGCACAGGTAGGCTTGGCCGAGGGAGATCCCGCCGTCGTTGGGCGGGACGAGGCAATGGGTGAGCACGGACAGGCCCGCTGCCTCCAGCGCAGCCTCAACCCTTGCGGCCAGGAGCCGGTTCTGGAACACGCCGCCGGACAGGGCCACGACGCGGAGGTTCCGGGCACGTGCGAGTTTCGCGGCGGTGTCGACCACGACCGTGGCGACAGTGGAGTGGAAGCGCCGGGCGAGCACCTGGGGCGAGGCTCCCCGCTCGTGGTCACGGACGAGAGAGCGGATCGCGGGCCGGAAGTCGACCTCGACGGCTTGAGACCCCGGTCCGGGGGCCAGGAGGTCGACGGGGTACGCAGGCTCGTCTCCGGCCAGGGCTGCGGTCATCTCGAGCTCCATGGCGGCTTGCCCCTCGAAGGAGCTGCGCAGCCTGATTCCAAGCAGCGCGCTGACGGCATCGAAGAGTCTGCCGGCCCCGCAGGAGCGGACGAAGGGATGGTTGCGGTCGAGCAGCGCCAGCGTCTGGGCAACGGCCTGGGCGCGGGCGGTTGCCTGCTCCGGAGCGCCCGCAGACCGGCTGTCGGGGTGGCTATGCGTGGCAGCAAGCGGCCCGGGCAGCGACCGTGCCAGTGCGTCTGCCAGGCGGTCGCGGTCGGTCCTGTCGAGCGCGTCGTGGAGAAGCGCCAGGGCCATGCGCCATGGCTCGCGGATGGCGTTGGCGTTGCCCGGCAGGGGCAGGTATCTGAAGTGGCCAAGGCGCTCGAATTGCGGACCGTCGACGAGGAGGAACTCGCTGCCCCAGATGGTGCCATCCGGGCCGTAGCCCGTGCCGTCCAGGGCGACTCCGAGTACCGGGTCTCTGAAGTGGTGCTCCGCGAGGCAGGCGAGAATGTGTGCATGATGGTGCTGGACTGGGACGGTGCGGGCCATTGCAAGGCTACTGGCGAACCGGGTGGAGAGGTAATCCGGGTGCATGTCGTGAGCCACGACGTCCGGGGAGACCTCGGTGATACGGGAGAGGTGGGCCACGGTCTCGCGGAAGAAGGCAAGGGTCCTTTCGTCCTCCAGGTCGCCGATGTGCTGGCTGACGAATGCGTGGCGGCCGCGGGTGATGCAGACCGTGTTCTTGAGCTCAGCGCCGACGGCCAGGACCGCGCCGGCATCGGCCGCCATGTCGATGGGGACGGGGACGAAGCCCCGGCTGCGTCTCAGGAAGAGGGTTCGGGGCTTGCCGTCGCGGTTGCCGGCCGGGCAGCGCACGACGGAGTCCTCCGCGCGGTTCCCGGGCGGTGCGCAGCGCACAAGGGAGTCATCGGCGCGCACGAGGATGTCCCTGTTGTGGACGAGGAATGCGTCCGCGATTCCCCGGAGCCTCTCGACCGCTTCTGCGTTGTCTCGGACGATGGGCTCGTCGGAGAGGTTTCCGCTGGTCATGACGAGTGCGGTCAGGGGGGAATCGAGCAGGAGGTGGTGGAGCGGCGTGTAGGGGAGCATGACTCCGACCTGGCGGTTGCCCGGAGCCACCGCTTCTGCGAGGGGAAAGGGCTCCTTCTTCAGGAGGAGCACGATGGGACGCTCTCGACTCTCCAGCAGAGCACGCTCGGCAGGAGAGACGTGGGCGAGGCCGGCGGCAGTGTCTGCCGAAGCGACCATGACGGCAAAGGGCTTCTCGTCTCGATGCTTGCGTGTCCGGAGCGCGGCGAGGGCCGCGGCGTCGGCAGCATTGCAGGCCAGGTGGAAGCCGCCGAGCCCCTTCACGGCCAGGATGCGGCCTTCCTGGAGCATCCGGATGGCGAGGGGCACGGGATCCGGAGAGTCGGACAGGGGGCGACCGCAGGCGTCCAGCAGTGCGAGTGCGGGGCCGCAGACCGGGCAGCAGGTGGGCTGGGCGTGAAACCTTCGGTCGAGGGGATTCTCGTACTCCTGCCGGCATCGGTCACACATGGGGAACGCGGCCATGCTGGTGACCGGCCGATCGTACGGGATGTCGGAGATGATGGTGTAGCGGGGACCGCAGTTGGTGCAGTTGAGGAAGGGGTAGCGGTACCTGGGGTCGGAGGGGTCGAGCATCTCGCGGACGCAGTCCGGGCAGGTTGCGATGTCTGCGGGGACGAGTGTTGTCCTGCCCGTGCCGGAGCGGGATTTCTCGATGCGGAAGCCGCCCGGGGGCAGGCTTGCCACCGGGACGCGCTCGAGGATGCGCATGGCCTCGATGTGTGCCAGCGGCGGGGGTTCGTCCCGGAGGAGGCGGAGGAAATGATCGACCTGGTGGGGCAGACCGACGGCCTCGATCTCGACTCCATCCGGGTCATTGAAGGTGTAGCCGGAGACTCGGGCTGCGGACGCGTGTCTGAACACGGTCGGACGGAAGCCTACGCCCTGGACGATGCCGGTCACTCTCACGAGGGTCCTGACGTAGGGGGTGGGTGCGGACATGGCGTGCCGTGCTCAGCAGATCCTCGGCAGGGGGTCGGCCTCGGGCATATCGAGGATGCGACGGCCCCCCACGCCGGTTTCGAGCACGACCTGGCGGGGGTGGCTGGCCACGATCCGTCCGATGGATGCGGCGAGGCTTCCGCCCCGGGTCTTCCTGAGCGCTTCGAGGGCGAGCGACTCCGATGCCGCGGGGACTACGGCCACGATGCGGCCCTCGCATGCGAGCTGGAGGGGGTCGATTCCGAGCAGCTCCCCTACCCCGCGGACCTGTTCGCGGATGGGTATCGCTGCCTGGCTGGCCACGATACCGAGGTTCCAGGAAGCGGCAAACTCGTTGAGGACTGCGGCCAGGCCCCCCCGAGTCGGGTCGCGCATGCATCGGACCTTGACCCCTGCATCGAACAGTGCGTCTGCAAGCGGGGATACGATGGCGCAGTCGGACTCGAGAGCGGACTGCAGGTCGATACCGCTGCGAAGGCTCATGATGATGGCGCCGTGGTCACCGACGGGGCCGGAGACGAGCACGCAGTCACCCGGGACGGGGGCGGTGTCTGCGAATCCTCTGCGCAGGTCACCGATGCCGGAGGTATTGATGAAGAGGCCGTCTCCCTTGCCCTTCTCCACGACCTTGGTGTCCCCGGTAGCGATGACGACTCGGGCTTGCGCGGCGGTGGCTGCGATGGAATCGGCGATCTGCTCGAGCTCCCGGAAAGCCAGTCCCTCTTCGATGACGAGGGCGAGGGAGAGGAACCTGGGCGTTGCGCCGACGACAGCCAGGTCGTTGACGGTCCCTGCGACTGCCAGCTTGCCGATGTCACCGCCGGGGAAGAACCGCGGGGAGACGACGAAGGAGTCGGTGGTGAATGCGACTCCGTTCGGCATGGGCGGGCAGAGGGCCGCGTCGGCAAGAGGGGAGAGGAGGGGGTTCTCGAAGCGCGGCTTGAGGATCTCTGCGATGAGGTCCCGCGTGAGGCGTCCTCCGGAGCCATGCCCGAGAGAGATGCGCTGAGTGCTCACGACGGGTCCCCGGAGTCGGGAGCGGGGACTGCCAGCAGGTCCGCGCCCTCTTCGCCTGCCTCGATGAACTCCCGGAGGGTAGCCAGCGCCTCTTCCGCCTCGGCCGGGCTGAGCTTCTGGATGGCGTATCCGGCGTGGATCAGGACGTAGTCTCCCGGCTCGGGTGCTTCCACGAGGTCGAGGCGGACCGGGCGGGAGACTCCGCCGGTTTCTGCGACTCCGGACTCCCGGCCCGGAGCCACGGACACGAGCTTCATTGGGATGCCGAGACACATGTTCAACCTCTCAGAGAGCGGACGCGGTCGATGCGGGCGGACAGCCAGCCGAGCCAGGCGTCGAAGTTGTCACCGGTGCGGGCGGAGACGGGAATGACGGGAGCATCCAGGTTGAGGCCTGCGATGGCCTTGCTTGCGGCCTGCACATCGAAATCGACGTAGGGCAGGAGGTCGGTCTTGGTCAGGAGCACGAGTCTCGCCACGTGGAACATGACGGGGTACTTCCTGGGCTTGTCCGCGCCTTCGGTCACCGACAGGAGCATGACTTTGTCGTGCTCGCCGAGGTCGAACTCCGCGGGGCAGACGAGGTTGCCGACGTTCTCGATGATCAGGGCGTCGACGGCATCGATGGGCAGGCGGGACAGGTGGTTGTGTACCAGGCGTGCATCCAGGTGGCAAGCGCCGCCGGTGTTGATCTGGACCACGGGAACCCCGAGCTTCTCGATGCGGCGGGCATCGAAATCGGACTGCACGTCGCCCTCGATGACCGCGAAGCGGACCTTGGGCGACAGCGCGGTGAGGGTGCGCTCCAGCAGGGTCGTCTTGCCTGCGCCGGGACCGGACATCAGGTTGAAGACGTAGAGCCCCTTTTGTGTAAAGAGCTCGCGGTTTTCCAGGGCGATGGACTGGTTCGCCTCCAGGACGTTGGCATTGACATCTACTTCGTGCATGCGGGTCTCCTGGCGTTCAATCTGCCTCGATGCTGCTCACCACGATCTCGCGGCCGGAGAGAACATCGACATCCGGCGAGGCGCAAGAGGGGCAAAGCAGGAGGAACTTGTCTTCCGGGGCGCCGGTGCTTCCGCACGTGCGGCAGCGGACCGAGACCGGGACCATTTCGATGGCCAGGGCGGCCCCTTCGGACAGGGAGCCTGCCGACGCGATCTGGAATGCGAAGGAGAGGGTCTCCGAGTCCGCGCAGGTGAGCTCACCGATGCGCAGCTTGACACACGTGATCCGCGAGGCTCCGGCGCGTGCGGCAGCGGCCGAGGCGATCTCAATGATGCTGGTTGCGAGAGCCACTTCGTGCATGAGCGCTTCCGGCTAGGTTTCGATCTGGTACGGGGTCATCCAGCCTTCGTACTCCCTGCACTCGCCTCGGACGGTCTGGAAGAACCGGTTCTGGATTGCGGTGGTGATGGAACCGGGCACGCCCTTGCCGACGCGGCGGTTGTCGATTTCGACGACCGGAGTGATTTCCGCTGCGGTACCGGTGAAGAACACCTCGTCGGCCAGCCACATCTCGTCCCGGGTGAAGGCCTGGGGCTTGACCGTGAAGCCGAGGTCTCGTGCGAGGCGGATCGCGGTATCGCGAGTGAGGCCGCCCAGGATGGCGGAGGAGTAGGGAGGCGTCTTGATGACACCGTTCTTGACGATGAACAGGTTCTCGCCGCTTCCCTCGGACACGTAGCCGTTGGTATCGAGCATGATGGCTTCGTCGTAGCCTGCGGCCTTGACCTCGCGCTTGGCGAGGATCGAGTTGACGTAGTAGCCGATGACCTTGCCCTTGACCATGGACGAGTTGACGTAGTGCCTGGCGAACGAGGACACCTTGGCGCGGATGCCCTTCTGAAGTGCGCCGTCACCGAGGTAGGCGCCCCATTTCCAGACGATGATGGCCATGCGAACCGGGTTATTGGGGGCATAGAGCCCCATGGCGCCGTCGCCCACGTATGCCAGCGGGCGGATGTAGCCTTCGGCCAGTCGGTTGACGAGGAGGGACTCGCGGCAGGCACGGCAGAGGGTCTCCTTGTCGAAGGGAGGCTCCAGCATGACAATCTTGAGGGTGTCCATCATGCGCTGGATGTGCTCTTCGAGGCGGAAGATGACGGAAGAGCCGTCCGGTCTGCGGTAGCTCCGGATGCCTTCGAACGCGCCGACGCCGTAGTGGAGGGTATGCGTCAGGATGTGGACGTTGGCCTTGTCCCAGTCAACGAACTTCCCGTCCATCCATATCTTGTCGACTTTGTCAACCATGGAGACCTCCGGCCAAGTTGTCATCACGCCGCACGCGTGCGCATACTACGTTGGCGGGCCGGCGCCGCGCAAGGAGAAGTTTCAGCCGAGGGTTTCGATGAATGCGTCGATGCGCGTTCGCACGGCTTCTTCCGCGTACCACCTCGGGTCGGTGGTGTCTGCTTCCACGATCAGGGTCTTGACCCCTGCGGCCTGGAGGATCGTGCGGATGTCGTACTGTCCGACCGAGTAGGGTTTACAGCTGCGCGTGGAGTGGAAGAGGGCCCCGTCGATGCTGAAGTCCTGGACCATCCTCTTCATCAGCCGGACGCGATGGTCGAGGTTGCGGTTGAGGACCACGAGAGCATAGGCCCTGGCCACTGAGTGGAATGGCTTGGAGGGGTCCAGGAAGTGGGTGGTCTCGGCCCAGGCGCTGGTGTACGTGGCAGCGACGAACGCGAGGCCTGCGCTCCCGAAGATCCTGGCGAAGTCCGCCACCTTGAACCAGACCGCGATATTGTCCCAGAGGAGCCGGTGGCGCTCCGGTCGGATGGCTCCCACACCGTCCTTGACGCGCTGGGACAGCTCCTCCAGGAGCACTTCGTAGTACTGCTCGGCCACGGGCAGCCCGCGGAGGCTGACGACAGGAGCCATGTGAACGAATGCGTCGAAGATGCTCATGGGTGCGGGCCTGGCGGCCATGGTCTGGAGGCACTGGCCCCACAGGAGCGAGGTGTCCCTGGCGCGCAGGAGGATCTTCGTGAAACGGTCCGGGTCGAAAGGGCGCCGGGAGATGCGTTCGAGGTGCGGGATGAAGTCCTTGAGCTGGCTGGCCATGTAGTCCACGGAAGCATCGGACAGGTCATCCGCGACGAAGGGGGTGTCGAAGAGCAGCAGGGGGACGTCATACATCCATGCAAGCTGGCGGTACCAGTAGAGCACGGTCTGGCAGATGTTGTTGGAGCACAGGAGGACATCGGGCCTGGGAAGCGTGCCTGCCGGTCCCTTGGCTCCGAGCGCCACGCCCAGGTCGATGCGGGCATAGGAGCACAGATCCGGGCTGAACCCTGCGGCTTCCGCGGGCGCGGACATCTGCGGGCCAACCTTGCGTGCGCCGCAGACGGCTCCGTGGTTCTCGGGATAGACGGTGTAGAAGTCGAACGCGCGGGCCAGCTCGACCGGGAATCCGGAGGTGACCCATGCGACGGGCCTGGCGCCTTTGGCGAACCGCGCCAGGCCGTAATGGCGCATCATGATCTGCTTGAGGCGGGCGCTGCACCGGAGGGGTGGACCGGCCCACGGGGGCGGGGCCTTGCGCTTCCTGTGACGGATCCGTGAAGCCAGGTCCGAGCCGGCCATGGCCGCGGGCAACGCGACGTCCTTCATCAGGTTGAACAGTATCTTGCGTCCCGCGCTCATTGGAGGCTCTCCACAAAGGCCTGGACTCGCGTCGAAAGGGAGCTGACTGCGGCGTCCCTGATCTCGCTTTCGAGCACGAGAGTGGGCAAGCCGGACTCCCTGAGCCGGGAAGTGAGGTACGGGTGGTCAAAGGCCTCGGTCTCACAGAACTTGACCGCGTGGAAGAGGACGGCCCGGGCGCGGGAAGCGGAAGCGATTGCCCGGATGAACGCCACGCGGTCGGGCAGAGGAGCGGACCAGCTGGAGCAGGGAGGAAGGGAAAGCAGTGCGTCGCTCATCGCGGTCCAGGGGTCCTGGGACGGCTGCACCTCGGCACGGGGGAACCTGCGGCCGCAGGAGAGGAGGTCGTCCTCGACGACGAGGATGCGTTCGCGGTCGAGGATCTCGAGGAGTCCGCTGTCCGGCAGGATGCCGGACAGGACCGCGTGGAGCTTCCAGGGTTTCTGGGGGGGGTGGCTGGAGGCCAGGAACTGTGCGGCGCACCTGACGAATTCCTCGGGCGGCATGAACTCGTCCTGCCGCACGACCCTGTAGAACTCGGCGTTGGAGCAATCGATGGAGCCCTCGGCCCTGCGCCTGTAGAGGTTGCGCTTGGCTTCTTCCGCCAGCCGCCTGGCCCGGACGGCCGCGTCGAGGGCGGAAGCGGTGATGTCACGGCCCACGGCTTTCTCGATGCCTGGGGCCAGCTCACGAATGGCGTGCACGAGGTAGCGTGCCCTGGCTTCCGGGGAGAGGTGGGAACGCGGTGCGCAGAAGAGGAAGCAGTGCCTGGTGTCCGCCACGAGGTCGCGCAGGATTGTGAACAGGTTCTGGAGGGTGTCGCACGTGTGCGGGAACAGGAAGGCCCTGACGTTGGTCCGGGTGGTCCGTGCCAGGTCGAAGCCCCTGCGTGCCACGGAGCAGGTGAACGGCTGGACGTGCTCGACGGAATGGGACGGGGGCACGGGCGGGTCCCAGATCTCGACGGCACGAGCTCCTGCGGCCTCGATGAGCGCCCTGGGATATCGTCCCGGGAATACGGCCACGATGGGAATCCCGGAGCGAGCCGTTCCTGCGAGGCTGTCGGGCCGCGAGGGGGCTGGCGTGGCGTCGCGGAACATGGGGCCGGTCACGGTAGTCATTCATCGGCTCCGGGTACGGCCGCGAATTCGTCCGCAGGCTGGTTGGTCCCGACGAGGTCGTATGCGGTGGAGCGGGTGATGCGCACCTGCAGGAAGCGGCCTGCCACGGCTTCCGTGCGGTCGAGGTAGACGACGCCGTCGACCTCGGGCGCCTGGAATGCGGTGCGTGCGGTGGGGGGCCCGCCCATGGCGCCGTCCGAGTCGACCAGCACATTGAGGGTGCGTCCGATCCAGGAGCGGTTGATTTCGGTCGAGATGCGCTTCTGCAGGCGCATGACCGCGTTGCGGCGACGGGTGCGCTCGCGTGCAGGCACCTGGCCGTCCATGGTTGCGGCCACGGTACCTGCTTCCGGCCGGAAGGCGAAGGCTCCGAGGTGCTGGAACCGGGCTTCCTCGATGAAGCGCAGGAGGGCATCGAAGGCCTTGTCGTCCTCGCCCGGGAAGCCGGTGATCACGGTGGTACGCAGCGTGATCCGCGGGCAGAGGGCTCTGGCGGTCTGGACCGCGCCGCGGATTGAAGATGCGGAGGTTCCCCGGCGCATGGCTTTGAGGATCCGGTCGTCGATGTGCTGGATGGGCATGTCGAGATAGGGAAGGATCTTGCCCCCCTCTGCGAGTCGCCGCAGCAGGGAGCGGGAGATGCGGTCCGGGTAGGTGTACATGAGGCGGATCCAGGCGATCGAGTCGATGGCCTCGAGCGCGTCCAGCAGGCGGAGCAGCGCGCCGTCGTCGGGCTTGCCGAACTGGGTCGTGTCCTGGGCCACGAGGACGAGTTCCCGGACGCCGAGGCCTGCCAGTTGGCGTGCCTCTGCGACCAGGAGCGGGATGGGCCGTGAAACTGCGGGGCCCTTGATGGCCGGGATGGCGCAGAAAGCGCACTTCCGGTCGCACCCGTCGCCGATCTTCAGGTAGGCGAAGGACGGGGACTGGCTGAGGATTCGGGGCGTCTCGTATCTCGGGAGGAAGCTGCCCGGTCCGACGAGGACCCGCGGGCCGGAGCGTTCCAGCACGGTGTCGATGCGGTCGACGCAGCCGGTCCCGAGCACGAGGTCGACTCCGGGGACGAGCTGGGCGACGCGGTCCGGGTCCTGCTGGCAGAGGCAACCCATGGCGACGACGCGGACCTTGGGTCTGAGCTTCTTGATGCGGGCGACCGCCCGGAGCGCGTCCTCCGATTCGGTGCGTGCGTCGCGGATGAAGGAGCAGGTATTGACCACGAGGAGGTCTGCGGACCGCTCATCTCGAGCAGGCACCAGCCCTGCAGCAAGCAGCCGCGCCGCTGCGACCTCGGTGTCCACTCGGTTCTTGGGGCAGCCCAGGGAGACGAAGTGGAACGTCTTCATGGGCTTGCCGGGGGATTCGCGTTGAGGTCCTCGACCTGGACGCCGTCCGGCGGGGAGAACAGGAATCCCTCGGCAGGCAAGGGGTCGCTGCTGACGTTGGAGAACACGATTCGGCTGACATTGCCTGCGGGGTCGGTCACCTCGGTCTCGACGATCGCGAAGGAAGCGGGGTCGACGAACAGCCGGACCTGCTGGAAGTTGTGCTGGGGGCGGGTGGGCTTGAGGGCGACGATGCGGCGCTCCCGCTCCTTGCCTCCGTCGGACACTGCGAATTCCTTGCGAAGGCTCCCTTCTCCGTAGAGGAACTTGAGTGCGTAGAACAGGTCCGAGTCCTCGACCTTGAGCTTGTAGGCGAGGCTGCTGTCCGGGATGTAGTTCCAGAAGGTGGTCCCGTCGCTGATGTAGTACACCGGGTCGGGCTTCACGTAGTCGAAGCGCATGCGGCCCGGCTTCTTGAAGTAGAAGCGTCCCTCCTTTGTGGCGGGCCGGTCCGGCAGGTGGGCCCGCACGACGGTCTGGACGAACTGGGCGGAGAAGTCGGTCCTGGAAGCGTAGTTCTTCTCGACGGCCGCCAGCAGGTCGTCGAACTCCGCGGCGGCAGCGTGCCCGGACGGGAACGCGGCCAGGATGAAGAGGGCGAGGAGGGCGGGAGTCCGGGTGGAGCAGGCCACGGGGAAGCCTCCGTCACTTCTGCGAAGCGGGGCCGGCCGCGCTTCGGAGGCCCGCGATGGCTGCGGCATAGTCGCCCGCGCCGAAGACCGCGGTGCCTGCCACCAGGATGTCGGCTCCGGCCTTGACGATGCGCGGGGCGTTTTCCGCGGTGACGCCTCCGTCCACCTCGATGAGGGTCTGGAGCTTGCGGTGCTTGACCTCCGTGCGCACGGCTTCCACCTTGGCCAGGGAGTAATCGATCAGGGACTGTCCGCCGAATCCGGGGTTGACCGACATGACGAGAACGAGGTCCACGAGAGGGAGCACGTAGAACACGCTTGCCAGCGGTGTGGCGGGGTTCACGGCCACGCCCGAGCGGACTCCCCTGGCCTTGATGTGCCGCAGGGTCCGGTCGAGGTGGATGCACGCTTCCGAGTGCACGGTGATGCACGCGGCGCCGGCCTCGGCGAACGCGTCGACGTGGCGATCCGGGTCTTCCACCATGAGGTGGACGTCGAGGGGGAGGCGCGTGCACCGCTTGAGATCCCGGACGATGCCCGGCCCGATGGTGATCTGCGGCACGAAGCGGCCGTCCATGACGTCCACGTGGACAAGGTCCGCGCCCGCGGCCTCGACGGCCTTGACCTCTTCGCCAAGTCGGGAGAAGTCGGCCGAGAGAATGGATGGAGCGATGCGTATTTTCATGCGTTCGAGATTAGCCAGAGGCCGCGGCAATGTCAATGCGGAAGGCTACTGCTTCCAGCGCAGCGTGCGGTGCTGGATGCGCCTGAGCAGCGCGGGCATGAGGGAGAGTCTGAAGTCGAGGGACTTCATGCGGGCGCGGGTGACGGGCATGAGCACCCGAGCCCCCGCGGAAAACAGGGGAGAGCGGACCCAGTGGTAACTGGGGTTCCACAGGAGGCTGGTGTAGTACAGGTCGAGGAGGAAGCGCTTGCGCCGCGGGGTCAGCCACGGATACGGGAGATCGAGGTAGTTGTCCCAGGTCACGCCGCTCCATCCCTCGACCGTGGCCGGGGGCACGAAGCCGTTCGCGAGCGCCCATGCGTAAAGCCGCGTGCCCGGGTAGAAGACCAGGGGCTTGATGGTGCCGACATCCGCTTCCCGGGCTTCGCTCCTCAGGCGGTCCATCATGGCCACGGTCTGGCGCAGATCCCCGTCGGTTTCCCCCGGGATTCCGCTGATGAAGCTGTAGATGGGGCGGATGCCTGCGCGGGCCAGCTTGCGGTTGACCTCGAGGACCTGCTCGGGGGTCTGCTTCTTGCCGATACGTTCCAGCACGTTCGCGGAAGCCGATTCCGCTCCGATCAGCAGGCGGGTGCAGCCGCTTCTGCGCAGCGCCGCGAAGAACTCGTCGTCGTATCGGACCAGATGCCGGACGTGCCCGCCGCCGATGGTCCACGTAAACCGCGGGCCCACGGCAAGCAGCTGGTCGACGATGCTCTCGACCCGTCGTGCATCGACCAGGAAGTTGTCGTCCTGGACGTGGAAGTGCTGCACGAGGTGGCTGCGGTGGAGACGGGTCATGAGGGACACCGTCGGCTCGGGAGGAAGGCCGCGCCAGCGGGACGGGAGCGCGGGGTTGGAGTGGATGCAGAAAGCACAGCCGTGGGGGCAGCCCCGGGAGGTCACGATGGAGAGCATGGGACCGTACGGGGAAGGGCCGATGTATCTCTTTAAATATTCGCTCTCAACCATCTGTTCTGGAAGCGTATCCAGGTCGGCAACAATCGCGTAGTCAGAAGCTCCCCTACCCTTCCACACGATGGCTGGATGCCAGGAGTCGGCCGGGGTCTTCCGGTCCGCGAGCAGGCGCGCCAGCGCGGGCAGAACGTGCTCGCCCTCCCCGCACACCACGAAATCGATGGCGGGATGGGCGACGGTCTCCGTTGGAAGCATGGATGCGTGGACGCCGCCCATGACGGTCGGCGTATCGCCGACGGATCGGACGAGCTTGAGGAATGTGAGGGCGCCTTCGAGCTGGAGGCCGGTCATGCCCGTGGTTCCTGCCAGCACGGTATTTCCCGATGCGACGGCCTTGCGGGTGAGCTCCTTCCAGTCCCTGTCGAACCGCTGGTCGAGGAGGAGGACGTCGAAGGAGCCGCTGCAGGCTGCGGCCAGGGACAGGAGGCCCCAGGGAGCGGTGGCGTCGCCGACCCCGCGCCAGGTGGCGGGGTTGAAGAGAAGGATCCGGGGCTTGCTGGAGCGGCTCATGGACGCGGCCTCCCGGTGAACTGGAGGGTCTCGAGGCGGAACGGGACGCAGTCCGCGATCTCGAGAGCGAGACGGTGCTCACCGCTGCCCGAGACCGGGGCAGGCAGCTGCGCAAGCCCGATGTCCTGCTCGTGTGCGTGGGCCCAGGACCAGTCGAGCTGGAGACCGTCAACGTGGGCCGTGACCTTGCAGGTGTTGGAGACTGCCAGGTAGAGCATCTGGCGGCAGTCGCGGCAGTCCGGGTCGTGAGGAGGGATGGTGAAGCGGCCCTCGTAGGTGCGGGAGTGCCGCGGTGCCTGCAGGAGGTCTTCGCACTGTTCGGCCGGGATATTGACGGACTCATCGAGGTCCCTGAACTCGCCGCAGCCCCAGAAGAAGCGGACGACGGGCAGGCCTGCGTGCCGAGGGCCGGACCGGGAAGCGCACCACGGCTGGTCGCAGGAGACCCGGAGGGTGAACGAGTCCGGGTCCATTCGCTGGGCGATGGGGGAGACGGTGGAGCGGTCGACGGTGCGGCTGTGCCCGGCAAGCCGGGACACTTCGTGGGGGAAGAGGTCGTCCGTCACGAAGAGGACAGAGGTCGGGTCGTCGTCCGTGGGGGAGCGGTCCGACCGGGAGGGGAGCGGGGCAGTCGTGGACTGGCCGCTGCCGGCCTGTGGGGGGTCTGCCTGGGCGATGCGCAGGAGGTACTGGTGGCCATAGAGGCCCGACGCGGCCACGGGAGAGAAGACGCGGCCGGGGAACTGGTGGAGAGTGAGGCCGAACTGCTCGTGGAGGGTGCGGGCCAGGCGCGACGAGGTCCCGAGGTCCGGTGTTCGGCCCGCGGGCTCCATGAGGAGCATGTTGAGCGGGTAGAAGACGTGGCCGCGGAGCGACGCGGCAGCGTTGCTTCCGGAAAACGCCAGGGAGAACACGAACGGGACGGCCAGGAGCAGCGCGGCCAGCGGCCTGGAGGCGATGCGGGAAGCGGCGAGGACCAGGGCCACCGCGCCGACGGCCACGGCAAGCTGGCTGGCGGGAAGCATGAGTTGGAACCGTGGCACGCCGAGCGCGACGGCCGGCAGGACGGTGTAGAACAGGAAGAAGCAGATCAGGAACCTTGCGGCCGGGTTGCGCAGGGAGGCCCAGGCAGACACGGCCAGTCCCGCGGCCGCCAGGAGCAGCCAGAGGCCGTCGAGGCGGTCCGTGATGTGGAAATGCGCCACTGCCGCGTCCGCGACGAAGGCCAGGTTTCCGACCAGCGACCGGGCTCCCAGAGCGGTCTCGTCCCTGGGACCGGGAGCAAGGGTAAACAGGCTGCGTGTATTCCAGAAGCC
>Ga0233425_10001438_pt1 | contig 53483 bp, 54 predicted proteins | sample Watercolumn_Towu_2_FD_181712 | JGI IMG/M metagenome (GOLD analysis project Ga0233425, IMG submission 181712) | Freshwater microbial communities from Lake Towuti, South Sulawesi, Indonesia - Watercolumn_Towuti2014_140_MG | ecosystem: Environmental > Aquatic > Freshwater > Lake | place... | reverse complement strand
AGTTCTACAGTGCCGCCCGCGAAGCCGGCGTGAAGCCGATCATCGGCGCCGACTGCTGGGTGCAGAACGACGCGGACCGCGACAAGCCCTGGCGGCTGTTGCTGCTGTGCGCGTCGCGCGAAGGCTTCCTGCGCCTCTCGGAGCTGCTCTCGCGCGCTTGGCTCAAGAACCAGCACCGCGCGCGCGCCGAAATCTCGAGCGACTGGCTGCGCGAGCCCGGCACCGAGGGCCTGATCGCCCTGTCGGGCTTCGCAGGCGGCGATGTCGGCCACGCGCTCGCCACCGGGAACGCCAACGCGGCGGTAAAGTTCGCCACGACCTGGGCCAAGCTCTTCCCGGGCCGCTACTACCTCGAGGTCCAGCGCGCGGGTGCGCCTCACGGCGAGCCGCTGGTCGGCGCGACGCTCGCCCTCGCGGTCAAGCTCGGCCTGCCGGTAGTCGCCACGCATCCGGTGCAGTTCGTGGCCCCCGGCGACTTCAAGGCGCACGAAGCGCGCGTGTGCATCTCGCAGGGCTACACGCTGGGCGACCAGCGCCGGCCGCGCCTCTTCACCGCGGAGCAGTATTTCAAGACCCAGGACGAGATGGCGCGGTTGTGGTCGGACGCACCGCAAGTGCTGGCGAACTCGGTCGAGATCGCGCGCCGCTGCAACTTCGAACTGGTGCTCGGCAAGAGCCGGCTGCCCGATTTTCCGACGCCGGCCGGCGTGAACCTGGACCAGTACCTCCGGCAGCAGGCCGAGCAGGGCCTGGCGCGGCGGCTGGAGAAGCTCTTTCCGGACGAAACGGTGCGCAGGCGAGAGGCGCCGATCTACAACTCCAGGCTGCAATTCGAGACCGGCATGATCGTGAAGATGGGGTTCGCGGGCTACTTCCTCATCGTCGCCGACTTCATCAACTGGGCGCGCTCCAACGGCGTGCCGGTCGGTCCGGGGCGCGGCTCGGGCGCGGGATCGCTCGTCGCCTACGCGCTCGGCATCACCGACCTCGACCCGCTCAAGTACGACCTGCTGTTCGAGCGCTTCCTCAATCCCGAGCGCGTGTCGATGCCGGACTTCGACATCGACTTCTGCCAGGATGGGCGCGACCGGGTCATCGACTACGTGCGCAAGAAGTACGGCGAGGAGTCGGTGTCGCAGATCGCCACCTTCGGCACGATGGCGGCGCGTGCGGTGGTGCGCGACACCGGCCGCGTGCTCGATCTCGGCTACAACTTCTGCGACCAGGTCGCCAAGCTCATCCCTTTCCAGCCCGGCCGCACCATCACGCTCAAGGACGCGCGCGAGATGGAGCCGCTGCTCGCCGAGCGCGAGGAGAAGGAGGAAGAGGTGCGCGAGCTGCTGGAGCTGGGCGAGAAGCTCGAGGGATTGACCCGCAACGTCGGCATGCACGCCGGCGGCGTGCTGATCGCACCGGGCAGGCTGGTGGACTACTGCCCGCTCTACGCGGCTGAAGGCACTACCCACGTGATCTCGCAGCTCGACAAGGACGACGTCGAGGCGATCGGGCTGGTCAAGTTCGACTTCCTCGGCCTCACCACGCTTACCGTGCTCGACTGGGCGGAACGCTACGTGCGACAGCTGGGTGACGCGTCTTTTTCGATAGAAAAGATTTCTTTACAAGACGCGCAGACATACAAGCTTCTCTCGGCCGCCAACACGACCGCGGTGTTCCAGCTGGAATCGCGCGGCATGCGCGACCTGATCAAGCGGGCGCGTCCCGACCGCTTCGAGGACGTGATCGCGCTGGTGGCGCTCTTCCGCCCGGGGCCGATGGAGCTGATCCCGGACTTCATCGCCCGCAAGCGCGGCGAGCAGCGCGTCGACTACCTCGACAAGCGCCTTGAGCCGATCCTCGCGCAGACCTACGGCATCATGGTCTACCAGGAGCAGGTGATGCAGATCGCGCAGGTGATCGGCGGCTACACGCTGGGCGGGGCCGACCTGCTGCGCCGCGCGATGGGCAAGAAGCTGCCCGAGGAAATGGCCAAGCACCGCGACGTGTTCGTCGCCGGCGCAGAGAAGAATGGCCTCGCGCGCGGGCGCGCGAGGCAGCTCTTCGACCTGATGGAGAAATTCGCGGGCTACGGCTTCAACAAGTCGCACGCCGCCGCCTACGCGCTGCTCGCCTACCAGACCGCGTACATGAAGCAGCACCACGCGGCCGCGTTCATGGCGGCGAACTTGTCGGCGGTGATGGACGACACCGACAAGGTGCGCCAGTTCCGCGACGACGCGCTCGCCAACGGGCTTGCCGTGCTGCCGCCGGACATCAACCAGTCCGGCTACCGCTTTACGCCCGTGGACCTCAAGACCGTGCGCTACGGCCTGGGCGGGGTGCGAGGCACGGGCCAGGGGGCGATCGAATCGATCCTCGAAGCGCGCAAGCAAGGGACTTTCAAGGACCTGTACGACTTCTGCCGCCGCGTCGACAAGCGCCTCGTCAACCGGCGCTGCACCGAGGCGCTGGTGCGCGCCGGCGCGTTCGATGCCCTCGAGAAGAACCGCGCGAGCCTGCTCGCCACGGTGGGGCGTGCGATCGAGGCCGCGGAGCAGGCCGAGCGCCAGGCGTCGCAGACGAGCCTCTTTGGCGAGGCCGACGCGTTGCACGCGGGCGCGCTTGCGCTCGTGCCGGCGCGCGAGTGGGACCTGCGCCAGACCCTCACCGAGGAGAAGGCGGCGCTCGGCTACTGCCTGTCGGCGCACCTTTTCTCGGTCTACGAGCGCGAGTTGGCCGGCTTCCCGCGCACGCCCGTCAACAAGCTCTCGACTGCCGGCGACCGCGCGTGGATCGCCGGGGTGGTCGCGACCGCGCGCATCCAGATGACCCGGCGCGGCCGCATGATGATGGTGCTGCTCGACGACGGCAGCGCGCAGATCGAGATCTCGGTCTTCAACGAGTTCTTCGAGAAGCACTGCGAGAAGCTGAAGGAGGACCGCCTGCTGGTCGTGCAGGGCAAGGTGCAGCACGACGACTTCACCGGCGGCCTGCGGGTGAGCGCGGAGGACCTGCTCGATCTCGCCGCGCTGCGCGAGCGCTTCGCCTCGGGCCTGCACCTTGCCATGAACGGCCAGGCCGATGCCAAGCGGCTGAAGGAGGCGCTCGCGCCCTACCGCGCCGAGCGCGGCTGCCCGGTGCTCGTGCACTGGGAGAACGCCGGCGCGAGCTGCGACGTGGCGCTCGGGGAGGCCTGGCGGGTGCGGCCCGACGAGCGTCTGATCGGCGAGCTCTCCGCCTGGCTGTCGCCCGAGAACGTCCAGCTCAGGTTCTAGACCAGCGGCTCTCGCAACGCTCGTCCCGCAGCTTCGCGGTCACGTCCCGGTACCAGTCGTTCTGCAGGCGCGCGTCCGGATCGGTCCTGAGTTTTTCGGCGAGAAAGCCGGCGAGCATCGGATAGCACGCCCCGAGCTGCGCGCCCGTGACGTGGATTGCTTCGCGCAGCGGGAACGAGCCCTTGCGCGCGAGCGCCATCTCGATGAGCAGGCGCCGGATCCGCGCGGCGCACACACCGGCGCCGAGCGTCGGCCGCACGTCGAACGAGATGCGCACGCCGGCCCATTCGCGCGTCGCCCAGCGCAGCAGGGAATCACCGTCCGGCCGGTAGCGCCGCACCGAGATCGCATGCAGCGCGATCCGGTGCTCGTGGGCCGCTTCCCTGAGCTCGGCAAGAAAGGGCGCGAGCTCAGCAGGGGGCAGCAGGCATTCAATCTCGCAGCTTGCCGTGCCTGCCGCCGCCGCATCGCTGATGGCTTGCAGGGCGGCAAGGTGAGCTGGGCCTGCCGCGGCTATCCGAACGCCTCGATGCCGGCTACTTGCGGCGGCCGGAGCTAGTTATTTAACGCGCATTCCTGGCTCCGCGCCTGAATCGGGCGCAAGCAGGAACACCCCCGGGCCTTCGCCCGAGGCGGCGAGCACCATCCCCTCCGACACGCCGAACTTCATCTTGCGCGGCGCCAGGTTGTAGACCATCACCGTAAGGCGGCCTTCCAGCTTCGCGGGGTCGTAGGCCGACTTGATCCCGGCGAACACCGTCCGGGTCGCGTCACCGGCATCCAGGGTGAGCATTAGCAGCTTGTCGGCGCCGTCGACATGCTCGGCCCTGACGATCTTCGCCACGCGCAGCTCCACCTTGTTGAAGTCGTCGATGCTGATCTCGTTGCTCACGGCCTTCTCCTTGCTTTCCGCGATGCCGAATAGGGCATCGAGCTGCTTCTCCTCGACGCGAGTCATCAGATGGCTGTATGCGCCAATCGCGTGACCGGCCGGCAATAGTAGGCCTGCATCCGCCCACCCGGAATCCGGCATCTGCAGGAATCGCTCGGCTTGCTTCGCGAGCGCCGGCAGGACAGGCTTCAGATAGATCGTAAGCAGGCGGAAGATCTGGATCGAGTCCGAGCACGCCTGCTGCAATGCTCCATCGCCGCCGGGTTTCTTCGCCAAATCCCAAGGCTTGACCTGATCGACAAAAGCATTGGCTTGGTCGGCCCAGTGCATGATGGCGCGCAGGGCCTTACCAAACTCGCGACTGTCATACATCTCGGCAATGCTCTTCGCGTCCGCCTGTATGTCCCGGACCAGGCTGTTCGAGGTTTCCACAGCGACCAGTTTTCCTGTGAAGCGCTTGGCCAGAAAACCTGCTGCCCGGCTCGCAATGTTGATGTACTTCCCGATGAGGTCGCTGTTGATGCGCGCAATGAAGTCGTCCGGATTGAAATCGAGGTCCTCGACGTTGGCGTTCAGCTTGGCGGCGATGTAGTAGCGCAGCCACTCCGGGTTCATGCCGAGCCCGAGGTAGCGCAGCGGGTCGATGCCGGTGCCGCGCGACTTAGACATCTTTTCGCCCGACACGCTGATGAAGCCGTGCACCCAGACGTGGTCGGGCACCTTGTACGGCTTGCCGGAGAAATGGAGCATCGCCGGCCAGAACAGCGTGTGGAAATAAATGATGTCCTTGCCGATGAAGTGGACCTGCTCGGTCTTCGGGTCCTGAAGAAACTTCTCGAAATCGATCTTTTTCTTCTCGCAGTAGTTCCTGAAGCTCGCGAGGTACCCGATCGGCGCATCCAGCCAGACGTAGAGGTATTTCTCCTCCTTGATGCCAGGCACGCGGATGCCGAAATAGGGCGGGTCGCGCGAGATGTCCCAGTCGGCGAGTGACTTGTCCCCGGTCCCCTCGAGCCATTCCTTCGCCTTGTTGACGACCTGCGGCTGCAGCCGCCCGGGCTTCTCCAGCCACTGCTTGATGAACGCCTTGCACCTCGGATCCGAGAGCTTGAAGAAGTAGTGGTCCGAGGTTTTCGGCACGGGCTTCGCGCCGGAGAGCGTGGAATACGGGTTTTTCAGATCGGTCGCCGGGTAGACCGAGCTGCAGTTCTCGCAGGCATCGCCGTACTGGTCCTTCGCGCCGCACTTCGGGCACTCGCCCTTGATATAGCGGTCGGCGAGGTACATGCCCTTCACCGGGTCGAAGAACTGCTCGACCGGCTTCGAGTAGACGAGCCCGGCCTTGCCGAGCTTGCGGAAGATGTCCTGCGAGAGCGCGGTGTTCTCCGCTGAGTGCGTCGAATGCCAGTTGTCGAAAGAAAGCTGAAAGCCGTCCAGGTACCGGCGCCGCGCCTTCTGGATCGGATCAATGAACGCTTCCGGCGAGACGCCGGCCTTCTCCGCCGCGAGCATGATCGGAGCGCCGTGCGAATCGTCGGCGCCCACGAAATGCACCTCGTGTCCCTGCATGCGCTGGAAGCGCACCCAGATGTCGGCCTGGATGTACTCCATGATGTGGCCGATATGGAACGGCCCGTTCGCGTAGGGCAGCGCGGTGGTGACGAAAAGACTGCGGCGGGACATGCTCTAGCCCGGAAAACCTGCGCGGGAAAAGGTTGATTTTAGCTTACACTTTGCGCATGCCCGTCTCAGAGTCCGACGTTCAGTTCGCGCTCTCCCGGCTCGTCGATCCGAACACCGGCAAGGATTTCGCCGCGAGCCGCGCGCTGAAGAGCGTGAAGGTCGAGGGCGGCAGGGTCGTGGTCGGGATCGAGCTCGGCTATCCCGGCAAGAGCCAGTTCGAGCCGATCCGGCGCCAGGTGCTCGAGGCGCTGAAGGCCGCCGGCGCGGCCGGCGCGAGCGTCAACGTGCGCTCCAAAGTCGTCTCGCACGCAGTGCAGCGCGGCGTGAAGCTCGTGCCGGGGATCAAGAACATCATCGCGGTAGCCTCGGGCAAGGGCGGCGTCGGCAAGTCGACCACCGCGGTCAACCTTGCGCTCGCGCTGTCGGTTGAAGGCGCCTCCGTCGGGATCCTGGATGCCGACATCTACGGGCCTTCGCAGCCGATGATGCTCGGCATCTCGGGCCGGCCGACGTCCAAGGACAACAAGAGCATGGAGCCGATGGAGGGCCACGGCCTGCAGGCGATCTCGATCGGCTTCCTGATCGACATGGACACGCCGATGGTCTGGCGCGGCCCCATGGTCACGCAGGCGCTGGAGCAGCTGCTGAAGGACACGCGCTGGCGGGAGCTCGACTACCTGGTGGTGGATCTGCCGCCCGGCACCGGCGACATCCAGCTCACGCTCGCGCAGAAGGTACCCGTGACCGGCGCGGTGATCGTGACCACGCCGCAGGACATCGCGCTGATCGATGCGAGGAAGGGCCTGAAGATGTTCGAGAAGGTCGGCATCCCCATCCTCGGCATCGTCGAGAACATGTCGATCCATATCTGCCCGCAGTGCGGCCACGAGAGCCACATCTTCGGCACCGGCGGCGCCGCGCGCATGTGCCAGGACTACGGCACCGAGCTCCTCGGCCAGCTGCCGCTCGACGGCGCGATTCGCGAGCAGACCGACTCCGGAAGGCCGACGCTCGTCTCCGACCCTGACGGGCGCGTCTCGCAGATCTACAAGCAGATCGCGCGCCGCTGCGCGGTGCGGATCGCGGAATCGCAGAAGGACATGACCTCGAAGTTCCCGAACATCGTCGTCCAGAACACCTAGGCCGGAGTTTCTCCCAGCACGGTGCAGCGGCGGATCACACGCCCCTGCGTCGCGGCGTCGTAGGCGGTCGCGCGGTGCAGCACGCAGCGGTTGTCCCAGACGATCAGTTCGCGCGTCCTCCATTTGTGCTCGTAGGAAAGGTCCGGATGGATGGCCATCGCGTTCAGCTCCTCGATGAGCGCTCTTCCCTCGTCGTAGGGCAGGCCCTGAATGTATTCGGCATGGTCGCCGAGATACAGGCACTTGCGCCCCGTTTCCGGGTGCGTGCGGACGACAGGATGGTCGACCGGCGGCTTCGCGCGACGCTGCGCCTCGGTGAGCGGGTCCTCGCCGTGGCGCCGGTTGCGCGAGAAGTCCAGGTTGTGGACGGCGCGCAAGCCGGCGATGCGCGCCTTCCACGCTTCGCTCAGGCGCTCGTAGGCGCCATACATGTCGCAGAAGTGGGTCTCCCCGCCGCTCTCCGGCATCACCTCGCCGTAGATGATCGTCGCCTGGCCGGTGACCCGCTGCCAGGAGCCGTCGGTATGCCAGGCGAGGGTGCCCTTGTCGGGATGCTGTCCGGTAGGCCGCCCCTGTCCATCGAGGTTCGAAAGCCGGTAGAGCTCCGGGAAGCCGTCGGCGTGGTACTGGTTCATGACGTGGACCTGCACTTCGCCGAAGCGCCGCGCGAACTCGACCTGGCGGCCGGGCGGGAGGTCCTGCGCCGGGAAGAGCAGGACCTGGTAACGCAGGAACGCCCGGTAGGTCTCCGCAAACAGCGCGTCGTCGAGCCGCGAGAGATCGACGTCGACCTCTGCGCCGAGGTTTGGCGTCAGCGGGCAAACGGCGAGGCTCACCGAAGGGTCGCTAGCGACACAGCCCCATGTCCTCGGAACGCCAGGGGTTGTTGAACGTGCTGAGGGATTCGAGAAACACCACCAGGTCGGTCTGCTCGGCCGGCGTGAGTTTCAGCGGCTTCAGCGTAGGCGAGCCGCGCTCCGAATAGTGCCGCACCACCTCCGAGAGCGAGTCGACCCGGCCGTGATGGCCGTAGGGCGTGGTCAGGAACAGGTGGCGCAGGGTCGGCACCTTGAAGTTGCCGTCCCTGCCGGGATCCGTGCGCCCGGCAGCCGCGAGCGCGGCGAAGCCGTTGTTGCGCAGCTCGCCGTTGGTGAAGTTCGGCCCGCTGTGGCACTCGCTGCAGCCGCCCTTGCCGATGAAGAGGCGCAGGCCGAGCCGCGCCGCATCCGAGTACGGCCGCGCGCGAGCTTGTCGCGGAAATGGTCGAACGGGGTCGCCGGGGTCTCGAAGGTCTCCTGGAAGGCGGCGAGCGCCCGGCCGACGTCGGCAAGCACCGCCTGGTCGTAGGTCTTCGAGGGCTCGGCGCCGAACGCCTTGCGATAGCGGCAGGAGAGCTGGGCGTCGTTGCGCATAAGCTCGGCGACGTGGCGCGCGCTCGAGCCCAGCTCGCGCGCGTCCAGGATCGGGCGGATGCTCTGCTTCCAGAGCGCGTCGGTGCCGCCGTCCCAGCCGAAGATCCGCCCCAGCCGGACGTTCATCAGGGTCGGCGTGTTGCGCTCGACCTCGGCGATCTCGGCGCCGCGCGTGCGGTTGTCGGTCCAGTTGCGCTCCGGGATATGGCAGGTGCCGCAGGAGAACTTGCCGCCGCCCGAGACGCGCCGGTCGAAGAAGAGCCGCTCGCCCAGCTCGATCGCGTCGCGCTGGCCCGAGACGCGGTTGCCCGGGTCGGCGCGCAGCGGCACCGGCCACGGCCCATGCGCGAGGATCGCCTTGATCTCGCTTTCGGAAAAGGGCGGGATTTCGTGCGCGGACGCGGGCAGCGCCAGGACCGCGAGAGCCCACCAGAGCGCGGTTCTTATTGCCATTGGACGGGACATTCTATAGCTATGATAGGAAAACGCTCAGGGGAGACCGCACGTGACCATCAAGTCTGACAAGTGGATCCGGCGCATGGCCGAGCAGCACCGCATGATCGAGCCGTTCGAGCGCGGCCAGGTGAAGGAAGACGGCGGGCGCCGCCTGGTGTCCTACGGCACCTCGAGCTACGGCTACGACATCCGCTGCTCGGACGACTTCAAGATCTTCACCAACATCAATTCGACGATCGTCGACCCGAAGGAATTCGACGCCAAGTCCTTCGTCGACTTCAAGGGCCCGGTGTGCATCATCCCGCCCAACTCCTTCGCCCTCGCGCGCACGGTCGAGTACTTCCGAATCCCCCGCAACGTGCTCACCATCTGCCTCGGCAAATCGACGTACGCGCGCTGCGGCATCATCGTCAACGTGACGCCGCTCGAGCCGGAGTGGGAAGGGCACGTGACGCTCGAGTTCTCGAACACCACGCCGCTGCCGGCCAAGATCTACGCCAACGAGGGCGTCGCGCAGGTGATCTTCATCGAGTCCGACGAGGTCTGCGAGACCTCGTACCGCGACCGCGGCGGCAAATATCAGGGCCAGAAGGGCGTCACGCTGCCAAGGATCTGAAGCTACTAAATTTAGTAGACCGGAAGCTTAAGGCCACTAGTTACAGTGGTTTCTCAGCATTGCAGGGGCCGATGACGCTCCCTATAATCGTCGCAAGTTGAACGCGCCCACCGGCAAGCAGGCCCTTCTCCCGCCACGGCGCCAGGGCGCCGACTTCGAACAGCTATTCGATACCCATCCCGAGGTCAGCCTTGACTTCGAGATCGCGCGCGAGGCCGCGCGCCAGAGATACCGGCGGCCGTTCCTGATCCTCGATACCGCGATCGTGCGCGGCAAGGTGCGCCGCTTCCGCGCCGCCATGCCGCGCGTGCGGCCGCACTACGCGCTGAAAGCCAATCCAGACCGGCGCATCGTCAAGGTGCTGGCGCAGGAGGGCTGCGGCTTCGACATCGCCTCAGTGGCCGAGCTCGAGCTGCTGAGCGAGTTCGGAGTCGAGGGCAAGGATGTCTTCTACTCCAACCCGATGAAGCCGCGCCCGGCGAGATCGCGCAGGCGACGACCAGCGGGGTGCGCTGGCTGGTGGTCGACAGCGTCGACGAGCTGCGCCGCGTGCGCGAGGTAGATCCCGGCGCGAGCCTTTACCTGCGCATCGCCACGCCCGGCATCGGCAGCGACTGGCCGCTGTCGGGCAAGTTCGGCGCTGGAGCGGCCGAAGCGCGCGAGATCATCGCAGTCGCGGCCAGGCTCAGCGCGGATCTCGCCGGCATCACGTTCCAAGTCGGCTCGCAGTGCCGCAACCCGGAGAACTGGCGCATCGGCATCGAAAAGGCGCGCCTGCTGTTCGATGCGATGGCAAAGGCGGGCCTTCGGCCCCGGCTGCTCGACATCGGCGGCGGCTTCCCGGTGCGGCATGTTAGGCCGATCCCGTCGATCGAGGTGATCGGCGCGGTCGTGAACGAGGCGCTGAAGGCCTTTCCGGCCTCGGTGCAGGTCGTCGCCGAGCCGGGCCGCTACCTGGTGTCCGACGCCGGTTACCTCGTGTGCCGCGTGCTCGGCACCACCACGCGCGCAGGCAAGCGCTGGATGCACTGGGACTCGGGGCTCTTTGGCGGCATGCTCGAGACCGCGGAGGGCCTGAATTACCTGATCCGTACCGAGCGCTCCGGGCCTGACGTGCCGTGGCACGTCGCCGGGCCGACCTGCGATTCGCTCGACGTGGTGCTGCGCGACGAGCCGCTGCCCTCCGACCTGCAGGAGGGCGACTTCGTCTACCTGCGCAACGCCGGCGCCTACATCACCGCCTACGCCAGCGAGTTCAGCGGTTTTCCGCTCCCCGAAGTCCGCGTCTTCGAATCTAGGGGCTCGTAGAGAACGAAGCTGAAGGGCACGCCCTCGGCTGAGGTGTGCTTCTCGCGTTGCGTCTCCCTCCAGGCGCCGCGGTCCCAAGCCGGAAAGAAGACGTCGCCCTCGTAGTCGCGCTCGATCTCGGTGAGCACGAGCCCGTCGGCGACGGGCAGCGTTGCGGCGAAGATATCCGAGCCGCCGATCACGAACGCGAGCGGCTCGCCCGCGCAAAGCGCGATCGCCGCTGTCACCGAGTTCGCTACAGAGGCGCCGAAGAAGTCGCGGTTTGCGCTACGGGTGACGACGATATTTTCGCGCCCGGGCAGCGCGCGCGGCAGCGAATCCCAAGTGCGCCGTCCCATGATCACCGGGTGCCCGAGCGTGAGCGTCCTGAAGTGCTGCAGGTCTTCAGGCAAATGCCAGGGCAATTTGCCACGCGCGCCGATCACGCCGTTGCGCGCGACCGCAGCGACCAGATAGATGCGCGGAGTTGCCGAAACGACGGGCGGCGCCTTCGCCAGCCCCGGGTGTGACATAGGTCCTCGTCCTCACCAAATCTTGCGCGGATTATAGGGGGATGGGACTGGCTCCGATGCAGGAAGCGGTCGACCCGGCACGTGCGCAGGACGGGTCGCCGGAGCATTGGGCCGCCGGCATCGTCACGCGCTCGCCGCTCATGGAGAAGCTGCTTGCGCAGGCAAAGCGGGTCGCGGCCACGGACGCGGCGGTCTGCATCTACGGTGCGAGCGGCACTGGCAAGGAGCTGCTCGCGCGCGCCATCCATCGCGTCAGCGCGCGCGGCGCCGCGCCGTTCGTCGCGGTGAATTGCAGCGCGATTCCCGAGGGGCTGCTGGAATCCGAGCTCTTCGGGCACCGGAAGGGGGCGTTCACCGGCGCGTTGCAGGATCGGCGCGGTCTGCTCCAGTCGGCCAGCGGAGGAACGCTGTTCCTCGACGAGATCGGCGACATGCCGCTCGCCCTGCAGGTGAAGCTGCTGCGCGCGCTCGAAGAGAAGGTCGTGCGGCCGGTGGGCTCGAACGAGACCATCGAGATCAACGCACGCGTGATCTCAGCAACCCATCGGCGCCTGGAGGAGCAGGTGGCCGCGGGCGAGTTCCGCGAGGATCTGTACTACCGGCTAAACGTCGTCAAGCTGGCGCTGCCGTCGCTTGCAGAGCGCCGCGAAGACATTCCGCTGCTGGTCGCTCATGCCTTGGCGCGTTTCGCCGCCGAGTATCGCCGACCGCGGCTCGCGCTCGCTCCCGGCGCGATGGAAGCGCTGGTGACCGCGGCCTGGCCGGGCAACGTACGTCAGTTGCTGAACGCCGTCGAGCAGGCCGTCGCGCTGAGTTCCACGGACCTGATCGCCGAGTCGCAGGTGCGTGGTGCCCTGGAGACCGCCGGCGCGGCGCTGACAACTCTGGACCAGGCACGGCGCGCCTTCGAGCGCGACTACCTCGTGCGCATCCTGAAGATCACCGAGGGCAACGTGACGCGAGCGGCTCGGCTCGCGGGCCGCAACCGCACCGAGTTCTACCGGTTGCTCGAGCGGCACTCGCTGGAGCCGGGAATGTTCAAGTTGTCGCCGCGCGGCGACAGCGAAAGTCGCGCGTCTTCAAGCGCTTCGTGCCCGCGCGTCCGACGGCGTCGCCGGAGAACGACAGAGAGACCGCATCGGGCGGCGCGCAATTCCGTCACGAATTGCCGGCAACTTGTTGCCGGAGCAGGCGTTTCCGTCACTGGCACGAGGATTGCAAAAAAAGGATTCTGAAGGAGCCCCTTAAAAGGAGGCGCGTATGGAACAAGCCAAGACTCTAGAGCCGGGCAAGATCGTCGAGCAAGCGAAGACTCCCCCGATCCTGATCGCGGCAGGCGTTGCGGTCCTGATCTTCGGCGCCCTTGGCGCGGCGGCTCTGACCGGCATCCTGCCGACGGCAGGCTCGAAGGCCGGCGACCCGGCAGTGCGACAGCCGCAGGCGCAGGCGCCTGCCGCCAAACCGACCGCGCAGCCGAAGAAGACCACCGCCGCGCCCTGCGCGAACTGCGGCGTGGTCGAAGCGATCAACGCGGTTCAGGTGAAGGGCAAGACGAGCGGCGTCGGCGCAGTCGCCGGCGGCGTCGCGGGCGGCGTTCTCGGCAACGCGGTCGGCGGTAGCCATGGCGCCGGCAATGCGGTGCTCACCGTGGGCGGAGCGGTCGGCGGCGCCTTCGCGGGCGACGCGATCGAGGGCCATGTGAAGAAGCAGACTGTCTGGCGTGTGACCGTGCGTCTCGAGGACGGCTCGGTGCGCACGCTGCAACAGGGCGCGCAACCGCCGTTCGCGGTGGGCGACCGTGTGCGCATCGTCGAAGGCAACAGGATCGAGCGTGCTGCCTGAGGGCACGATAGACCAGGCCAAGCCCAAGCCGCTCGGCGATCTCGCGCTGCTCCTGGAGGCGCTGGCCGGGTTCGCGGTCGCGACGCTGGTGATGCTCGGCGTCGCCGGCACGGCCTACAACCTGGTTGCGCCCGGCGGGTGGCTGGCCGGCGTTTTCGGCCGCAATCTCTCCGGCGGCATGGCCGCGGTGCTCGCGCTCATCATCATCGGCGCGAGCCTTCGGCTCGCGCGCGACTGGATTCCGGCGCGGGCGCGCGGCCGCGCTTCGGAGCTCTTTGCGTACGGCTTCGCCGCTACGGGCGTCCTGTACTTCGTAGAACTTCTCCTGAAGGGAGGGTTCTAAATCCGGTAAGCGCGGCCCGCCTCGCAGTTTTCCCCCGGCCCGTCATTCCCCCCTATAGGCGGGCCTTTTTTTACACCGCGATCGGTGCCTTGATCGCGGGGTGCGGCTCGTAGCCTTCCAGGGTGAAATCCTCGTAGCGGAATCCGAACACGTCTTTCACTGCGGGATTGAGCCGCATGCGCGGGAAGCGACGCGGCGCGCGCGTGAGCTGCTCCCGTGCCTGCTCCAGATGGTTCAGGTACAGGTGCGCGTCGCCGAGCGTTAGGACGAACTCTCCCGGCTCGAGGCCGGTCGCCTGCGCCACCATCAGCGTGAGCAGCGCATAGGAGGCGATGTTGAAAGGCACGCCGAGGAAGAGATCGGCGCTCCTCTGGTACATCTGGCAGGAGAGCCGGCCGTTGGCGACGTAGAACTGGAAGAGCGCGTGGCACGGCGGCAGCGCCATGCTGTCGACGTCGGCCGGGTTCCAGGCGCTGACGATGTGGCGCCGCGAGTCGGGCTTCTTCTTCAGCGCCTCGATCACGGCGCTGATCTGGTCGATCTCGCGGCCGTCGGGCGTGCGCCAGTGGCGCCACTGGTAGCCGTACACCGGCCCGAGGTCGCCCTTCGGGTCGGCCCACTCGTCCCAGATCGAGACGCCGCGCTCCTGAAGCCAGCGCACGTTGGTGTCGCCGCGCAGGAACCAGAGCAGCTCGACGATGATCGACTTGAGGTGCAGCTTCTTGGTGGTGAGCAGCGGAAACTCGCCCGCCAGCCCGAAGCGCATCTGCCGGCCGAAGACCGACAGGGTGCCGGTCCCGGTGCGATCGGTTTTTTGCGCGCCCTGCTCGAGTACCTCGGCCAGCAGGTCCAGGTACTGCTGCTCGCCGGGACGGTAGGACACTACGGGCGCCTCATACCGTGATGGTAGCGAAAAGCTCGCGCGCGCTCTGGAATCGTTGCTGGGGATCCTTGGCGAGCATGCGGTCGAGCAACTCCTGGTAGCCGGCCAGGCGCGCGGGCAGGTCGGGCACCGGGTCGCTGACATGCGCCTGGATGAGTCCGGCGGGGCCCTCGGATTCGAAGAGCTTATGGCCGCTGATCATCTCGTAGAAGATGACCCCCAGGCTGTAGAGGTCCGAGCGCGCGTCCGCGGGCTTGCCCAGGCACTGCTCCGGGCTCATGTAGCGCGGCGTCGCCATCCCCTGGCCCTGCTGCGTCAGGATCTCGGCGTTGACCAGGTCCTTGGCGAGGCCGAAGTCCACCACCACCGGCCGGCCGTTGTCGCGGAACATGATGTTCTGGGGCTTCAGGTCGCGGTGCACGATACCGTGCGCGTGAATGGCATCGAGCGCGCGCGCGAGCTGCGCGGTGAGCCGCAGCGCGGCGAGCGAGGTCAGGCCCTCGTGGATGCGCGCCGCGAGCGTGCCAGCCGAGAGGTATTCCATCGCGATGTAGGGATGCTCGCCGCTGAAGCCCTGGTCGAAGATGCGCGCCACGTGCTCGTTTTCGATCGCCGAGATCAGGCGGTACTCGCGCTCGAAGCGCTTCAGGAACAGCGCGTCCTTGCGCAGGCTGCGGTCGAGGACCTTGAGGACGAGCTGGTTGCCGTCCAGCACGCGCTCGGCGAGATAGACCTGCGCCATGCCGCCGCGGCCGATCATGCGCAGCGACCGGTAGCCCGGGATGCGCACGACGTTGTCGCCGTGCGGCGCGCCGATCTTCTTCCAGTCCAGGCGCGTCGTGGTGGCCGGCGTCGAGCGCGGCGCCGTGCTCTCCTGGCGCCGCGCCTGGTGCTCGCGCAGCGCGTCCTCCAGCGAGCGCGCGAGCCGCTCCGGCGTGAGCCCGCTCCTGCGCAGGAAGTCGGCGGTGCCGGCCTTCAGCGCCTGGATGGCGATGTGGGTATCGCCCTGGTCGGCGATCAGCACCACCGGCGGCGCCTGCGGGTCGCGCCGGATGCGCTCGACCCAGGCGATGCCGTCCTCGCCCGCCGGATGCGATTCGAGCAGGACCGCGCTGTAGTTGCCCGAGGCAAGGCTGCTGCCGGGATCGCCGCGCTGGCGCGGGTCCCAGTCGGTGGTCTCGGCCGCGGGCCAGCGCGCGCGCAGCATGCCGGCGAGCGCGCCGCGGAACTCGCTCGAGTGGTCAACGATCAGGAAACGCATCGGCACGAGACCCGCGCCTATTCTGCCGCTCCCGGACACATTGATAAAGCCCCGGCGACGTAGGATCAAGCTCATTTTCCAGGACGGAACCCGGAGCGATGGGGCTGTTCGGCGGCAAGGCCGCACATCCGCTGATGGACGCGAAGGAGTTGAAGCGCGTCCTCGAGGCGTTGCCCGACAATGACGCCTTCAAGGCGGTCGACGAGCTCACGCATTGGATCGAGTCGGTGGCGGCCGCGGAGGGCTTCAAGCCCGAGGGGCGCATCCAGGTGCTTTTTGCGCTCGACGACGCGGCGCAGCTGCGTGTGCGCAAGCTCGCCAAGGACTATTTCGCGGCCACGCGCCCGTCGCGCTTCCAGGAAAACCGCATCTGGACCGCGCTGCACGGTTACTGGAAGCAGGCGGGCTACGGCTATGCGCGCGCGGTCGACCTGTTCGTGCAGGGACAGAAAGGGGCCGAAGCGGCCAAGGCGCAGCTGCCGGCGCTGCTGTGCCGCACGCTGCGCAGCTTCGCCCAGCAGATCAAGTGGATGCACCTGCGCTACGGGCCGATCAACCTGAAGAGCTGGGGCGTGCTCAACAGCGTGTACGCGTACGCCGAGACACGGCAGCTCACGCAAACGAGGACCACCGCTTATCCGGGGGTGCGCGGCGAGTCGACGCCGCAGCTCGAGTTCCTGCGCGGCCTGATGTTCACCGCCAGCGCGCCCGACGGGCTGCTGCCGATGGAAGTCGAGCTCGCCGACAACCTGATCGCCGAGCTGGCGCCGTGCTTCCAGCTCGCCCGCGCGCCCGCGCCCGAGCTCGTCTGCTGGACCGATCTCGGGCAGGCGATGGCGACGCGGCGCCTGAGCCGCACGCCGTCGGCCGCGCTGGGGCTGCGCTGCTTCGGCGCGGGCGCGGCGCTCGCGTTCGTCGACGAGCTCGCCGAGCGCCTGCACACCGGCGGCAAGCTGCCGGCCGAGCTGAACCTGGGCGGCCCCTACGAGCCCGAGATCGCCCTCGAGGCGATCCGTCACCTGGCCATGTCCTGGTCGCCGAAGCAGCCCGAGCGCAAGACGCAGCGCCACCCGGTAAAGACGCGCCTTACGGTGACCCACGGCTACGACGCGGTGCTTGCCGTGCTTGGCGGGCACGATTCGCTCGATTTCAACAACCAGAACACCGAGAGCTGGATCGTCGAGAACGTGAGCGCGGGCGGATTCGGCGCCGTCGTGCCGCAGCTTAAGGGCGACTGGCTGCGCGTCGGCGCGCTGCTCGGGCTGCAGCCGCAGGGCGGCGCCAACTGGGTCGTCGGGGTGGTCAGGCGCGTCAACAAGCTGGGGCCTGCGCAGGCGCGCGTCGGCATCGAGACGCTGTGCAAGACGCCCACGCTCTCGCAGTTCGCGATCAGCGGCGCCAAGGGCGCATCGGAGCAGGGTGTGCTGCTCAAAGAAGGCGACGCGGCCGAGACGCACATCGTGCTCAAGCCAGGGGTGTTCGCACCGGCGCAGAACCTCGAGGTGACGCGCGGCGACAAGCAGCACGCATTCCTGCCGCAGGCGGTGTCCGAGCGGGGCGTGGACTACGAAATCGCCAGATTCCGGGAACTGATCAGAGAATCCTGAGCAGGAACCCGGCCATGTCCCGGATCTCCTCCGGGCAGACCGAGTGCGGCATCGGGTAGTCGTGCCACTCCACCTTGTAGCCGAGCGCCTCGAGCGCGTCGCGCGTGCGCGACGCGCGGTCCATGGGGATCATTGGGTCGAAGCTGCCGTGCGCCATGAAAATGGGAATGTTTTTGTTCTTTTCTTCCCGTTCTTCCTTCAGTTTTCCTGATAAAGGCAGGTAGGTCGACAGCGCCATGACTCCGCCGAGCGGCTCGGGGTGTCGCAACGCGGTCTGCAGCACGATCGCGCCGCCCTGCGAGAAGCCGGCGAGCACGATGTTCTCGCTCTTGATGCCTTTCTCGTTCTGTTCGTTGATCAGAGCCTCGAGCTGAGCTTGGGAAGCCCTGATCCCTGCTTCGTCCTCGGCGCCGCCGCCGAGCTGCAGGATGTCGTACCAGGCGCGCGTGCGCATGCCCATGTTGATCGTGACGGGCCGGACCGGCGCATGCGGGAAGATGAAGCGGACGGGTTTTGCGGACGGCAGCCCGAGCTCGGGCACGATCGGCTCGAAGTCGTGGCCGTCGGCGCCCAGGCCGTGCAGCCAGATCACCGCGGCGGCCGGCTTCGCGCCGGTCTCGATCTCGATGCGCTCCAGGCTCACGGCTTCTTCAGCGCCGACTTCGGCCGGAACGCCTTCACCACCGCCTCGTGCGTCTCGATGTACGGACCGCCGATCAGGTCGATGCAGTAGGGCACCGCGGCGAAGACGCCATCGAGCGTCTCCTTGATTGCTTTTGGTTGTCCCGGCAGGTTGATGATCAGGGCCTGCTTTCTCACCACCGCGACCTGGCGCGAAAGTATCGCCGTCGGCACGTATTTCAGGCTCACGGCGCGCATCTGCTCGCCGAAGCCGGGCATCTCCCGGTCGGCGACCGCGAGCGTCGCCTCGGGCGTCACGTCGCGCGGCGCGGGGCCAGTGCCGCCGGTGGTGAGGACGAGATGGCAGCCCTTCGCGTCGACCAGGTCGATCAGGGTCGATTCGATGACCGTGCGCTCGTCGGGAATGAGCCTTTCCACGAACTCGAGCGCGGGAGCCGCGATTGCCTTCTGCAACCAGTCCTTGAGCGCCGGGATGCCCTCGTCCTTGTAGACCCTGCCCGCAGCACGGTCGCTTGCGGACACCACGCCGATCCTGAGAGTTGCGCTCACTTGACCTCGTAGAACTCGAGCTCGATCGAATCGCGGCGGCGCACGCCGCTCGCGACGAAGACCGTGCGGTTAAGCCACGCGTATTGCGGCGCCGAGGTCTCGAAGCGCGGGGTGGTGCGCGTGTAGATGAGCGACGGATCGACCTCCTCGCCGCGCGCAAGGCGCGCCATCGCGTCCTTCGGCCCGTGCCGGAAGCCCTGGTTGCTCACGTAGATGAGCGCGCCGTCGTCGGCCTGAAGCGTGTAGCGCGCGTCAAGGAACGCCGAGCCGTCGGCGCGGACGAGCTGCCAGTCGGCGCCGCCGGCCAGCACCTTGCCCGAGAGGCGCGCGCCGCTGAAGCGCCCGCCGCTGATGCCGATGATGCGGCGCCGGCCGAGCGGCGTGTCGCCGAGCTCGCGCGCAGGCTCGAGCGTGACTTCCACCTTCATCAGGGGCGCCAGCTCAAGCACCGAGGCAGCTCCGCAAGACCCGGAACAATTCGCGCTGCGCGCGCGGCGGCCGGCGCTCGGCGAGCTCGTGGCGCGCGTCCTGGACGAGCGCCCGTATCTGCTCGATCTGAGCCTGCGGGAAGCGATCCGAGAATTCCGCAAGCGCCGCGTCGTCGCCGAGCAGCCGCTCACGCCAGCGCTCGAGCGTGCGCTGCTCCGCGCGCGCCGCCGCCGAGCGGCCGTCCAGCTGCGCAAGCGCGGCGCGCACCGGCGCCGGATCGACCTTGCGCATCAGCTTGCCGATGTACTGCAGCTGGCGGCGCCGCGCCTCGTGGCTCTTGATGCGCTGCGCCTCGCGCACCGCGGCCAGCAACTCCGCCGGCAGCTCGAGCGTGTCGAGCTGCGTGGGCGCGAGCGCGACGAGCGACCCGCCGAGCTTCTGCAGCTCCTCCATTTCGCGTTTTTTCTGCGTCTTGCTGACGAATTCCTCGGGCATCGCTTGTATGATAGCGCGCCATGCCGGGAGAAATTCGCTTCACGCAGTCGCAGGCTCGGCTCCGGGAGCTCGCGCAGTCGACGCTCGACGCGGCCCGCCGCGCCGGCGCCTCGGCGTGCGAGTGCGAAGTCTCCGAGGGTTACGGGCTCTCGGTCACGGTGCGCATGGGCCAGCCCGAGACGATCGAGCACAACCGCGACAAGGGGCTCGGCGTCACGCTTTATTTCGACGAGCGCCCGCGCGCGCGCCGCGGCCACGCCAGCACTTCCGATTTCTCTGCCGCCGCGATCGCAAGCACGGTCGAGGCCGCGGCGGCGATCGCGCGCAAGACTGCGGTCGACGATTGCGCCGGCCCACCGGAGCCCGAGCAGCTCGCACGCGAGCCCGAACTGTCCAGGCTTGACCTGGACCTCTTCCATCCCTGGCCGATCGGTACCGAGGAGGCGATCCGCATGGCGCGCCGCACCGAGCGCGCGGCGCTCGGACTGTCGAAGAAGATCGGCAAGTCCGAGGGCGCGACGGTCTCGGCGCAGCACGCGCATTTCGTGCTGGCCAACAGCCACGGCTTCATGCACGGCTTCCCGACCTCGCGGCATGCGCTCTGGCTCTCGGTGATCGCAGAGGACAAGGGCCTGATGCAGCGCGACGACTGGGTCAGCGCCTCGCGCGTGCCGGGCGAGATCGCCGATCCGGAGGCGCTCGGCCGCTACGCGGGCCGGCGCGCGCTCGCGCGCCTGGGCGCGCGCAAGATCCCGACCTGCCAGGCGCCGGTGCTGTTCGAGGCGCCGGTCGCCGCCGGCCTGATGGGCACCTTCGTCGCGGCGGCGAGCGGCGGCAACCTGTACCGCAACTCGTCGTTCCTCGTCGGCGCGCTCGGCAAGCAGGTGTTCGCGAGCGGCGTCACGCTGGAAGAGCGCCCGCACGAGCCGCGCGGGCTGGGCAGCTCGCCGTTCGACGAGGAGGGCGTGGCGACGCACACGCGCGCGGTGGTGCGCGACGGCGTGCTCGAAGGCTATTTCCTCGGCAGCTACTCGGCGCGCAAGCTCGGCATGCAGAGCACCGGCAGCGCCGGCGGCAACCACAACCTCGTGCTGAAGGCTTCCGGCCCCGACCTGAAGGGCATGCTGAAGAAGCTCTGGCGCGGCCTGTTCGTCACCGAGACGCTCGGCCACGGCATCAACCTGGTGACCGGCGACTATTCGCGCGGCGCGGCGGGCTACTGGGTCGAGAACGGCGAGATCGCCTTCCCGGTCGAAGAGGTGACTGTGGCCGGCAACCTGCGCGACATGTTCCGCGGCGTAGTCGCAGCGGGCCGCGACACGGTCGTGCGCGGCGCGCAGCGCTGCGGCTCGGTCCTCATCGACAATATGACCATCGCCGGCAGCTAACGCCGGTCCCCGCTGGAGAAACGCTTGATGATGCGGATATTGCTTCTTGGCGCGGTGCTCGTCGCCGCGGCCCCCGCAATCGCGCAGCAGTCGCGCACGCCCGACGTCATCTACGTGCCGACGCCGCAGAACGTGGTCGAGGAGATGCTGAAGATGGCCGACGTCAAGAAGGGCGACGTGCTCTACGACCTCGGCTCGGGCGACGGGCGCATCCCGATCACGGCCGCGAAGAAGTACGGCGTGCGCGCGGTCGGCATCGACATCGACCCGGAGCGCATCTGGGAGGCGCAGAACAACGCCAAGGGCGCCGGCGTCGAGCGCCTGGTTACCTTCAAGCGCGAGGACCTGTTCACGACGAACTTCCGCGACGCGACCGTGGTGACGCTCTACCTGCTGCCCGACCTCAACCTCAAGCTCAGGCCGCGGCTCTGGGCCGAGCTCAAGCCCGGCACGCGCATCGTCTCGCACCAGTTCGACATGGGCGACTGGAAGCCCGAGAAGACGCTCGAGATGGATGGCCGGGTGATCTACTTCTGGCGGGTGCCGGACCGTTCCAGGCGCAAGTAGGGGGCTTTGCCGGCGCCGAGCGCGATCAGGAACTCCTCGATCGCCCTCCAATACTCCGGGCGCCACTCGACCGAGCGGTGCCCGCCTTGCAGCGTGAGGACCGACGCCGGGCCGCCCCAGGCCCGCGCGAGCGCGTGCCCGTGCTCGATCGGCACCACGTCGTCGGCGTCGGCGAGCATGAAGAGCGCCGGGATGCCGAGCCCGGGTGCGAGCGCGATCGAGTCCTAGCGGCCGTTGACCAGCATGCCGACCGGCAGAAGCGGGTAGCGCTTCTCGCCGACCGCGGCGAGGCTGTCGAAGGGCGTGGTCAGGGTTGCCGCGCGCACCGGCCGCTGCGAGGCGAGCCTGACGGCGAAGTACGAGCCGAGGCTGCGGCCCAGGACCACGATGTTGGCGGCGTCCACGTCAGCGCGCGCGCTAGCCCAGTCGTAGACCTGCGCCGCGTCCTGCCGCAGCGCTTCCTCGCTCGGGCGGCCTTCGGAGAGGCCATAGCCGCGGTAGTTGACCAGGAGCCAGCCCCAGGCGCGCGGCTTCTGGCCCCAGCTCACCATCCACGAGGTCTCGCGCGCGACGCCGCCGAAGACGATGACGAGCGGATAGCGCTCGCCCGGCGCCGCAGCCGGCGCGCGCTTGAGCAACCCGTGCAGCCGCACGCCGTCGGCGGCGGTGATGCGGACCTCCTCGACGCCCGGGTCGCTGCGCAGGATCGTGGCGAAGCGCGCCGGGTCGGCGGGCCGCGTGCGGAAGAGGAGGCCTTCCTCGAGCGAGCAGCCCGCAGCCAGGAGGGCGGCGAGGGCGATGGCGAAGCCGCGCATGGGGCGCGCCGTTTATAATGCGGGCATGGCAAAGCAGATGCTGGTCGAAATCGCTTCCGACGTCGTGTGCCCGTGGTGCTACATCGGCGAGCGGCGCCTAGAGAAGGCGCTCGCGCAGCTCGGCGGCGAGATCGAGGCGCGCATCGAGTGGCTGCCTTTCCAGCTCAACCCGTCGATGCCCGAGGGCGGCCTGCCGCGCGCCGAGTACCGGCGCGCGAAGTTCGGCTCGGCAGAGCGCTCGCGTGCGCTGGATGCGCGCGTGGCGCAGGAGGGCGCGGGCGAGGGGATCGCGTTTGCGTTCGACCGGATGTAGCGCACGCCCAACACGATAGCCGCGCACCGCCTGATCGACTGGGCGCAGTCGCAGGGCCGGGGCGACGCGGTCGTATACACGCTCTTCCGCGCCTATTTCGAGGAGGCGCTCGACATCGGGGATGCTGCCGTGCTGAAAGACATCGCCGGGCGTGGGGGAGTGAAGGGCTGGCCTGAGAAGAAAAATGATCTGGCAGTAGAAGAAAAGGAAAATCGCGTGCGCGCGCTTGGCATCAGCGGCGTGCCGACCTTCATCTTCAACCGCAGGTCCGGAATCTCCGGCGCTTATCCGCTGGAGATGCTGGTCCAGGCAATCCGGGAAGTCGGGTCTACGTAAAGTCGAGGAGGTCGCTGACCAGCACACCGTAGATGCGGATCGGCGCGCGGCGCGGCAGCTCGAGCTGCGGCAGAGGCTCGGCGTCCAGGTTCAGGTGCTCCACCGACAGCGCGCCCATCACCGCGTCCGACATGACGAACTCGCCGGCGCGCGCGCGCTGCAGCATCACCTGCGCGAGCGTCACGCTGTCGCCGAACACCGAGCGGTGCTGGAGGCTGCGCGGGCCCGCCTCGCCGAGGATGACTTCGCCGAGGTGCAGCCCCTGCGCGACCGCGGCGCGCAGGCCGTAGGTGGCGCGCCAGCGCTCGGCGATCGCCGGAAACCCGGCCTGGATGGACTGCGAGGCGCGCGCCGCCTGCTGCGAGGTCTGCGGCGGGTTGCCGCGCGAGAACACTGACACCAGCACGTCGTGATGCGTATGCATCGGCTCGCCGCCAAGGCCCGAGATCAGGTCGGCCGCGACGTTGAAAAACTCGTTGGCGAGCATCAGCACGAGGTGCGGGTCGAGCACCTCCGACATGCGCGCGAGGCCGCACAGCTCCGCGCAGTGGATGACCGCGTTGCGGCGGTTGGGGCCGACCACTGTTCCCAACGTGGTTTTCTGGTGCGCGACTCCGCCGACCAAGGTCTTGCTGACAGCCGCCGTGATGCTCTTACTCCCCTGCGCATTCCCTGAATGCGATGGGTCGAGCGTACAATTTGCAAGAAACTGCAAGGAGGAACTATTCCCGTTTTCCGGCCGGCCCGGACGGCCGGTCCGGGCGTCCCGACCGGCGGCGCGTGACTTATTGTGCGAAAGCGAGGGTAACGCGGCGGTTGCGCTTGCCCTCGGAGCGGATGCGCGCGACCGCGAGCCGGCCGATCTCGGCCGTGTTGGCGACGTGCGTGCCGCCGCAGGCCTGCAGGTCGACGCCGGGGATCTCGAGGAGCCGGACGCGCCCGGCGCCGCGGGGCGGCGCCACCGACATCGTCTTGACAGGCTCGGGCCGGGCGTCGAGCTCCGCATCCTCGATCCAGCTCGCGCGCGTCGCGTGCGCTGCTTCGACCAGTCCATTGACGCCCGACTCGATCGCTTCCTTCACCAGATTTTCCATCTCGATGTCGAAATCCAGGTGCGACTTGTCCGCGGCGATGCGCCCGCCGGTGACCGGCGCGCGCACCACCGCGCCGAGCAGGTGCAGGGCGGTGTGGAAGCGCATGTGCCGGTGCCTTCGATCCCAGTCAATTTCTTTTGGAAGTTTTTCTCCTGCCTTTGGTTTTTCGGAAGGGGGTTCGAAGATGTGGAGAACGGAATCGCCCTCACCCTTGCGCGTGTCGACAACGCGCAAACCCCCGATGCGTCCCGTGTCGCCTGGCTGCCCGCCGCCGAGCGGGTAGAAGATGGTGCGATCGAGGATCACGGCGTTCTCGCGCACCTCGAGCACCGTCGCTTCGCAGCTCTTCAGGTACGGGGCTTCCCGGAAGAGCAGCTCGGTCACTTCAGAAGAGCGTGACGAGCGCGACGACGAAGACGACAAGGGCGCCGGCGGCGAGAAAGGCGAGCGTCGTGTTGTCCATGTCCGGCAGGTCGGGGTCGCGCGGAATCGGCTCGGGATGATGCGCCTCGTGCCCGGCGTGCGCGTCATGCTCCTCGTCCTTGCTTCCCATCTTTTCGTTGAACGCAGTGAAGAAATCGTTGGCGACCTTCTGCGCGGCGGCATCGACCAGGCGCGAGCCGATCTGCGCGAGCTTGCCGCCGACGTTTGCCTTGACCTTGTAGCCGAGCAGCGTCGCGTGCGAGCCATCGGCCTTGAGCGTGACGTCGGCGCCGCCCTTGGCGAAGCCGGCGACGCCGCCCTGGCCTTCGAACGCGATCGAGTAGGACTGGGGCGGCTTCAGGTTGGAGAGCGTCAGCTTGCCTTTGAACTTGGCGCTCACCGGGCCGACGCGCGCGGTCATCTGCACCGAGTACTCGCTGTCGCTCACGCGGTCGATCGCCTCGCAGCCCGGCACGCAGTCCTTCAGCACCGCGGGGTCGTTCAGCGCCTGCCAGGTCTCCTGCTGCGAGGCGGGGATGCGCTGCTCGCCGGTCATCTCCATGCGCGCTTCTCCTGGTGGCGCGCCGGCTCGTCGGCGAGCGCGTGCGCGAGATCGATCAGGCTCTTCAGATTATGCACCGGCAGGAAGCGATCGACGTGCGGCAGCATCGCGCGCACGCCGGCGGGCCGCGCCTCGAATTTGTCGTAGCGCAGCAGGGGGTTGAGCCAGATCAGCTGCTTGCAGGACTTGTGCAGCCGCTGCATCTCCTCGGCGAGCCCTTCGCCCGCCTCGCGATCGAGGCCGTCGGAGACCAGCAGCAGGCAGGCGTTCTGGCCGAGCAGACGCCGGCTGCAGCGCCAGTTGAACTCGCGCAGGCACCAGCCGATGCGCGTGCCGCCCGACCAGTCCTTGATCGCATCGGCCACCCTGGCCATGGCGACGTCGAGGTCGCGATGGCGCAGCTGGCGCGTGATGTTGGTGAGGCGCGTGCCGAACACGAACACCGACACGCGGTCGCGGTCGTTGGTGATTGCGTGCAGGAAGTGCAAGAACATGCGCGCGTAGGGATTCATCGAGCCGGAGATGTCGCACAGCACCACGAGCGGCGGGTGGACCTCGATCGGGGCGGCGCGCACCAGCGGAATGATGTCGCCGCCCTCGCGCAGCGATTCCCGCAGGGTGGCCCGGAGGTTGAAGGATTTTCCGTTCTCGGAGGTTTTTCTCCTCCTTGTCAGGACCAACGGCAACGGCAACCTCAGTTCACGCAACATTTTCTTCGCCTCGGCCAGCTCGGCCGCGGACATGCTGTCGAAGTCCATGCGCTGCAGCACCTCGCGCGAGGAGAAGGTGAGGCGCGCGTCAAGATCGAGCTTCTGCTCCGCCTTCTCTTCCGCGGCCTTGCGCTCCTTGAAGAGCGCGTCCGAGAGCCGCTGCGCCTGCTGCTGCTCGGGCTTGCCGGCGCGGCCGTAGGCCTTCGGCAGCAGCGCCTGCATCATCTTCTCGACCAGTTGCGGGTCGCGCCAGAAGATGCGGAACGCCTGGTCGAAGATCGGGCGCTGCTCCTCCTTGGACAGCAGCACCGACGACATCGTCCAGTACCAGTCCTCGCGCCGGTTGCAGCCCGCGAGCTCGAGCGCCTTGACGCTGTCGATGACGCGGTCCGGGCCGATGCGCATGCCGGCGGCGCGCAGCAGGCGCGCGAAGTGCATGACGTTCTCGGCGAGCCTCGCTCGCGAGCCGGCGGCGTCGAGCGCCGGGATCATCCGGCCTTCGCCGCCTCGGTGAAGCGCCCGAGCACGCACTTGCGCGCGAGCTTCTCGACCGCGCGCGAGGCCACCACGGCGTTCTCCGAGAAATAGCGCTCGTAGTTGCGCTCGACGTCCTCCAGCCGGTAGACGTAGTTCACGAGCAGGCCGGCCGAGCGCGCCATGCCGGAGTCGGAGGTGTCGCCCAGCCAGTTGAGCCGCTCCAGCGCCGCACCGTTGCCGAGGTGGAAGCGCGCGACCGCGTCGAGCGGCTCGCCGTCCTTCTTCTCGCGCAGCAGGTACCAGGCGCACAGGCGCTCAAGGTGCTTCTGCAGGAGCGGCCGCGCCTCGCCGGAGTGCCAGCCCGGGCGCTCGATGTGTTCGAGTTCCGCGCGCCGCACCTCGCCGCCGTCGCCTGCGCCGAACTTGACGCGCACTTCGGGGCGCGCCAGCCAGCGGCGGAAGCCGGGGATGGGCGAGAGCGTCGCGAAGTGCTTCAGGTGCGGGAACTGCGCCTTCAGGTCCTCGGCGACCTGCTTGATGAGCAGGTTACCGAAGGAGATGCCGCGCAGGCCCTCCTGGCAGTTGGTGATGGAGAAGAAGATGGCGTGGTCGGCGTCGGCGGGCGCGCGCACCGGCGCGCCGATGTCGAGCAGCGGCTGCACCCGCGTGCTCATGCCGCGCGTCAACGCCACCTCGATGAAGATGAGCGGCTCGCCGGGCAGCTGCGGATGGAAGAACGCGAAGCAGCGCCGGTCGGCTTCGAGGCGCCGGCGCAAGTCCGGCCAGCCCTGCACCGCGTGCACCACCTCGTACTGGATGAGCTTCTCCAGCAGCATCGCGGAGGAGCTGCGCCAGTCGATCGGCTCCATGCGCAGGAAGCCGCGGTTGAACCAGGAGCGGAAGAGGTGCAACAGGTCTGCATCCACCGTGGTCCACGCCGGGTGGCGATCGAGACCCTTCAGCAGGAAGCGCCTCATGGCCACCAGCATCTCGGTGCCGCCGGGCGCCATGTTGAGCCGGCGGAACAGTTCCTGGCGCGGCGGCTCCACCGCCGCCTGCACGCGGATCAGGTTGCGGGGGATGGGGTCGTCGCGGTAGGCGTCGGCCGCCTTGCCGACGACCTCCGGCGGGGGCGAGAACTGCTCGCCCAGGATGTCGAAGAACTGTTCGCGGCAGGATTCATCGAGCGCCTGCCAAACGGCGTGCGCCTCGCGCGCGAGCGCCGCGCCGGAAACCTCGCCGCGCCCGCCAAGGAGCGCCTCGCACAGGTCGACGAGGCGCTTCGTGCGCGCGTCGATCTGCGGCCGCGGCCTCCCCAGCAGTTGGCGCAGGAAGGAAGCTGCACTCACCGCAAATTACGCCGCTTTGGCGGCCGATTTGGACTCGGCGAGCAGGCGCTGCGCCTCTTCGCCGGCGATGCGCTCGATGTCGTCCTGGTACTTGAGCAGGACGCCCAGCGTGTTGTTGACCGTCTCGGGGTCGAGTGCGATGCGGTCGAGCGCCACCAGGCAGTTGGCCCAGTCGATGGTCTCGGCGACGCCGGGTAGCTTGAAGAGGTCGATGCCGCGCAGGCGCTGCACGAAGGCAACCACTTCCCTGGAAAGCGCGCCCGCGGCCTTCGGCGCCTTGCGGCGCAGGATCTCCAGTTCGCGGCCGGCGTCGGGATAGTCCACCCAGTGGTAGAAGCAGCGGCGCTTCACCGCGTCGTGGATCTCGCGCGTGCGGTTGGAAGTGATCACGACGAGCGGCGGCTCGGCCGCCTTCAGCGTGCCAATCTCCGGGATCGTGATCTGCCAGTCGGAAAGGACCTCGAGCAGGTAGGCCTCGAAGGGCTCGTCGGTGCGGTCCAGCTCGTCGATCAGCAGCACCGGCGCGGCGCCCTTCTTGCCCTCGAGCGCGAGCGCGAGCGGGCGCTTGACCAGGAACCGCTCGTCGAAGATGTTCTTCGAGAGCTTTTCCTTCGACTTCTCGCCGGCGGCTTCCGAGAGCCGGATCTCGATCATCTGGCGCGAGTAGTTCCACTCGTAGGCCGCCTGCGCGATGTCCAGGCCCTCGTAGCACTGCAGGCGGATCAGCTCGCGGCCCAGGGACCCGGCGATCACCTTGGCGATCTCGGTCTTTCCCGTTCCCGCCTCGCCCTCGAGGAACAGCGGCCGCTGCATGGCGAGCGACAGGTAGAGCGCGATGGCGAGGCTGCGGTCGGCGACATAGTCCGCCGAGCCGAGCAGGGCGTGGGTTTCGTCGATCGATTTCGGCAGGGAGCGGGGCATGGTGCAGAGCGGCAAAGCGGGGATTCTCCGCGATTTGGCCTGCTTCCGCCACTCGGCGACGTGAATTTCGCACAGCGCCGCAGTGACACACGCTGCCGACATGTCGCGGTGCACATGCGTAGCTTGCCGACATGAACATGTCCACCAGCGCGACTCGGCAAGACGCAACGGCTCCTGGCGGCGCTGCACCCGCGGCGGTGACAGGCCTCGTCGGGGTGTGGGAGCTCATGTCGATTGACATCGAGTTCCGCGACGACGGCTCCCGAAGGCCCGCGAAGCTCTCGGTTCCTTCGGCCTACCTCATGTTCACCCCGCTCGGGCGGCTGCTGTCGATGCTCACGCGGCCGAGCCGTGCGCAGTGGGGCGCCGAGCGCGAGGGCGAGGCCCTCTTTCGCGCCACCTTCGCCTACTCGGGCCGCTACCGGCTTGAGGAAGACCGCTGGGTGACGCGGGTCGATCGCACCTGGAACGACGCGTGGACCGACGCCGTGCAGGCGCACTCCTATCGGCTCGACCGCGAGCGCCTCACCGTGCTGACGCCCTGGCTGCTAGGCGACAAGGAAGGCGACCGGCTGCAGCGCATGCTGTTCGGCTTCGCGAAGATGAAGACGCGCCCGCAGTAGCAGCTATGCGCCCGCTCGGCTGGTTCAGCCACATTGCACAGCGAATACGCTTCTGGCTGCCCGGCTCACGTAAGCTAGGGCGCAGGGCTACCGACAGGGAGCTGGCCTAGGCATAGTTCGGCAAGCTGCCCTAAGCCGAGGTTTGCGGTCCCGCTAAGCGGCCTCGCGCTCGAGGGCGAAGGCCCAGGGGGAGTCGGCCAGGAGGGCGGCGGTCTGGTCGCTGTGCTCGAGGAGCCGCAGGGCCACGGTGCGCACCGGGCCTTCCAGGCGCGCCCGCCAGAGCTTGATATGGGCAGCGGAGTGCAGGCGCTCGCGTTCCCATCGTTCAAGCTCGGCCTTGGCCTGCGCCACCATGGCGGCGGCTTGCTCAGGGGGTACGGCGAGCAGGGCAGCGGCGAGAGCGGCGTGGCGGCGACGGGCGTCGAGCGCCTTTTCCGGCCCGGTCCGCCGGCCCTTGGGCAGGGCCAATAGCTCCAGTCCCAGCGCCTCGCACAGGCGCGTCAGGGTGCCGAGCCGGAAGTCCTGGGCCGAGCCGGCCTCCAGGCGGGCAATCGTGATGCGGGCAGCCCCGCTCGCCTTTGCAAGGGCTTCCTGGCTGAGCCCTTTCTGCTTTCGGGCGTCGCGGAGTACGTCCGGAAGTTTGTATCTCATAAGATACTTTAGATTGTATCCTATAAGATACATTTGTCAATGAAAAAAAAGCCCGCCGTCATGGCGGGCTTTTCTGGCCTGGCGATTGCTCTAGGTGATCGCGATCGGGCTGCCGTTCGACCCGGTGCCGCCCTTGATCGGGGCGGGCGCGAAGACGTAGACGAACTGCGTCTTCCGGTCGGCGAGCAGCGCGTCGAACACCAGGTTCTCGTGGATGAAGATGCCGTTCTTGGTGATCAGCTCGCCGTGGCACGGGAAGGCGAGGTTCTTGTCCGGATTGGGCACCACCTCGACACCCCAGCAATCGGCGCCGACCACGCACAGGCCCTTGTCGATGATCCACTTCGTCACCTCGAGCCCCGGCCCAGGCTCGCCGCCGCCGTAGCGGTCGTTGTTCTTCAGCCACAGGCTGCCCCAGCCGGTGTGGAAGAAGATCGCGTCGCCCTGCCGGATGTCGGCTTCGGCGATGCCCTGGCGCGAGAGCGCCGCGCGCACGTCGGCGAGCTTCACTTCCTGGCCCGCGTCCCACATCGCGCCCTTCACCGCCATCACGTCGACCAGGTGCCCGCGCGTGAAGATCGGCTTCACCTTCTCGATGCCGAGCTTCTTCAGGCCGTTGGCATCGCCGATCTCCTGCTCGGTGAGGCCGTTGTAGTAGCGCATCTCGTTCTTGTCGCCGTCCTTGCCGAGCTGGATGCCGATGTGGCCGAGGCCGTCGAACTGCGTCCCGGTCTGGCCGATCTCGGTGGCGAGGAACTCGTCGTGGTAGACGAGCTTGTTGGCGCCGAACGGGCCGCCGGTCGGCGCGCCCGGAATGCGCAGCGTGAAGGCGCGCGCGCCGAACTTGGGCATCTCGGCGACATAGTCGCGGCCGATGCGGTAGATCTTGCCGTCCTTGATCCAGCGCGCGGCGTCGAGCACTTTCTGCGGCGTGATCCAGTTGGTCGCGCCGGCCTCGTCCTGAGCGCCCCAGCGCGACGGCCACCACTTGTCGCCGGACTGCGCGTGCGCGCTCGGGATGCCGAACTTGCCCTGCAACGCGCCTGCCATCGCGACCGCGCCTGCGGCCACCGTTGCCACCTTCATGAAGTCGCGCCGCTCCGGGCTCGAGGCTTCCTGCTCCGGTGTCTGCTCCCCGGGTTCGTGCTCTTGCATGGCCTATCCTCCTCTGAAAGGACTCCATAAGGACGCTAAACCAGCCGGTGTCGAGCGTCAAGCAAGCGACGCTTAAAATCCGAACGTGAGCCTGTTCAACGCCGACCGCTCGGCCGAGCGTACCCCGGTTTCGGTTATCACCGGGTTCCTCGGCAGCGGCAAGACGACCCTCCTCAACAACCTGTTGCGCCGGCCCGACTTCGGCGATGCCGCGGTGATCGTCAACGAGCTCGGCGAGGTCGCGATCGACCACCTGCTCTTGCGCGAATCGACGCGCGAGGTCGCCGTGCTCGCGAGCGGTTGCGTTTGCTGCGCGATGCGCTCGGACCTCGAGGGCACGCTGCGCGGGCTGCTCGCGGCGCGCGACGCGGGCGAGGTGCCGGCCTTCCGGCGCGTGCTCGTGGAGACAAGCGGGCTCGCCGACCCGGCCCCAGTACTGCAGACGCTGCTCAACAACCCGCTCGTCTCGCACTTCGCGCGCCTCGACCGGCTGGTGACCACCGCGGACGCGGTCCACGGCGCGGCGCAGCTCGAGCGCCATCCCGAGGCACGCAAGCAAGCCGCGCTCGCCGACGTGCTCGTGCTCACCAAGCTCGACCTCGAGCCGGGAGGCGAATCGTTGCTCCGCCCGCAGCTGCGCGCGCTCAATGCAACCGCGTCCCTCGAGCGCGCCGAGCGCGGCGCCATCGAACCCGGTCGGCTTTTCGAGGGCTCCACGATCGATGGGCTGGAGCGGATTCTGCGGCTGGGAAAGGAAGGCGCGGCCGCCCACAGCGGCGGCGTGCGCACGCTCGCGCTCGAGGCCAGCCGGCCGCTCGACTGGCTCGCGGTGCAGGACTGGCTCGCCGGCCTGCGCACTGCGCACGGACCGCAGCTCCTCCGCGCGAAAGGCGTGCTCGACCTCGAAGGGGAGGCGCAGCCGGTCGTGGTCCACGGCGTGCACCACGTCTTCCACCCGCCGGTGCGCCTAGAGCGCTGGCCCGACGGGCCGCGGCGCTCGCGGCTGGTGCTGATCCTGCAGGACCTCGACCCGGCGCCGATTGCCGAGGCGTTCGCCGCGCTGACTACGGCGTCTTGAGGCCGGGGAGTGCAGACGCTCACGATCCCAGCGGTCGGTCTCTCGGCCGTCCGGTGGACGCGCCATTGGGGTGCCCTATCGGATTGCCGTTCGCCGGCCTAGACTGACACTCCACACCACCTGGGGAGGGTTGCCATGCGTCCACGAATCCTGATTGCACTGGTCGCGCTTGCCTGCTCGACGGGCTGGGGCGCGAAGCAGGCGGGGCCTCTGCCCGAAGTTGCGTCGAAGATAGTGGTTTTTCCCCGGAGGGCCTCCGGCGCCTGAGTGATGCGCTGCGCGCCGAAGTGGACAAGGGCCGCTTGCCCGGCGCCGTGGTGGCGATTGCACGATGCGGCAAGCTCGCCTACTTCGAGGCCGTGGGATACCGCGACCCGGCGGCGAAGGCGCCAATGGGCCGCGACGCGATCTTCTCGATTGCCTCGATGACCAAGCCGATGGTGTCGATGGCAATCATGATGTTGCACGACGAGGGCAAGCTGATGCTTTCCGACCCGGTCGGCAAGTACCTGCCGCAGATGGCTAACATGCAGGTCGCGGTGATGAAGAACGACGGTGGTAGCGCGGGGCCGGTGGAATTGGTGCCTGCGAAGCGCCAGCCGACGATCCAGGACTTGCTGCGGCACACCTCCGGCGTGCCATGTGGCGGCCGCGGCGTGACCGAGGTGCACAAGATGTGGCCTGCGTCCTAGAGCGCCTCGGCGCTAAACCACAGCGCGGCGGAATTCCTCGAGCGAATCGGCAAGCTGCCGCTGCTTCACCAGCCGGGGACCGTCTGGGACTACAGCCTCTCGACCGACGTGCTCGGCCTCGTGGTCGAGGCGGTCTCGGGCCAGCCGCTTGGCGCGTTCCTCGAAGAGCGCATCTGGAAGCCGCTCGGAATGAAGGACACCTCGTTCGCCGTCCCGCCGGCCAAGGCCGAGCGCTACGCGCGCGCCTTCGCGAGCGACCCGCTCATCGGCAAGCCGCAGTTCGTGCTGCACGCGCCCGGGAACAAGCCGATCCGGTTCGAGTGCGGCGGCGGGTGCGCCGTCTCCACGGCCGCGGACTACATCCGCTTCGCGCAGATGCTCGCCAACGGCGGCACGCTGAACGGCAAGCGGCTGCTGTCGCGCAAGACCGTGGAGATGATGACCAGCGACCAGTTGAGCCCCGAGGTGCGCCCGCGCACCATCTCTCCGGTGCTCGCCGAAGGCTACGGGTTCGGCCTGGGCTTCGCCGTGCGCACGCAGCCGGGCATCGCGACGCTCGCCGGCAGCACCGGCGACTACAACTGGGGCGGCGCCTACGGCACCTACTTCTGGGTCGACCCGAAGGAGAAGCTCGCGGTGGTCTAAATGTCCGCGGCGCCCGGCGACATCCGGACCTATCACCGCAACCTCGTGAAGAACCTGGTCCTGCAGTCGATCGCCGACTAGCAAAAAAAAAGCCCGCCGTCGCGGCGGGCTTTCCCCTCCCGGCCTCCGCAGTAAATCGTTACTTGAGCGCAGCCTCCACGGCGCGCTTCGCCATCACCGTGACCAGGTGCGCGCGGTACTCGGCGCTCGCGTGCAGGTCGGTGTTTAGGCCATCCTGTTTCTGCTTCACGTTGGCCACCGACTCGGGCGCGAACTTGCCACTGAGCGCCTTCTCCATGTCGGCCTGGCGGAACGCGCTCGGGCCGGCGCCGGTCACGCCGACGCGCACGATGCCGCCGAAGTCGGCGACGAACACGCCGACAATGGCGAAGCGCGAAGCCGGATTCTTGAACTTCATGTAGGCGGCGCGTTTCGGCGCCTGGAAGGTCACCGAGGTGATGATCTCGCCGTCCTTAAGCGCCGTCTCGTACAGACCCTTGAAGAACTTGTCGGCCTCGTGCTTGCCCTTGTTGGTGGTGATGGTGGCGTTGAGCGCCAGCACCGCCGCCGGGTAGTCCGCGGCTGGGTCGTTGTTGGCGAGCGAGCCGCCAATCGTGCCCATCGCGCGCACCTGCCGGTCGCCGATGCCGCCGGCGAGCGCGGCGAGCGCGGGGATGGCCTTCTTCACGTCGGGCGAGTGGGCGACCTCCGCATGGCGCGTCATCGCGCCGATGGTGACGGTCTTGCCGTCGGACTTGATGCCGCCGAGGTCCTTGATCGTGCCGAGATCGATGATGTCGGAGGGCGAGGCAAGGCGCAGCTTCATTGCCTGCACGAGCGACTGGCCGCCGGCGAGCAGCTTGGCTTCGCCCTTGGCGAGCCCGGCCGCAGCGTCAACGCTGGAGGGGCGGTGGTACTTGAATGCATGCATGTTGTTCTCCTTAGGCCGCTTTTCTGTTCTTGAGGGCGTTCCACACGTTCTGCGGGGACGCCGGCATCGGCATGTCCTTCACGCCGAGCGCATCGGTGATCGCGTTCATGAGCGCGGCCGGCGCGCCGATCGCGCCCGCCTCGCCGCACCCTTTGACGCCGAGCGGGTTGTGCGTGCACGGCGTCTCGCGCGTGTCGACCTGGAAGTTCGGCACGTCGTCCGCGCGCGGGATGCTGTAGTCCATGAACGAGCCGGTGGTGAGCTGGCCGCTCGCGTCGTACACGCAGTTCTCCGTGAGCGCCTGGCCGATGCCCTGCGCCAGGCCGCCGTGCACCTGCCCCTCGACGATCATCGGGTTGATGATCTTTCCGAAGTCGTCCACCGCGGTCCAGCGGTCGATCCTCACCTTGCCGGTCTCGGGGTCGACCTCGACCTCGCAGACGTAGCTGCCGGCGGGGAAGGTGAAGTTGGACGGATCGTAGAACGCGTTCTCGTTCAACCCAGGCTCGAGCTTTTCGTGCGGGTAGTTGTGCGGCACGTAGGCCGCGAACGCCACCTCGCCGAACATCTTCTTCTTGTCCGTGCCCTTCACCTGGTAGACGCCCTTGTTGTACTCGACGTCGCCCTCGGCGGCCTCCATCAGGTGCGCGGCGATCTTCTTGCCCTTGGCGATGATCTTGTCCAGGGCCTTCATGATCGCGGTGCCGCCGACGGCGATCGAGCGCGAGCCGTAGGTGCCCATGCCGAAGAGGATCTTGGACGTGTCGCCGTGCACGATGTCGACGTTCTCGATCGGGATGCCGAGCCGGTCGGCGACGACCTGCGCGAACGAGGTCTCGTGACCCTGGCCGTGCGAGTGCGAGCCGGTGAAGACGGTCACGCTGCCGGTCGGGTGCACGCGGATCTCGCCCGCCTCGAACAACCCGGCGCGCGCGCCGAGCGAGCCGGCGACGGCGGAAGGCGCGATGCCGCAGGCCTCGATGTAGCAGGCGTAGCCAAGACCTCGGAGTTTTCCTTTCGCTTCAGAAGATTTTTTCCTGGATGAAAAACCTGATACATCCGCCATCTTCATGGCAGCGTCCAAAGTCGCGTCGTAGTTGCCGGTGTCGTAGAGGAGGGCCACCGGCGTCTGGTAGGGGAACTGGCGGATGAAGTTCTTGCGGCGGATCTCCGCCGGGTCGATCTTCATCTCGCGCGCCGCGGTCTCTACCAGGCGCTCGACCACGTAGGTCGCTTCCGGCCGGCCGGCGCCGCGGTACGCGTCCACCGGCGAGGTGTTGCTGAACGCAGCAGTCACCTGGCAGTAGATGATGGGCGTCGTGTATTGCCCGGCGAGCAGCGTCGCGTACAGGATCGTCGGCACGCACGAGGCGAAGGTCGACAGGTACGCGCCGACGTTCGCCACCGTGCTGACGCGCATGGCGAGGAACTTGCCGTCCTTGTCCATTGCGAGCTCGGCGACCGTGGCGTGGTCGCGCCCGTGCGCATCCGAGAGATACGCCTCCGAGCGGTCCGCGGTCCACTTGACCGGCCTGTTGAGCTGCTTCGAGGCCCAGGTGACGACCACGTCCTCGGCGTAGAGGTAGATCTTCGAGCCGAAGCCGCCGCCGACGTCCGGGGCCACCACGCGCACCTTGTGCTCGGGCAGGCCCATCACGAACGCGGTCATGAGCAGCCGCTCGACGTGCGGGTTCTGGTTGGCGACGTAGAGCGTGTAGCTGTCCTCGGCGCGCGAGTAATAGCCGTTCGCCGCGCGCGGCTCCATCGCGTTCGGCACCAGGCGGTTGTTGACGAACTCGAGCTTGGTGACGTGCGCGGCTTTGGCGAAGGCGGCGTCCACCGCCGCCTTGTCGCCGAGCGCCCAGACGTAGCAGGTGTTGTTCGGCGCGGCCTCATGGATCTGCGGCGCGCCCTTGGCGATCGCCTTGCGGCCATCCACCACGGCGGGCAGCTCGTCGTACTTCACGTCCACCATTTCCGCCGCATCGCGCGCCTGAGCGAGCGTCTCCGCGACCACCACGGCGACGCGCTCGCCGACGAAGCGCACCTTGCCCTGCGCGAGCACGGGGTAGGGCGGCTCCTTCATCGGCTGGCCGTTGACGTCGGTGATCAGCCAGCCGCAGGGCAGGCCGCCGAGCTTGGCCGCGGCGACATCCGCTCCGGTGAAGACCCCCAGAACTCCGGGAGCTTTCTTGGCCTTTTCAACGGACGCGCTTTTAATGTTTGCATGTGCATGAGGTGACCGAACAAAGGCCGCGTAGGCCTGGTTCGGCAGGGTGACGTCGTCGGTGTACTGGCCCGCGCCGGTGAGGAACCGGTAGTCCTCTTTGCGTGCGATGCGGGCGCCTATGAGGGGTGCGTTCATGGGGTCGTCCTCACTTTCCCGCCGCCATGGCTTTGGCGCCGGCGGCAATGGACTTGACGATGTTGTGATAGCCCGTGCAGCGGCAGAGGTTCCCTTCCAGCGCCTCGCGGATTTCCTGCTCGCTCGGGTTCGGGTGGCTCTTCGCGAAGTCGATCGCGTTCATCACCATGCCCGGGGTGCAGAAGCCGCACTGCAGGCCGTGGTGCTCCTTGAACGCGGCCTGCATCGGGTGCAGCGTGCCGTCGGCCTTGGCGACGCCCTCGATCGTGGTGATGTCGGCGCCCTCGGCCTGCATGGCGAGGATCGAGCAGGACTTGATCGCCCTGCCGTTCATGCTCACGGTGCACGCGCCGCACTGCGCGGTGTCGCAACCGACGTGCGTGCCCGTCAGGCGCAGCGTCTCGCGGATGAAGGTGACGAGCAGCGTGCGCTCTTCGACCTCCGCCGAGGCTGCCTTGCCGTTGACTTTGAGGGATACCTTGATGCCCATGCGCTCTCCTCGGGGTTCGGTCTCTTCAATGGGGGAAGCGAATCGTAAACAAGCGTGTTGGGCGAAGCAATGTTGCGCCGCCACAGACCTCAGGCCCGGCGTGGCTGTCAGGTCACAGAAAGGTTGCTGACAGGGGTGCGACAATCTCCCGAACTACCCTATCGGGTCCCCATGATTCAAAGGCTTGTTCTCGCTTTCTGCATGCTTGCCTCAACTGTCGCCTGGGCGCGGGACCTCACACTGGCGGAGGCCGAGCGTCTTCTCGTGGAGCGCAATCGCGAGCTGATCGCCGCGCGCCGCGCGGTCGAGACGGCCGGCGCGCAGCGCGTTATCGCCGCCGCGCGCCCGAACCCGACGCTGTCGCTGAACAGCTCGAGCATCAGCTCCAATCCGGGCACCGGCGCGGGCCCGCTCAACCAGAAGCGCATCGATACCGTGCTGCGCATCGACCAGCCCTTCGAGCGCGGCAACAAGCGCGAGCTGCGCATGGATGCGGCCGAGGGCCTCGAGCGCGCCGCGCGCGGGGATTCGCTCGACGTGCTGCGCACCCAGCTCGCGCAGTTGCGCGCCGCCTACTACGACCTCAAGCAGGCGGAGGAAAAGACGCTGATCCTCGGCGACAGCGCACAACTCTTCTCGCGTACGCTCGCCGCGGCGCAGGCGCGCGAGAAGGCCGGTGATCTCGCGCCCGCCGAAGTCGCCAAGGTGCAGGTCGACTACGAGCGCGCGCAGAACGAGGCGCGCGCGGCGCTCGCCGAGCTCACCCGCGCGCGGCTCGCGCTGGGCTACCTGATCGGCGAGACGCGCGCCGTCGAGCTGCGCGCCGCCGATCCCTGGCCGGCGGCTTTCAGGCCCGATGCGGCCGCGGTCGAGCGCGCCATCGAGCAGTCCGCCGACGCGCGCCCCGATGTGGTCGCCGCCAAGGCGCGCGTCGCGGCCGCCGAGAAGCTGCGCGATCTCGCCAGGAGCCAGCGTACGCGCGACATCACGGTCGGCGCGCAGTACGAGCGCTTTCCCGGCACCGTGCCTGCCGACTCGATCGGCGTCGGCTTCTCGGTGCCGCTGTTCATCGGCAATGACTTCAGCGGCGACATCCAGCGCGCCGAGGTGGACCGCTACGCCGCGCTCGATGCCCTCGAGCGCGCGCGCATGGTCGCGGCAAACGAGGTGCGCCGCGCGGCCTCGGACCTGAACGCGGCCGCCGAGCGTGTCGAGCGCTTCGACGGCTCGCTGCTCGCCGCCGCACAACGCAGCGCGCAGGCGGCCGAGTTCGCTTTTCAGCGCGGCGCCACTTCGGTGCTGGAGGTGCTGGATGCGCGCCGCACGCTGCGCGCCGTGCAGATCGAAGCTCTTGCGGCGCGCGCCGATTACGCGAAGGCGCTCGCCGCCTGGCGGGCAAGCCTGACCACGCTGGAAACGACGGGAACGAAATGAGGCTGTGCCTGCTCCTTCTCGTCGGCGCGGTGCTTGCCGGCTGCGACAACGGCGCCAAGAAGCCGCAGGCGCCGCAGCCGCGCGTCGAAGGCCAGGCGATCATTTTCCCGGCGGGCAGCCCGCAGACTGCGGCGCTCGTCTCCGAGCAGATCGCGCCGCGGCGCGAGGCGGTGCTGCGCTTCAACGGGCGCCTCGTATGGGACGAGGACCGCACGGTGCGCGTCGCGAGCCCCTTCAGCGGGCGCGTGCAGCAGATTTCAGTCCGCCTGGGCGACACAGTGCGCGCCGGGCAGACGCTCGCGGTGATCGCCGCGCCGGAGCTGGGCGTGGCGCAGTCCGAGGCGCGCAAGGCTGAGCAGGACGACGCGCTTGCGCAGAAGAATCTCGCGCGCATCACCGAGCTGCACGGCGCCGGCGTCGCGCCGGCGAAGGACCTGCAAGCCGCGCAGGCGGAAGCCGCGCGCGCCGCCGCCGAGCGCTCCCGCACGCAGGCGCGCCTGAGGCTGTACGGCGCAGCGGCCGGCGTGGTCGACCAGCGCTTCGTGCTGGCGGCGCCGATCGCAGGCGTCGTGGTCGAGCGCAACCTCAATCCCGGCCAGGAGGTGCGGGCCGACGCCCAGGGCGACAAGGGCTTGTTCGTGATCTCCGACCCGACGCGCCTGTGGTTCACGCTTGATGTTGCCGAAGGCGACGTGGGGTCGGTCCGGTCCGGCACCGACGTCCAGCTCGGGGCCGCGATGCTCGGCACGGACACGATCACCGGCCGGATCACGAACGTATCCGACTTCGTCGATCCGCAGACCCGCACGGTCAAGGTGCGCGGCACCCTCGAGAATCCCGGTCGCCGGGTCAAGGCGGAGATGTACGTCGCGGCCGATCTGAGAATACCTGCGTCGCGCGGATTTCTGGTGCCGGCCAAGGCCGTCTTTCTGCGGGGCGAGCAGCACTATGTGTTCGTCGACGCCGGAGGCGGGCGTTACGTTAGGAAGCCGATCCGCCTCGGGCCTGCCGTGAACGGCCAGCAAGTGGTGCTCGAGGGGCTCGCTGCCGACGAGAAGGTCGTTACCGAGGGCGCGCTGCTGCTCGAGCGGCTGCTCGCATCGAAGGACTAGCGCCGGATGATCAAGCGGATCGTCGCGTTCGCGCTGTACCAGCCGCTGTTCATCGTGCTCGGGCTGATTCTCTTCGTCGGCGGCGGGGTGATCGCGTTCAACCGGCTGCCGGTCGAGGCGTTCCCGGACGTGACCGACACGCAGGTGACGGTGATCTCGCTCTATCCGGGACGCGCCGCCGAGGAGGTCGAGAAGCAGGTGACCATTCCGCTCGAGGTCGCGCTCTCGGGCCTGCCGGGCGCGGTGCGCATGTTCGTGCACACGCAGTTCGGGCTCTCGTTTCTCATCGTCACGTTTGACGACGGCGTCAACGGCTACTTCGCCCGCCAGCAGGTGGTCGAGCGCCTGCGCGAGGTCGAGCTGCCGCCGGGAGCGCAGGCACAACTCGCGCCCTTCTCCACTGCGATCGGCGAGATCTACCGTTACCGCCTGAAGGGCGAAGGCGTCGGCGCGCGCGAACTGCGCACTTACCAGGACTGGGTGGTGATGCGGCAGCTAAAGCAGGTGCCGGGCGTCGCCGACGTGGTGAGCCTGGGCGGCCTGGTGAAGCAGTACGAGGTTCGTCCCGACACCGCGCGCATGCGCGACTACAAGATCACGCTTTCGCAGCTCACGCAGGCGATCGAGCGCGGCAACCAGAACGCGGGCGGCAGCTACGTCGAGCAGGGACGGCAGCAATACCTGATCAGGGGGATCGGCCTGTTTCAGGGGCCCGAGGATATCGCCGGCGTGGTGCTCGCCGAGCGCGGCGGCACGCCGATCCTCGTGAAGGACATCGCGCAGGTGGAGGTCGGCGCGGTACCGCGCCAGGGCGTCGCGGGCGAGGGCGACGAGGACGATGTCGTGACCGGCGTGGTGCTGATGCGACGCGGGGAAAATCCTTCCACGGTGCTGAAGCGCGTGGGCGAACGCATCGAGGAGTTGAACAGAACGGGCTTGCCCGCCGGGGTCAGGGTAGCGCCGATCTATGACCGCACCTGGCTGATCGGCAAGACGCTGAAGACGGTATTTACCAATCTGCTCGAGGGAGCATTGCTCGTCTCGTTCGTGCTCTGGCTGTTTCTCGGCAACCTGCGTGCCGCGGCGATTGTCGCGGTGACGATCCCGCTCGCGCTGCTCGCGACCTTCCTCGGACTTACCTGGATCGGCATCCCCGCCAACCTGCTGTCGCTGGGGGCGATGGATTTCGGCATCATCGTCGACGGCGCGGTAATCGTCGTGGAGAACGTCTTTCGCAAGCTCTCGGAGGCTTCCCACGGCCGGAGGGTGATCGACGACGGCCGCCGCAAGAACATCATCCTGAACGCCGCGGTCGAGGTCGGCAGGCCGACGCTGTTCTCGATGCTGATCATCATCGCGGCTCATATCCCGATCTTCGCGCTCACCCGCCACGAGGGGCGCATCTTTGCGCCGATGGCCTACTCCGTCGTCTCGGCGCTCATCGGCGCCCTGATCCTCTCTTTGACATTGGTGCCGCTGCTGTGCTCGCAGATGCTGAAGAGGAACCTCCCCGAGAAGGAGAACCTGCTTATGCTTGTCGCCCGGCGCTTCTATGAGCCGGCGCTCGCCTGGGCGCTGCGCAGCAAGAGGCTCGTGGTCGGGATCGCCGTGGCCGCGCTCGCGGGCAGTCTCGCGCTGGTGCCGCGGCTGGGCACGGAGTTCCTGCCGGAGCTGAACGAGGGCGCGGTATGGGTAAACGTGTTCCTGCCCACGAGCGTGTCGGTGTCCGAGGCGCAGGAGATGGCGCGCAAGGTGCGAACGGCGATCGGTAAGTTTCCCGAGGTGCAGCGGGTCAACTCGAAAGTCGGCCGGCCGGAGGACGGCACCGATCCCAAGCTGATCAACATGGCGGAGTTCCTGGTCGATCTCAAGCCGGATTCCGAGTGGAAGCGCGGCGTCGACAAGCCGAAGCTGCTGCGCGAGATCGAGGCCGAGATCGCCAGGCTGCCGGGGATCTCGGTCGCCTTCTCGCAGCCGATCCGCGACAACGTGCTCGAGTCGATTTCGCAGATCGACGGCCAGATCGTGATCAAGGTGTTCGGCGACGACCTCAATGTCCTGCGCGACAAGGCGCTCGAAGTGCTGAAGCAGGTGCAGGACGTGCCGGGCGTGGCGCGCGCCTTCGTCGACCGGCTGGGCGAACTGCCGCAGATCCAGGTCAAGGTCGACCGCGCCCGCGCGGCGCGCTACGGCCTGAACGTCGCCGACGTGCAGGACGTGATCGAGACCGCGCTCGGCGGCAAGCAGGTGACGCAGATGTGGCAGGGCGAGCAGCGCTTCGGCGTCGCGGTGCGCCTCGAGGAGTCCGAGCGCACCCTGACGCGCATGCAGAGCCTGCTGGTGGCGACGCCCAACGGCGCCTATGTGCCGCTTTCCGAGGTCGCCGGCTTCCGCACCGTCGACGGCATGATGAACATCGCGCGCGAGAACGGCCGGCGCGTGCTCGCGATCGGCATCTTCATCCGCGGGCGCGACATGGGCGGCGTGGTGGCCGACATGCAGGCGAACGTCGACAAGAACGTCGCCCTGCCCGAGGGCTACACGATCACCTGGTCGGGCGAGTTCGAGAACCAGGAGCGCGCCATGGCGCGCCTGTCCGTGATCGTGCCGATCTCGATCCTGATCATCTTCCTGCTGCTGTTCGACGCCTTCAAGTCGTTCCGCAACTCGCTGCTCATCATCCTGAACATCCCGTTCTCGCTGATCGGCGGAATCTTCGCGCTCTACGTCACCGGCATCTACCTCTCGGTGTCGGCCGCGATCGGCTTCATCGCGCTCTTCGGCCAGGCGGTGCTGAACGGCGTGGTCATGGTCGCCCTCTTCGATGAGCTGCGCAACCACGGGATGTCCGCCGAGGAGGCGGTGGTGAAGGGCGCTCTGACGAGGCTGCGAACGGTGCTGATGACCGGGCTGCTCGCCTCGCTCGGCTTGCTGCCGATGGCGCTCTCGACCGGCATCGGCGCCGAGACGCAGAAGCCGCTCGCGGTGGTCGTGATCGGGGGCCTCGTCACCGCGACGCTGCTGGTTCTCTTCGTGCTGCCGGTGCTCTACGTCCTGCTTGCGCGCATCAAGGGTAGACGGGGCGCGCAAGCCGAACACGCGCAGGCGGAATAGGAAGTCCGCCGCGCCTTGCGCGCCTGCCATTTCGCTATGCAGACGCCCGCAAGCTTTGCGCAAGCTAACGGACAGGACTGCGCAAGCTTGGATACGCACAATCCATCAACAGCAGGGCGGCCGTGGACCCTCCACCCGGCCGTGAAATTTGGGCCCGCCTCGCGCGGGCCCTTTCTTTTTGTGGTCGGGGACCGCGCACCCGCCGGCGGGGCTTTTCTTTTTTGTCCTTGTTTTTATGGCGCTTTTTTCGAGGCGCTATGATCTCCGCCGTGCGCATCCTGATCGTAGAAGACGACGCGACCCTCGCGAGCGGGATCGCGCGCATCCTGGAGGGCGAGGGCCATGCGATCGACGTGGTGGCGAGCGGCGAGCAGGCGGTGCTCGGCGCGCGCCAGGAACGCTTCGACGTGATGATCCTCGACGTCGGCCTGCCCGGCATCGACGGTTTCGAGGTGCTGCGCCGCCTGCGGGCTACAGGGCTGAAGATCCCGGTGCTCGTGCTGACCGCGCGCGACGCGCTGGACGACCGGGTCCGCGGCCTCGACCTGGGCGCCGACGACTACATGCCCAAGCCGTTCGCGATGCCGGAACTCGCGGCGCGCGTGCGTGCGCTGGTGCGACGCTCGCAGGCGCAGACCGGCCCGAAGATCGTGCACGGTCCGCTCGTGCTCGACACGCTCGCGCGCCGCGCGCACCTGAACGGCGATCCGCTGGATCTCGCTGCGCGCGAGTGGGCGGTGCTCGAGGTGCTGCTCGCGCGCGTCGAGAAGATCGTCTCCAAGGAATCGATCATCCAGGCGGTGGCGAGCTGGGGCGAGGAGCTGACGCCGAATGCGATCGAAGTCTACGTCTCGCGCCTGCGGGCCAAGCTCGAGCCCGCGGGCGTGCGCATCCGCACGGTGCGCGGCTTCTGCTACATGCTCGAGGACTTCCAAGAGGAGAAGCTTGGCAAGTAGCCTGCGCGGGCGGCTGCTGAACATGCTGCTGCTGCCGCTGGCAGTCCTGCTCGCTGCGGGCGCGATCGGCGCCTACTTCCTGTCCCTCGAGCCGGCGAGCGAGGCCTACGACCAGGCGCTCGGCGACATCGCGCTCGCGCTCGGCGAGCGCATTCGCGTCGGCGACGGCAAGGTGAGTTTCGACCTGCCTGGCGCGGCCGAGGAAGTGCTGCGCAAGGACAAGTACGACACCATCTACTACCACGTGCGGGGGCCGGACGGCGTGCCGCTCGCCGGCGACCCGGGGCTGCCGGCGATCCCGCCGGGGAGCGTGCCCGAGGACGGCGTGATCGCCTACGGCGGCCGCTACCGGGACCAGGACATTCGCGTGATCGCGCTGCTCGTGCCCTGCGGCGGACAGATCTGCACGGTGCAGGTCGCGGAGACCACCAACAAGCGCCGCCACCTCGCGCGCCAGATCATTCTCTCGAGCCTCGTGCCGCAGCTGCTCATCGCGCTACTCACCCTCGCGGTCGTGTGGTTCGCGGTCAAGCGCGGGCTCGCGCCGCTGGAAGGGCTGTCGGCCGATATCCGCGCGCGCTCGGCGCGCGACCTGCGGTCGGTCGATCCGGGGCATGCGCCGGCGGAGGCGCGGCCGCTGGTCGGCGCGCTCAACCAGCTCCTCGGCCAGGTCGCCGAGTCGAGCCGCAACCAGCAGCGCTTCCTTGCCAACGCCGCGCACCAGCTGCGCACGCCGCTCGCCGGGCTGCAGGCGCATGCCGAGATCGCGCTCGCGCAGGCCGGGCCGCGCCGCGCCGAGCTCGAGCAGATGCACGGCGCCACCGTGCGCACCGCGCGGCTCGCCAACCAGCTGCTCGCGCTCGCGCGCGCCGAGCCCGGCGGCTTTCGCGCCGAGGCGCCGGCGCCAGTCAGCCTGCGCGCCATGGTCGAGGACGCGGCGGATGAATGGGTGCACCGCGCGCTCGCACGCGACATCGACTTGGGCTTCGAGCTGGGCGAGGCCCGCGTCTCGGGCGACGCGCTGCTGCTGCGCGAGGCGTTCGTCAACCTGGTGCACAACGCGCTCGAGTACACGCCGAGGGGTGGGCGCGTCACCGCGCGGACCGGAATGCGGAACGGCAACGCCTACCTGGAGGTCGAAGACGATGGGCCGGGAATTCCGCCCGCCGAGCGCGCCCAGGTGCTGGAGCGCTTCTACCGCGTGCCCGGCACCGCGGGCACCGGCAGCGGGCTGGGCCTCGCGATCGTGCGCGAGATCGCGCTCGCGCACGGCGCCGAGGTCGAGATCGGCCCGGGCGAGGCCGGGCGGGGCTGCAAAGTTGAGTTAAGATTTCCGCATGGATAGCGTCGATATCGAAGTGCTGCGCAGCGCCGAGGCCTGGCGGAAGAAGGGCCATCGCGTCACGCTCGGCACGATCGTCAAGACCTGGGGCTCGGCGCCGCGCCCGGTCGGCGCGCTGGTGGTGGTCCGGGGCGACGGCCAGGTCGTGGGCTCCGTCTCCGGCGGGTGCGTGGAAGATGATTTGATTGAAAAAATCAAGTCACAAAAGGTCGCGAAGGAGCTTCCGCAGGTCGTCACCTACGGCGTCACCAACGAAGAGGCGACCCGTTGGGGGCTGCCCTGCGGCGGCACGCTGCAGCTCGTGCTCGAGCCGGTGATCGAGAAGAGCGGCATCGAGGCGCTGCTCGCAACCATCGGCAAGCAGCAGCTCGTCAAGCGGCGCCTCGACATGAAGACCGGCAACGTGGCGCAGGAGCCGGGAAACTGGCGCGACGCGCTCGAGTTCGACGGCAAAGTGCTCACCACCGTGCACGGCCCGCGCTGGCGCCTGGTGCTGATCGGCGCCGGGCAGCTCACGCAGTACCTGGCCGAGATGGCGCACATGCTCGACTACCACGTGACCGTGATCGACCCGCGCGAGGAGTACGCGGCGGGCTGGAAGGTCGCGAGCGTGCCGCTCGAGCGCGGCATGCCGGACGACGTGGTGCGCGAGATGAACCTGGACGGCCACAGCGCGGTGGTCGCGCTGACGCACGATCCGAAGCTGGATGACCTCGCGCTCATGGAAGCGCTCAAGTCGGCCGCGTTCTACGTCGGCGCGATCGGCTCCAAGAAAAACAACGACGCGCGCAGGAAGCGCCTCGAGGAGTTCGATGTCTCGGCCGACGAGATCGCGCGGCTGCGCGGGCCGGTCGGCCTCTACATCGGCTCGAAGACCCCGCCTGAGATCGCGGTCGCGATCCTCGCCGAGATGACGGCGGTGCGCCACGGCGTCAGCGAGCCTTCGTGGGCGGCCAAGCCCGCGGCGCGCTTCGATCCGTCGGCCTGCGAAGTCCCTCCGGTCAAGCAAAAAGCTTGAACGTCGCCGCGATCCTGCTCGCGGCAGGCTCGGCGTCCCGTTTCGGCTCAGACAAGCTGCTGCATGTATTGCCGCACGGCGTGCCGATCGCCGTGCAGTCGGCGCGGCACCTGAAAGCCGTTGTCGAGAAGGTGGTGGTGGTCGTTCGGCCGGGCTCGGTTGAACTTCAAAAAGCTTTTCAGAATGAAAGCGTCGAAACCGTCGTCTGCGAGCAAGCGGACCAGGGCATGGGCGAAAGCCTCGCCTGTGCTGTGCGGGTCACGACAGGAGATGCTTTCCTGATCGCGCTTGCCGACATGCCGTTCATCCGGCCGACGTCGATCGAAGCGGTGCGCGACGCCCTCGCTTCAGGGGCGCCGCTTGTAGCCCCGTACTTTCACGGGCGCCGCGGCCATCCGGTCGGAATTGCCGCTCTTTTTCGAAAGAAAATGGAACAGTTGAGCGGCGATGAGGGCGCGAAAAAACTCCTCGCGTCGCATGCCGACAAGCTGGTGAAGATTCCGGTCGGCGATCCGGGCGTGCTGCGCGACATCGACAAGCCCTCGGACCTGTCCCCGCCGCTGGTGGTCTAGCCGCTCGCTTGCGCGCCCAGCGGGAAGGTTGCGATGACCTTCACCGGCCGGAATTCAATCAGCCCGATCCGGGTAAACCTTCCTGCAAAGGGCTTGAAATTCGCCCCGAGCCAGGCGAGCGCGGCGGCGACCTCGCGCTGCGGCAGCTCGAAGCCGACGGTCGAGTGCGGCACCCAGCCCTTCGGAAAATAATGCTCGTGCACGTCGGCGTAGCTGGCGAGCAGGTGATCGTGCATCTTCTTCTGCGCGCGCAGGAGCGCCTCGGTCGGCGCCGGCGCGAGGAAGACGACGCCCTCCCTCCCGGGAAACGAGCCGAAGGCGCCGAAGCTCACGTCGAACGGCGCGGTTGCAGCGGCGAATTTCTCCAGCCGGGGCAGAAGGCGCGCGGGCTGCAGCGAGGTCTGCACTGACAGGCTGACGTGCGGCCGGTCGCCGAGGCGCTTCAGCGTCGGCGTCACACCCGCGTTGGTCAGGCCCGTGCGCACGTGGAGGAAAGCCTCCTCGAGCGGCTGGTCGAAATAGAGCTGCACGGCGAACGGCATTTGAAGATGCTACGGTAAAATTCGCCGTTTTCGCCATTGCCTCCATGTTCGCTCCCCAGACCCTGGAACAAGCCGATCCCGAGGTCTGCGCCGCCATCCGCAAGGAGGCGCGCCGCCAGGAAGACCATGTCGAGCTGATCGCCTCGGAGAACTACACCAGTCCCGCGGTGCTCGCCGCGCAGGGCTCGCTCCTCACCAACAAGTACGCCGAGGGCTACCCGGGCAAGCGCTACTACGGCGGCTGCGAGTTCGTCGACCTAGCCGAGGAAATCGCGATCGCGCGCGCCAAGCAGCTCTTCGGCGCCGCGTACGCCAACGTGCAGCCGCATTCCGGCTCGCAGGCGAACCAGGCCGCCTATTTCGCCTTCCTCAAACCCGGCGACACGATTCTCGGCATGTCGCTCGCGCACGGCGGCCATCTCACGCACGGCGCGTCGGTAAACGCGAGCGGCAAGCTGTGTCACCCGATGTCCTACGGCCTGGATGGCGACGAGGTGCTCGACTACGCGGAAGCCGAGCGCCTCGCGCGCGAGCACAACCCGCGCGTGATCATGGCGGGCGCCTCCGCGTACTCGCTGCGCTTCGACTGGCCGCGGCTGCGCGCGATCGCCAACCAGGCAGGCGCGATCCTGGTCGCGGACGTGGCGCACTACGCGGGCCTGATCGTCGCCGGCCTGTATCCGAGCCCGGTCGGCATCGCCGATGTCGTCACCACCACCACGCACAAGACGCTGCGCGGGCCGCGCGGCGGACTGATCCTCGGCGACGCGAAGCACGAGCGCGCGCTCAACTCGGCCATCTTTCCCGCGCTGCAAGGCGGGCCGCTGATGCACGTGATCGCCGCCAAGGCGGTCGCGTTCGGCGAGGCGCTCAAGCCCGAGTTCCGCGACTACCAGGCGCAGGTGATGAAGAACGCGGTGGTGATGGCCGAGACGCTGAAAAAGCGCGGCCTGCGCATCGTCTCCGGGCGCACCGAGTGCCACATGTTCCTCCTCGACCTGCGCGCCAAGAGCATCACCGGCAAGGACGCCGAGGACGCGCTCGGCCGAGCCCACATCACGGTCAACAAGAACGCGATCCCGAACGATCCGCAGAAACCGACCGTCACCTCGGGGATCCGCCTCGGCACCCCGGCGATCACGACCCGCGGCTTCGGCCCGGTCGAGACCGAGAGGCTCGCCCAGCTGATCGCCGACGTGCTCGAGGACCCGCGCTCCGAGGGTACCGTCGAGCGCGCGGCCCGCGAGGTCAAGGCGCTCTGCGCGAAGTTCCCGGTTTACGTGTAGTTTTCGGGCATGCGCTGCCCCTTCTGCGAGAGCGAGGACACCCAGGTGGTGGACACGCGCTCGAACCCGGGCACGAACGTCATCCGCCGGCGCCGCAAGTGCCCGAACTGCGACAAGCGCTTCACCACCTACGAGAAGGTCGAGCTGCGCATGCCGCGCCTGGTCAAGAAGGACGGCAGCCGCGCCGACTTCGACCGCGACAAGCTCACTTCCAGCATGAGGCTCGCGCTGCGCAAGCGCTCGGTCGCCACCGAGAAGGTGGACGAGGCGGTCGACCGGATCGAGGAGAAGCTGCGCTCGCTCGGCGAGCGCGATATCCCCACCAGCCGCGTCGGCGACCTGGTCATGCGCGAGCTCGCCAAGCTCGACAAGATCGCCTACATCCGCTTCGCCTCGGTGTACCGCAGCTTCGAGACGCCGGACGACTTCCGCGAGGCGGTGCAGGAAGTCAAGTCGCCGCGCCGGCGCCGCAAGTAAGCATGTTTTCTGATTTCGACCGCGCCATGATGGCGCGCGCGCTCGCGCTCGCCGAAAAAGGCCTTTTCACGACGACGCCGAACCCGCGCGTCGGCTGCGTCGTAACGCAGGGCGAGAAGATCATCGGCGAAGGGTGGCATGAGAAAAGAGGCGGACCTCACGCTGAAGTCGTTGCACTTGAAGGAGTCGCGGCAACAAATGCGACCCTGTATGTAACTCTTGAGCCTTGCAACCACCAAGGCGCAACGCCACCCTGCGCGGATTTGATCATTCAGAAGAAAATCAAGCGCGTGGTTGCCGCCGTTCTCGATCCGAACCCTAAAGCCGCCCACGGCGGAAAAAGGCTTTCCGAAAACAAGGTGCAATTCGAGAGCGGTTTGATGGAACAGGAAGCGAAGGAGCTGAACATCGGCTTCTTCTCGCGCATGACGCGCGGCCGCCCCTGGGTGCGCATGAAGATCGCCGCGACGCTCGACGGGCGCACTGCGCTCGCCGACGGGCGCAGCCAGTGGATCACCGGGCCGGAAGCGAGGAAGGACGGCCACCGCTGGCGCGCGCGCGCCTGCGCGATCCTCACGGGCATCGGCACGGTGAAAGCGGACGATCCGAGGTTGACCGTGAGAGACGTGGACACGCCGCGCCAGCCGCTGCGGGTCGTCGTCGACAGCCGCCTCGAGATTCCGGAGAAGGCGAGAATTCTGGAAGGCGGGGGCGTTCTGGTTTTTACAGGAGCTGGAAGTTCCCGGAACGTGAGGGCGGAAATCATCGCCCTCCCGAACAAGAATCAAAAAGTAGACCTTCCGACAATGCTCGAAGAGCTGGCGAAGCGCGGCGTGAACGAGCTGCACGTGGAAGCCGGGTTTCGCCTGAACGGCTCGCTCGTCGCGGAGGGCTGCGTGGACGAGTACCTGATCTACCTCAACCCGAGCTTCCTTGGCGACGAGGCGCAGGGGATAGTGGCTCTCACCGGTATTTCGTCACTGGACATGAAGAAGAAGCTCACCGTAAGGTCGATCGAAAGGATCGGCGAGGACATCCGCATCCTCGCCCGCAGTTGATGTTTACCGGAATCGTCCAGGCGGTCGGCAAGCTCGAAGCGCTGCATCCGCACAGGGTGGCGACCGGGCGGCTGCCGCTCGGCGATGTGCGCGTCGGCGATTCCGTGTCAGTGCAGGGCTGCTGCCTGACGGTGGTCCGCAAGGCGAAAGGCAGGCTCTGGTTCGATGTCTCGCGCGAGACCCTGCGCGTGACGGCGGGTCTCAAGTGCCCCGGCCCCGTCAATCTCGAGAAGTCGCTCAAGCTTGGCGACGAGATCGGCGGGCACCTCGTCACCGGGCATGTGGACGGGGTAGGGCGGCTCCTGAAGAAGAAGGGCAGTGAATGCGTTTTCGAAGCCCCGAAAAAACTCTCCCGCTATATCGCCCGCAAGGGCTCGGTTTGCATCGACGGCGTGAGCCTGACGGTGAATCGCGTGAAGGGCAGCACGTTCGAGGTGAATCTCATCCCGCATACGCTCAAGGCCACGACGCTGAAGAGGCTCGCGCCGGGCGATCGCGTCAACCTCGAGATCGACCTGGTGGCGCGCTACCTAGAGCAGATCTTCCGGCACACCAGCTGAGCGCCATTTATTTCGACCCCGCGCTGCCGATCAGCGCGAAGCGCGATGAGATCGCGCGCGCGGTGGCGGCGCACCCCGTGATGATCGTCTGCGGCGAGACGGGATCGGGCAAAACGACGCAGATCCCGAAGATCCTGCTCGAGATGGGCCGCGCCGCGCACGGCCTGATCGGCCACACGCAGCCGCGACGCATCGCCGCGCGCTCGGTCGCCGCGCGCATCGCCGAGGAGCTGAAGGCAGAGCTCGGCGGACTGGTCGGCTACAAGGTGCGCTTCAACGAGCGCACCGGCCCGCGCACCGCGATCAAGCTGATGACCGACGGCATCCTGCTCGCCGAGACGCAGGGCGATCCGAGGCTCTCGGCGTACTCGACGATCGTCATCGATGAAGCGCATGAAAGAAGTCTGAACATTGATTTTTTGCTGGGATTCTTGAAGCAGCTGGTTGAAAAGCGAAAGGATCTGAAACTCGTCGTCACCTCGGCGACGATCGATGCGGACAAGTTTTCGAAACACTTCGGTAGCGCCCCGGTGATCGAGGTCTCCGGAAGGCTCTACCCGGTCGAAGTTCGCTACCGGCCGGTCGAAGGCGACGCGGAGGACACCACGCGCGACGAGGAGGAGCAGGCGCTCGCCGATGCGGTCGGGGAGCTCCTGCGCGAGGGGCCGGGCGACGTGCTCGTCTTTCTTCCCGGCGAGCGCGAGATCCGGGAAGCGGCCGAGGCGATCCGCAAGACAACGCGCGGCGTGGAGATTCTTCCGCTGTATGCAAGGCTCTCGCGCACCGACCATGACCGCGTCTTCAAGCCGGGCGGCGAGCGGCGCGTCGTGCTCGCCACCAACGTCGCGGAGACCTCGCTCACCGTGCCGCGCATCCGCTACGTCGTCGACACCGGCCTCGCCCGCGTCAAGCGCTACAGCTACCGCAACAAGGTCGAGATGCTGCGCGTGGAGAACATCTCGCAGGCGGCGGCGACGCAGCGCTCGGGCCGCTGCGGCCGCGTCGCCGACGGCGTCGCTGTCCGGCTGTACGCGGAAGACGACTTCGCCGCGCGGCCGAAGTACACCGACCCGGAGCTGCTGCGCTCCTCGCTCGCCGCCGTGATCCTGCGCGCACTCTCGCTCGGGCTGGGCAAGGTCGAGGAGTTCCCGTTCCTCGATGCGCCGAGCCCGAAGGCGATCAGCGACGGCTACGCGCTCCTCGCCGAGCTGGGCGCGGTCGACGATGACAACGCGCTGACGCCGCTTGGCCGCGAGCTTGCGCGCCTGCCCCTCGATCCGCGCGTCGCGCGCATGCTGGTCGGCGCGCGCGACGAGAGCTGCCTCGAGCAGATGCTGGTGATCGCGGCCGCGCTCTCGATCCAGGATCCGCGCGAGCGCCCGCTGGAGAAGGCGGCGGCCGCGGACGAGCGCCACGCGAGGTTTGCGGATGAGCGTTCGGATTTTGTTTCGTTTCTGAAATTGGCGAGAGCCTTTCCGGACGGTCCTTCCCGCAGACAGTGTCGCGAGAACTTCCTTTCCTATGCGCGCATGCGCGAGTGGCGCGACGTTCATGCGCAGCTGCGCGATGCGGTCGGCGACCTGGAATGGAAATCCTCCAGCGCCAACCCGGAGAAGGCCGAGGGCTATCGCGCCATCCACCGCGCCCTGCTCGCCGGCCTGCTCGGCAACGCCGGCATGAAGGACGAGCAGGCCGGCAACTACACCGGGGCGCGCGGCATCAAGCTCTGGGTGCATCCGGGCTCGGGCACGAAAAAGCCGGGCCGCTGGCTAATGGCCTCCGAGCTGGTCGAGACCACGCGCCTCTTCGCCCGCGGCGTGGCGACCATCGAGCCGAAGTGGCTGGAGGAGGTCGGCGCGCACCTCATCAAGCGGCACCGCGAGCGGCCGCACTGGGAGAAGACGCGCGCGCAGGTCGTCGCGATCGAGCGCGGAACGCTCTACGGGCTGCCGGTGTACGCCGACCGGCGCGTTCACTACGGGCCGCTCGATCCGAAGCTCGCGCGCGAGATCTTCCTGCGCTCGGCGCTGGTCGAAGGCGACTACGAGACGCACGCGCCCTTCTTCACGCACAACCGGCGCCTGGTGCGCGAGATCGAGCGCCTGGAGCACAAGTCGCGCCGCCCGGACATCTTCGTCGACGACGCGCTGATCGCCGCCTTCTATGAGGCGCGCGTGCCCGAGGGCATCACCAACGGCGCCGACTTCGAGAAGTGGCGCAAGGAAGCCGAGCGCGCGCAGCCGAAGCTCCTCTTCCTCAAGCGCGAGGACCTGATGCGCCACGAGGCGGCCGGCATCACCACCGACAACTTTCCGCAGGCGCTGCAGGTCGGGCCGAACGCGTTCGCGCTCGAATACCACTTCGAGCCCGGCTCGCCGAAGGACGGCGTGACGCTGACCGCGCCGGTCGCGCTCCTCAACCAGGTGCCGGCGGCGCGCTGCGAGTGGCTGATACCCGGGCTGCTCAAGGAGAAAGTGAGGGCGCTCGCGAAAGGCATGCCGCAGCGCCTGCGCCAAAAGCTCGGCCCGCTGGAAGAGTTCGCGGACGCGTTTGCGGCCGCGATGCCGCCCTCGGATGCGCCGCTCGCGGGGGCGATGGCGCGCTATATCCGCGCCGAGCTGAACCTGGAGGTCCCGGCGGACGCCTTCCGGCCGGACTCTGCGCCGCCGCACCTGCACATGAATTTCCGGGTGCTCGATGAGAACGGCAGGCAGCTCGGAATGGGCAGGAATCTGGCCGAGCTGAAGAACGCTCTCGGTACGCACGCCGAGAAAGTCTTCGAGACAGAAGATCAGAAACGCTACACAGGCTGGACCTTCGGCGATCTCGAGGAAAAGATGGAGATCCAGCACGGCGGCCAGACGCTCGTCGGCTACCCCGCGCTCGTCGACGCCGACGATGCGGTGACACTGCAGGTGTTCGACTCGCCGGAGAAGGCACGCGCCCTCCACCGCCAGGGCGTGCGGCGGCTGCTTGCGATCGCGTTCCGCGAGCGGGTGCGCGACCTGGAAAAAGGGCTTGCGAAGGACATGGCGCTCGCCGCCCGGAAGGCCGACATCGTCGCCGCCGCGCTCGATCGCACC
>Ga0233425_10001437_pt1 | contig 53485 bp, 50 predicted proteins | sample Watercolumn_Towu_2_FD_181712 | JGI IMG/M metagenome (GOLD analysis project Ga0233425, IMG submission 181712) | Freshwater microbial communities from Lake Towuti, South Sulawesi, Indonesia - Watercolumn_Towuti2014_140_MG | ecosystem: Environmental > Aquatic > Freshwater > Lake | place... | reverse complement strand
CCGGGTCAGCGGGCGGAAGGGCTCTTTGAACAGGCGGCCGGTATCAGCCACCGTTTGCGGGTTTGTCGTGGTGTATTGGCCATAGGCTGCCGGGGCAGCGGTCAGCAGCACGAGGCTGGTCGCCCAGCCGAGATGAAGTCGGGGCATGGATGTGCCTTTGCAAAAGAGACGAAGGACCGGGGGGATGGGAGACGGTCGGCCTATGTCTTGCGCAGCCGCTTTTGGGCTAAGCTGCGAGGTCAGGGCTGTTTGGCGTCTCGCGGGTCGCTGCATTCCTGGAGGAATGTCCACACTGCCGTGTCGGTGGGCGGCACATCGATGCGGTCCAGCGTCGTGCGGGTCGACAGGACCAGTTGGTGGAGCTGCATCACGAAGTCTTCGTCTTGCGCGCCGACTTCGAAGCTCCACTGCACGGCGGGTCCTAGGACGACCCAATTGGCCTCGGTGGTGCGCGGCGTGCGCCCCGGTGCCCCATAAAGATCGATCGTCCCCGTGCCCTTGCTGGCGGCCATGGGTTTGGCAGGTATCATCTGGATGACGACCTGGACTGGCCCCTCCCAGCGGACATAATCGACTTTGGCCTTCTGCTGTATGGACGAGTAGGACGCAAAGCAGACATTGTAGCGGATGGGATAGAGCTTCCACGCCCCAACGGTGCGAGGGCCAGCCTTGTCGATGGCCTCAACCCGGTATTTCAAAAATGCGGTAGATAGCTGATCGGCGAAGATCGCATCGATCCTGGCGATGACCTTGTCGGCGCGTGGGGGCGGCATGACGAGATTGAGCGACCGGCGGAGGTCGGACCGTTCCTGGCTACAGACGGCCGGAAGCATGTCGGCTGTTTGAAGATCATCCTTGCCCATGTCGAAAGCGGCGGAGCCTTTGGCGTTGAAGCAGTCGACCCAGCGCTCGAAAAACTGTTTGTGCGGCATGACATCGGTCTGCTCGCGGTCGGCTCTGGCCTGGGCGACGGAAACGGCAGGCGCGCGGCGCTTGGCCGTTTGGGTGCTGGCGGCCGTGCTGGCAAAAGCGGCTCCGAGCGCAGCCGCACAGACCGCTGCCCGGCGTGTCTGCCTTGCTCGGTAACGGAATAGCTTCATGATCATTCCCCCGTTGCAAAGGGGGTGGCACTGGCTTCGACGCTCGCGTCACCCCTATGTCCTCTCGGGGCGACGGCCGAAGCCGGATGTTGGAAACCTGTTCAACGAGCAGGCGCATGCGCCTTTATCGGCCAGAGGCCGACTGGACATGCGCGCATGCCACCCGGCCTCCAAAACTGGCGACCGAGTTCGTTGAAAGAGGTTTCCACGCCCCACGCTGCGGCTTTCACGCAGCGCAATCACGGTGCTACCGGCCTGCCTATGGCAAAGCAAGCAGGCCAGGCTGCACCGGGTATCTATGGTGTGACCCAACTGGTGACATTCGGGTCGAATGTTCACGAGTGGGAAAAGGCAAGTCTCAGGCTCACCCGGGCCGCTCCCGGACTCGGTGTTGGCGCAAGCCCAACACGATGGTCCACTCCGCCTGAATGCGATGGCGGCGCTTGGACGCGGCCATACCGGTGGCCGACAGCTGCAGGTGTTGCAGGCCTGAGCTGTCGTGCAGCCCGAGCAGGCCCGGCGTCAGCCGGGCCGCCATGGTATAGTGGCGGTGCTCGCCCGCCAGCAGCAACAGCAGCGCTTCACCGGCATCCAGCGTCGTGCGGGCAACACCTAGCCATTCGTCGCGGCCCACCTTGGCGTTGCCGGCAAAGGGCAGGGTGACGATGATGGGCACGTCCAGCTTGGCTGCGACATGCTCGGCTAAGTGGGTGACCAGCGCCACCCAAGGCTCGGGATCAATGCCGTCGCGCACGGCGGTGCTCAGCGGGACATGCTCGGCGATGTACGCCAACCCGTGTTTGAACAGGCAGGCCGCCCAGCGCCGGTCGACGGTCACAACCGGGGCCAGCACATAGGCCAGCGCATTGATGGCGGCGTATAGCCCACACAGGCCGTCAAGCTGGCCCTGTCGCCAGGGCGGGCGGGGCAGGGGACTGACCATCACCATTCCTCCGCCAGCATGATGGTCAGCACCCGGGTGGTGACCTCCGGGTCACCCGGATCGGGTGAACCAAACACCATGGCCTTGTCAAAACAGTCGATCTTCCAGAACAGCCGGTGGCCCTGCCATTCGAGCACGCCGAAGTCGTGCTCGCCATATGGGTCATTGTCAGGGGTAAAGGCATCGAATGTGCGCACCATCTCGATGATGGCGGGCAGGGCGCCTGCACCCAGGCCTATGACCCCAGCGGTGGCGACCATCGCACCCCTGCTGGGGTTGTGCCGAAAGGCATCGTTCAACACGGTAACGGGGTTGGCAGCGCTGTCCTGGGGACGCGCGTCATCCTTCGCGGTCATGCGAATTCTCCAAAAAGCCAGATTGTGAAGGGGGAAGGGGCTTTGCCTCAGACGAGGCGGATCAGCCTGTGCTGGGCGGCGCGGTCGCCCTCGATATAGCGCTCGGTGGTCGTCAGGCGGCGGTGACCGGCCAGTTCTTGGACATCACGAAGCGACCCGCCGGTGCGCGCGAGCAGCCGTGCCGACCGGGTGATGAAGGTACGCCTGCCCGAATGCGATGAGCAGCCGTCCAGGCCCACCCGGTCGTACAGCCGGGCATACCAGTTGACGATGCTGCGCGGGGTCATGTGACACCCGCGTTCCGAGCGGATGACGGGGCCTGCGCGGGGGCGGTCATGCGACCGGTGCAGTGCCAGCAGGGCATAGGCCAGGTCTGGATGCACCGGCACTCGCCGGGCTGCAGCATTCTTGGCGATGCTGGCCGCGATATACAGCTGGTCGGCGATACCGCCCTTGGGGGTCAGGACCATCGACCAGTCGAGGCCTGACATCTCGCAGGCGCGCAGGCCCGCCTTGAAACTCAACAACACCAGCGCACTGTCGCGCAGCGCGTGCCGGTGCTGGCGGACGGCGTCGAGCAAACGACGCACGTCCGCCCGCTCCAGCACCCGGGCAGGGTGGGGCATGATGGCGATCTCCGATGTGGGAAGCTGCACCAGGCAAGGGCCTAGTGTATTGCTATACTACCACAGTCTTGGCGGAATGGCAAAGAGCCGCCAGGGCAAAAGGATGACAGGCATCGGACGCTCGAGAACCAAGCCCTAACCGCTTGGTAACATATCCGCGTCTTTTAGCGCCCGCTTTCGGATCAGGCGCTGGGCGATAGCCAGCGTAGAAATGAGGGCCTGCTGTGCATAATGTCACCCCAACTAACCGCGCTATGTCAGCGGGGAAGAAAGGTGTGGCGGCACGCGCTGCGGCGATCGCTCCCCGCAGGCGAGGGCCACAGTCCAAGCCGGTCGTCGAACACCCAGAGCCTCTCACTGCCGAGTGGGTTGAGCCTGATACTCTTGGAGCCGCGCTCCGTTTGCATGCCGACCGACATGGTGACAGCCTGTGGCACCTGCATAAGGCCATCACGAAGCCGGGTGAGACGCTGGACCGCAAAACCCTTCAATGCTGGGCATCCGGTACCAAAATGCCCGGAACCAGTTTCGGTCTGGAGGTGCTGGGGCGGATTGAGCATCGCTATCGGCTTCCTGCGGGCTATTTTCGCGCCAAGCTTGGCCAAGGCACGCGTGCCGTTCGGGGCATCACGCCCGGTGATTTGACGCCAGCAGAACGGCGAAAGCTGGCGTGGCACTTGCCAGATGACTTTGACAAACGGCCGCAGTCCGAACGAGAGGAAATTCTGGCTTGGGTGCGTGACGTGATTGTCGCTGGCACCACGGCTTATCGGCGCTTCCAGGCGGATGCGATCAAGCAGCGCTATGCGCTACGGTTTCCGCCGTTGGCTGACATGATCTCGGGCAGGCGGTTGTCGCCCACAATGGGTGAGCGTGCGGCACCCGAGCCGCTTGTCCGAGATTTAGCGGCTTTGCTGTGGTTCAAATCCAAGACGCTGACAGCCATCGGCGAACAGCGGTCTGGCGTGTGGGGCGAGGAAACTGCCGCACAGAAGCTTGAGCATTTGGCACTGATGTTTGGGGCCATGTCAGCCGACCCTAACAGTGAAGTGAGGGGTCTTGGCGTGCCAAGTGCGAACCTCTCCATGGCGCTGCTGGTCGTCCCGGCGATTTGGGATTGGTACCTCCAATGGCGAGAAGCCCGGCGAGGGTTCTACACCGCCTGGGAGGTCAACATGCTGGAACTGGTGCGCGGGCTCTCCCGGCCTCAGACCGGCTGGTTATGGCAGAACCCGGAGCTTGCTGAGCAATTGCTGCCGATTGAGGGACTGCTTTCAGCGCACGATATAGACCGCATCCGGCAGAATTGGCCTGCAGCCTGCGCAGCCGTGTATGCCCACGCACTTGCTCGAACGAAGGAAATTGGGCGAGTTGTGCGCGTGCACCGAGATCCGTTCGAGCCCATTTTGACGGTCCTAGAGGATAACAGCCCCGTGGCGGCGTACCGGCGCATATGCACGGAAATCCTCCAGCATATGCCGTCCGCCGACCGGTACCCGCGTGCCGCAGCCGAGGCTGTGCGGGCCTTCCTGATGCTGCGGCTGGGCCTGCATTTAGGCGTACGGCAGAAGAACCTACGTCAACTGCTGGTATGTAAGCGAGGCAGCGCGCCACGGTCTGAGCGCCAGCTGGAGATGCTGAAGCGGGGGGAGATGCGCTGGTCCGAACGTGACAATGGGTGGGAGGTCCTCATCCCATCGGTCGCGTTCAAAAACGCCAATTCCTCCTTTTTCGGAAGCAAGCCGTTCCGCTTGCTGCTCCCCAATCTCGACCGTTTGTATGAGCATATAGCCGCCTATCTGGCCAAGCATCGAAGCCTGCTGCTGGCTGGGGCCGAGGACCCGGGGACCTTCTTCGTCAAGTCCGTCAAACGCACCAGCAGCGGCGCTGCCTATGATCAGACGACCTTCTATGAGGCGTGGCGCCTGATTACGCAGCGCTACGGCGTCTACAACCCATATACTGGCCGGGGCGCTATTAAAGGATTGCTGCCGCATGGGCCGCATAATGTGCGGGACGTGCTCGCTACCCACATCCTCAAGAAAACCGGCTCATACGAGCAGGCAAGCTATGCCATCCAGGACACCCCGGAAATGGTGGCGCAGCATTATGGCCGTTTCTTGCCCCAAGATAAATCTGCCTTGGCCGCTCGCATATTGAATGAAGTTTGGTCTACCAAGACGAATTAGAAACCAGTTTGTTGGCTGCCCGTTAATCTAATTCGAAAAGTTAAGGATTGCCGATGCCCGAAAATGACAATGTGTGATTTTCTCCACGGACTCGAGCTGTCCCGTGCGATCCGCGACATCCTTAGAGAAAGTGACGCGAAGGCCGCAGTCGCGTTCTGGGGGAACGGCAGTCAGGACTGGGTAACTGGTGCAGGGGTGCGGGTAGTAGCTAACCTGATGATGGGCGGCACCAATCCATATGCCTTGGAAAGCGTGCGAGCCGGCGTAAGGCAGAACGATGCTCTTCACGCGAAGGTCTATATCGGTGCCAGGCACACGATTGTCTGTTCCGCGAATGCGTCAATTAACGGATTGGCGCTTGAAGGGTCGTCCCAGGCGGGATGGATCGAGGCAGGAGTCCGATGTCGGACGACAAAGAAGTTTGTCGATTGGTTCGAAGACCTCTGGGGTCAGCCTGGATCGGAAATCACCAAGGCCCAATGGAAGGAAGCGAAGCGCCTCTGGGACCTTCGGCGTTCCTCGTTCCGCCCGTCTCTCGCCTGCTTTGGACATTTCGATCCCGACGCGGTCGACCTCCCGGCCTTCACCTGGGTCAGCAACGAGGATGATTGGACGGTTAACGAGGAAGCGCTCGCGGTCCGGGGAGTCGTAGGACGCGACGCGGAACGCCGGATCGATGACGGCCTATGGATAAGGCACCCAATCGACGCCGATCACCTTAAAAACCGCTGGGTGCTCGTAGTGACCAAGCTGAAAAGTGGAAAGATCGGCAGCAAGCCCTGGTTTATCCAAATGAGCGACGTCTTTGTACCTGGCGGCTTCCACTGGAGCGACGGTGCCCCCCAAGACATTCTCTTAAGTGCCGACCGGACCTATCCCCGCCCCTTCGACCAGCGACACCCGCGCTTCGTCGCGGCACTGAAGGCAGTGCTCGCGCGCAAGGAGTTCGCGCTCCTGCTTGACGACGATGCGGCGGGTAAAACATGGTATGCGCCCCGCCACGAATTAACACGCTACTTCTGGAAAGAAATACGGGTGGAATATGAAGCGCTCGGATCATAAGCCAGCGTAGTCGATCTAGAGGATGACGATGGAGGACATATTCCGTGACCGCGTTCGGGAACGCGATCTAGATAACTTCCTCGTCGAGGAAATCTCCGCCGTCCCTGATTTTGTTGGCTGGATCGTGGAACGGGCCGGTCCAAAGTTTGCAGCACCATTGGGCTTGAATGTCCTTGTTCAGAAGTCTCCACCTCGCGAGAATGATCGCCGGCAGACGGACGTCAGAGTGGGATGGTTCGACCAGAATGAGAACCTGCAAGCCTGCATCCTTATTGAGAGCAAAGTCACAGCTGACTTTCAACCTGGCCAAGCCCAGGCATACGCCGCCGAACTAGTGGCGCTCCGGGCGCGCTTGGGCGCGAGCGGTGCGGCGGCGTTGCTGATTGCGCCTGCGGAGAGGTTGGCGGCACTTCAGCACGAAGGCTGCTTTGACGGAGAGATCAGCATAGAGGATGTGATCGATTACTTAAAGACGAGGTGCGATGGTGACGTTGACGAGGAGCTTCGGCGGCGGCTCTCGGCAAGAGTTCAGCTACTGGAGGCGCTATGCGGCAAACGCTCGGCTACTGCATGGGTCGGTTCGACGATCGCAGAAAAGCGCGACTTCGCCCAAGCATATGCCGAGCTTGCCGCTGAGATAGTCCCGGACCTGCGTGTTAGTCCATCGTCAGACGGGCCAAAGGCAATTACAAAGCTTTTCAAAGGCGTGGATGTAAAGGGGTTGCCTCCGATCGTCCTCCGTCATGAGTTCGGCTCTGAGCCAGGTTGGAAGTATGCGAACCTGCAGTTCAAAGGGGCCGTTCGCCATCTCGCGTCATTGCGATTTAGCGGTATCCTCACTGACACGCCCTACTTCGCAACTGAGGCGGGGAAATCGCTTGCGATCCGCGTTCAGACACCAGCGATCGATCCGATGCGGCCGTTCGCGGAGCAGCGTGAAGCAGTTGAGCAGGGGCTCTACGCGATCCGAGAGTTGGTCACTTGGTTGAAGGCTAACGCAGCGATCCTGAGAGATGTCTTCAAAGTGGACGATGAACCGCCCGAGACTATGCCCACCGAGGCGGCCTTCGCCGAGGAGCTCAGGGATATCTATCGGCAGTGCGAACGGATCGGCTACCGGCCGACTGGCATGCTGCAAATGATAGGTGAGCACGGTGCGATCGAGACGGCCCGGCGGCTTATAACGGCTCCTCCGTCTGAGGGCTTTCACCGTTTGGCCCTTCTGGACCGCCTTGATCTCGCGATTGAGTCTGTCGCACTTCGTAAACCTTGGCGCGCCCTGTTCACGGATCAGGAATTGGCGAAGGCAGAACGTCGGTTACGTAGTTGAACGCCTCATACTCAATTACGTCGCGCTCATGAATTTTGATCGCCTAGCATCCTGCGGGCCTTTCAGAGAGGCGGTCGCTCAACCTGCAAGGTGTACAGTCGATTTCCGCAGTAAAGACCGCAGTTCAGGCGTATTTGAGAGAATGCGGCGGGGAGTGAAAGGGGAGGCGGTATGTGCCGCCCCCCTGGCTTCATGCCTTTTCGATCGTATCGATCGCTGACGCGGAGTTTCCTTAAGTCCGTTGGTGTGATCCGTCCCTTCCATTTGCGGTGGTTCGTCCGCCACGTATGGGCTCGCCAATCGGTACAGGATTGCCACGCTCGACTTCATGGGGCTTCCGGCTGCGTTGACCGCGATGCTGTTCCTCTTCGGTTCCCTCGGCTGCGGGTATCACAAAGTTGAGTGACGAAAGTTCGCGTTCAAAATCCTCCAGCGACACTGCGGGTGGCTTGGGGGGATTGCCGCCTGTATTCAGGGGCTGGATGTCGGTGCGCCAGGATGCATAGCGGTGTTTGCGATCGAAGAGGCGAAAAAAGCGCCAGAGTGACCAGCTGTCGAAATCCGCCGGGATGGCCAAGGTCTGCGGACGCTGCTTATGCCATGTCCTGAGGTGGCCCCGGAGCTGGGCCCAGCACTTGGCTCCCTCGCCGACGCCGAAAATGGTGTCTTGAAACAGCAGCTGGCTGTAGCCCTCGAAGATGCGCAATGCGAAAGAGGGGCGATACCCCTCTGTAGTGTCTAGTTGACGTACACATTCACCTTGGCTCTCGATGCGGTTTTTGACGCTGTGGGGCAGTTTTATTGTATAGTGGGCGGCGCGCTTTAGGTCATTGGGCCCGGATCTAACGGGTTTGATATGAATGGGCTTGGCGCCTGTAGCGCAATTCCAGTGAGGCGATGCGTTGAGAGTACGCATGACCTCGAGATGGTCAAACTCGCCATCAGTCCATAGCAGACCGTGAAGGTGTACCATCAAAAGGCGGTGGCCCTTTCGGTATTGATGTTCGGCTTGAATCTCGAAGCGCATTAGGGCTTGGACGCCCCACTTGCGGATGGCGTTGTTGACCTTGGTCTCGATCGCCTTGATCCGAAGAATGGGGCTGCGATCAAAGGTGTTGAAACTGTCGTCCAGGATGGTGACGAAATACCACTTACGATCGGGAAACTCCTGTCGCTTGGCATCGGCCCATTGTGCCAGACAGCTGGCAGCCTTGTGGGTCAGCCGTACGTCACTAGCCACCATGGCTTCGCAACGATTGCCAAGGCCTAAATAGGCGAGAATGGCGGCTTTGATTTGATCCGACGCCGAATGGTTCTTCAGGGCTTGTCTGATCAGGCCTGCGAAAAATTTTAGCCGTTCCTGGCCACGTTTCTCAGGTGCTTTTTGCTTTTGGGGGGAGGTGTTTTTGGAAGATTTTTTCATGGGGAAAATATACCTTCGAACGCACGTCTCCTGCATCGGGGAGGGGGTTAGCCTCCACCAACGTGCTTATTGGATCATGTTGTCACTGGGGTAGTGCGTACTACGGGGATTACCCGTTCTTACGCATCCGCCATTTGCCTTTTACAGGCGCACTGTGCCGCCGCTGCTAACCGCACATTCAAGAAAATTTTAGTGGCGGACTCGCGCTGCAATCGACGAGGCGTCTGCTGCGGCTGCGGATGCGGATGCGGATGCGGATGCGGATGCGGATGCGGATGCGGATGCCGATGCCGATGCCGATGCCGATGCCGATGCCGGTGCCGGTGCCGGAGCCGGTTGAGCGCATAGCGCCTGAATGCTCTCTGTTAGAATGAGGCGACGCCGACCCACCTTGATGGTCAGTAGGGTACCCTCGTTGATCAGCTGGTACACGGTGGTGCGGCCAATGCTCAGCACCTTGGCCGCATCCGTGATTCGCATCGCTAGCGGGCGGTTAGCGCCGAGCCCGCCGTTTGGATCATGCTCTGTAGTCATGCTTATCTCCTCGTCGTCAACGTGACGGACAAGGCATCTACGATCAGCTCAAACAAAAGGGCAGCTTCACATTCTCAAAGTTCGGGAGTTGGCGCTGGTCACCATTCTGTTAAATCACTGATTAAGCGCGTGAAATTCTGATCTAATTTCCGACGGATCGTGGGTCGGCTCATTTGGCCGCGTAACCTCCTGTCGAGGTCCTTCACCAGAGCATTCCGGCTTTTGTATTCGTCGGAGCTAAGTTTCCCCGCCTTTGCCAAATCTATAAGTTGCAACCATAGCTCATCTCAGTGTTCACTGCCCGGATTTCCAACTTTATTCACCATATTTTCGATATCGTGTAGCTTACGAGTGGATATAAGAAGTTGGTTAAGCCGCGCAATTGGGAAAAAAACTCCAAATATAAATGTGCGTTCTTTTCCTTCGTCTGACCGCGTAGTTACAACAAACTTATTATTTTCCCAGTCCCAAGTTTCCTGGTCGCGCGCCCGCGTTGACTTGCTCCCGCTCCAATGAAGAGGATGGATAGGAACAGGATGGTTGGGGTCCCTCTGTGACTTATTTTTCTCTCTCATTGCTTCTTTGAAGCTCTTTGTGCGAGTCTTCCATAGAAACCTTGCTTTCGCTTCTAATCTTCCAGAGCGAAGGTCGTCGGCTAGTCGAGATTTGAGTGCGAATGCGCCACCGTTGCGTTTTCCATATCTCTTGAGGGTTTGGTTTGGAGATAAGTAGCCGCGCAAGGATAGATCCTTTCTTGATGCGGAGAATGCATAGAAAATATAGGTCATTAAACAAAATTAAAAATGGCCTACTTTACTAGATTAATTCAAGTAATATGACCAATCGTTCATCAGAATCCGACGGCGGTCAACGGCAGTTCCCCGACGGTACGCACGTTCTGCTTTGTTTTGAATGGTATGCGCCAGCGCCTGCTCGATGATCTCACGCGGGAAATCGGTGCGGTCGCCTGCCCAATCGCGGAATGTCGAACGAAAACCATGCGTAGTGATGTCGCCGTGACCCATACGTCGCAGCAGCATCGCCATGGCCATGTTGCTACGCGCCGCGCCCCCGACACCAAACACGGCATCAGTGCGCTTGCGATTGCCAGCCGGTAGCCGCTCCAGCACTGCCATAGCCGCGTCGCTTAAGGGTACAATGTGTTCGGCACCTGCCTTCATGCGCTCGCCGGGCACCACCCAAAGCTTGTTCTCGATATCGATCTCGCCCCAGGTCGCGCCCAAGGCTTCACCACTGCGCGCGGCAGTCAGGATGGTGAACTCCAGGCACCGAGCCGCCAGGGCGGTGCGGTTGCGCAGTTGCGCCATAAAGGCGGGGGCGTCGTGATAGGCCAGCGCCGCATGGTGATGACGGGCAACCTTGGCCTGTGACGGAAGCAGCACCTGCAGATGCCCGCGCCAAGCGGCTGGGTTGATGGCATCGCGGGGGCGTAGCTTGCGTGCCATGGCCGCTGCCAGGACCTTCTCAATCCGGCCTCGCACCCGTTTGGCGGTTTCCGCTTTGGTCAGCCAGATGGGCTCGAGCACCGCCAGCACGTCATCGGTCGAGATGTCGGCTAGGGGTTTAGCCAATAGCGGGCCTGCGTGATCGCGAAGGCTGCTGCGCCATTGCTGGCGGTGAATGGGGCTTTTCCAGCCATCCTCGACGCTGGCGATATACTGATCGGCAAACTCGCCAAAGGTGAGAGGCGCAGGGACAGGTTCTGCAGGTTGAGCGGGCAGGGCGTCTGCCAGTACGGAGCGGGGGTCTTTGCCCTCGGCTATGGCTTCACGCATCTGCTGCGCCAACTGGCGCGCGGCGGCCAGTGGGCGGTCAATGACCCGGCCCAGGCCAATCTCGTTGCGCTTGCCCCCTTGCGTCACCATGAACACCCAAGACTTCGATCCGGCATTGGTGATCCGGAAATAGAGCCCGCCGCCGTCGGCATATCGCCCTGGCTCCTTGATGGATGCGACCTGTCTTGCGGTCAGCTTATTCAGCGCGTGAGCCATGTCGCCCGTCGAACCTCTATGATGCCCAAAGTCGTGCCCACTTTGTGCCCATATTGGTGCCCATTTTCAACTTGGCTTGCCGCGAGACTCGACGAACGGTGGCGAACAGGTTGGTCACGATAACCTGAGCAACCCACTGTGCTAAAATGATAAAAACAAACGTCTTTGAGCATTCGCGCACGTTGGCGGACAGAGTGGTTCTGAGGACTCCGTCTCCGCCATGGCGCGCCGCTTCCCGACAATCGGCCTGGCAGATACACAAGCGCCATCGCGCGGTCGCGCGTTGTGGTGGCCGGAGTGACGCTTTGGAGAGCGTCGCCGCCGACCATTGAAGCTGCCGGAGAAACCCTAGATGAGCCAGACCACCATCCATGCCATGGGCGAACAGCATCTGGTCCACCGTACCGGCTGGCTGCGCGCCGCCGTGCTGGGGGCCAATGACGGCATCATCTCGGTTTCCAGCCTGATCGTCGGCGTCGCGGCGGCTCCCGGTGCGACGGCGGGGGCGGTGCTGGTTGCGGGGATTGCCGCACTGGTCGGTGGCGCGCTGTCGATGGCGGCGGGGGAATATGTCTCGGTCAGCTCGCAGGCCGATACCGAAGGGGCGGATCTGGCCCGCGAAGCGGCCGAGCTCGTCCGCGCGCCGCTGGCCGAAACGCGCGAGCTGGCCGCCATCTACGAACAGCGCGGGGTGGAAGAGGGGCTGGCGCGGCAGGTGGCCGAACAGATGATGGCCCATGACGCGCTGGGCGCGCATCGCCGCGACGAATTGGGCTTGACCGATGACGGCGGCGCCGATCCGGTGCAGGCGGCGCTGTTTTCCGCCGGTGCGTTCAGCGCGGGCGCCATCCTGCCGGTGCTGGCCGCTGCGCTGTCGCCGCGCGCCTGGGTGCTCTATTTGACGCCCGCCACAGCGCTGGTCCTGCTGGCGGTATTGGGGGCGCTGGGCGCACGGGCGGGCGGGGCGCCGGTCGGGCGTGGCATGGCGCGCGTCGTCCTGCTGGGCGCGCTGGCGATGGGGGTGACAGCGCTGATCGGAACGCTGACCGGTACCGTCGTTTAATAGGGCGGGGCGACCCGCGCCCGCTGCTCGCGCGCGGCCTGGGTCCACCAGGCGAGATCGTCGGCGAAGCGCGGGAAGCTTCGGGACAGCGCGGCACCGCCATCGCCGGTCGGCCGCCCTTCGGCATCCAGCGTCTGGCCGATGCCACCGAGGGTCAGCGTGCTCGACACCACGACCATGCCCATTTCGCTGAGCGTCCCATGCCAGGCGACGCTGGCATGCGCCCCCGCCAGCCGCCCGGCCGAATAACTGGCGACGGCGGCGGGACGCCAATACCATTCCTCCAGGAAATGGTCGGTCAGGTTCTTCAGCCCCGGCTGCTGCCCCCAATTATATTCGCCGGTCACGAAGACGAAGGCGTCGGCGGTGCGGATTTTGGCGGCCAGCACCTCCATCGCCTCGGGCGCTTCCCCGGCGGGATATTCCTTGTACATCCGGTCGAGCATGGGCAGCCCGACCGCCTTGGCGTCGATCAGTTCGGGTTCGGCACCCCGGTCGCGAAAGGACCGAACCAGATAATCGGCCAGCCGGATGCCCTGCCGATCGGATCGGTAGGAGCCGTAAAAGATCAATATCCGGTCGGCCATCTGCATCCCATCCTTCGGCTGGTTTCCGCTCAACGCGACGCGGGCGGGGTCGATCCGATCCTAATCGCGCCGCCGCTCGATCATGCTCCGCCGGTGGAGGGCATGCAGGGCGAGGGATCGGCGATCCAGTCATGCCCGTCGGTCGCGGGCACCGTCTCGCCCCGGCCCACGGCGGGCTTCTTTCCCTTCGGGGCATAGAAGATATAGGCCATGCTGTTGTCGAAGGCGGCGATGCGGCCATTGTCGCGCTCGGCGGTTGCGGCGTCGATCTCGGGCCGTTCGACCCTGGCCCCCCGCACCATGCGGATGGTGCCGTCGCGCATCTCCCAGGCGCGGCGGTAATGGCGACCGAACATCATCGTGTCGAAGCTGGGCTTGGACGACCATTGCCTCGCCTCGGTGCCTGCGGGCAGGCGGACGGTGGTGACGTGACAGCTATATTCCGGCTTGGCGTAAAAGGGCACGTCGCGCGGCTGGTCGGCGCTGCGGACGCGGCGGTCGGGCGGGCTGAAGCCGCCGCCGGGCAGCGCGAAGGATCGACCGCCATCATCATCCTTGTCCCAGTCGACCGTGCCGGTCCCCGCGATCGTCAGGATGCTCGCCTGCGCCTTCTGGTCGAAGCGCCACTGAACATTGTCGATCGCCTGCCAGAAATCGCCGGTCATCTGCTGGCGGAAAGCGTCCAGCATCTGCCCCGGCGTCACTGCCGAGAACTGCATCTGCTGCTGAAGCCCGGCCACGCCGCGCGTGATGGTGGTCGAGGTGATCCGGGCAGGCTTGTCGAATCCGGCGCGCGCGTCGATGTCGAACAGCGTCGTATCGTCGGGGACGCTGGCGACCTGCCAGTCCAGCTTTTCCAGCGCCTCGCCCCGTGTCGTCAGCGGCAGCACCCATTGCACCGGAAAGACCGGCCGTGCGGCGGGCGGCACCACGGCGGGCATCGTCCCGTCCAGCCAATAGGTTGCCCCTTCGATATGCGCGCGGACCAGCACATGGTCGAACAGCTGCGGCCCGGCCAAGCGCTGGTCGAACCCGTCATCCGTGCCGCTGGAATTGATGAGCACCGGCTCCGCCTCTATCCCCAGTTCGCGCAGCAGGGCGAGGAGCAGGGCGGTCTTGCCCTTGCAGTCGCCATAGCGGCGCTGCCACGTCTCGTCGGCGGAGGCGGGGGTCAGGTTGCCCCCGTTCAGCCCGACATAGATATAGCGGACATCCTGCTGGACCAGCTTCAAAGCGGCGGCGGCGCGGTCGAGCGGCATGCCATGCGCCGCCGCAATCTTCGCCGCTTCCTGACGCAGCGGAGAGGCGGGAGGGAGGGCCGCCGCCTTGACATAGAGGGGGGCGAAGTGGCGCGATACCGAGGGCCAGTCGCCGAAATCGCTATATTCGACGATCCGTTGCCACTGGTAGCGCGGCGGGGCGTCCTTGGGCGGACTGACCGTCGCCGGGTTGTCGAAGTCGAAATCCACGCCATTGGCTTGGGGCTTGAGCGCGGCGGTCATGTCCGGGCTGATCTTCAGCTGCGGCTTGTGCCCGGCATCCCAGTTCAGCCCCAGATGATAGCGGCCGGGCGCGGGGCTGGCGCCTAGGACCAGCAGCCCCGATGCCTTGCCGCCCATCGTCGGGTCCTTGGAGAAGGTCGTCCATTCGACGTCCAGCTCGTCGCCGACCCGCAGGTCGGGCACGCGCAGCACGGCGGTCAGCGTGCCGTCGAGCATCGCCTCTTCCAGCTTGTCCTCGCGGCGCAGCACCTCGAACGCGGCGGCCTTCATCACGTCGATCGTCTGGCCGTCGCGCAGGACATGGATGCCATGCACGATCGGTGGCCCCGCCGCCGGGTCCCAGGCGATGGCGATATTGCCGATCTGAAGTGCGTTGGATTGCAGGATCCTGACCTGATAGCCCATATATTGGGCCTGCCCCTGGTCGGTGATGTGCGCCACGACGTCCTGGCGGCGCATGAAGAGCGGCCCGCCGACATTGTCGGGCACCGCCAGCGGCGCCGAGCGCGTGACCCAGGCAGGCGTCGGCCCGGTTATCGGGCCGCGCTCCGCCTCCGCAGGCTGACCCGCCGCTTTTCCGGTCTGCGTGCGCCCGGTCTGTGCCTCGGCGCCTCCGGCCGCCAGCACCGACACCAAGGCGAACGCCATCACTCCACGCACCGTCATAGTCCCCCCTCCTCCCCGGAAGGCGGCCATAGTGGCAAAAAGGAACGGCGGTGCAAAGCGCGGTGCGCTTGCCCCTGCGCGAGTGATGGTGCATCGCCTGCCGTCCACGGCCCAGGGAGCATCCATGCCCGTCACCGACATCGCCACCCGCGTCTATAATCACGGCTGGCGGCTCGATCCGGTCGTGCGCAGCCTGCTCGATACCGATTTCTACAAGCTGCTGATGCTCCAGATGATCCGGCGACTTCACCCGGACGTGACGGCGACCTTCTCGCTCATCAACCGCAGCACGCATGTCCGGCTGGCCGATGTGATCGACGAGGCCGAGCTTCGCGAACAGCTCGACCATGCGCGCTCGCTTCGCTTCGGCAAGAAGGAGCTGATCTGGCTGGCGGGCAACAGCTTCTATGGCAAGCAGCGGATGTTCTCGCCCGAGTTTCTCGACTGGCTCGCGCGGTTCCAGCTGCCCGAATATGAGCTGCGCACGGTCGACGGGCAGTTCGAGCTGCACTTCGACGGCCCCTGGGCCGAGACGACGATGTGGGAAATCCCCGCACTCGCCATCGTCAATGAACTGCGTTCGCGTGCGGCGCTGAAGGGCAAGGGGCGGTTCGAGCTGGACATCCTCTATGCGCGCGCCAAGGCCAAGCTGTGGAACAAGGTCGAACGCTTGCGCGAGCTGCCCGATCTGGTTCTTTCCGATTTCGGGACGCGGCGGCGGCACGGCTTCCTGTGGCAGCGCTGGTGCGTCGAGGCGTTGAAGGAAGGGCTGGGGGATCGGTTCATCGGTTCGTCCAACGTGCTGCTGGCAATGGACAACGATCTGGAGGCGATCGGCACCAATGCGCATGAATTGCCGATGGTGATGGCTGCGCTCGCCCCCGACGATGCGGGCGTGGCGGCTGCGCCCTACCGGGTGCTGGAGGAGTGGCAGGCGCTGTATGACGGCAATCTGCTGATCGCGCTGCCCGATGCGTTCGGGACCACCGCCTTCCTGCGCGACGCGCCCGACTGGCTCGGCGACTGGACCGGCTTTCGCCCCGATTCCATGCCGCCGATCGAGGGGGGTGAACAGATCATCGCCTGGTGGCAGGCCCATGGTCGCGATCCGCGCCAAAAGCTGCTGATCTTTTCCGATGGGATGGACGTCGACAGCATCGAGGCGACCTATCGCCATTTCCACGGGCGGGTGCGGATGAGCTCCGGCTGGGGCACCAACCTGACCAACGACTTTCGCGACTGCGATCCGGCGGGCGCGGCAGGGCTGGAGCCGATCTCGCTGGTCGCCAAGGTCATCAGCGCCGATGGGCATCCGGCGGTCAAACTCTCCGACAACCCCGCCAAGGCGACGGGCGAGCCATCGGAGATCCAGCGCTATCTGCGCATCTTCGGCGAGGACGGACGCCAGGCCAAGGCGGTGAGTGTGTGAGCCCCATTCCGCCCCTGCAAGGGGCGAAATGGGGAAAGGCATGACGTGACCGGACTTTTTCGATAGCCTCACGAAGAAGAACCGGAGGAGAGGTCATGCCGAAGATCGGCCTTGTGCTTGCCTTGTTGTGCGCGGCGACGTCCGCCCATGCCAAGGGTGCCGACACCTATAGCTGGGGCAAGCCCGGCGCGTCGCGCGAGGCGTTTGACGGGGGCAGCCGCGCCTGCATGTTGCAGGCTGCCCGGCGCGATGTGACCGGCGATGGGTCGACGCAACGTTACGTGCGCGGCGCGCGTGTGCTGGAGCGCGAAGCCAATACGCCCCCGAGAGTCCCAACCGACGACATCTATACCCAGAGCGAAAGGCAGGTGCTGCTGCGCCGGATGTACAATCCCGACAAGCAGGTCGATGCACTTCAGACCACGTTGCAATCCGAAGTCGACCAGTGCCTCGTCAAGGCGGGCTATGTGCGCTTCACGCTGACCCGCGAACAGGCGCGGACGCTCAAGCGCTATCGCCCCGGCACCGAGCAGCGCAAAGCCTATCTCTATGCGCTGGGCAGCGACGCCGGAATCGTCGAGGCGCAGAAAGTCGCCAACTGACCTTTGCGGCACCCTTGCCAGCATTGGAGGGTGTCGTTCATGATAACCCTCTGATCGAACGGGCAAACGTGCCTGGCGAACACGGGAGAGCATCATGCCGGACGCCGATCGTCGGACCATTGTCGCAGGGTTGGGCGCGGGGCTCGCCATCGCGGCGGCGGGCGGGGCCTGTGCCGCGCCGCGCGGGCGCAAGGCGGGATACGCCATTGTCGGGCTGGGCCGCTATGCCGAGCTGATCATGTCGAAATTCGCCGAATGCGACCAGTCGCGCCTCGTCGCGCTGGTCAGCGGCACACCCGAAAAGCTGGCGCGCTTCGGCGAGAAATATGGCGTGCCCGAGAGCCATCGTTATTCTTATGCTGATTTCGACCGCATCCGCGACAACCCGGACGTCGACATCGTCTATGTGATCCTGCCCAATGCGATGCACGCCGAATATACGGTGCGCGGGGCCAGGGCGGGCAAGCATGTGATGTGCGAAAAGCCGATGGCGGTGTCGGTCGCGGAATGTCGCACGATGATCGCGGCGTGTCGGGCGGCGGGGCGCAAGCTGATGATCGGATACCGATCGCGGTTCGAGCCGCACAACCGGCTGGCGATCGACCTGGCGAAGAAGGGGTTCGTCGGGCAAACGCGGATCATCACGGCCGACCATGGCTTTAACGCGCAACCCAACCAGTGGCGGCTCGACCGGAAATTGTCCGGCGGCGGCTCGCTGATGGACATCGGCATCTACAGCCTGAATGCCACGCGCTATCTGACCGGCGAGGAGCCGGTCGAGGTCAGCGCGATCGAGTCGACCGACCGCAGCGACCCGCGTTTCCGTACCGTCGAGGACCGGATCAGCTTCCTGCTGCGCTTTCCCTCAGGGATCGAGGCGACCTGCGTGTCGAGCTACAGCTCCAACCACAATGGGTACCGCGTGTCGGGCACCGATGGCTGGATCGAGCTGGAACCTGCCACATCCTATGAGGGACAGAAGATGTGGGTCCGCCGCAACGGCCGGACCGAGGAACAGCAGGTCCCGGCGGGCAAGGGGCAACATGCTGGGCAACTCGACCATTTCGCCGAGTGCATCGCGAACGGCACCGATCCGCTGGTGCCGGGAGAGGAAGGGCTGGCCGATATGCGCGTGATCGAGGCGATCTATCGCTCGGCGCGGGAGGGGCGGCGGATCAGCCTGGCCTGACCGCCTCGACCGCCTCTGTCATTACCGCAGGGGCGTATCGGTCACGGCCTCGCGATGGACAAAACCGAAATAACCCGCGACCAGGGCCAGCAGCGCGTGCAGCCATATGTCGTTGCCATAAAGCGGCACCAGTCCAAAGGTCGTGGCGGTCAGCGGGATCAGGCCCATCACCGTCAGCACGGCATAGATAATCGCCACACCCTTGGCATAGCCGAAGGCGGCGGTCACGCTGCGCGCCGCCAGCACGCCCCACAGGCCGAAGGCAAGGTGGACCAGATTGTGCAGGATATTTACCGGAAACAGTCCCAGCGCCAGCCGGGACGAGGCGGTGACGCTGACCCCTGGATGGGCATGGGTGGGCGAAAGGCCGGGCACGAAGCCGGCGGCGCCCGCGACGAGAAAGACGATACCGAAGACCGTCGCAAAGGCTCTGGCCGACATGGCGTTGCTCCTGTGGCGTTGCCGTCCCAGCGTATCGGACGGGCGGCTTGTTCCCCGATTCTGATCCAGATGTATCTGTTTAACCGATTGTAAGAAAAAGAAATAAGGAACCGTGCGTGGCTTCGTCCGGTTGAGGTGCCATGCGGATTCACCATCTCAACTGCGGCACCGACTGCCCGCTGGGCGGGGCGCTTTTCGACGGACGCAGCCGGGGGCCGATCGGCCAACTCGTCTGCCATTGCCTGCTGATCGAAACCGACACGAATGGGCTGGTACTGGTCGATACCGGCTTTGGCCTGCGCGACGTGGCGCATCCCCATCGTGGCTCCGACCCGCGCATCCCGCTCGCCTGGCGCGCTATGCTCAACATCCGACTGCGCGAGGAGGAAACCGCGATCCGCCAGATCGAGGCGCTGGGCTATACCGCGCGGGATGTTCGGCATATCGTGCTGACCCATCTCGACTTCGATCATGCTGGCGGGCTGGAGGATTTCCCCGACGCCACCGTCCATGTCATGCGCCGCGAATATGACGATGCGACCCGCCCCCACAGGGGAGTCGTCGCGCGCAATCGCTGGCGCGCGCCGCAGTGGAACCAGGTCGATCGCTGGCGCCGCTATGGCGCGAGTGGGGAATCCTGGTTCGGCTTCGATGTGGTGCGCGATCTGGACGGGTTGCCGCCCGAAATCCTGATGGTGCCGCTGCCCGGCCACACATGGGGCCATGCCGGGGTTGCGATCCGCCAGCCGGGCGGGCGCTGGCTACTTCATGCGGGCGACGCCTATTTCTACCGTGGCGAGATGCGGAGCGCCCGGCGCCACTGCACGCCGGGTCTGCGCGCCTATCAGCGGTTGATGGAGGTCGATGCGACCGCACGCATGGCCAACCAGGCGCGGCTGCGCGCGCTGTCGGTCGAAAGGCGCGAGAGCGTCACCATCGCGTGCGCGCATGACCCGGTGGAATGGGAACGCTGCCGCGACGGAAATCCGCTTTAGCGAATTCCTCCCGCGGGGGAGGGGACCAGGGAGGAACCGCGTCAAGAGGTGCCTTGTGTGGCAAGCCCCCCGCGGCGGGGAGGAATGCCCGCATTTCGAGAATGTCAGCCGCACGTCATCTTGACCCGCGCGTCGCGTTGATATGCTCGCCCCCTGAAGCTGGCATGGGGATGGTGGCATGGGGATCGGGGCGAAAGCCAAGCGGGTGTCGATCGCGGCGCTATTGGTGGGGGCGACGGCGGGTCCGGCGATGGCAGAGACATGCAAGGTCGGGCAGATGGCGGCGATCCCGGTCACGATGCAGGGCCTGCGCCCGGTGGTCGAGACCCGGATCAATGGCAAGCCCGCCCCCTTCATCCTCGACAGTGGCGCCTTTTACAGCAACATCTCGCCGCCCGTCGCACGCGAACTGGGGCTGCCGACACAGCCCTTGCCCTTCGGTTTCCGGGTGAACGGGATCGGCGGCAGTTCCGACGCCATGCTCGCGACGGTCCGGCATTTTACGCTGGCCGGGACCGACATTCCCAATGTCGAGTTCATCGTCAGCGGCAGCGATGTCGGCCAGACCGGCCTGCTCGGCCAGAATGTGCTGGGGCTGGCCGATGTCGAATATGACCTGCCCGGCGGCATGGTTCGGCTGTTCCGCCCAAGCGGCTGCACCCATGCCTCCATGGCCTATTGGACCGAGGGAAAGCCCTATTTCGAGATTCCGATCGAGACCAGGGAATTGGCGCACAACCACACGATCGGCACCGTCGAGTTGGACGGCGCGAAGCTGAATGCGACCTTCGACACCGGCGCTGCGCAAACCGTCCTGACCTTGCGCGCCGCCGCCCGCGCGGGTGTCCATCCGGGCGATCCGGGTGTCGAGGTGGCGGGTTGGGAGCGCGGACTGGGCCGCCACGTCGTCCAGGGCTGGACCGCGCGGTTCAAGCTGCTGAAGATCGGCAATGAGGAACTGCATAATGTGCGGCTCCACATCGCCGATCTGGGGCCGCTGGACACCGACATGCTGCTGGGCGCGGACTTTTTCGTGTCGCACCGGCTCTATGTCTCCAATTCTCAGCACCGCATCTATTTCACCTATAGCGGCGGGCGGCTGTTCGATGCGGTGGCCCATGCCGATCCGGGCGCGGCGGTGGTCGCGCAAAATGCCGGCGAGACCGCGAACCCGACCGATGCCGAGGGCTATAGTCGTCGCGGGGCGATGTTCGTGACCCAGCACGACCTGCCTCATGCGATCGACGCCTTTTCGCACGCGATCGCCATGGCGCCCAAGGACCCGCGCTTTCCCCGCCAGCGCGCGCTCGCCTATCTGGATCAGCATAGGCCGGTGCTGGCGATCGACGATCTCAACACCACGCTGACGCTCGATCCGGCCGATACGCAGGCGCGGCTGATCCGTGCCGAGTTACGGCTGCGTGCGGGCAATCCGGCGGGGGCGATCACCGATCTCGACCTGCTGAACGGGCAGTTGCCGCGCGAGGATGCGGTGCGGCTGCAGATGGCGCGGCTCTATTCGGGCGCGGACGCCTTCGACGCGGGCGTAGCGCAATATGATCTGTGGATGGCCGCCCACCATGACGATTCGCGCCGCAGCACCGCGCAGAACGGCCGGTGCTGGTCGCGGATGCTGGCCAACAAGGACCTCGACAAGGCACTGGGCGACTGCAACGCCGCCGTCCACGCGATCCCCAACGATCCGAGCTTCCTCGACAGCCGGGCCTTTATCCATCTCCGCCAGAAGGACGACCGCGCCGCGCTCGCGGATTTCAACGCCGCGCTGGCGATCGATCCGAAGCGGGCCTGGGCACTGTACGGGCGTTCGCTCGCCGAGACGCATCTGGGCATGACCACCGAGGCCGCGCGCGATCGGACGCTGGCGGTGGCGTTGGACAAGCGGATGCCCGAGCGGATCCAGAAATACGGGATCGGTTGATGCAATCCTCCCCGGCGCGGGGAGGTGGCAGCGCGTCAGCGCTGACGGAGGGGGCGGGCCACAAAGGACATCCTGTGCGGCCCGCCCCCTCCACCAGCTACGCTGGTCCCCCTCCCCGTGCCGGGGAGGAGTTTTTAGAACGCCTTCGACACGCCGACGAAGAAGCCGCGACGCGGGCCATATTGCGGGGCGCCGACACCCACGCCGGTCCCGTCGCGGATTTCGTATTTGTGGTCGAGCACATTGATGACGTCGAACCGGATGTCGAGGTTCGGCCCGGCCAGATGTTGGCTCGCCGTCAGGTTCACTTGCGCATAGGGTGACAGCTTGGCGCCGTTGGGGATGCTGTTCACATCGTCGTCGCGGCGAAGCCCCGAGCCATAGATCATGCTGCCGCCCAGCTTGGTACCCTGGTCGAAAGCATAGGACACGCCCGCCGATCCGGTGAAACTCTGGTCGTGATCCAGATAGATGTAATGCCGCGAGATATAGTCGAGATCGTCCTGACCGAAGCTGAACTGGCTGGACACGATATCGCGCCCCTTGGCCTTGGCGGCGGCGAAATTGGCATAGGCGAGCAGGCCGCCGCGCTGATAGCTCATATTCGCCTCGATCCCGCCGATGCGTCCCTGCTTGTAGTTGAACGGGGTCAGGATGATCGGCGCGCCGAACTGTCCTTCGTCGATCAGGTTCTTCGAGATGCGGTAATAGGCGTCGATGCCATAGGTGAAGTAACGGCTGAGCTTGGCCTGGAAGCCGACATCAAAATAATCCTGCCGCTCGGCAAAGGGCACGTCGTTGACGGTGACGGACGGATAGGCGCTGGTGCCGACGAACTTGGCGATGCTGGTATTGCCGACCAGCTCGAAGGGCGGCGGCACGAAATAGCGCGAATAGCCCGCGTGCAGTGTATAGATGTCGCCCGGCTGCCAGACCAGATTGACGCGCGGCGACAGCTGCCCCTCACGCCGATAGCCGTTATACAGGTCGTAGCGCGCGCCATAGTTCAGCGTCAGCCGGGGCAACAGCTTCCACTCATCCTGAAGATAGGCGCTGAAGCTGGTCGCGGTCTTGCCGCTATTGTCGACGATCGCGATGGGCTCGCCCGCCTGGGCACCATTGCCGTCGACAGGGAAGACATTGGTCGTGGTCGCGCTGGTCGAACGGTCGCGCGTCACCAGCAGGCCGCCGCGCAGCGTGTGCGCAACGCCGACATGATAGACCGCATCGACCTGCCCGCCGATCGCGAAGTCCTGCTTATACGCCTGCTGCGCCTGCCCGTTATAGAGCAGCTCGCCCAGCACATCGGGGCGATAGCGCAGCGACGAATAGCGCGCGAACAGCGAGGCCTGCACGGTCAACGGCTCGGCATCGTGGAGGAAGGCGACCTGGCCGAAACCGGTCTTTTCCAGCTGAGTCTCGTTCAGCTTTTCGCTGGGGAAGGCGGTCTGGCCGCCGACGCTCCACCCTGCGCTCGGCTGCTGGCCGACGGGGTTGGGAATCTCGAACCACTGGTTGGAATAGCCGCCGACGAACGACACCCGGTTCTGGTCGTCCAGGATATGGTCGACATAGGCGAAGCCCTGATACTGGTCGGTATCGTCATGCACCGGGTTGGAGCGGCCATCGACGCTCTCGATGCCCAGGCCGCTATGCCGGTAGTCGCCCGAGACGAAGTAATTGGTGCTGCCGGTGGAGCCGCCATAGGTCAGGCTGGGCTGGATGGTGTTGTGGCTGCCGCCATAGATCGACGCGGTGCCGCCATTGTCGAACAGGCCGCTCTTGGTCGTGATGTCGATCACGCCCGCCGTGCGCAGGCCATATTGCGCGGGCAGCGCGCCGGTCAAGATGTTGACCTTGTCGACCAGGCGCGGCGACAGGGTCTGGCCGAACACCGCCAGCCCCTCGGGCAGGATGGTGCCGTTGATGCGATATTGCAGGCCGTTATGGTCGTCGCGGACGTGGAACTGGCCGAAACCATCCTGCACGATGCCGGGCGCCTGAAGCAGGATCTGGTTGAACTGCTGGTTCTCGCCGCCGGGCAGCGCCTTGATCGTCTCGCTGGTGATTTCGTAATTGGAGGCGCCCAGGCTCGGCTGGATATGCGCGCGTGCGGTGTCGAGCCGCTTGGCGGTCACGACGATGTCGGACGGCGTGCTGCTGCTGGTATCGGTGGGCGTCTGGTCGGCATCGGGTGTCGGTACCCCTCTGACTTGCGCAACGGCCGGTACGGCCAGCGCGGACGACGCCACGCAGCACAAAAGGGCATAGACACGCATAAGCAGACTCCTATGATACATAGTCTCTTGATGCGCGGGGAATTGCCGCCCGCCGGGGGAATGGCAAGTCACGACAGTGTTCGTGACGCATTTGTAAGAAGAGCCTCATCTGCCCTCCATCGTGTTGGCGGCGCGGGAAGATGATGGTCAGGGGCGGCCCAAGCAGCTAAGATACGGAAATGGCCGAACGCTTCGAAAGACACCGCCAGCCTTGGCGCCCCGACGAGATCCAAAAGCTGCACACGCTCGCCAAGAAGGGCATGGCGCTGAAGGCCATCGCCAAGGCGCTGACCCGTAGCGAGGAGTCGGTCAAGGCGCGGGCGAAGGAAGACGGGCTGTCGATCGCCAAGCTGCACTGAGGCTCGGGATCGGCAGGAACGCCCGCGCGATCAGCGCAGGATGAGGGCGGCACCGTGCTTGTGTGCGCGGATTTCTTCCTCGCTCAGGCCGTTGATCTCGTGCGGGAAGATCAGCCAGTCATTCGTCTCGTGGACGAAGAAGTCGGGCTTGAGGTCGGTCACGTTGCGCGACGGCTTGTAATAGACGGTCGCGACCTTCACCTCGTCCGGGATGTTGTTGCGGCACCGTTGCTTCAGTTCCTTCAGCAAGGCGCGGATCGAACGCCCCGAATCGAACACATCGTCGATCAGCAACAGGCGATCCTCGGGGTTGAGCACGTCGACCAGATGGCCGAGGCCATAAATGCGCACCTGCGGCTCCTGCTGGTCGATGCCCGTATAAGACGCGGTACGGATCGCGATGTGATCGCTCTGCACCCCGCGATATTCGAGCAGTTCCTGAACCGCGATGCCGACGGGCGCTCCCCCGCGCCAGATGCCGACGATATGGGTCGGACGAAAGCCGGAGTCGAAGACCAGATTGGCGAGGCGGAAGGAATCCTCCAGCAGGCGATCGGCGGACAGGTAGATTTTGGTGGTCACGACATCGTCCATCATCGTTGCGGAGCGGGGGCACGAAGCCATGCGCCCGGACAGGCCGGCTATTTGGCGTCCTCCGACCGACAGGGCAACCGCGTCATGCGATGATCCGCCCGATCCGCACCAGCACGCCCGTCGGATCGCTGACCGCGAATTCATAGGTGCCCCAAGGCTTGGCGTTCGGCGCGCCGCGCTCGATGATGCGGTCGCGCACCCGGTCGGCGACCGCGTCGACATCCTCGACATAGAGGTAGAGGCCGAACGGATTGTCTTCCGTACGCTTCGGCCAGCCGGGCATATGGTTGAGGTGGAGGTGCCAGCCGCATTCGTCCGCCAGGATGCGATAACTACCGAAATCGGCGGCGACCTCGAAACCGAGCAGCCGGTAGAAGGCGGTGCTGGCATCCAGATCATCGGCGGGAATGATGGCGACGCAGTGATGGTTCATGAATATCCCTCCCTTGTCCCCGACAGGATGCCCCGCAATGGTGGAGCGAGGGAAGTCCTGTTCGACGTGACAGTGAAAAGTTCCGCCACCATATCATGAAGTTAACGTCATGTTGGGTCGGGCTTCGTTTCAAGCAAAGCCGACTTTATCCTTTTGCGGCAAGGGGATAACCTTGCGATCCACTGTCTATCAAACATAAATCATAAAATAGACGGATATTTCAAACTATTGCCGGGTTTGGCCCCGCATCTCGCGGAGACCTCGTCATGGCCACAGCGGCATTGCCCGATTCCCGATCACCCAGCGCATCCGATGGCGACCGCCGCCGCGCGACGCGCTGGTTGCAGGCACTCAATTTCTTCATGGCCGACATGCAGGCGGGGATCGGGCCGTTTCTGGGCGTCTTCTTGCAACAACGCGGGTGGCAGACCGGGCCGATCGGCTCCGTCATGACGCTGGGCGGCGTGGCGGGTATGGTGATGACCGTGCCGGCGGGCGCCTTTATCGACCATACCGACAAGAAGCGCTGGGTAGTGGTCATCACCGGCATCTGCACGGTGCTGGCCTCCTTCCTGATCCTCTGGTCGCAGGCGGGCGTCGTCGTCGGGGTCAGCCAGGTGGCGACCGCGATCGCTGGCGCGGCGATCGGCCCCGCCGTGACCGGCATGACTTTGGGCGTCGTCCGGCAAAAGGGCTTCAACGCACAGAATGGCCGCAACCAGGCGTGGAACCATGCGGGCAACATGGTCGGCGCAGGGTTGTCGGGCTTTCTCGGCTGGAAATTCGGGATGCCCGCCATCTTTTTCCTGGCCGCCGCCTTTGGCGTGCTGGCGATCATCTCGGTCCTGTCGATCCCCGAACGCGCCATCGACCACCGCGCCGCACGCGGACTGGAGGATGACAGGGGCGAGGATCAGGAAAGCGGTCAGGCCGAGGGTTTCAAGGCGCTACTGTCCAACAAGCCGATGCTGATCCTGGCGGCGGCATTGGCCTGTTTCCATCTCGGCAACGGCGCGATGCTGCCGCTCTATGGCATGGCGGTGGTCGGCGCGGGCAAGGGCGATGCGGCGATGTTCACCGCGACCACCGTGATGGTGGCGCAGGCGGTGATGATTATCGCCAGCCTGGTCGCGATGAAGGTCGCCGCCGGGCGCGGTTACTGGCTGGTGCTGCTGATCTCCTTCGCTGCACTCCCGTTGCGCGGGTTCTTGGCGGGCACGTTCATCGAGCATTGGGGCGTGTGGCCGGTCCAGGCGCTCGACGGCATCGGCGCGGGGCTGCAGAGCGTGGCGGTGCCCGGCCTCGTCGCCTGCCTGCTGAACGGTACGGGCCGGGTCAATGTCGGACAGGGTGCGGTGATGACCATCCAGGGCGTCGGCGCCTCGCTGTCGCCCGCGATCGGCGGCTGGCTGGCGCAGGAGCTGGGTTACCATGTCGCCTTCTATATTCTGGGCGGTTTCGCAGTGGCGAGCCTGGGCCTTTGGATCGGCTTTGCGGGCACGTTGCGCCCCGCCTGCTCCGGCGGAGCCCAGCCCGAGGAGGCGCGGGCATGAGCGGCATTTGCTGGGTGCATATCGGCGACCTGCATCTGGACGAAGCTGATGACTGGCAGGGCCTCGACCGGCTGAAGACCATCGTCGCGCAGGTGAACCGCCACATGGGCGATGCGGACTTCGTCTTCGTGCCCGGCGACAACGCCAATCACGGCACGCCCGAGCAATATGCCCGGATGATGGACGCGCTCGCACCGCTGTCGATGCCATGGCGGATCATCCCCGGCGACCATGATTTCGAGCCGGGCGACCTGTCGAATTACGAAGCGGCGATTCCGAAGGCCAACCGACCCGAGATGGAGGTGATCGCACGCCATCGCTGCCTGTTCCTGGACGTGGTGTCGGCGGGGGAGGGCGGTCCTGACTTCCGGCTGACCATGCATCATCGCAACAAGCTGGCCGAGGAGCTGGCGCGGGCCAAGGCGTCGGACGAAGTGCCATTGGTCTTCATGCACGCCTATCCCGGCGATCTGGCGGCGGATGGCGAGTCGTTAGCGCGGCAGTTCATCGACGGCGAGGTCGTCTTCGTCGACACCGGCCACACCCATTATAACGAGCTGCTGAACGACGGCCGCGTCCTCTACGGCGCGACCCGCTCGACCGCGCAGATCGAGGAGGATGGCGGCGCGCCGGGCTTCACGATCGTCTGTTCCGAGGACCGGGTGGTCAGCTGGCGCTTCCGGCGTCTGGATGCCCCCTGGCCGCATGTCCAGATCGTCTCGCCGGGCGATGTCCGGCTCATCACCCGCCCGACCGACCCGCATCAGGTGCCCCGCCCCGGCGCGGTGGAAGTGGTGGCGCGGCTGTTCGGGGCGGATGCGCAGCCCGTCGCGCGGGTTGGCGATAGTGATACGCCGATGACGCGGGGCAGGGATGGCTTGTGGCGTGCGACCGTGACGTTGGCGGCGGGGTTGACCACGATCGAAGTTCATTGCGGCAAGGCATACGACCGCATCGACTGCCTCGTCCGCGAGGCGAATTCCATACCGAAGCGTCGCCTGCCCGTCGCGCCGGGCGAGGATTGCCACGCGATCGGCGCCTGGCCTATCGCCGGGATCGACGGTGCCCGGCTCGGGCCGAACAAGAATGGGTGCGGATGGTGACGCTGGCTTATGGGGCCACCTGGGCGATTGCGGGCCTGTCGACCGCGGGCGTGATCGCGCGGCCGATGCGCTGGCCCGAATGGATCTGGGCGGTGGCGGGCGCGGTGCTGCTGATCGTGCTGGGCCTGATGCCGCTTGGGGAAGCGGGGCAGGCGGTCGCCAAGGGCACCGATGTCTATCTGTTCCTGATCGGCATGATGCTGCTGAGCGAGACGGCGCGCGAGCATGGTGCGTTCGACTGGATCGCGGCGACCGCCGTCAACATGGCGGGGCGGTCGCGCGCAAAACTGTTCGCGCTCGTTTATGCGACGGGCGTGGTCGTCACGACCTTCATGTCCAACGACGCGACCGCCGTGGTGCTGACTCCGGCTGTGTTCGTCGCTGCGAAGAAGGCGAAGGCCGATCCTTTGCCGCTGCTGTTCGCCTGCGCGCTCATCGCCAATGCGGCGAGCTTCGTGCTGCCCATCTCCAACCCCGCCAACCTCGTTCTGTACGGTGGACACATGCCGCCGCTGGGGGCTTGGATGGCGGCATTCGCGCTGCCGTCGCTCGCGTCGATCCTCGTCACTTTCGCAGTGCTGCGCTTCACCCAGCGGGCGCGGATCGCGGGGAGTTGCGAATGTGATGTGACGCGCGACACCCTGTCGAACGGCGGCAAGCTGGCCATCGCCGGTATCGTGCTGACCGCGCTGCTGCTCCTGGTCGTGTCGGCGCTGGATGTCGAACTCGGCCTGCCCACCGCCCTGGCGGGGATCGCGACGGCGGTGATCGTGTCACTGCTCGCGGGACGCTCGCCGGTGGCGCTGGCGAAGTCGGTGAGCTGGGGCGTGCTGCCGCTGGTCGCCGGTCTGTTCGTGCTGGTCGAGGCGCTCGACCGGACGGGCGTGATCGCCTGGGTCACGCGAGGGCTTCGCGACATGCTGGTCGATCCGACGCGCGCGGCGGCGGTGTCGGGCACCATGCTCGCCTTTGTCAGCAATGCGATGAACAACCTGCCCGCCGGACTGGTCGCCAGCAGCGCCATCGCGCAGGCGCATCCGCCGCAGATCGTCACCGACGCGCTGCTGATCGGTGTCGACCTCGGCCCGAACCTGTCGGTGACGGGATCGCTCGCGACCATCCTCTGGCTACAGGCGATCCGGCGCGAGGGGGAGGATGTCAGCTTCCTCGCGTTCCTCAAGGTCGGCGCGGTGGCGATGCCGCTGGCCTTGGTGGCGGCGTTGGGGATGCGGTTGTTGATCGGGTGAGCTTCGCCAACCTCCGTTTGCACTGAGCGGAGGTTGGCGATTACAGCGCCGCCAGATCGATCGCCGCGTTCTTGTCCAGCCACTGACCCGCCTCGGGCATCGGGTATTTCAGCCCGGTGGCGCAGTTGAACAGCACCACCCGCTCATCCTCATCGACCAGATTGTCGCGCACCGCCTGATTATATGCCGCCAGCGTCGCCCCGCCCTCGGGACAAAGCAGCAGGCCGTCCTTCTTCGCGCAATCCTCCACGGCTTTCAGGATCGCCGGATCGCCCACCGCCAGCGCCGCGCCGCCGGACTCGCGAACCGCGCGCAGGATCAGAAAGTCGCCGACCGCCTTCGGCACGCGGATGCCCGCCGCCACGGTCGCAGCATCCTCCCAGCGTTCGGCATGCTCCTCGCCCGCCTCGAACGCGCGGACGATGGGCGCGCAGCCGCTGGCCTGTACCGCGTACATGCGCGGGCGCTTGGCGCCGATCCAGCCCAGCCGCTCCATCTCGTCGAATGCCTTCCACATGCCGATCAGGCCGGTGCCGCCGCCGGTCGGATAGAAAATCGCATCGGGCAGTTCCCAGCCCAGCTGGGCGGCGAGTTCCAGGCCCATCGTCTTCTTGCCCTCGATCCGGTAAGGCTCCTTCAGCGTCGAGAAGTCGAACCAGCGCCCCTCGGCCGCGCCGCGCCCGACGATCGCGCCGCATTCGTCGATCTGGCCGTTGACCCGCCAGACCCGCGCACCCTGCGCGGCGATCTCGCGGACGTTCACTTCCGGAGTCTCTTCCGGGCAGAGGATCACCGTCTCGATCCCGCAGCGCGCTGCATAGGCGGCGAGCGCGGCACCCGCATTGCCGTTGGTCGGCATCGCAATCCGGGTGACGCCCAATTCACGCGCCATCGCCACCGCCATGACCAGCCCGCGCGCCTTGAACGAGCCGGTCGGCAGCCGCCCCTCGTCCTTGACCAGCACCGATCCGCCGCCCGAGCGCGGGATGGGGACCAGCGGCGTCTCGATCTCGCCCAGCGACACGATGCTTGTCGTACGCCGCACGGGCAGCAGCTCGCGCCAGCGCCACAAATCAGTCTCGCGTGCGGCGATGGTGTCGCGCGACATGGCCCGGCCCAGCGCCTCCAGATCGTAACGAACCAGCAATGGCCGCCCCGCGCGCGACAGGCCGTGAAGCTGGTCCGCGTCGTAGCGTTCGCCAGTCAGCGAGCATTCCAGATGGGTGACGAAGGTCGGGCGGTCTTCGGTGAGGTTGCGATTCATGGGGGCAGCGTATCCGCGGCCATCACCGGATGCTATAACCTTGCGATTGCGGCGATCTGCCGGTCATGCACCCGCGACAGCGTCACCACCGCCACGACTGCGCCGATCAGGCACATCAGCATATCCCATTGCGTGTCCCACGAATCGCCCTGCGATCCCAGAAATTCGTCCGCGCCCTGACCCAGCGCCATCGCCGCGCCGAATTCGATCAGTTCATAGGCGGCGCTCACTCCCAGACAGCAGGCGATGACGAGGAAGGCCAGCATCCCGGCCCGTGTCAGACCGCCCCATCGGATCAGCCATTCGCGAAACACGATGGCGGGCACGAAGCCCTGGGCAAAATGGCCCAGCCGGTCGTAGGGATTGCGCGCCAGATGCAGCCAGTCCTGTACCCAAAAGCCAGCGGGCACTCGTGCATAGCTATACGCCCCGCCGAGCATCAGGATCAGCCCGTGCGCCCCGATCAAGACCAACGCGAGTCCGGTCAGCGGGAATCGCCGCCGCAGGCCCCAGAGCAAGGGCAGCGCGATCAGAACCGGCGATACCTCCATCCACCAGGTTGCCCGGTCGAACGGGCGCAGCCCCGAGGCGACCAGCCCCGCCACCCAGACCGCGCTCAGTAGCGCCAGTCGCTTTCCGCTCCCCGTCATCTCCCGAGGATAGCGGCGGGTGTCGGTGGTGCAACCCGATTGCCCTGACCGGACGGGGATGCGAAGGACGTGTCCATGATCATCATCAGCGACGAAACCCAGGATGTCCAAGTGCCCGGCAGCGGCACGATGCGGATGCACCTGTTCCGCCCTGCGATCGAGGGGCGCTTTCCCGGCCTCCTGCTGTTTTCCGAAATCTATCAGGTGACGGCGCCGATCCGGCGGCTGGCTACGATGCTGGCGGGGCAGGGCTATGTCGTCGCGGTTCCGGAAGTCTATCACGAATATGAGCCCGCCGGGACCGTGCTCGCCTATGACAAGCCGGGCACTGACTGCGGCAACGACCTGAAATTCACCAAGCCGGTGGCGGCCTATGATGCCGATGCGAAGGCAGGGCTGGGAGCGTTGGCGGCGCATCCGGCATGCAACGGGCGGCTGGGCACGTTCGGCGTTTGCCTGGGCGGGCATCTGGCATACCGCGCCGCGCTCGACCCTCGCGTATCGGCGGCGGCCTGTTTCTATGCGACCGACATCCATTCGGGCACGCTGGGCGAGGGACGGAGCGACGACAGTCTCGCGCGGATGGACGAACTGAAGGCCGAGGTGATGTTCGTTTGGGGGCGACAGGACCCGCATGTGCCCTTTGTCGGACGCGAGGCGATCCGTGCGCGGCTGGAAGAAGTGGGCGCCGCTTATGAATGGCATGAGGTGGCCGGGCAACACGCCTTTCTGCGCGACGAGGGGCCGCGCTACGATCCGGCGCTGTTCCTTCAGGCGATGGCCTGGACGCTGGCGCTCTACGCCCGCGCGCTGCGCTAGGCGGCGTTTGCCGAAGATTAACCGATTCCCATCAATATGGGCGGGAAGGATATCCGCCTGCCCATGTTCATATTTCCACCCGCCCGCCGTCATGGCGCTCGACCAGCGATCCTGACCGATCGGCGGGGGGCGGTGCTCGTCGAGTTTGCGCTGGTCGCGGCGCCCTTCATCGCACTGTTGCTGGCCATCCTCCAGTCGAGCCTCGCCTATCTGGCGCAGGAAGCACTGGAGAGCGCGGTCGAGGTGGCTGCGCGCGGCATCGTCACCGGCCAGACCCAGGCCGCCGACCTGCAGGGCAGCGGCACCGGCATGACCAAGGCGCAGCTGGCCGAGCGGTTCCGCAGCAAGGGCTGCCAGTCGCTCCCCAGTTTCCTGTCCTGCTCGCGCCTGTTCGTCGATGTGCAGAGCGTGGCCGCGGGCACCGCGGTTCCGAGCTCCGGCCCCCCGCCATTGACCTTTGATGCGACGGGCAAGCCCATCAATCCGTCCTATGATACTGGGTCGCAAGGCTCGCTCGTCACGGTGCGCTTCATCTATCTCTGGCCGTTGCCGATCGCGCCCGCCGCCGACCTGTCGCCGCTCAGCCGCAAGCCGACCGTGCTGGTCGCGACATCGGTGTCGAAGACCGAGGCCTATCTGTGACGGTTCACCTTTTCCAAGATCTCCGCGGCGATCGGCGCGGCGTCGCACTGGTCGAGTTCGCGATCATCCTGCCGGTCATGCTGGTGCTGTATCTGGGCGGGGTGCAGTTGCAGGACGCGATGGCCTGCAAGCGCAAGGTGACGATCACCACGCGCGCGGCGGTCGATCTGATCGCCCAGAACACGACCGGTCAGATGTCGGGCGCGGAAGTCCAGTCGAACCTGATGGCTGCCGCACAGGTGATGCAGCCCTATGCCGCGCAGGATGCGCAGATCCGCGTGACCGAAGTGGCGACGGACGCGAACGGAAAAACCAGCGTGGTATGGAGCCGGGGCCTCAAGGTCGCCGCTTATGCCAGGGGGCAGGCGGTGGACATTCCGCCTGCGATGAAGACTCCCAATGCGACCTTCCTGCTGGCGCAGGTCAGCTACCCCTATCGCCCCCCGACGAGTTTCGGTCAGTTTGGCCCGATGACGCTCAGCGATATGCTGTGGATGGTCCCGCGCAACACCGACCAGATCGCCTGCCCGGATTGCTGATGCCCATGATCCTTTCTTTCTATCGCTCCACGGTCGGGGTGCTGCGCCAGCGTCGTGGCGCGGTGATGATGATGTTCGCCATGGCGCTGCCCGTCCTGACCTTCGCGATCGGCATGGGCATCGATTATGCCCGCGCGATGAAGGCGCAGACCAAGATGAATGCGGTAGCCGACTCTGCCGCGCTGTCGGCGGTCAGCAAGGTCGCGATGGGGATGTCCGACAGCGATGCGGTGGCCTATGCCCGCAAAATCTTCGATGCGCAGGCGCTGTCGCTCGTCAATGCCGGCGATATCGCTGTCTCCAACGTAACGATCAACGCGCCGACCGACGCCAATGGCCGCCGCAATGCCACGGTCAGCTATACGGGCGTATCGAACAATGTCTTTGCCCGAATTCTGGGGCTGAATACATTGACCATCAAGGGTCGGTCGCAGACGACGAACGCCGTCGCGCCTGACATCAATTTCTACATGTTGCTCGACGTGTCCAGTTCGATGGCGCTGCCGACCACCAGCAAGGGGTTGGCCAAGGTCGCGGCGAGCAATTCGAGCAATTGCCAGTTCGCCTGTCATGCGGCCAACGACCTAAAGGGGCGGAATGCCCAGGGCAAGATGGTCGACCTGTACGACGTGGCCAAATCCTATGGCCTGACGCTGCGCATCGACGACGAGGGGACGGCGGTGTCGCGGTTGACGGCGAACGCGACCAGCACGTCGAGCAAGACGGGCGCAAGCTATCAGATCGCCATCGCGACGTTCCGCGGACGCGGCGGATTCAATCTGCTTCAGAAACTCACGCCCGACATGGCCCTGGCGGCCAAGGCAACCATGAACCTGGCTCCGTTCAAATATTACCAGAACGGTTGCCCGACCTCCGCCTGCCAGTCGACCGAAGTGGGCTATAACGACACCGATACCGGCACCAGCGACGCGATGACGCAGGTCAACAAGCTGATCAATACGCCGGGCAGCGGCATCAACAATGCCGCGCCCCAGGCGGTGCTGTTCCTCGTCACCGACGGAATGCGCGACGAGTTGCGCAGCAACGGCAAGCCGGAAATCGCGATCGATACCGTGCCGTGTAACACCATCAAGACGCGGGGCGTGCGAATCGCGGTGCTCTACACCGAATATCTGCCCGAATCGCTGACCGGCGACGATTGGTCGCAAAAGAATATCGCGCCCTATCTCTACAAGGTCGAACCCGCGCTTCAGGCCTGCTCGTCACCCGGCCTCTACACCAAGGTGTCGACCGATCAGGACATTTCGGCCGCCATGGCCGCGCTGTTCCAGAACGCCGTGGCGACCGCACGCATCACCCAGTAACCGGGCGGGGGCGTATCACCCCGCCAGCGCCTCGACCTGCTCGGCCAGTTCCAGCCAGCGCATCTCGGCCCCGTCCTTTTCGCCGCGCGCCTTTTCGATCGCCTTCATCAGCCGGTCGAACTGCGCCGGGTCCTTGGCATAGAGATCGGGGTCGGCGAGCTTGGCTTCGTCGCGCGCGATGGCGGCTTCCAGTTCTTCGATCCGCTTGGGCAGCAGTTCGTAGTCGCGCTGGTCCTTGTAGCTGAGCTTGGTCTTCGCCTGTGCCGGAGCAGCGGGGGAGGGGGCGGCCTTGGCCGGCGCCTTCTTCGCCTCCGCCGGCGGCTTACGCTTGACGACCCAATCGGCATAGCCGCCCGCCACCACATCGACATGGCCCGATCCGTCGAGCCCCAGCGTCACCGTCACCGTGCGGTCGAGGAAGTCGCGATCGTGGCTGACGATCAGGACGGTGCCTTCATAATCGCCGATCACCTCCTGCAACAGGTCGAGCGTCTCCAGGTCGAGATCGTTGGTCGGCTCGTCGAGGACCAGCAGATTGGACTCGCGCGCGAACTCGCGGGCGAGCAGCAGCCGCGAACGCTCGCCGCCCGACAGGGTGCCGATCTTCGCTTCGGTCAGCGAGGGGTCGAACAGGAACTCCTTCAGATAGCCATGGATATGCTTGCGCGTTCCGCGCACGTCGATCCAGTCGCCGCCGTCCGCCAGCACCTCGCGCACCCGCTTTTCGGGTGCCATCAGCTTGCGTTGCTGATCGATGATGACGCCGTCCAGCGTCTTGGCCAGGAAGACGCTGCCCTCGTCCGGCTGGATCTCGCCGGTCAGCAGGCGCAGCAGCGTCGTCTTGCCCGCCCCGTTCGAGCCGACGATGCCGATCCTGTCGCCGCGCGTGACCTTCAGGCTCAGGTCCTTGATGATCGTACGATCGCCGTACCGCTTGGTGACATGCTCGGCCTTGATGACCTCCTTGGTCTTCACATCGTCCGAGGCGATGCCGAGCTTGGCGGCGCCCTGCGGCCCAATCATCGCGGCGCGGGTGGCGCGCATCTGGACCAGCTTTTCCAGACGGCCCTGGTTGCGCTTGCGCCGCGCGGTGACGCCGCGATGGAGCCAATGCTCCTCGATCTTGAGTTTGGCGTCGAGCTTCTCGGCGGCGCGCTGTTCCTCGGCATAGACCTGTTCGGTCCAGGCGTCGAAGCCGCCGAAGCCGACCTCGTTGCGGCGCATCTGGCCGCGATCCAGCCAGAGCGTCGACTTGGTCAGGCGCGTCAGGAAGGTGCGGTCGTGGCTGATGACCACGAACGCGCCGGTGAACCGCTTCAGCCAGTCCTCCAGCCATTCGATGGCGGCGAGGTCGAGATGGTTGGTCGGCTCGTCGAGCAGCAGTACGTCGGGGTTCATCGCCAGCGCGCGCACGATCGCCGCGCGGCGCCGTTCGCCGCCGCTGGCGGTCGCGGCGTCACGGGTGAGGTCGATGCCCAGCTGTCCGGCGATGGCATCGGCCTCATATCCCTCCGGCGCATCCTCGCCCGACAGGACATAGTCGGCCAGCGTGGCGCAGCCGGTCAGGTCGGGGTCCTGTTCCAGATACACCACATGGGTGCCCGGCACGATCACCCGGCGGCCCTCGTCCGAATCGATGATGCCGGCCATCAGCTTCAGAAGCGTCGATTTGCCCGCCCCGTTGCGCCCGATCAGCGCCAGCCGGTCGCGTGGACCGACATGGATGTCGAGATGCCGGAAGAGCCAGCCCGAGCCTTGCACAAGGCCCAGGTCTTCGTAGGAAAGAACGGGTGCTGCCATGATGACGATGCAGTTAGGGGCGTGGGCGGAACCCGGCAAGCGCCTCGCGCGCTGTCCCGGGCCTGCACGATCCATTCAGAGGCTGTTCAACGGTTGACCGCTATGCCACTTTCATGTCGATGACCGTCCTTCTGGCTCTGCTCGCCGCACCAATGGGTTCGCCGCTGATGGCCGGATCCCCGATGGGAACGGGGCTCGACCAGCGTCGCGGGGACCAGATCCGCGCCTATCAGCAGCGCAAGGAAGGCAATCTGTCGCTGCGCGAGATCGAGGCGCGGGTGGTGCCCACCATGCGCGATTCGCAATATATCGGCTTCGATTATGATGCCTCGGCGGCGGTTTACACGCTCAAATTCCTGCGCAATGGCACGGTTATCTGGGTGGAGGTGGACGGCCGCACCGGCAAGGTCATCGGCCGAACCGACGGCTGATGACCGGCCTATTGGCTAATTCCATGAAATTACAGGGAGTTTTGCGATGCGCGTTCTGATCGTCGAGGACGAGCCCAATCTCGGCCAGCAGTTGAAGGCCACGCTGGAAGGCGCAGGCTATGCCATCGACCTCGCCACCGATGGCGAGGAAGGGCATTTTCTGGGCTCGACCGAAAGCTATGACGCGATCGTCCTCGACCTAGGCCTGCCGGAGATTGACGGGCTGACCGTGCTCGACCGTTGGCGCAAGGAAGGCAAGACCACGCCCGTCCTGGTGCTGACCGCGCGCGACAGCTGGTCGGACAAGGTTGCCGGGCTGGACGCGGGCGCGGACGATTATGTCGCCAAGCCCTTCCAGACCGAGGAGCTGATCGCCCGCCTGCGCGCGCTGATCCGGCGCGCCAGCGGCAATGCCTCGTCCGAGCTGACCGCCGGTGACGTGCGCCTCGACACCCGCTCGGGCAAGGTCACGCGCGCGGGCGAGCCGGTGAAGCTGACCGCGCAGGAATATAAGCTGCTCAGCTATCTGCTCCACCACAAGGGCAAGGTCGTCAGCCGCACCGAGTTGATCGAACATATCTACGACCAGGATTTCGATCGCGATTCGAACACGATCGAGGTGTTCGTGACGCGCATCCGCAAGAAGCTGGGCCAGGATGTCATCACCACGATCCGGGGCCTGGGCTACAGCCTGGACGATCCGGCGGCGGGGGCTGCGGGGGCGGATCCGGCGGCCTGATCCGGCCTTTCCCGTGACGGACGGAAACACCACGCGCCCGACGCTGCGGACGGGATCGCTGTCGCGGCGCATGATCCTGATCGCCGCGGGGTGGATCCTGGTCCTGCTGACCGGCGGCGGCTTTGCGCTCGATAGGGTTCTGGTGTCCGCCGTCACCCAGAATTTCGATGATCGCCAGGCCTATGTGCTGAAGTCGCTGCTGGTGTCCGCCGGGATCGATTCGCAGGGCGAGGTCTGGTTTAACCGGGAGCCGGCCGATCAGGGATTTCTGGAGCCGGGCTCGGGCGTATACTGGCAGGTGTCGGGCAAGGGGCATGACCCCTTTCCTTCGCGGTCGCTCTGGGATCGACGGCTCGCTTATGGCCCGGTGCGCAACGACGACGATATCCATGTCTATACCAGCACACAGTTCGCGGACGAAAAGCTGCGCATCGTCGAGCGTGACGTCAAACTGCCCGGATCGGACGTCCGCTGGCGCTTCCAGGTGGCACAGCGAACGACCGAGCTCGACGCGCAGATCGGGGCGCTGCGTCGCATTCTGATCCGCAGCTTCGCGCTGCTGGGCGTCGGCCTGCTCCTGATGGCGGCGATGCAGACCTTTTACGGACTCTACCCGTTGCGCCGCGTGCGGGAGGAGATCGCGGCGATGCGCGCCGGGAAAGCCGACCGGATTTCGGATGCGATGCCCAACGAGGTCGCGCCGATGGTCGAGGAGTTGAACGCGCTCATCGAGCATAACGAGAAACAGGCCGAGGAAGCGCGGCGCCATGCGGGCAATCTGGCGCACGCGCTCAAGACCCCACTGACCGTCATCATGAACGCCGCGACCGCCCAGTCCGAGGATCTGGCCGAGACCGTCATCCGCGAAGCGCGGACGATGCGCCGTCAGGTCGACCACCATCTGGCGCGCGCCCGTGCGGTCGGGCGGCGGGGCTCGGCGCACAGCCGGGCCGAGGTCTGGCCCAGCCTGCAATCGGTCGAGCGCGCGGTCGGCCGCCTCTATCGCCATGTCCGCATCGATGTGGACGGGCCGAAGGACCTGGTCGTCCATGTCGAGCGACAGGACCTGGACGAGATGCTGGGCAATCTAGTCGAGAACGCGGCCAAATATGGCGGCGGCAGCGTCTTCGTGACGGTTGCGGCGCAGGCCGGGTTCGTCGAGATTCTGGTCGAGGACGACGGCACCGGCATTCCCGAAAATGAGCGCGTCCGTATCTTCGATCGCGGTGTCCGGCTGGACACCGGCAAGCCCGGCACCGGGCTGGGCCTGGCGATCGTGCGCGACGTGGCGGAGATTTACGGCGGCACGGTCGCGCTGGAAGAAAGCGAGGATCTGGGCGGGTTGCTGGTGCGGCTCAGGCTTCCGGCGGCGGTGGGGTAAGGTGGCTCGCGCGAAGCCGCGATGACGCGAAGAGAGAAGCAGAAGGATGGTTCGCGCGGAGGCGCGGAGAACGCGGAGGTGTCGTACTTGGCGGCACCGCCATTCCTTCATTCTGACCGGCTCGTGAGGAAATATCGAGCGTGCCATTCGACACGCCCCCTCCGCGTTCTCCGCGCCTCCGCGCGAATACATTTCCTTCGCGTCATCGCGGCGTCGCGCGAACCCAAAAAATCAGGCGGGCACCGTCTCCAAGGCATCCATCGCCTTCGCTGCGATTCCGATCGACCGTTTGCGCGCCTCATGGTCGAAGATCGCGCTGACGATCATCACCTCGTCCACCTTGGTCCGCTCGACGAACGCCGCCAGTTGCCGCTCAACCGTCGCCGGTGCGCCGATCGCCGAGCAGGACAGGACATGGTCCAGAATCGCCGACCCCTGCACACCCAGGCTCTCGCGATAGCCGGGAACGGGCGGGGGCAGCTTGCCCGGACGGCCGGTGCGCAGCGCCACGAAGGCCTGTTGCTGCGAACTCGCCAATAGTTCCGCTTCCGCATCGGTATCGGCGGCAAAGACGTTGAAGCCCGCCATCGCATAGGGCTTGTCCAGCGCCGCCGAAGGGCGGAAGTCGCGGCGATAGATGGCCAGCGCATCGTCCAGCGCATCGGGCGCGAAGTGCGAGGCGAAAGCGTAAGGCAGCCCCAAGGCGGCGGCGAGCTGCGCGCCATAGAGGCTCGACCCCAATATCCACATCTGCGGACGGGCACCCGCACCCGGCGTAGCGACGATGCCAGTCTGGCCATCGTCCGCGAAATAGCTTTGCAGCTCCATCACGTCGCGCGGAAAGGCATTGGGATCGCTGTCGAGTGTCCGGCGCAGCGCGCGGGCGACGCGTTGGTCCGATCCCGGCGCGCGGCCCAGCCCCAGGTCGATCCGCCCGGGAAACAGCGCATCCAGCGTACCGAACTGCTCGGCGATGGTCAGCGGCGCATGGTTGGGCAGCATGATGCCGCCCGCACCGATGCGGATGGTCTTGGTCGCCTGCCCGACATGCGCCAGCACGACGGCGGTCGCGGCGGACGCGATGCCTGCCATGCCGTGATGCTCGGCGGTCCAATAGCGATGAAAGCCGACCGCTTCGGCATGGGCGGCCAGATCGGCGGCGTTGGCCAGCGCCTGGGCCACGGTGCCGCCCTCGACGACGGGCACCAGATCGAGCAGGGAGTAACGTGTCATGTGAGCAAGATGGGGACGATCCACCGTCCCCGCCAGCCAAGAGCGGGTATCAGAAGGTCAAGCCATACTTCACCGCCATGCCGCGTTCGGGCGGCAGCATCGCGATATTGCCGGGATCGCGTCGCCAGAACAGATGCGTCGACCACTCGCCGCCGCCCAGGCGGATGCCGTGGCGCAGCTCGACCAGCGTCTCCTGACCCGTCGGGGCGAGCGACAGGCGGTTGGTCGTCCAGCCATCGACCCGTCCGCTGGCATAGTCCCAGTGTCCGGGCAGCCGCAGGTCCAGCCCGCCGCCGCTGATCCGCAAGGGTCGTGACAGGCGCAGGTCGATCCGGTCGCCGCCGAACAACCCGGCCTTGCCTGCCTCGACCGACCAGGACCGGCTGGCCAGCAGGCCGCCGCCCAGGGCGCCCGTCGCGCGGGTCCAGCCGCTGCGCCAGCGTGCGCCCAGCGTCCAGCCGCCGTCATCCTGCCAGCGCGCGGCACTGTCGGCGAACCAGCTGAGCCCGCGCGCCTGTCCCAAGGCGCCGCCGAACCAGCCGCCCAGCACGGTCGACCGCTCGTCCAGCCGTGTGGCGCCGAAGGTCGCGGCGACCTGCCCGATCTGCCGGTCGAACGTCACCGCCAGCTGGTCATAGCCCGGCGCGGTCATGCCCGGCATCGGCGCGGCGAAGCGCCCCGTCTCCGCCGTGACGCTGAGCCCCCATCGGCCCATGACATGATGCAGCGCGGCGGCGGTGCGCGGCACGCGGTCCATGCCCGCGCCGGGATCGGTCATCAGATAGGCCGGACCCGACTGGCCGGTCCACCCGGCGACCATCGCGTCGCCGCTGCTGGCAAAGCCGAATCCGATCGTGGTGTCGGGCGACAGGAGCTGGGTGACGCTGCCCGCGACGATCCGCTGTACCGCGTTCGTCGCGTCGGCAGGAACGATGGCGCGCAGCCGGGCTTCGCCGGGCATCGCGACGGCGCGGGTCAGCGCGATCGTGCGGGTGCCATCGCTGACCACCGATCCCTCGATCCGGCCGAGCAGCGAGGGCGCGAGCATCGGGCGCGGCGCAGCCTGCGCCAGGGTGGCGGACACATCGACCCGGTAGGCGCGGGCATAGCCATCGAGCGCGACGAGGTTCAGCCCCTCGGCCCGCGCGTCGCCCATGGCCGGAGACAGCCGCGCATTCACCCCCATCGATATGGCCGCGCCGGTGCCCGCGACGCTGGTGCCGCCGACCGGCAGGAACGCGGCGGTCAGGTCCAGCGCGCCTCGGCCATAGACGTCATCTGTGCCGCTCGTCCCGACTTCACGCGCGGTGCGCAGCAGCAGGTCGACGATTTGCGCGCCGGTCAGGTTGGGAAAAGCCTGCGCCAGCAGCGCGGCGGCGCCGCTGATCTGCGGCGCGGCGAACGACGTGCCCGACCAGAGCATCCGGGTCCCGGCGGCATCGGGCGCTTCCACCCGTTCGCCCAGCGCGGTCAGGTAATGCGCGGCCGACTGGCCCGCGCGGTTGCTGAACGACGAGATGAGGCCGTTCGCGCCCACCGATCCGGCGATGATGACCTGTCCGCGCGCGACCGCATTGTTGTTGGCGATCTGCGCCATCAGCGTCGGGTTGGATTCGCCGTCATTGCCCGCCGCGATGACGATCACCATGCCGGCCGCCGTCGCCCGTCCGATCGCCGCGAGCAGGGCGTTGGGCGGCGTATCGTTGGACCCCAGCGAGATGTTGACGACCCGCACGCCCGCCTTGCGCGCGGTGTCCAGCCCCAGCGCGATCGCGTCCGAGGAAAAGCTGCAATTGCCGCCCAGCCCGCCCTGGGCCGCGGTGTCGGTGCAGCTGCCGGGCTTGTCGGCGCGCAAAGCGACCAAGGTCGCCTCGAACGCCACGCCCTGCGCCCGGTTGCCGCTCCGTCCGCCGAGCGCGGTGAAGGCGACGGCGGTGCCGTGTCCGTCTTCGTCCCCGATCCCGCGCGTCCCCGCGACATCGGTGGAGGCGGTCGAGATCCGCCCGGTGAACGCGCCGGTGCGATCGTCCACGCCGGAATCGATCACGCCCAGTGCGATGCCCGCGCCCGTCGCCCCGCGCTGATACGCCGCCAGCGCGTTCATCGCGACTGCCCCCGCGGTGGCGCGGTAGCCTGGGGTATCGTAATTCGGGACTGGGGCAGGGGTGGGCGTCGGAGCGGACGTCGCGGTCGGCGTGGGGCTGGCGATCGGGGTCGGCATCGACTGCACACCGGTGCCGCTGCCCCCGCAAGCCGCCACCATCGTGCCCGCGCCGACGACCATGCACCAGATGGCCGCGATACCCCCCGCACCGCGCGCATTCCGCCCCCGCAACCCCAGCCCCCTCATCCCTTTTACGTCCTGCCTTTGCGCATTGTCATAGGAGTGGGCCGCCGCGCCGGGAAAGCGGGATTTTTTCAGCCAGTGGCCGGAGCTGGGACGGTTGCGTTCTCGATCGGGCGGCTTGCGGCCATGGGGCCTCGCGCCTACACGCTGCCGCCATGTTGCCCGCGCTCGCCCATATCGACGCCTGGATCTTCGATCTGGACAATACGCTGTATCCGGCGAGCGCGAATCTGTTCACGCATATCGACCGGCGGATGACGCAGTTCGTCGGCGACCTGCTGGACCTGGACCCGGCCGAGGCGTTCCGGGTGCAGAAGGAATATTTCCATGCGCACGGCACCACGCTGGCCGGTCTGATGGCCAAGCATGACGTCGATCCCGCCGCCTTCCTGGCCTATGTCCATGATATCGAGATGGATGTGCTGAAGCAGGACGCGCCGCTCGCCGCCGCGCTGGCGAAGCTGCCGGGGCGCAAGCTGGTCTTCACCAATGGCGACAAGCCCTATGCGCTCAAGGTCCTCGACCGGCTGGGGTTGGGCAGCCATTTCGAGGCGGTGCACGACATCACCGCCATGGGCCTGGTCCCCAAGCCGCAGCCGTCCGCCTATGCGGGGCTGTGCGCGGCATTCGACATCGATCCGACCCGCGCGATCTTCTTCGAGGACATGGCGCGCAACCTGGTCCCCGCCAAGGCGATCGGGATGACGACCGTGTGGGTCGACAACGGCTCGGAACAGGGGCCGGAAGCCGCCCGCGACCATATCGACTATACCGTCCACGCGCTGACGCCGTGGCTGACGAGCATATTGGAGGACTGACGATGGCACATGAACTGGCCGCCACCATCGACGCCGCCTGGGAAAACCGGGCCGAACTGACCTTCGCGACGCAAGGCGAGGAGCGGATCGCGGTCGACCGCGCGCTGGCGCTGCTCGACAGCGGCGAGGCGCGCGTGGCCGAGCCCGACGGCCATGGCGGCTGGACCGTCAACCAGTGGCTGAAAAAGGCCGTCCTCCTGTCGTTCCGCCTGAACGACAATGTCCTGATCGACAATGGTCCGGGTGCGGGCCACTGGTTCGACAAGGTGCCGTCGAAGTTCAGCGGCTGGTCGGAAGCCGACTTCCGTGCCGCCGGTTTCCGCGCGGTGCCGGGCTCGGTCGTGCGACGCGGCGCGCATGTCGCCAAGGGCGCAATCCTGATGCCGAGCTTCGTCAATATCGGCGCCTATGTCGGTGAGGGCACGATGGTCGACACCTGGGCGACGGTGGGCAGCTGTGCGCAGATCGGCAAGAATGTTCACCTGTCGGGTGGTGCGGGTATCGGCGGCGTGCTGGAGCCGCTGCAGGCCGATCCCGTCATCATCGAGGATGGTGCGTTCATCGGTGCGCGCGCCGAAGTGGCCGAAGGCGTCCGCGTCGGCGAGGGCGCGGTGCTGTCGATGGGGGTCTATCTGGGCGCCTCGACCAAGATCATCGACCGCGAGACGGGCGAAGTCTTCCGGGGCCATGTGCCGCCTTACTCGGTGGTGGTGCCCGGCACGACCCCGTCGGTCGACGGCAAGCCGGGGCTTTACTGCGCGGTGATCGTCAAGCGCGTCGATGCGCAGACTCGGTCGAAGACCAGCATCAACGACCTGCTGCGGGATTGATCTTGGCACGCCCCTCCCGCACGCGGGAGGGGCTTAAGAATTACGCAAAGCCGCGAAGTAAAATGAGGTTCGCGCGGAGCCGCGGAGAACGCGGAGGTGTGGTGCCCGGCGGCAGCCTTCATCCTGCCTCTCCAGCTTGCGATGAAAACGGGACGTTCGCCAAAGGCGACCCACCTCCGCGTTCTCCGCGCCTCCGCGTGAATCAAAAATCCTTCTGCTTCGCGTCCTCGCGGCTTCGCGTGAACCAGAACTACAATCCGACCCGCTTCGCCAGCCACCGCGCCGCCGCTTCGGGGCTTTCCTTCGCCGCATCGTCGCGATCGACCCGGTAGTTCGCCTCGCGCATCGCCTCGACCGGAATCCGGTTCACCATCGGCCGCAGTGCGTCGACGAACTTGGCATCCCCCGCACGGTCCTTCGCCACCAGCAGCACCGCGTCATAGCCAGGGATCACCCGTTTCGGGTCGCTCAGTACGGTCAGCCGCTCCGCTGCGATCCGGCCATCGGAGGAGAAGGCGGAGATCACATCCGCCCGTCCGCTCTCGAGCGCGCGGTACATGAAGGTCGGGCTGTACGGCGTCATGCTGGCAAAACGCAGGCCGTAAGCATCGCGCACCGCCGCCCATTCGGGCCGGTCGAGAAACTCCAGGTCGCTGCCCAGCTTCAACCCAGGGGACACCCGCGCCAGATCGGCGAGCGATCGCACCCCCAACTGGTCCGCCCGCGCGGCCTTCATCGCAAAGGCATAGACATTCTCGAACCCCAGCGGCCCCAGCATCGCCACATCGCGCGTCGCCGCCCAATCCTTCAGCGCGCCCAGCATCGCGGCACGGGGCGGGGCGTCATGCCGGTGCATCGCCGTAGTCCACAAGGTCCCGGCATAATCGACATAGACGTCGACGCGCCCCCCCGCCGTCGCCTCGAACGCCACGGTCGATCCCAGCCCGTCACGATAGCTGACGTCATATCCCGCTTGCGTCAGCCGGTCGCCGATGAGTCGCGCCAATATATATTGCTCGGAAAAATTCTTCGCCCCGATCACCACCTGCCGCCGTGCATCGCCACCGAGCGGCCAGAGTGGCTGGGTCGCCAACGCAATCCCCAGCGCCAGTGCGATGAGCCCGCCCAGCCACATGCCTTTCCGCCGCGCCGCCAGCCCCCGCTCGATCAGCCCGATCAGCGCATCGACCGCCAGCGCCAGCGCGGCGGCGGCGAAGCATCCCGCCAGCACCAGCGCCCAGGCCTGGGTCTGGAGCCCCGCGAAGATCAGGTCACCCAAACTCGGCTGGCCCACCGTGGTCGATAGCGTCGCCGCCCCGATCGTCCAGACCGCTGCGGTGCGGATGCCCGCCGCCAGCACCGGCGCGACGAGCGGCGCCTCGACCAGCCGCAGCTTTTGCCCGCGCGTCATCCCCACCGCATCGGCAGCCTGCAACACCGCCGGGTCGAGCCCGACCAGCCCCGTCACACCGTTGCGCAGGATCGGCAGCAGCGCATAGAGCGTCAGCGCCAGCAGCGAGGGTAGGAAGCCCAGCGCCGGTATCCCGCCGCCGACCAGCCCCGACAGGGTCAGCAACAGCGGATAGAACAGCGCGAGCAGCGCCAGTGCGGGAATGGTCTGCACCAGGCTGGCCAGCCCCAGCGCGATCCGCGCCAGTGCCGGCCGTCGCGCACAGGCAAAGGCCAGCGGCACCGCGATGGCGATGCCCAGCAGCAGCGCCGCCATGCTGACCAGCACATGCTGCGCGAGGAGCGGCGGCACGCGCGTCAGCGCGTCGAGAAAGGCGCTCATCGGGCGAGCGCCGCGAGCCGTTCGGCCTGATGCCGGGGCACCGCCATCAGCCCTTGCGCGACCGGGCCGCCTTGACCCGCCACCAATTGGGCGGGCGTGGCATCCGCCACGATCCGCCCCTCGTCCATCACGAGCACGCGCGAGGCGGTGAGCAAGGCTTCGGCCATGTCATGGGTTACCAGCAGGGTGGTCAGCCCCAGCCGCGCATGCAGATCGACCAGCCGCCCCGCCACCGCATCGCGCGTGACGGGATCGAGCGCGCCCAGCGCTTCGTCCAGCAACAGGATCGGCGGCGCGGTCGCCAATGCGCGGGCGATGGCGACGCGCTGACGCTGTCCGCCGGACAGCGCGTCGGGCGTGCGCGTCGCCACGTCGCGCGGCAGTTCGACCAGATCGAGCATCTCGCCGACGCGGTCGCCCACCGGTCGCCGCGCCAGCGTCAGGCCGATCGCGATATTGGCGGCGACCGACATATGGGGGAACAGGCCATGCTGTTGAAACACATAGCCGATCCGGCGGCGCAGGCGATGGGCAGGCTGATCGGTGACATCGCGGCCATCGATCGTCACCGAACCCGAATCGGGTTCCTCCAGCCGGTTGATCATGCGCAGCAGGGTCGACTTTCCCGAGCCCGACGCGCCGACCAGCGCGACGAACGCGCCGGGCGCGATGGTCAGCGAGACATCGTCGATCGCCGTGACCATGCCATAGCGGCGGCGCACGCGATCGAGCGCGATCATGGGGGAAGCGGAATTCACGGCAGACCCAACGCGGGATAGGCGCATTCCGCCTCATCCCGTCATGTTTCGGGGCTATACCGCGCCCGTGCCAGACGATAAGGCGCGTAAAACATGTTCAACATGGCGGCTCATTTGAACCGTCAGGAGAGTAAGATGACCCAGACCGCCAGCCAGGTTCTCGACCGTGTCCTCGTCCTCGAAATGGTCCGCGTGACCGAGGCTGCGGCGATCGCGGCCTCGACCCTGGTCGGACGCGGCGACGAGAAGGCGGCGGACGCGGCGGCGGTCGAGGCGATGCGCGCCGCGCTCAACGAACTCGACATGGACGGCACCGTCGTCATCGGCGAGGGCGAGCGCGACGAGGCCCCGATGCTGTTCATCGGCGAGAAGGTCGGCACCGGCCACGGCCCCGAAATCGACATCGCGCTCGACCCGCTGGAGGGCACCACCATCTGCGCCAAGGCCGGACCTAACAGCCTGGCGGTGCTGGCGATCGCGGAGAAGGGGCATCTGCTCAACGCGCCGGATGTCTATATGGACAAGATCGCGGTCGGCCCCGGCTATCCGGCGGGCGTCATCGACCTGGACCGCAGCCCCAGCGACAATATCCGTGCCATCGCCGAGGCCAAGGGGGTTCAGGCCAAGGACATCGTCGTGTGCGTGCTCGACCGACCCCGGCATGAAGGGCTGATCGCCGAGTTGCGCGGACTGGGCTGCGGCGTGGTGCTGATCGGTGACGGCGACGTGGCGGGGGTGATCGCGACCACCGACCCGGATACGACGATCGACGTCTATATGGGCTCGGGCGGTGCGCCCGAGGGCGTGCTGGCCTGCGCGGCGCTGCGCTGCGTCGGCGGGCAGTTCAAGGGGCGGCTGCTGTTCCGCAACGATGCCGAGCGGGCGCGAGCGCACAAATGGGGCGTGACCGATCTCGACAAGCAATATGACCTGACCGAACTGGCACAGGGCGACTGTATCTTCGCGGCGACCGGGGTGACCGACGGTTCGTTGCTGGCGGGCGTGAAGCGGCACGCCAAGGTCATGACGACCGAGAGCGTGGTGATGCGCGCCTCGTCGGGCACGGTCCGCTGGGTCAAGGGGCAGCATCGGCTTTGATGCGTGAAGGGTGTGTCTTGACTAAGCCCCTCCCCTTCAGGGGAGGGGTTGGGGTGGGGTCTCGCCTCGCACCCGGTGCTTGCGGAAGCGCCCCACCCCCTGCCCTAAAGGGGAGGGGTGGATGGTAGCCGCCGCCCTGTTGCTGCTCGCGTCCCTTGGCGGTGTCTGGTGGTTCCACAAAGGCGATCTGGGCGAATATCGGCAGTTCAAGACGCTGAACGACGGCCATTCGCGGCGGATGCGGTTTCGGCTGTGGTTGGTGCGGGCGGCGTTGGCGTTCCTGTTGCCGGTGCTGGTCGGACTGGTGCTGCTCGGCCGAATCGACGCGTTGGTGGTGATGCCGGACGAGTTCGCCGCCATCGCGCGCATCATGCCGCCGATCTTCGACAGTGGCGAAGCCATGCAGGGGATGCTGATCGGTGGCGCGAGCGGTGGACTGGTCGCCGGTGCGTTGCTGGCGCGGGTGAGGGGGCGCAAGCCACTCGGCGACGTCTCCGCGCTGCTGCCGCGCGAACGGCGCGAACTGAAATACACCGCGGCGCTCAGCGTCATGGCGGGGGTGACAGAGGAGGCGTTCTTCCGCCTCTACCTGCCGCTGCTGGTCGCGATGGCGACGGGGCAGGCGGGCATCGGCTTTGTCGCCTCGCTGATCCTGTTCGGGGCGATGCACCGCTATCAGGGCTGGGTCGGTATCCTGGTCACCACCGCCTTGGGGGTGGTGATGACCGGACTGTATCTGATGACCGGCGCGCTATGGGTGGTGATGCTGGTCCATGTGCTGGTCGACCTGAACGGTCTGGTCGTGACGCCGTTGCTGAGCGGGGCGCTCAGCAAAAATCCTCCCCGGCGCGGGGAGGGGGACCAGCCATAGGCTGGTGGAGGGGGCGTGCCGCAAAGGACGACCTTTATGGCAAGCCCCCTCCGTCAGGGCTTGCGCCCTGCCACCTCCCCGTACCGGGGGAGGATCAGTTCTTCAGCCGCCAGCCGGTGCGGAAGATCCAACCGATCCATGCCAGGCACGCCAGCAGGAACAGCGCCGTCACTCCCAGGCTGACCCCCGGCGTGACGTCCGACGTGCCGAAGAAGGTCCAGCGGAAACCGTTGATGAGATACACGACCGGGTTGAACAGCGTCACGGTGCGCCACGGTTCGGGCAGGATCGTCACCGAGTAGAAGGCGCCGCCGAGGAAGGTCAGCGGCGTGACGATCAGCAGCGGAATGACCTGCAACTGTTCGAACCCGCGCGCCCAGATGCCGATGGCGAAGCCGAACAGTGAGAAGGTCACGGCGACCAGCAACAGGTAGAAGAGCATCGCGATCGGATGCAGGATCGACAGGTCGACGAACAGATAGGCGGTGGCCAGGATCACCAGCCCGATCACCATCGACTTGCTCGCCGCGGCACCGACATAGCCCAGAACCGTCTCGATCGGCGACAAGGGCGCCGACAATATCTCGTACATGGTCCCGGTGAATTTGGGCATGTAGATGCCCAGACTGGCGTTCAGGATGCTCTCCGAAAAGATCGACAGCAGCATCAGGCCCGGCACGATGAACGCGCCATAGGGCACGCCGGAGACCTGGTTCATCGCCGATCCGATCGCGGTGCCGAACACCACGAAATACAGGGTGGTGGTGATGACCGGCACCATCAGACTGGTCCACACCGTCCGTCGGAACCGCGCCATTTCGAAGCGATAGATCGACCATATGCCATGCAGGTTCATGCGCGCGTCCCCTCGACCAGATCGACGAAGATATCCTCCAGCGAGGATTTGTAGGTTTCCAGATCGTTGAAGCCGATATCCATGTCGCCTAGCTGGCGCAGCAGCGAAGGGATGCCGGTCCGCTCGGCACGCGCGTCGAAGATATAGCGCAAGCGTTTGCCCTCATCCTCCAGCGTCAGATTCCACTCGGCCAGGTCCGCCGGGATCGCCGTCATCGGCTCGGCCAGCGTCAGCACCATTTCGCGCTTGCCGAGCTTCTTCATCATCTCGGCCTTTTCCTCGACCAGAAGCAGCTTGCCCTTGGCGATCACGCCCACCCGGTCGGCCATCTCCTCGGCCTCCTCGATATAATGGGTGGTCAGGATGATGGTGACGCCCCGCTCGCGAAGCCGGTGGACTAGTTTCCACATGTCGCGGCGCAGTTCGACGTCGACGCCGGCCGTGGGTTCGTCGAGGAACAGCAGATCGGGTTCGTGGGACAACGCCTTCGCGATCAGCACGCGGCGCTTCATGCCGCCCGACAGCTCCATCAGCTTGGCATGGCGCTTGTCCCAGAGCGACAGGTCACGCAGGACCTGTTCGACATAGGCTGGATTGGGTGCGCGGCCGAACAGGCCCCGGCTGAAATTGACCGTGTCGATAACCCGCTCGAACATGTCGACCGATAGTTCCTGCGGCACCAGCCCGATCTTCCGTCGCGCGCCCTTATAGTCGCGAAGCGCATCATGCCCGTCGACGCGGATCGTGCCCGCAGAGGGCGTGACGATGCCGCAGACGATCGAGATCAGCGTCGTCTTGCCCGCCCCGTTCGGACCCAGCAAAGCGAAGATTTCTCCGCGCCTTATCTCCAGGTCAACGGGTTGGAGGGCGGTGACGCCGCCCTTATAGGTCTTGGTCACGCCCTCGACGGACAGGATCGGGTCGGTCATGCGGCAGAGTCCCCCGTTGGAAGACCGCCGCTTTATCAACCGTTTCGCGCGGCGGCGATGGCCTTTTGCAACTCCTCGATCGGCAGCGCACCCGACAGGACGCGGTTGCCGACGATCCAGCTCGGCGTGCCGGTCAGGCCCAGGCGACCGGCGGCCTCCAGATTGCGCCGGATCTCGGCATCCGCCTGGGGCTGGAACGCGGCCATCTTGCTCATGTCGACCCCGGCCTTGGCGGCGGCGGCGGCAATGGTCGCGTCGCTGACGGGACCACCGGCATAGAGCGCGTCGTGGAAGGCGGCGAACTTGCCCTGGGACGCGGCAAGCAGGCTGACGCGCGCCGCCGCCTTGCTCGACGGCGCCAGGATCGGCAGCTCGCGATAGACGATGCGCAGCTTCGGATCGGCCTGCGTCAGCGCTTTCAGCAGCGGCAGGCTGGCCCGGCAATATCCGCAATTATAATCGTAGAACTCGACCAGCGTGACATCGCCCTTGGGGTTGCCGGTATAGGCATTGCCGAACGGCTTGGTCAGGTCGCCGCCGATCGCGGCCACCGCCTTGCCCTGTTCGCGGTCCTGCAGGCGCTGCATCGCCTCCGGGATGACTTCGGGATGGTCGAGCAGATAGGCACGGATCGTGTCGCCCGATGCGGCATTCGGCGCGACGAGGGGGGCGAGCGCCATGGCGGCGCCGCCGCCGACCAGGCCACCCAGAACCGCGACGGCGGCCAGTGTCTTCACCCCCATCAGCGGCGCTTCTTCTTCGAACTGGCGGCGGCGTCGGCAGAGGTCATGGCGATATCCTGCGCCCGAATCCATTCGGACGTGTTGGGGGTGAGATTGGCCATCGCATAGCGCGCGCTCTGTATGGCCGTACGGTTGTCGCCCATCATGCTGGCCCGCTCGGCCGTGGCGAGCGCAGCCCGGGGCTCGTCGCCCAGCTGCTCATAAGCGGTGCCCAGCTGGACCCAGGCAAAGGGGTTGTCTTCGTCGCGCTGGACCGCGACCTTCAACACCTTCACCGCTTCGGGCAGATTGCGCTTGTCCTCGGTCGCGATGAGGGCATGGCCGAAGGTCGTGGCGATCAGCGCATTCTGGCCCGACCCCATGGTCGCGGCGCGCAAGGGGGCCAGCGCCTCCTGCGGCTTGCCCGATTCGAGCAGGATCTGGCCCTGAATTTCCTCGAAATAAGGATCCTTGGGGTCCTTGGCGATCAGCGCGGCGGCCTCGGCTTCGGCTTTGTCGGGATAGGCGGCCTTGTGATAGGCATAGGCCCGGGCATAATGCGCATAGATCGATTGGTCGCTGTCCGGATATTTGCTCAGCGTCGTCTCGGGCGGCGAGACATAGCCGAACAGCTTGGCCTTTACCCGCAGGAACCGCTCCTGGAGTTTGGCGTCGATCGGCTTGTTCCAGGCGGGCGAGGCCTGGAGATCGGCGGTCAGCGACTGGATGCGCACCGACGACAGCGGATGGGTCTGCGCGAACGGGTCGATATTGGTGTAGCCATAGCGATATTGCTGGTTCTGGAGCTTCTTGAAGAAGCTCAGCATCCCCTTGCCGGTGACGCCCGCCGTGGTCAGATAGCGCGCACCCGCCGCGTCGGCGGCCGATTCCTGGTTGCGGCTGAAGGCGAGGACCTGGCCCATCGCCGCCTGTTGCCCCGCCGCCATGACGCCCATGCCCGCCGCACCGCCGCCCATCGCGAGGGTCGCCAGTCCCAGCACCATCGACAACAGCTGCATCTTCATCGCAGGCTTCATCGCCTGCTCGCCCAGGATGACATGGCCATCGGCGATATGGCCCAGCTCGTGCGCGACGACGCCCTGCACCTCGTTCACATTGTCCGCCGCCTGGAGCAGCCCCGAATGGACATAGACGATCTGTCCGCCCGCGACGAAGGCGTTGATCGAATCGTCGTTGATGAGCACGATCTTCACGTCGCGAGGCGACAGCCCGGCGGCCTTGATCATCGGTGCGGCCATGTCGGCGAACAGCGATTCGGTTTCGGCATCCCGCAGGATCGATTGCGCGGCGGCCGGTTGCGCCCAGACCAGGACCGTAACGGCAAAGGCGGCGATCAGACGCTTCATGCTTCCTCTATCGACGGGTCGGTTGCGGTACACAACCTGCTATGCAGGATATGACGGGGTGGATGGGCTCTGGCATAGGGCGGCTGAACGCCTGGCGAACGAAAGGGTGTCGTGATGATGGTGATGATCGAGTCCGGGCCGGCTTATCCCATGCCCAAACTTGCCGACTGCACCATCGCGGGTGCCCGGCCTGAGACCCGGCGGATGGCGGATTTGCCCAAGCCGGTGCACGACGCGCTGCTGGCGGCGATCGGCCGCCCCATTGCCGAGGCGGGCGCGCCGTTCAACCCATCGGATGTCGTGGTGCCCCACTCGCCGCCGCGCGTGCGGTTCCTGCGGGCGTATCGGGTGCGCGACCTGTGGCTGGTCTGGATCGAACAGGGCGGCATCGGCCACGACTTTCGCCTGCTCGGTTTTCGCGATGCGGCAAAGGGGGTGAGCGTCGCCGTGCCAATCCCGCGAGAGGCGGGCCGTAACCTGTGCAACGCGTCGCGGGCGATGGCGAAGGTTTAAGCCTCCCCTCCCCTTCAGGGGTGGGGCGCTTCCGCAAGCGCTTCGTCGGGGGATAGGCCCCACCCCAACCCCCCCCTGAAGGGGGAGTGTTCACCTCGGACTCTGCAACCGCTTTCTGGCGAGGAATATGTCGAGGGTGACCTCGAGCATGTTTTGGGTCTTGGAGGCGCGCTTGGTTCGGCGGTTGAAGCGGGCCAGCATGTCG
>Ga0233425_10001436_pt1 | contig 53536 bp, 37 predicted proteins | sample Watercolumn_Towu_2_FD_181712 | JGI IMG/M metagenome (GOLD analysis project Ga0233425, IMG submission 181712) | Freshwater microbial communities from Lake Towuti, South Sulawesi, Indonesia - Watercolumn_Towuti2014_140_MG | ecosystem: Environmental > Aquatic > Freshwater > Lake | place... | reverse complement strand
TCCGGTACCGCACCTCGTGTCCTGGTTCAAGCCAGCCAAGCCATCGATCGACTCCTTGAGGAAGCCAAACTGGCCGCCTGAAAACTTGACTCATCTGTACAGATCAAGCCTGCTCAAGGCCCCTAGCAAGAGAGCGCTTTGGGAAGCGCTACTTTCGATTGACAGCCTGCTCCCCGAAACAGTCTCGGCGGATGCAACCGCCGAATCAGGCAAACCCGTGTCCGAGTTTTCCAGTCCCACCCCAATGGCGCGATAATGACGCGCTTCATCCCTTTTGCTCTGCGCCTCGATTGCCACTCCCCCTCGTACCCGGAAATGACCGCGCCATCCAATCCGAATCCACCCGCCGAAGCGCAATCGGGCGAAGCCTCCGCGAAGTCGCTCGCCCACACGCCCATGATGCGCCAATATCTGTCGCTCAAGGCCGAGCACCCGGAACGGCTGCTGTTCTACCGGATGGGCGACTTCTACGAACTGTTTTTCGACGATGCCCGCAAGGCCGCCCAGCTGCTGGACATCACCCTGACCAGCCGGGGCGAGTCGGCGGGCCAACGCATTCCCATGGCCGGCATCCCCTACCATGCGGCGGAAGGCTATCTGGCCCGGCTGCTCAAACTGGGGGAATCGGTGGCCATCTGCGAACAGATCGGCGATCCGGCCACATCCAAGGGGCCGGTGGAGCGCAAGGTGGTGCGCATCGTCACCCCCGGCACGGTCACCGACGAGGCCCTGCTGGAAGAGCGGCGGGACAACCTGCTGGCGGCCGTGATTCATCAGGGAAAAGCCTACGGCCTGGCCTGCCTGGATCTGGCCAGCGGCCGTTTCACCCTGCAGGAACCGGAAACCGTCGAGCGCCTGCTGGGGGAGCTGGAGCGGATCGCGCCGGCGGAACTGTTGGTCAGCGAAGACCATACGCTGCCGGCGGCCCTCACCTCCCGCAAGGGGCTCACCCGCCGGCCGGACTGGCATTTCGACCCGGCCAGCTGCCGCCAGCAGCTGTTGCGGCAATTCGAGACCCGCGACCTGGAAGGTTTCGGCTGCGAACACCGCGAGGCGGCCATCGCCGCTGCCGGCTGCCTGCTGCAATACGTCAGGGAGACCCAGAAGTCCGCCATGCCCCACCTCCAGGGCATGCGGCTGGAGACCGGCGCCGACTGCATCATTCTGGATGCGGCCAGCCGCCGCAACCTGGAGCTGGATTACCACCCCTCCGGCCGCGCCGAATTCACCCTGTTCGGGGTTCTGGACCGCTGCGTCACCGCCATGGGCAGCCGGCTGCTGCGCCGCTGGCTGCACAGTCCGTCGCGCGACCGCAGCCTGCTCAATGGCCGCTACGGCGCCATCGGCGCCCTGGTGGATCTGGGCCGCCACATCGAACTGCGGGATACCCTGCGGGGCGTCGGCGACGTGGAGCGGATCGCCGCCCGCATCGCCCTGCGCTCGGCGCGCCCGCGCGATCTATCCACCCTGGGACGTTCTCTGGCTCTGGTGCCCGATCTCAAACGGCTGCTGGGAGACTGCGAGGCCCCGCTGCTGGCCGATCTAACGGCCGGCCTGGGCGAACACGGCCACTTAGTAGAACTGCTGGAGCGGGCGCTGGTGGACAATCCGCCCATGCTGATCCGCGACGGCGGGGTGATCCGGGAAGGCTACGACGCCCAGTTGGATGAGCTGCGCAACCTCAGCCAGAACGCCGACCAGTTCCTGGTGGACATGGAACAGCGGGAGCGGGAGCGCACCGGCATCGCCAACCTCAAGGTCAGCTACAACCGGGTCCATGGCTTTTACATAGAACTGTCGCGCAGCCAGGCGGAGCGGGTACCGGCCGATTACCTCCGCAGGCAGACGCTCAAGGGGGTGGAACGCTACATCACCCCGGAACTGAAGGCCTTCGAGGACAAGGTGCTGAGCGCCCGCGACAAGGCCTTGAGCTGGGAAAAGGCGCTGTACGACGAGCTCTTGGAAAAACTCGCCGGCCATTTGCGGCCGATCCAGAACTGCGCCGCCGCACTGGCCGCGCTGGACGGCCTGGCCAACCTGGCCCAGCGCGCCGAAGAACTGGATTGGACCCCGCCGCGGCTGACCGGCACCCCCGGCATCCACATCGTCGGCGGACGCCACCCGGTGGTGGAACAGGTCAGCGACCAGCCCTTCGTGCCCAACGACCTGACCCTGGCGCCGGAATCCCGGATGCTGATCATCACCGGACCCAACATGGGCGGCAAATCCACCTACATGCGGCAGGCGGCGCTGATCGTGCTGCTGGCTCACATCGGCGCCTACGTGCCCGCGACCGAGGCGGAAATCGGCCCCATCGACCGCATCTTCACCCGCATCGGCGCCTCCGACGACCTCGCCAGCGGCCGCTCCACCTTCATGGTGGAGATGACCGAGACCGCCAACATCCTCCACAACGCGACTTCCAACAGCCTGGTGCTGATGGATGAAGTGGGCCGCGGCACCAGCACCTTCGACGGACTGTCGCTCGCCTGGGCCTGCGCCGAACACCTGGCCCGCGAACTCAAGGCCTTCACGTTGTTCGCCACCCACTATTTCGAACTGACCACCCTGACCGACGACCGTGGCTATATCGCCAATGCCCATCTGGATGCGGTAGAGCACGGCGACCACATCGTGTTCCTGCACACCGTCAAGCCGGGCCCGGCCAGCCAAAGCTACGGCCTTCAGGTGGCGGCGCTGGCCGGCGTGCCGCGGCCGGTGATCGCCAACGCCCGCGAACGACTGCGGGAACTGGAGAACAACGCCTGCCGCGATCAGCGCCGCCACGACCATGCGGCGCGTCAGCTCGACCTGTTCGCGGAGCCGGAACCGCACCCCGCCATCGAAGCCCTGCGGCACGCCAATCCCGACGAACTCACCCCACGGGCGGCACTGGATCTGCTCTTCCGGCTCAGGACCCTGCTCTGAGGCCTCGGGAGGCTTCCAGCGAGCGCCTGCCGAGCCTTGAAAATACTGGGCGCAAGCCGGTTCCGGCCGTGTTGACTTTTGCGGTCAAATACTTCACCTTACGCGTCCAGACGGGCTTGTCAGGGAATTTTCACAGCCACTTTCAGGAAGGTTTCCTAACGAAAACAACAATCCGTCCATCCGTTTTTTTGGCTCAACCCCTAACTGGTACGTAGTCCATTACCCAAGGATTGCGAGGAGAAAAAAATCATGAAGCAACCCGTGAAAAGTTGGCTGATCGCAACCTCGGTTGCATCGCTGCTGGCAGCACCCGGGCTTTCCCAAGCGAACGCCGAAATCGAAAAACTCTCCAAGGACCCGAAAAGCTGGGCCACTTGGGGCGGCGACTATTTCGGAACCCGCTACAGTTCCCTGACCCAGATCAACAAGGACACCGCCAAGAATCTGCAGCCCCAGTGGACCTTCTCCACCGGTGCCCTGCGCGGACACGAGGGCGGCCCCCTGGTCGTCGACGGCATCATCTACATCCACACCGGCTTTCCCCACAAGGTCTACGCCCTGGACCAGAACACCCAGACCGTGGTTTGGGAATACAACTACGCGCCCGACGCCGGCACCGATCCCCAGCAGGTCATCGGCGTGATGTGCTGTGACGTGGTCAACCGCGGCCTCGCCTACGGCGACGGCAAGGTATTCCTGGCTCAAGGCGACGCCACCCTGATCGCGCTGGACGCCAAGACCGGCAAGCTGGTCTGGAAGACCAAGAACGGCGACACCAAGCTGGGCCAGACCAACACCAACGCCCCGCTGGTCGTGAAGGACAAGGTCTTCACCGGCATCTCCGGCGGCGAATACGGTGTCCGCGGCTGGATCGCCGCTTACAACATCAAGGACGGCAGCCTGGCCTGGAAGGCTTACAGCATGGGTCCGGACGAAGACATGAAGATGAATCCGGAAAAGACCATGACCTGGACCGACGGCAAGATGGCGCCGGTCGGCAAGGATTCCTCCCTGAAAACCTGGAAGGGCGACCAGTGGAAGATCGGCGGCGGCACCACCTGGGGCTGGTACAGCTATGACGCCGGCACCAACTCCATCTACTACGGCTCCGGCAACCCCTCCACCTGGAACCCGGTACAGCGCCCCGGCGACAACAAGTGGTCCATGACCATCTGGTCCCGTGACGTCGACACCGGCGAAGCCCATTGGGTCTACCAGATGACCCCGCACGACGAGTGGGACTACGACGGCATCAACGAGATGACGCTGATCGACCTGCCCATGAAGGACAAGGCCGGCAAGGAACACACCAAGCTGCTGACCCACTTCGACCGCAACGGCTTCGGTTACACCCTGGACCGCGTCACCGGCGAACTGCTGGTCGCCGAGAAGTTCGACAAGGCCGTCAACTGGGCTTCCCACGTCGATCCGGCCACCGGTCGTCCGCAGGTGCAGAGCCAGTACTCCACCCAGGCCGGCGGCGAAGACCACAACCAGAAGGGCATCTGCCCCTCGGCCATGGGCGCCAAGAACGAGCCCCCGGTTACTTACTCTCCGAAGACCAAGCTCATCTACATCCCGGGCAACCACACCTGCATGGATTATGAGCCGTTCAACGTCGAGTACACCGCAGGCCAGCCCTACGTCGGCGCGACTCTGAGCATCTACCCGGCCAAGGCCAATGTGAAGACCGGCGCCAAGGAAGACAAGCCGCACATGGGCTCCTTCACCGCGTGGGATCCGACCACCGGCAACATCGCCTGGCAGATCGACGAGCCCTTCTCCCTGTGGAGCGGCATGGTGGCGACCGCCGGTGACGTGGTCATCTACGGAACCCTGGAAGGCTATTTGAAGGTCCGTGACGCCAACACCGGCGCCGAACTGTACAAGTTCAAGACCCCGTCCGGCATCATCGGCAACGTCAGCACCTGGGAGCACAACGGCAAGCAATATGTCGGCGTGCTGTCCGGTATCGGCGGCTGGGCCGGCGTGGGCATGGCAGCCGGCCTGGAAGGCGAAAGCGAAGGTCTGGGCGCCGTCGGCGCGTACAAGAGCCTGAGCACCCACACCAAGCTGGGTGGCGTGTTCACGGTCTTCGCCCTGCCTGGCAAGTAAGTTCGAGCCTCAGCTTCGGCTGACCCGAACCGACGCCCCGGCCGAGCAATCGGCCGGGGCGTTTTTTTTAGGCTTGAAAGGGAAGATGTTATTCGCTGGCCACGTTTCTTCGTGGCCGACATCGTCGCTGATGGATCGGGCAACGCTATGCTAATGCCCACCGGAGCTACGGAACTCCTTCAACAACCTCAGACTTATGAAGATCATCCGCTACATCGATGCACGGGGAAACAGCGGCCACGCCGCACAACAACCGGACGGAACCGCGCTGGCGATCGAAGGAGACCTGTTCGGTGAATATCGGTTGACCGACCGCCCGGTCGATGTCATCAAGCTGCTGGCGCCCATCGAACCGGCGGCGATCCTCGGCATCGGCCTGAACTACCGGTTTCATGCGGAGGAAACCCGGTCGGCGATTCCCGAGCATCCCATCCTGTTCATGAAGCTGCCGACGGCGATACAGCACCCGGAACAACCCATCCTGCTGCCGACCCATCTGAAGAGCGACAAGGTGGACTACGAGTGCGAACTGGCGGTGGTGATCGGCAAGGCGGCGAAGAACGTCAGCCGGGACGATGCCCTTAGCCACGTATTCGGCTACACCTGTGCCAACGACGTGAGTGCTCGCGATTGGCAGAAATCGGCCGGCGGCGGCCAATGGTGCCGCGGCAAGACCTTCGACACCTTCTGCCCGCTGGGACCGGCCCTAGTCACCGCCGACGAGATCCCCGATCCCAACGACCTGGCCATCAAGACCATCCTGAACGGCCAGACCATGCAGGACTGGAATACCAGCGACATGATCTTCGACGTGCCCGCCCTGATCGAATTCTTGAGCGGCAGCACCACCCTGATGCCCGGCACCGTCATCCTCACCGGCACCCCCCACGGCGTCGGCATGGCCCGCAATCCCCGAGTCTGGCTGCAGGATGGCGACACGGTAACCATCGAGATCGAAAAGATCGGCAGGCTGACCAATCCGGTGAGGAGCGAGCCGGCATGAACCATGACTAGAGTTCCGTGGGATGCGGTGAACGCAGCGCATCGTCCATGACAGCAAGGCGGCGTCCCACTCACTGCCAGACATCTTCATAGATCGCCTCGATGGGTATCTCCATGCCCACGGAAGCAAGGGGTATCACCGAACCGTCGGTATGCACGGTCATCTTCCACCGATCACCCTCGCGGCGGAACACCCGCACGTCCATGCACTCCTGCGCCACCAACACGTATTCCTGCAGGCTTTCGAGCTTCTGGTAATCGAGGCGCTTGGCGCCCGAGTCGAAGGGGGCGGTGGATTCGGACAGGATTTCGACCACCAGCTTCGGCTGCTGCCGGTAATGGGTGTCGGGTGCGGGTTCGCAGCTCACCATCAGATCGGGGTAATAGAACACGTCCGCCGCTTCGACCTTGAGCTTGACATCGGCCATGAACACCCGGCAGGTCGTGCCTTTCAAGTAGGCACGAAGCACAATGTACAGGTTCCCCAGGATCAGGTTGTGTACGGTGGTGGTTCCGGTCATGGCATAGACCTGGCCGGCGATGTATTCATGCTTGACCGGGCTGGAGCGTTCCATCTCCAGATACTCTTCCACCGTCATGCGGGGCAACGGCGTCGCGGGCCTTATCATGTTTCCTCCTTACGACAATCGGGACTTGCCCCGGTACCGGGAATCCGGGGTACTGGACGGCATTCTATCCCATCGCCGGAAAACTCCCCGGCAATTTCCGGTCGAATGACAAAGCCCCGCAGGGCCATGCCGGCATTCCACGGCGGGGCGCGACCGGAGACGGCGCGAGGGATCGTGGAGCATCATCTCGGCGTCGCCGGCGGAAGGACTTCAACGACTGGCACAGGAGTGAAACCGATGGGACAGGAAATCGACCACGTCCGTTTCTCGGACAACGACTACGCCGAGTTTCACCGCCGTCTGTCGGAGGAAACGCGCTTGCTGGCGCAATGGCAGGAATCCGGGTCGTTCGGCACCCATGAGCCCACCGGCGGGTTCGAGTTGGAAGCCTGGCTGGTGGATGGGGAGATGCAGCCGGTACCGGCCAACGCGGACTTCCTGGCAGCGCTGGACGACGCCCTGGCGGGGCCGGAATTGGCCCGCTTCAACATCGAGTTCAACACCGAGCCGGTGGAATTGCGGCGGGACGGCTTGCGCCGCGCCCAGGAGGATCTGCGGGCGCATTGGCTGCGCGCAAGGGCCAAGGCGGAGGAACTGGGTTACCGGCTGCTGCTGATCGGCACCTTGCCCACCCTGGACGACCGCCTCCTCAACCTGGCCAATCTCTCCGCCCTCAACCGCTACCGGGCGCTCAACGACCAGATCCTGGCGGCCCGCGCCGGCCGGCCGATCCGGCTGGACATCGTCGGACGCCAGCATCTGCGGCGCTGGCACCGGGACGTCATGCTGGAAGCCGCCACCACCTCGTTCCAGATTCACTGGCAGCTGGACCCGCACCGGGCCGGGCTTTACTTCAACGCCGCACTGATGGCCTCGGCGGTGCTGGTGGCGGCCGGGGCCAATTCGCCCTATTTGTTCGGCCGCGATCTCTGGGCGGAAACCCGTATCCCTCTGTTCGAGCAGGCCGTGGATGTCGGCGGCTACCGGGCTGCGGTACAGGGCCCGCTGCGGCGGGTGGGGTTCGGCAGCGATTACGTGCGCCAGTCGCTGACCGAAGTGTTTCAGGAAAACCTCGAACACTTCCCGGTCATCCTGCCGATCGTGTTCGACACTCCGACGGAACGGCTCGCCCATCTCCGGCTGCACAACGGCACCATCTGGCGCTGGAACCGCCCCCTGGTCGGGTTCGGCGGCGACGGCAGCCCGCATTTTCGGGTGGAGCACCGGGTGTTGCCGGCGGGGCCCACGCTCACCGACATGTTCGCCAACGCCGCCCTGTACTACGGGCTGGTGGAATACCTCGCCGGCGAGCCGCCGGTCTTGCCTTTTCCCCAGGCGCGGGACAACTTCTATCAGGCGGCGCGCCATGGCCTGAACGCCCATGTGGTGTGGATCGATGGCGACAAGCAGCGGCTCCGCACGCTGGTGTTGAAGCGGCTGCTGGGGCAGGCCGAACAGGGGCTGCGGCGGATGCAGATTGACGAATCCGACATCGGTCATTATTTAGGGGTGATCGAGCGGCGCACCGCCCTGGACCGGACCGGCGCCGACTGGCAGCGGCGCTTCCTGGCCAAATATCCCGGCTGTTTCCAGGCCATGACCCGAGACTATTACATCCACCATTGCAGCGACATCCCGGTTCACCAATGGCCCGATGACTGACCGCCCCGTCCTTCACCAACTGGAATACCTGCCGGCAGGCCTGATCGAAACGCCAGCCGAGGAACTCTGGCGCATTCTGCCCGGCCCCACCCTGATCCATCTGCCGGGCCGCCGGCCCGAGCCGCTGCTGGTGGCGGTACTGCAGCACGGCCAGGAAACCGCCGGGCTGCTGGCGGTACAGGCGCTGCTGGACAAGTTCCGCTCGACCCCGTTGCCGCGCGCCCTGTCGCTCTATTTCGGCAATCTCCCGGCGGCCCGCTGGGCCGTGAGGCGGCTCGACGACCAGGTGGATTACAACCGGGCCTGGCCCGGTACCGATCTGGCCGATTGCGCCGAAACCCGGCTGTGTGCCGAGGTGGTCGCGGAAATGGCCAAGCGCTGCGTGTTCGCCAGCATCGACGTGCACAACAACACCGGCACCAATCCCCACTACGCCTGCGTCAACCGGCTGGAACTGCGGTTTCTGCAACTGGCGGCGCTGTTCGGCCGGCTGGTGATCCATTTCAGCTACCCCCGCGGCACCCAGTCCGCCGCCTTCGCCCGCCTCTGCCCCGCGGTCACCCTCGAATGCGGCAAGCCGGAACAGGCTTACGGCGTGGCCCACGCGCTAAACTACCTGGACGCCTGCCTGCATCTGGCGGAGATCCCCGATCATCCGGTGGCTGCAGGCGACATCGATCTGTTCGCCAGCGTCGCCCAGGTGACCGTCCAGCCCCAGGTGCGGTTCGGCTTCCGGCCCGACGCGGTGGACCTGCAGCTGTGGGAAAACATCGACCGCCTGAACTTCACCGAGATCGCCGCCGGCACCGCCCTGGGGCTGGTGAAGAAGGACTGGCCGGGCCTGCCGGTGGTGGCCAGGAACGCCGCAGGCCAGGACGTGACCGATGCCTATTTCAGCCGTTCGGGGGGGTTGCTGATCACCAACAGGGCGGTCATGCCTTCCATGCTGACCCCGGACGAGCGCATCATTCGGCAGGATTGTTTGTGCTATCTCATGGAACGGCGGACACCGGACGGTGCGGGTGCCGACGAGAGCGGAACGGTTTGGTGAGCGGCGCGTGTCCGGGGCACAGCGGCTGAAGCCGCACCTGCCAGCCTGGCGGATTCACCCGGCGGCATACGACTGGCGACAAGACAACCCGAGAGGACTCAACCATGGAACTATTTCGTACGATCCGCGAAAACCGGCGCCACTGCGCCGTGGCTGCCGCCGCAGCCACCCTGCTGGGCCTCGCGCTGCCGGCCGCCGCGGCCGAGGAGGAGGTCAAGACGCCTTCGGCCCTCCTCCAAAAGGCTACGCCGTCGTTCTCCCCCGCCGACGTGGTGAAGGGTGCGATCGCCCCCTATTCCGCCCAGTGCGACGGCTACGGCAATCCCGGTGCCGGTGGTTCCGGTTATGTCGCCGTGGTCACCCTGAAGACGGCGCAAACCCCCAAGGAATTGGCCATCCCCGGCCAAACCGGCGAAGGCCTGGACGGGACGGTGGCCTTCGACCAGGCGGAAGCGGCCGGGGCTTATCTGGGACAGGTCAACCTCATCGACGCCTCCTCCTTCATCGGCCCCAACGGCGTGCTGTGGGGCTACGACCTGGCCAAGGCGGCGGATGGGGCGGAACGCAAACCGGCCAAGCCGGCCGAACTCCCGGCCACCGGCGGCATCCCGGTGCGCCCCGTCGAGCCGCTGCTGGAGGCCGCCGCCCGGCTGTTCGGCAGCCGCGACGAGCCCCGCTTCCCGCTGCTCCCCGGAACCCCGGTGGTCGCCGCCCACAAGGAAATCACCGCCGCCGGCCCGACCACCGTGTGGTGCGGCATTGCCCTGGCCATCGCCGAAGACCGCAGGTCCGGCGCCAACCTGATCGTGGAACAGTGCGGCGAATACAAGCCGCAACCGGAGGGCGCGACCGAAGACCAGTATTTTCGCCTGGCACGGGAAAACCTCGCCAAGAGCGTGCTCCGGATGGCCAAGAACCACAACGTGAAATACCGGGAGATCCTCCTCGGCATCAAGCAGGAATCGGTGCGCGAAGGCTTTGTCGGCCACGCCATGGCGACCGTCCCTTACGTGGTGCTCGCCCGCGAAGCCGTGCCCCTGGGTGGCGTCGAGCGATTGGCAAAAATGAGCCTGGCGGATTGGGAACAGGCGCTGCAGCGGGGCCCGAAGCGCAAGACCCAGCCGCCGAGTCAGCCGCAGACTCCGTAGCTGCGCCGAACGCCGCCATTACCCCCGTCACGTGGCGGATCGGCGGACACGCTGGCGCGTGCCCGCCCGGCGGGGCCGATCCTGCGCGCCACCGAGCCGGCGAATCTCACAACCCCCACCCTTCGGATTCTTGCCCCTTTCCGAGAAACTGGAGGAAGTGGGCGACGATGTCCCGCTTGTTGGAGGAATACCACAGGTTGCCCAAATGTCCGCCGCGGGGATAAATCATGGCGCGGTCGGCGAAGGTGCGCTTGAGATATTCGATATCGCCGGGATTCAGCAGGATGTCGTCCCGATTGTGCATCAGGAACACCCGCCGGCTCTGGGCCAGCGCCAGCCCGATGGCCTTGAGGGAGGTGCCGTCGTTGAGGGACTCCATGTTCAGGCTCGGATCGTCCAGCCGCAGCCGCGGCAGCAGAAACCGCTCCAGATAGCCCAGCAGGCCGATGGAGCGCGCCTCTTCCAGGCGGGCGCTGCGGTAGTTCTCGCTGACGGGCGTTTTGAGAATGCCGGGCCGTTGGGCCTGCTCGATGGCATACATGGTGTCGCCGATCGCGGAGAACAGGCTGGCGCCGATCAAGTAGCGAATCTGCGCGTTGGTCATGCGCAATCGCCGATCCCAATCGGCAAAGTAGTCCGGATCGTCGTAATCCTGCTTCAAGGCGCCGACGCCGGTCCCGAAGGCGAAGGCCTGAACCCGCGACCGCTGTTCCGCCGTCAGGGTCCGGCCGATCTGGGCCATGGAGTCGATCTTGCGGATGGCCGACAGCGGGTCCACCGGCGGATTGATCAGCAGTGTGGTGGCAAAATCAATGTCGTTTTCCTCGGAATCGAGCTTGTCCACGTAAGCGGCGCACAATGCCCCTTCACTGAAGCCCATCAGGCCGATCCGGCCGATACCGATACGGCCCTCGTCGATCACGTAGTTCAGCGCCGCCTGCATGGCGCGGTACATGTCCACCGCATCGATCGCGTGATCGCCGGGGAAGCCCGACCGGCTGGCCGCCAGGGCGAAGTTCCAGTTGAGCGGGTCGGGCATCACCATGACGTGGAATCCGCCGGCCACCAGCGATTCCGCGATGAAACTGGCGGAGCCCTCGTAAGCCGAGCTGCCCAGCCCCGGCACGATGATCACCAGCGGCGCCTTGTCCCGGCTCCGGTAAAGCCGGAAGCGGAGCTTGCCCTTGCCCTCGAACAGCGGCACCGCGTTGCGGCGGGGCAGCAGGGCGATTTCCATGTCCCGGATGGTGTCGTCGCCCGAGCGCTGTTCCCTCCCCTTCATGATGGCGATGGTGGTGGTGGCCAGGTAGGGGTCGACGTAAGGGTAGCGATAGGACAGCTCGTCCACCTCCCGGGCGGAAGCCGCCGGCGCCGGGGGCGCGGCGCAGATCGCGAGCGCGAGCAGCAACCGCATCAACGTTGTTCGGGTATGAAGCATGGCGGTGTTTCTTCGAGGTCGGGACGTCTTGTCCATTATGGCCACAAGCGTTAATCAGGGCTTAAGCCTTGCCGATGCGTCGTGATTCACGATGAATGCCGGCTCCGATTTCGCCCGAAAGCTCCCGTGGAACGTCTCCCGTCACCGCAGCTGTTGGCAGTGCGGCCGGCTCGGTTAGAATGCATGCCATCATTCCTTCCGGCGAGGCGGTCATGGGCATGCTCGGGGTTTTGCGGCGAATCGGCTGGCTGGCGGCGCTGCTGTCGATGGCACTGTTGTCCGGCTGCGGGTACAACACCTTGCAGGAAACCGACGAGGAGATCAACGCCACCTGGTCGGAAGTGCTGAACCAGTACCAGCGCCGGGCCGATCTGGTGCCCAACCTGGTGAACGTGGTGAAAGGCTATGCGGCCCACGAGAAGGACGTGCTGGAAACCGTCACGGCGGCCCGCTCCCGTATCGGAGCCATCCAGGCGACCCCGGAACTGGTCAACGACGAGCAAGCCTTCAAACGCTTCATCGCCGCCCAGCAGGAATTGCGCGGAGCGCTCTCGCGGCTGCTGGCGGTGGCGGAAAACTATCCCCAACTGAAGGCCGACGGACTCTACCGCGACCTCCAGGCCCAGCTGGAAGGCACCGAGAACCGCATCACCGTGGCCCGCAACCGCTACATCGAGGCGGTCAAGGATTACAACGTCACGGTCCGGTCTTTCCCCTCCAATTTCACCGCCCAGTGGTTCGGCTTCAAGGTGAAGCCCAACTTCACCGTAGAAGACGAACAGACCCTGGCCAAGCCGCCGGCGGTCGATTTCGGCGCTCCTCCGGCCAAGCCCTGACCGGTGGCGATCGCGGCCTTGCGCTGGCTGGCTCTCGGGCTGGCCTTGAACCTCGGGCCGGCTTGGGCGGAATTGGCGGTTCCGCCGCTACGATCCCGGATCACCGACACGGCGGGAATATTGACGCCGGCACAGCGCAACGACCTCGCCGCACTGCTGCGAACCCAGCGGGTCCAGATTGCGGTGTTGCTGGTTTCAAGCACCTTGCCGGAATCCATCGAACAGTATGCCATCCGGGTGGCCGAGGCCTGGAAGCTGGGTGACCGCAAGCGCGACGACGGCATCCTGCTGCTGGTGGCGCTGTCCGATCACCGGGTGCGCATCGAAGTGGGTTACGGACTGGAAGGCGACTTGCCCGACGCCAAGGCCAAGCGCATTGAGGAGGAATCCATAGTCCCGCACTTCAAGCACAAGGATTATTACGGCGGCCTGCGGGCCGGCATCGAGGCGATCGCCGCCGCACTGCCACCCGCCGGAGGTTCCCGCTGATGGCCCGACCGCCCTTCCCCGTCGCCCCCCAATGCGGCTGCCGCACCGGCGTCATCTTCGTGCGTCCCTGCCAGGGCACGCCGATCACGGCCTGCGCCCAATGCCGGATTTCCCTCTGCGTGGGCCACCGCCGCCCCTACGGCAACCAGGTGCTGTGCCCGAGCTGCTACGCCCGCCTGCAGCCCGGTTCCGACTCCATGTTCGACTCGGACCGCACCCACTACATCTCCTCCTCCAGTCATGGCGGCTCGGCAGCGGAAGAAATCTTCACCGGCGAGGGAGGGGAATTCGGCGGCGCCGGTGCCTCCAGCGGCTGGTCCGAAGAGGCCCAGCCGGCGGCCGATGCGCTGACCGAATCGCCTTTCACCGCCGAGGATTATGCCGCCTTCGATGCAGTCTCCGACTATGACCGCAGCGACGAAAAAGGCGGTGGCTACGACAGCTGACTGGCTGATCTATGCGATCGGCGGCGGTCTGGGCCACGCCCGCCGCGGCTGGCTGCTGCAGCACCTGCTGGCGCAAGCCGGCCGAACCGCCATCCTCCTGGTCCGCCCCGATTCCGACCGCCACTTGCCCGCCGCGACGCTACCGAGGGCCTGCGGCGGCAGCCTGGCCGATCCCCATCTGGCAGACCTCGTCCACCGTCCGCCGCGAGGCATCGTCGCCGACACCTTTCCCCGCGGCTGGCACGGCGAGCTGAACGAGGAACTGCTGGGCCGCTTCGAGACGCGGGTGTGGCTGGCCCGCCACAGCCGCAGCCATGGGGTGGCGGATGCCGTGAACTACCACCGGGTACTGAGCCCCTACCCCGCCGGCGGCTGCGAGTGGGACGGCCAGTTGCCCACCGCCCGCCACGCCGGCTACCTGGTGGATTCGAGCCACCTCGACCTGCGGCCCGATCCGCGCCGCTTCGTGCTGGTGGACAGCGAAGGCCGCTGCAATCCCCGCCTGCTGGGGATTTTTCGGGCGGAAGCGCAACGGGCAGGCCTGGAGTTCCATCTGCAGCATCGGCTGCACGACCCGATCCACGCCGCCAAGCTGCTGCTGGTGGGCGCCGGTTACCACAGCTTCTATGAATGCCTGGGCCAGGACGTCGACGTGCGTTTCCTGCCGGTCGCCAAGCGCCACGACGATCAGCACCGCCGCGCCCGCCGCTTCGGCTGCGCCCTGGATACCCTGGATGAACTGATGCCTTGGCTGGCCTCTCCCTGCAACCGGCCGGCACTGGATGCGCGGATGGATGGGGATACCGTGCTGGCGGCGCTGGGAATTGCCGGCAAACTCACCCATCCCGGCTAGAATGGTCGCAAGCTCCCCGCCGAGGTACCGGCCATGGATTTCCGTCTGTTCCAAAATCTCCGGAACCGCGCCGCGGTCTTCGCCAACCGCCATCCCGGCGCCCTTCCCCTCGCCCTCGGCACGCTGCTGGGCTTAGGGCTGGCCGCCGGACTGGCGGATTTGGTCCGCTACAGCGACAGCAACGAATTCTGCCTGTCCTGCCACGAGATGGCACAGGCGCCCTATCAGGAATATCTGCAATCGACCCATTACCGCAACCGGCTGGGCATCCGCGCCGGCTGTGCCGACTGCCACCTGCCCCATGACAGCTGGTTGGCCTATGCCAAGGCCAAGATCGCGGCGAGCAAGGACGTTTTCCACCACCTGGCCGGCACCCTCGGCACCCCGGAAAAATTCGAAGGCCTGCGCCCGGAAATGGCCCGTCGGGTGTGGCGCGACCTCAAGGACTCGGATTCGGCTCCCTGCCGCGGCTGCCACGACGTCGCCGCCATGGACCCGGAGCAACAGGGCTCGGGCGACATGCACCAGCGCATCGGAACACTCGGCAAGACCTGTGTCGACTGTCATCAGGGGCTCGCCCATCGGCTGCGCTGACCGCCGAGCCCTTAACACTACTTTATCGGATTTCGAAAGATGCTCCCGCTGAGCGTGTTTCTTCTTTCATCGATCCCCTGCAGCCGCGCTGAGCACCGGAGTTTTCAGCAGGACCAGCCCGAAGGGTCGTGGCAGGGATGCCGCGCGTTGGCAGAGGGCGATGGATCGCCCTTCTGGCAACCCCTGCTGAAAGCGAGGAGCGCAAGGGCTCTCGCGGCTGGGGGTGGCCTTTCTTTTGGATACTTTTCTTTGGCCACACAAAGAAAAGTATCTCGGCCGTGGGTCCGAGAACCCACATTCAAATCGGCTATCGAGCAGCGATTCAAAGCTAGATCAGTCACGACGCTGCGGGTAAGAGTAATCCGACAAAGTAGATTTGACCACGCCGGCAACCGCCGCCCCATGACGGATCAAGACCGCCGATCCAGCGTCAACGGTTTTTACATTGGTGCAAGACATTTCGTCATGCGTCATACAGGTTATTGATATTACAATGACAAAAATCCATGGCCCGATAGCTGCTAGATCATTGATACCCGTTAGGCGTCGCTCCTCCGAGTTGCCTCCAGCTTTCTGAGAAGTGCGCCGACATGGGTTCCTCCAACACCACTTGAGTCAACCCCGCTTCGGCGGGGTTTTTTTTGCCTGCCCGCGGGGCTTGCGTAGAATAGCCGGCCCGATCTCAAGCAACCCAGGTTTTCGCTTAATGGATGTCATCGCGCGCATCGCTTCAGAACTGAATGTTCACCCCCGCCAGGTCACCGCCGCCGTCACCCTGCTGGACGAAGGCGCCACCGTGCCCTTCATCGCCCGCTACCGAAAAGAGGTCACCGGCGGGCTGGACGACACCCAGCTGCGCACCCTGGAAACCCGGCTGATCTATCTGCGGGAACTCAACGAAAGGCGCGAGACGGTGCTGGCCAGCATTCGCGAACAGGGCAAGCTCACTCCTGAACTGGAGCAGGCCATCCTGGATGCCGACAGCAAGACCCTGCTGGAAGACCTCTACCTGCCCTACAAACCGAAACGCCGCACCAAGGCCCAGATCGCACGGGAAGCCGGCCTGGAGCCTCTGGCCGACCGGCTGCTGGCCCAGCCGGAACTGCATCCCGAGACCGAGGCCTTGGCCTTCGTCGATGCCGACAAGGGTGTGGCCGATGCCGCCGCGGCCCTGGAAGGCGCCCGCCAAATCCTGATGGAACGCTTCGCCGAACAGGCCGGCCTGCTGGCGGAATTGCGGGAGAAGATCTGGAACGAGGGCATCCTGGCTGCCACGGTGGTGGAGGGCAAGGAGACCGAGGGCGCCAAGTTCCGCGATTATTTCGAGTTCGAGGAGCCGCTGGCCAAGATTCCGTCCCATCGGGCACTGGCGCTGTTCCGCGGCCGCAACGAGGATGTGCTGAACCTCAAGTTGAAGGTGGGCAAGGACGAAGACGGCGCCCACGCCACCTGCCAGACTCTGGTGGCCCAGGCCTTCGCCATCGCCGAGCGGGGCCGGCCGGCAGACCGCTGGCTGCTGGACTCGGTGCAGCTGGCTTGGAAGGTGAAGATCCTCACCCGTATCGACCTGGACCTGAAACAGCGCTTGCGGGAAGCCGCCGAGACCGAGGCGATCCGGGTGTTCGCCAGCAATCTGAAGGATTTGCTGCTGGCGGCGCCGGCCGGGCCGAAAGTGACTTTAGGCCTCGACCCCGGCATCCGCACCGGCTGCAAGGTGGCGGTGGTGGACGCCACCGGCAAGCTGCTGGAGACCGCGACGATTTATCCGCACCAGCCCAGGAACCAGTGGGACGAATCCATCGCCACCCTGGCCAAGCTGATCGGCACGCACAGCGTGCAACTGGTGGGCATCGGCAACGGCACCGCCTCGCGGGAGACCGACCAGCTGGTGGCCGATCTGATGAAGCGCCACGCAGACCTTGCCATCACCAAGATCACCGTGTCGGAGGCCGGCGCCTCGGTGTACTCGGCGTCCGAACTGGCGGCGCGGGAATTCCCCGAGCTGGACGTGTCGCTGCGCGGTGCCGTCTCCATCGCCCGCCGCCTGCAGGACCCGCTGGCGGAACTGGTGAAGATCGACCCCAAGTCCATCGGGGTCGGCCAGTACCAGCACGACGTCGACCAGACCCAGCTGGCCCGCAGCCTCGATGCGGTGGTGGAGGACTGCGTCAATGCCGTGGGGGTGGACGTCAACACCGCCTCGGTGTCCCTGCTGCGCTACGTGTCCGGGCTGTCCCAGTCCATCGGCCAAAACATCGTCGAGTTTCGCAACCAGAACGGCCCCTTCACCAACCGCGGCCAGCTCAAGAAAGTATCGCGATTGGGGGAGAAGACCTTCGAGCAATGCGCCGGTTTCCTCCGCATCATGGACGGCGACAACCCCCTCGACAGCTCCGCCGTGCACCCGGAAGCCTACCCGGTGGTGCAGAAGATCATCGCCGCGACGGCCAAGGACATCCGCGAGCTGATCGGCAACGCCGGCTTCCTCAAGGCCATCAACGCCGAGCAGTATGCCGACGAACGTTTCGGCGTGCCCACCGTCACCGACATCCTCAAGGAACTGGAGAAACCCGGCCGCGACCCGCGCCCGGAGTTCAAGAGCGTCAGCTACAAGGAAGGCGTCGAAAAAATCACCGACCTCAAGCCCGGCATGCAGCTGGAAGGCGTGATCACCAACGTCGCCAACTTCGGGGCCTTCGTCGACATCGGCGTACACCAGGACGGTCTGGTCCACATCTCCCACCTGGCGGATCGGTTCGTCAAGGATCCGCGGGAAGTGGTGAAGACCGGCGACCTGGTGAAGGTCAAGGTGCTGGAGGTGGATGTCGCGCGCAAGCGCATCGCCCTCAGCATGCGCAAGGACGCGGCGGCACCGGCAACCGGCGCGCCATCGCAACGACAGGACGAAACCGCGGGCCGCTCCGGCGACCGCAACAAACCCCGCGACCGCCGCCCGGCGGCGGCACCCCAACCCCAGGGCGCCATGGCCGATGCCCTTGCCAGGGCGTTCAAGCGCGGGAGCTGACCCTCTACCACCCGCGTGCAATCATGCCGAATCTGATGAATCCCCCACCACTCTATCGCGCACGCCCCTGGTATTGAACCATTTAGTTTCTGTCAGGAATAAACGGTACGAAAACCCGGGATACCGACCCTGGTTTTCGAGGAGCAGCCAAACAGCAATATCATAACGAGGAATTGCGCTGCACTAACTTTCCCGTACTGATATGAACGGATAAAGCCATGAATACAATACCCAGAATTTCCGTGATCCTTGCCGCAGCCACTGCCTTATTGGCGGTATCTCAAGCCGATGCGGCAGGGATTCGCGTCAGATGCGAAAAAAGGGCGGATCGTTCCGTCATTTCGGTTGATGGCAAAAAGCTGGACGCTGGCAGCTATGCCGCAGTGGTAAGGTCCGGATCAAACCAGAAAACGAGTAACGCGCCGCTGGTTCCGGCGGTAGGCGGACAGGCCGAGTTCGATTTCAGCAGTCAGTTAGCTGACCAGAATACCGGTGCCACGCCCATTGGCGTGGCTTTTATCCAAGGCGGCGTGATCGGACAGATTGTGGATTCCACCGGATTCGTAGTGGCAGAATCCACTGTCAGCTGCCGGATCCGATAAGGGATTATTGGGCCTAGCCAAAACCAACCAAGGGGCGCGTTGCGCCCCTTATTGATTTCTCCTGAACTGTGCCAGTGGTCGTAGAGATCTCATCGTCCTCTGACCGTGGGAAATAACCCGTCCCAGACCCGAATACCGCCGGCCGGCATCATGGCGTCAATCCCGATAACATGAGGCGGGTGACCAGTTAGCACCCAAATATATCCAACGTTTCGAGCAATACTATCAGCGAACAAAAGTATCGGCCCATCCCAGCCGGGCGCTCGATGAGGCACGGGCACATGAGGGATGCGTGTCAAGAGTAAACTGCCACTGGCTCAGTACAGGAAATGCACCGCGGCCACGTGCACCAACCCTGTGACCACCAGCATCACGAACAACGGGATGTGGACCACGTGCCACAGGGCGAAGATGCGGCGGTAAGCGGAATATTCCGCGACCCGCCGCACCGCGTCGATATAGCCACCGATCAGTTCCCGGTCCAGTTGCTCCTTCTCCACATCGGCACCCTGTAACACGCTTTGCCGTAGCGCGCGGGTCCGCTTCCCCAGCAGCAGCAAACTTCCCACCATGGGGAAGAATCCCATGCGTTCACGGAGTTGGCGCCGTTCGAATTCCGCCAGCCGCTGCCGCACCGCGCCCGCCGTGGCGGAATGATCCAGTTCGGAGCGGGCCGCCGCCAGCCGCCGCTGCATGACTTCCAGATTGATCAGTTCGCCCGCCAGGGTCTGGTTGAGGTACAGGTAAAGGAAACGCCCGACGAAACCGCTGGACATCACGGTCAGCATGCTGGCCAGGGCGACGTTGCTGTTGACCGCGCCCAGGTGGAAATTGCAGTGGTAGAGGATGGCGGTGGGACCCAGCAGCCCCAAGGCGATGTGGGCATTGAGCCAGGAAGGCAACCTTCCCCAGCGGTGCATGAAGCCGAGCCGCTTGCGGGCCGAGTAGTGCAGCAGCAACAGCAGCATGACGCCGCCGGCGATGCCGAGGTAATAGCCGGCACCATCCTTGGGAGAGAACAGCTCCTGGTCGCGGATCGACCAGCCGTAGCCGATGGCGCCGGCGACCAGGGCGAATAAGGCGGTGAACCGCGGGGTGAACACCGCCGGCCGGCGTTGCGGGAGGTTTCGTACGGCAGCTTTCCTCATCGTCGCTCGCCCCGTTAGACCAAGGAAATCCGGTAACCGGCGAACGCCAACCTTTCCATCCGGATGGCGACTCCCGGGAACTTGCGGGTGACTCCGGCACTGGTGAGGGTGTGGCAGGTCAGAGCCGAGGCGGTGGCCGGAACCGACCAGGGCCAAGGAGCAGCAGCAGCCGATGGTCGCCCGCTGAAGATTCCGGTTACAGCGTCTTGGTCACCACCACGATGCCGGGCTCCTCCGGCTTGGGACGCTGGCTGAAGCCGAGTTTGGCCATCAGGTGCAGCATCTTGGGGTTGTTTGCCAGGACATCGCCTTCCAGATGGCTGAAACCACGCTCGCGCGCCGCTTCGATGATGCAGCCCATCAGCTTGCTGCCGATGCCCTTGTTCTGCCACTCGTCGGCCACCACCAGGCCGATTTCGCCGCTCTCCGCGTCCGGATTGGTGATATAGCGGGCCACCCCCAGCTCGACCTCCTTGCCGTCCCGCTTGAGGGTGGCGATGAAGGCCAGTTCCCGGCTGTAGTCCAGCTGGGTGAAGCGCACCAGCATGTCCTGGGTCAACTCGTGGATCGACTCCATGAAGCGGAAATACTTGGACTCCGGCGACAGCTTGCGGACGAATTGCTGTTCCATCTCGGCGTCCTCCGGACGGATCGGCCGGATCAGCATGTCGGTGCCGTCGGCCAGCTGCCAGTGCTGAATCAAATGGCTGGGATAGGGATGGATGGCCATGTGGTCGTAGGGGTGCTGGCCCGGCGCCACGTACTGGATGACGATGCGGGCGTCGAGCGAATAGGCGCCGGTCTCGTCCACCACCAGGGGGTTGATGTCCAGCTCCTTGATCTGCGGCAGTTCGCACACCATCTCCGACACCCGCAGCAGCACCTGCACCAGCGCCTCCAGATCCACCGGCGGCTGGCCGCGGAAGGCGTCCAGCATCTTGGAGATCTGGGTCTGGCGGATCAGCGAGCGGGCGATGTGGTCGTTGATGGGCGGCAGGGCGATGGCGCGGTCGCGCAGGATCTCCACCGCGGTGCCGCCGGCGCCGAAGCTGACCACCGGCCCGAATACCGGGTCGTCGATCACCCCCACCAGCACTTCGCGGCCGCTGGTTTTCTTGTACATCTTCTCGATGCTGACCCCGTCCAGCCGGGCGCCGGGCTTGACCGCCTGGACCTGCTCCATCATCTCGTTGTAGACGTGGCGCACCGCCTGGGCGCGGTTGATGTTGAGCCTGACCCCGCCGACGTCGGACTTGTGGGTGATATCCGGCGACATGATCTTCATGGCCACCGGAAACCCCAGGTATTCCGCCGCCGCCAGCGCCTCGTTGGGACTGCGCGCGATCATCGCCGGCAGCATGGGGATGTTGAAGGCACGCATCAGGGCGCGGGTCTCCATGCCGCTCAACAGCGCGCGTTTCTCCGCCTGGGCGCCTTCGATGATCAACCGGGCGCCTTCCACGTCGGGCTGATCCAGCTCCGCCAGAGGTCCCGGCGCCTGCATCAGCATGTCCTGGTTGCGGCGGAACTGGGTGAGAAAGCCGAAGGCTTCCAGGGCACTTTCCGGGTTTTGGAAGGTGGGAATCTTCTTCTTGTGGAACACCTGCCGCCCGGCCCGCACCTGGGTCTCTCCCAGCCAGCAGGTGAGCACCGGCTTCTTGGCCGACTTGCCGGCGCGCACCACCGCTTCGGCGGCACCGCCGGGATCGGTCATGGCTTGCGGGGTCAGCATCACCAACAGGCCATCCACCTGGTCGTCGGCCAGGCAGGATTGCACGGCGGCTTCGTAACGCTCGGGGGTGGCATCGCCAAGTATGTCCACCGGGTTGTTGCGCGACCAGTGCTTGGGCAGCACACCGTCGAGCTGGGCGATGGTGGCGGGACTCAGCTCGGCGATCTTGACGCCCTGCTCCACCGCGCAGTCGGTCGCCATCACCCCTGGGCCGCCGGCATTGGTGATGATGGCCAGCCGGTTGCCGCCCCGCACCCGCTGGGGATTGGACAGCAGCTGGGCAGCGGCGAACAGCTGTTCGATGGTGTCGGCCCGCACTACGCCGGCACGCTGAAGGGCGGCGTCGAACACGTCGTCGGCCCCCACCAGGGAACCGGTGTGGGACATTGCGGCACGGGAGCCCTCGGCATGGCGACCGGACTTGATGACGATCACCGGCTTCATGCGGGCGGCGGCGCGCAGGCCGCTCATGAAGCGGCGAGCATCGCGCACGCCTTCGATATACATGAGGATGGAACGGGTCTCGTGGTCCATGGCCAGGTAATCGAGGATGTCGCCGAACTCCACGTCGGCGGCGTCCCCCACCGAGGCCATGCAGGAGAAGCCGATGCCATGGGCCCCGGCCCAGTCCAGGATGGCGGTGCACAGCGCGCCGGACTGGGAGATCAGGGCCAGGGAGCCGGGCTGGGCCACGTTGTTGCTGAAGGTGGCGTTGAGCCCGATGGAAGGCCGCATCAGCCCCAGGCAGTTGGGCCCCAAGACGCGGATGCGATAACGGTGAGCCTCGTCCAGAAGGTTTCGCTCCAGCTGTTTGCCGGCCCCTTCCAGTTCGCCGAATCCCGCCGACAGCACGATGGCGGCCGGGATCTGGTGCTCCCCGCAGGCCCGCATCAGCCCCGGCACGGTCATGGCCGGGGTGGCGATGACCGCCAGGTCGATGCGGTCGTTGATGGCTTCCAGGGACGGATAGCAGGGCCGCCCGTCGATCTCCTGGTATTTCGGGTTGATCGCCAGCACCGGCCCTTTGAAACCGCTGTCCAGCAGGTTGCGGTAGACCCGCCCGCCCACCGCCTCGGGCAGCTGGCTGGCGCCGAACACGGCGATGGAGGCGGGGGTGAACAGGTTTTTCAGATAATGCCGGCCCATGGGACGTTCGCTCCTTCAGAATGTTTGAAACTGGGGAACAGTGTAGATCGGCGGCGGGCGCTGCGCGGCTGGTCTTTGCGGAAACTCGCCGTTCGCTCGGGGAACTAGGGCGGGCGGGAACCTTACCGATCTGGCTTTGAATCGCTGCGCGATGGCCAAATCGAATGTGGGTTCTCCGACCCACGGCCGAGATACTTTTCTTTGTGTGGCCAAAGACAAATCTGCCGGGAGCAGATTTGGTCGCCCGGAGGGCGCCCGCCGGGTTTGTGGCAGGAAAGCCGCAAAACAGCAGTATCCAAGAGAAAGACCACCCCCAGCCGCGAAAGCCCTTGCGCTCCTCGCTTTCAGCAGGGGTCGGCAGAAGGGCGATCCATCGCCCTCTGCCAACGCGCGGCATCCCTGCCGCGCCCCTTCGGGCTGATCCTGCCGAAAGCTCCGGTGCTCAGCGCGGCTGCAGGGGACCGAAGAAACACGCGCAGCAGAAGCATTTCTCGGAATCCTACAAAGTAGAGTTCACCGCCATGTATTTATCGAAGTTCGCGATATAGTCGTCGAGGTTGTCTTCAAGCATCTTTCTGTACTCGGCAACGAAATAGTCGATGGTCCCGTTTCGTGCCTCCGCCATACCTTGGCCGGACGCAAAACCACAGGCGCTAACCCAAGCATTGAAGCGGGCTGTACCGTACAGCATTGAAGCGCTGACTTTCCCTCTGGTGACTTGATTGAGCTGGTCATTGGAGAGGTGGATGTGAGCATCGGCGCGCTCGTAAAAGGCGTCGTCGGCGATTTCGTTCACCTTGAATTCCTGTTGCATGGAAGGAAAATCCGATTCAACGGTTCTCACCGGACGGCATCATCCCCGGCCGCCTCCCCCTCCGGCTGGTACACCCGGAACCCGTTCTTGCCGGCGGATTTCACCAGGCGCATGGCTTCTTCGGCATGGCTCACCAGCGCCTGGGGATTGATGCAGTCGGTGGGGGCGAAGGTGAGGCCGACACTGCCGGAGATCTCGGCAACACCGCCGGGCACTTCGATAGGCTCGGCGATCAGTTTGATGATGCGGCCGGTGATGGTCTCGCACTCGGTGGGGTTTTCCAGCCCGATCAGCAGAAACACGAATTCGTCGCCCCCCACCCGCGCCACGGTATCGCCGGCCCGCAGCAACTCGGTCAGCCGCTTGGACACTTCCAGCAGGACCCGGTCGCCGGCTTCCGCTCCGAAACGTTCCTTCACCCCGCGGAATCCGTCGACGTCCAGAAACCCGACTCCCAGCAAGCCGCCATAGCGCAAGGTGTGGGCGATGGCCTGGTGGATGCGGTCTTCCAGCAGGCTCCGGTTGGGGAGGTCGGTGAGGGCGTCGTAGTAGGCCAGCCGCTCCAGTTGGCGGGTGTGATTGGCGAACATCCTGAGATCGTTGAACACCGCCAGGTAATGGCCCGGCACGCTGCCGTTCTCGCCGGTCCGGACGATGCTGACCTGCTGGGGATGGACCTCGCCGTTCTTCATGCGGTTCCAGATCTCGCCACTCCAGCGGCCGGACACCGCCAAGCTGTCCCACAGGCTGCGGAAAAACGCTTCGTCATGGCGGCCGGACCGAAGTACGGCGGGAGTCTTGCCGAGCAATTCGTCCCGCGAATAGCCGGTCAGGCTGCAGAAGGCCCTGTTGGCGTCGACGATGCGATCCTCCCCATCGGTCACCAACACGCCTTCCAGCAGGGTGTCCAGCACCCCTGCAGCCACTTCCAGGCGACTCTCGGCGCGGGCGAGGGCCACCAGCCGGCGCAGCCGGGCAAGCACCCCGGGCCGATCCGGCGAATCGGTAATCAGCTCGTCGACGCCCAGCTCCAGCAAGCCTTGCTCGGCATCGGCGGCGCCACCCGGTTCGGCCAGCAGGACCAGCGGCGTGTGGCGGGCGCGGGCGTGCAGTTTGATGCGCGCGCAAACCGCCGCCGCTTCCGCCTGGGCGCTGCGTCCGTCCACCAGCACCAGGTCGGGCGGCTGGTTCTCCAAGGTTTGCAGGGCCTGCTCGGCGGATGCCGCCGGCACCACGGCAAATTCAGCCTGCAGACGGGTGGCCCATGCGGCCAGCCGCTCCGGGCTGTGATCGACGACCAGGACAGTGGCGGGACGGTGGTTCACGATTCCTCTCCGGTGGTGGGGTCTTAGCTTCCGTCCAGCATAACAAGTTCCGCCGCCGCAATCGAACGGCTCGCTCGGACCGCGGGAGGGCCGTCAGTGCGCCCGTCCATCGCGGCGGCCCAAACCCGCCAGATTGGCGCCAACGTGACGGCAGGCGTCGTCGAGCGCGGCCATCAGTTCGCGGGTCGAAGCGTCGAGCCGCACGTCCGGCCCCTGCCGGGTGACCGCCTCCAGTTCCCCGGCGGCCCTTTCGATGCGGACCAAGCCGAGGGTGGCGGCCTGACCGCGCACCCGATGGGCCAGGAAGCCGAGCTCCTCGATCATGTGTGCCTGCAGCAGTTGCCGAAGCCGCGCCGGGACATCGCCGTGGTGATCCACGAACTCGCCGAGATGGGCGAGGTAGACCTGGGAGGTCAGCCCCATCCGCCGCAGGGCGGCACCGGCTTCCAGACCGGGAATCCCGTCGAGCCCGGCCAGCCCTCCACTATCCGGCGGCGGCGCCGGACGGCTCCCTGAGCTCTCCGCCGCCCGCGGCGGTATCCACCGCAGCAGTTCCACCGGCAGCCGGTCGATGTCCAGGGGCTTCGCCACGTGGGCGTTCATCCCCACCGCCAGACAATGCTCCACCGTATCGGCGAAGACATCGGCGGTCATGGCGATGATGGGGAGGCTCTCCTTCGGATGGCGGCGGCGGATCCGCTCGGTGGTCTCATAGCCGCTCAGCTGCGGCATGTGTATGTCCATGAGGACGGCGTCGTATTGCCCGGATTCGACCTTGGCGACTGCTTCCTCACCGTCGACGGCGAGCTCCACCACCGCCCCCAGCCGCTCCAGGAAATCGCGGGCGACCAGCCGGTTCAGCGCGTTGTCCTCCACCACCAGGATCCGTGCCCCGGCCAGCCGGCTCGGTGCTTCATCGCCGGCCAGCAGGCTTTCCGCGACCTCGGCCGGCGCCGCGGCCGGCTCGAACGGCACCGCGAAACAGAACCGGCTGCCCCTGCCAAGCTCGCTGTCCAGCCGGATATCGCCCCCCATCAGGCGCACCAGCCGGAGGCTGATGGCCAGTCCCAGCCCGGTACCGCCATGCTTGCGGCTGATGGAGCCGTCGCCCTGGACGAAGGCGTCGAACAGCGTGGCCTGGTGCTCGGGTGCGATGCCGATGCCGGTGTCGCTGACGCTGAATTCGACCAGACCGCGGCGCCCTTCGCCCGGCAGCGGCCGCACCTCGATGCCGACCCGGCCCTGCGTGGTGAACTTGACGGCATTGGCGACCAGATTGAGCAGCACCTGTCCCAGCCGCAACGGATCGCCCATGAGCTCGGCCGGGAGGCCGTCGGCCATCTTCAGCTGGAAGTCCAATCCCTTGGCTTCGGCCTCAGGCCCCAACTGGCCGACAACCTGACCGACCACATCGGCCACGCGGAACGGGATGCTCTCCAGCTCCATGCGATGGGCCTCGATCTTCGAGAAATCCAGGATGTCGTTGACGATGGCCAGCAAATGCTTGCCGGACGCACGGATATTCTGCAGGTAGTCGCGAAGGAGCGGCTCGCCGGTCGCGCGCAGCGCCAACTGGGTCAAGCCGATGACGGCGTTGAGGGGGTACGGATCTCGTGGCTCATGGTGGCCAGGAAGCTGGTCTTGGCCTGGCCGGCTGCCTCGGCGTCCACCCGCGCCTGCTGCAGGGCTGCCTCCCGCTGCTTGCGCTCGGTAATGTCCTGCAGCGTGCCGATGGCTGTGGCGGGGCGGCCACTGTCGTCGAAATCCAGCCCCGTCCGCTCCCGGATCCAGCGCAGTCCGACCCCGGCGAGAATCCGGTATTCCACGTCGCAAGGCCGGCCGGCCAAGGTGACGGACTCGGCCGCGACAAAGGCGTCCCGGTCCTCGGGATGGATGCGGGGGATCAGCGAGGCGCGTTCGAGGGTAGTGCCCGGCACCGCGCCGAACAGCCGGCAAGCTTCATCGGACCAGCGCACCGGCCCGAGGCCGATATCCAGCCGCCAGCTGCCCAGTCCGGCCATGTGCTGGGCCCGCTTGAGATCCGCCTCGCTGCTGCGGACTCGCCTCAGCGCCTGTTGCAGCTCGGCGGTGCGCCGGTCCACCAATGCTTCCAGGCGTGACCGGCTGCCTTCCAGACTGTCGTGGGACTGCTTCAGTCCGCTGATGTCCCGATCCATCTGCAACACTCGCAGCCGTCCCTCGACGACCACCCGCTGCTGCCGGCTGGATACCGTGAAAGCCCGGCCGTTCTTGGCCACCCCCTGCCACTCGCCGAGCCACTGCCCCTGCTGATCCAGCAGGGCTTCGAGCTGTGCCGCCGGCTCGCCGCAGTCGATCCGCAACAACCGGCGCGGGTCGCAGCCCAGCGCTTCGCCACGATCATAACCGTAGACCCGTTCGCAACCGGCATTCCAGAACACGATGCCCTCCGCTTCGCTCCAGACCAGCACCGGATCGCAGGCGGACTCCAGCAGCCTGGCATGATCGGCCGCGACCCGCTCGGCTTGCTTGGTGGTGGTGATGTCGGTCCCCATCCCCACATAGCCCAGAAACCGTCCGTCGCTGCCGAAGCGCGGGCTGGCGGTCGTGGCGACCCAGCGGTATTCGCCGTCATGGCGGCGCAGCCGATATTCGAGATCAAAGGGCGCCCGCCGTGCGGCGGCGTCGAGATAGCCATTGATGGCGTCATGCAGGTCGTCGGGATGGATCCCGGTGTACCAGTCGAGACCGTTCAACGCCTGCCGACCGTCCCATCCCAGGTAGTCGCGCAGCCGCCGGTTGGCGTATTCCAGCCCGGTCCGGCCGGTCACCCAAAGCAGGCCCGGCGCATCGTCGGTCACCGCACGCAAACGCCGCCCTGCGGTCTGGAGGCGCCGTTCCGACTCGTTGCGGGAGCGCCGCTCCAAGGCTTCGCGCAGACTGCGTTCGACACAAAAAACCAGCCTCCCGTCATCGTCCTCCTGCACATATTCCCATGCGCCGCGCTTCAACCACTCCGCCACCTGAACCGGATCGGTGGAACCGGACATCACGATCAGCGGCACACCGGGGAAGCGGGAAGCCATCAGCGTGACGATGCCGTCGAGTTCGGCCGCAGCCTGGTCAGGCGCGGCGATGACCGCATCCCATTCGCCCCCGCTGAGGGGGGAGGTCAGTCCGCCGGCGTCGGCAACCGCGCTGCACCTTGCGCTACGACCGAAACCGGCCAGGCTGGCTTCGATGCGCAGGAAAGCGGCGGTGGCGCCGACGATCAGAAACCGGGGAGAAGAGTTCATCGGGGATACGTCAGTGTCGGCCTCTACGGTGCCGGCAAAGTTTAGCCGGGAACATTAACCATGAAATTCATATGTTATTGGGGCGCAGCCGAGCCTTCCCTCAATAGAGCCGTTTCCCGGCGGGGATTCCGCCGGGCCGGGCCCGCATGCGGCCGGATCAGTCGGCGCGCATCGCCGGAATCATGGCGACCACCGCCCGCGGCGGGTCCACGTCGGATTCGTTGAAGTCCGAACGACCGGCGCTGTCGGACTTATCGCCGCTGAGCCCCACCTTTTCCATCAGGCGATACATGGTCATGCGGGAAATCTCCAGGGACTTGGCCGCCACCGAGACGTTGTGACCGGCATGCCACAGAGCCACCTGGATCGCGTGTTTTTCCGCGGCGGTGCGGGCCTGTTCCAGGCTCATGATGCGGTGGTTGGCGAAATTGGCTTCGGCGAACCCCAGGTCCTGGGGGCTCACCAACCGGTTCTCGCTCATGACCACGGCGCGCCGCACCCGGTTGAGCAGTTCCCTGACGTTGCCGGGCCAGTTGTGATTGGCGATGGTCTCCAGCGCCTGGCTGGTGAAGCCGGACAGGTAGGAATCGGAACCGCGGAAGGTTTCGAGAAAATAGTTGGCCAGCAGGATGATGTCGTTGCCCCGCTCCCGCAAGGGCGGCGGCGTCAGACGCAGCACGTTGAGCCGGTAATAGAGGTCTTCGCGGAACTTGCCGGCGGCGACGGCGGCTTCCAGGTCCACGTGGGTGGCGGCGATGATGCGCACATCCACCGGAATTTCGCGGGTCGATCCCAGTCGCCGGATGACCGGCTCCTGGATGAAGCGCAACAGCACCGCCTGCATTTCCGGCGACAGATCGCCGATCTCGTCGAGAAACAGGCTGCCGCGATTGGCCGCTTCGACGCGCCCCAGCTTCACCTCCCCGGTTCCGGACAGCACTCCGGCTTCCTCGCCGAACAATTCGGCATGGATGAGATTGCCGGGCAAAGCGGCGCAATTGACGGCCACGAAAGGGCCGTCGCCGCGCAGCGAGGAACGGTGGATGGCTTGGGCGATCAGTTCCTTGCCGGTACCGCTCTCACCGGAGATCAGCACCGGGTAATCGACCCCGGCGGCTTTCTTGACGTCCCGGTATACCCGCTTCATCGCGGGCGACTCGCCGATCAGCCCGGTATGGTTGAACCTGCTCTGCTCCTCGGCCTTGCCGGGATTGAGCATGGCCATCCCGTAGGCATGGCCCAGGATGATCAGGAGCCGCTGCGGATCATGCGGCACCGTGTGGTAATCGAAGAAGCGGCCTGCCAGGTTCTTGCGGAACTGGCCGTCGTCCAGCAGTTCGGGGGGCACCAGTGCCAGCCACAGCATGCGGGGATGAAGCGTGGCCAGTTCGTCCTGCCAGGGAAAGATGGCTTCGGGCTGGAACGAGGAAAAATCTGCGATACCCACGAAGAAGCTGTTCTTGGCCGCCAGTTTGCGGGCCACGCCGATGTCGCTGGCTTCAGTCAGCTTCCAGCCATGGTGCAGAGCTTCCTCGGGAAGAAGGGAGCCGGCATCTTTGCGGGTCAAGGCAAAAATATTTCGTTTCAGCATCGGGACGGCGCTCGCTGAGGGGTTGTCCTATTTTTGGATCACCGCGGGCACTCCAGCCCCGGCGCTCAGTTAACATCCAGTCTCATGCACGCCATGTGCCATTCACCGACACCCACCCGCGACCCGCACCTCACACGGATCAAAAAAATGACTCAACACACTGATGCGTAAACGATATTCGAAATACGCCGAATTTTCGGCGCGTCACAAAACCGGCACGCCCCAGGGTTTTCCCCTGCTGTCATGAGGTGATCTGTAAATCCGGCTTGACAGCTCCAGCCGGACGATTCGCAAACGGCGACCGCCAGCGCGCCGATTTATCGCGCAACCAATTGATTAACTGGAACTAATCGCCAGGAAGATGTGTAAAATTCTCTGACAAGCCATTCCCGCGACACGCCTGCCGCCGTCGCCAGTGCAGGCGTATGGCAGGCCCGGAGACCGCGAAGGGCTCGCACACCCACAGGCCGATCACCGCCGCCAGCCGGCCGTCCAGATAAAGCAGCGGGATGCGCTCCCGCTGCCAAGGGGGAATTCCCGCCTCCTGGAACAAGTTCTTCAGGCTGTGGCTGCCGGACCGTCCCTCCAAGCGGCAGCGTTCGCTTCCGCCGCGGTAGCGGACCTCGCGCTCGGCAGCGTCCCACGACCGAGGATCGATGCCACGGATCGCGCCCCGCTCCACCCACAACTCGCCGTTGCCATCCGGCAAGGCCAGGGTCGCCTCGTCCTGCCAGCCGATCACCCGGCGCCGGTCGAAACCGGCCGCCGGCTCCGCCGGCATCAGGTACAGCCCGTCGCGGTAGCGCCGGATCTGGCCTTCGCTCCAGGCCACTTGGGGCGAGCGATCGGAAGCGGCCTCCAGCACGTCTTCCACGACCCGCTGCAACACGCGAGCCGAGGGCATGCGCAGTCCCGCCTCACCGATCCAGCGGCGCAGCAGCAGCCTCTGGTCGGGCCGGGAACAGTGCCGCAAGCGGTCGGCGCTGAGGCTGCCGTCGGGCCGCCGCAGCGAGTCGTAGAGATCGGCCGACAGCGCCGCCAGCTGCTCCAGGGCTTCCGCGCAATGACCGGCAGACCGGCTCAGGACGCGATCGGCGCCGGGCCAGCGCTGTTTGAGCAAGGGCATCACCGCATGCCGCAGGAAATTGCGGTCGTAGCGCTGATCCCGGTTGCTGGGGTCTTCCACCCAGCTCAATCCCTGATCGAGCGCATAGCGGCGCAGTTCGTCCCCTCCCATGTCCAGCAGCGGCCGCAACAGTGTGCCGGCACCGCAGGGGCTTAGCCTTCCCATGGCCGCCAAGCCGGCCAAACCGGCCCCGCGCAGCAGCTGCAGCAGCAGGGTCTCCGCCTGGTCGTCGCGATGCTGGGCGGTCAGCAACACGCAATCTGTCGTCAGCAGACCCCGCAAGGCGGCATAGCGGGCGCTGCGGGCGGCTTCCTCGGGACTCTCGCCGGGTTGCGGCCGCGCATCGACCCGCAGGATTTCCAGGGGCACGGCCAGTTCGCGGCAGACCTGCGCGCAGTGTTCGGTCCAGCGGTCGGCGGCCGCCAACAGGCCGTGGTGGACGTGGACCGCCGCCAGTTCGGGGAAATCGGGACGTTCGGCGGCGAGCCGGGCCGCCAGGTGCAGCAGGACGTGGGAATCCAGGCCGCCGCTGTAAGCGACCCGGTAACGGGAAGGACGGGGGAACTGCGCCAGGGCGGCGGCGAAACGGGCCGGCAGCGATCCGGCTTCCGCCCTTGGGTCACTCATGGATGATCGGATTAACGATGCGGCTGCAAACAACTTCCCGGATTCATAGGGTTAGGGGCGAATTCATCGCCCCTGGCGAATGAATTCGCCCCTACAAGAGCATCCGAGAATCGGGAAATTGTGCCCAGCCATATCCTACGCGGCGGTGTCCTCGTAGACGCCGTAGCTCATCAGCCGCTCGTAACGGCGTTCCAGCAGGCTGGCGACCGGCAGCCGCGCCAACTCCTCCAGATGCCGGTTGAGGGCCGCCCGCAGGTTTTCGGCAGTCTCCTGGCGGTTGCGATGGGCGCCGCCCAGCGGTTCGGGGACGATCTCGTCGACCAGTTCCAGGCTTTCCAGCCGATCGCAGGTGATCCCCATGGCTTCCGCCGCCAGCTCCGCCTTGTCGGCGCTCTTCCACAAAATCGACGCGCAACCTTCCGGCGAGATCACCGAATAAGTGCTGTATTCCAGCATCATCAGCCGGTCGCCCACGCCGATCGCCAGGGCACCGCCGGAACCGCCCTCGCCGATCACGGTGCAGATCACCGGCACCTTCAGGCGCGACATCTCGAACAAATTGCGGGCGATGGCCTCGCTCTGGCCGCGCTCTTCCGCGCCGATGCCGGGATAGGCGCCGGGCGTGTCGATGAAGCAGAGGATCGGAACCCGGAACCGCTCCGCCATCCGCATCAGCCGCAGCGCCTTGCGGTAGCCCTCGGGGCGGGGCATGCCGAAGTTGCGGTAGATCTTTTCCTTGGTGTCGCGGCCTTTCTGGTGGCCGATCACCATCACCGGACGGTCGTCCAGCCGGCCCAGGCCGGCGACGATGGCGGGATCGTCGGCGAAGCCGCGGTCGCCGTGCAGCTCGTGGAAATCCTCCAGCATCAGCTCGACGTAATCGAGGGTATAGGGACGCTGGGGATGGCGCGACAACTGCGAAATCTGCCAGGCGCTGAGCTTGGAGAATACCGACTCGGTCAGCTTGCGGCTCTTTTCCTCGAGCTTGGCGATCTCTTCGGAGATGTTGATGTCGTTGTCGAAACCCACGTGGCGCAGCTCTTCGATTTTGGCTTCGAGCTCGGCGATGGATTGTTCGAAATCGAGGAATTTGAGATCCATGTGGTTGTAATCGGGGGTTGAGCGGGGCCGCTAGTTTAGCACCTCCGCCAGGAAGTTCCCCATAGCCTGCCACGACCGGCGCGCGGCGATCTCCTTGTAGACCGTGCCGAAAGCCGGATCGTTGGCGCGCGGATTGGTGAAGGCGTGCACCGTGCCGCCGTAGGCGTGGATCTGCCAATCCGCACCGGCTTCGGTCAGCTCGGACGCCAGGGCCAGCACCTGCTCCGGCGGCCCCATGGGATCGTCGTAACCGTGCAGTACCAGGACCTTGGCCTGGATTTGCCGGCCTGAGGTGTTGCCGGGCGGGCTCAGCAGGCCGTGGAAGCTGACCACGCCGCGCAGGTCGGCGCCGCTGCGAGCCAGGTCCAGCACGCACAAACCGCCTAAACAGAAGCCGATGGCGGCGATCCGCGCCGGATCGGCCTCGGGCTGAGCCCGGATCGCCTCCAATGCCGCGCCGATCCGGGCCTGGAGCAGCGATCGATCCTCCATGAAAGGCTGCATCAGTGCCGCATTCTCCTCCGGGCCGCTGCCGGTCCGGGCATCGCCGTACATGTCCAGCGCAAACCCGACATATCCCAGCCGTGCCAGATCCTGCGCCTTGCCGCAGGCAAACTCGTCGCGGCCGATCCAGGCATGGGACACCAGCACCGCCGGCCGCGGTCCGCTCCATCCATCGTCCCAAGCCAACAGCCCCTGCAAGCGAACCGGGCCGTGGCGGTATTCGACGGTACGGGTGACAACAGGCATGGCGACCTCCTTCGAACCGGTGGACGAAAGGCCTAAGGCTACACCAGCCCCCATCCCCAAGCACCTCCCGACTGCCTGGCCGGCGCATCAACAAATCTCAACGACCCGCAATAGTTGCAGGCCCTCCCCAAGCGTTCAATGGCACCCACCGGAAGGCAAGACAGCCTCCCGGCCAAACGGCGGAGCACAACCGCCCGCTCTTGGAACCCATCCATCGACACTTGATAAGGAGTGACCACCATGAAGATTCGTCATCTACCCCATACCCTGGCACTGGCCGCGTTTTCCGTCTTGCTGGCAGCATCCCCGGCACAGGCGGCCAACGGCGACGGGGTCGGGCCGGTCCTGGTCCCGAACCCGGTATTCGACGCCAAGACTTATCCGGGCCTGGGCTGCCAAGCCCACGACGGCGACCAGGAAGTGGACCTGAACCATTTCGCCACTTCCTCCTGGTTCCTGCAATTACCGCCGCTGCCGGCCGTGCTGAAGGGCGGTACCTGGAACGAATCCGCTGCGGCGCGCAGGGTCACCTGCCCCATCGTGCGCGACAACATCTCCAACGCCAACGGCACTTTCGGTGCCGCCGCCGGCGCCAATCTGGGCGTCAACGTCTGGGTCAACAATCAAGGCGCAGCAAACGCACTGACCTGCACCCTTTACAGCAACAACCCGTGGGGCACTGCGGTCGCCCTCAATACCGCCAGCGCCGCGGCCGGCCAGCAGCAACTGAACCTCGACGTGAACGCCAGCACCGCGGGGTCCGGCCACTACAGCCTGCAGTGCACCCTGCCGCCGCAGTCGTCGGTGTTCAGCTACCGGGTCTTTGAGTACCTGCCGACGGATCAGAACAACTGAGCCGGATCGGTCGAGCCGGCGGGCGCCCCCAGGCGGGCGCCGGGCGGCGCGGGCGCGATGCCCCGCCGCCATCGGCGGCGGATTAGCCTCCTGCCGCACCCGGCGCTGCAGCAACCCGCCCCGGGTTGCTGCAGTTTCCCTCCGAATTCCCCCGTCCCATGAGGCGAGACCATGAAGCCAACCCACATCGGCCTGTTGCTCGGCTGCACCGTCATCCTGGCGGGAGCCTGGACACTGGCCGAACATCCGGCAAGCCCCCTTACCCCACCGGATCCCGCTGGTTCCGTATCGGACCTAATGGGCGTCCACAGGATCGACGGGGCACCATCCCGAAGGTTCCAACCGGACTCCGATAAGGAAATCGCGGCGCTGAGACAGGAATTGGCGACGGTGAAGTCGGAGGTTCTGGCAATGAAAAAGCAGGTGGAAAGCCTGGCCGGCCCCGAGAAGAATCCCGCCGCCGCCGGGTCCGTCACGCTACCGCTCAGCGAAGCCGACATGGACGGCGCGGCGGAATCCGCCAGGCAACTCGGCGAAGACGCCGGGGCAGAACTGCAACATCAGCTGGCATCGATCGAATCCGGTTTCCTGGCCGAGCCACGGGACGCGGCGTGGGCCGAACAAACCGCGGCCCGGATTCGCGAAGCCTGGAACCGGACCCAGTCGCCGGATATTCACATCGCCGGCCTGGACTGCCGGGCGTCGCTGTGCCGGATGGAAATCCAGGCCACCGGAGACGGCACCGATCTTTCCTCCGACCTATTCGCAGAGCTGTCGCCTGATCTGCCGGCGGTGATCCAGCAGCCGGCGGCGGCCGACGGGGATGCGGCGACCACCGTGTATTACCTGGCACGGGAGCGTTTTCCCTCGCCGCTCTGATTCCACTTGCCCCGGCGCTTGGCTCGCCTGCCGCAACAGGCGGGTCGGCTCATCGGTTCCCATCCTGCCAGCCGGCGTTGAACCGAACCGCAGGCTCCGCCATGTCGCCGGGCGGAGATGAGGATTGCGTGGACGACGCGACTCTTCCCGCCGCAACAATCCTCAAGTTTTGTCAATAGTCTCCGGACTTCACCGGCCTTTCAATACTCCCACCGGAGCAGGAACTACGCCCGCACCGGAAGCGGCGGACGCGAGACCGATCTCGCATCGCCTCAATCATTTAATCGGAGGAAAGAGCCATGAACCTGAAACACATCCTGTCATCCGTCATCCTCGCCGCCGTGCCGGCACTTTACAGCCTTTCCGCGGAAGCCGCCGTGCCGGCGACGGACCGGGTGGGCACCGCGGCCTTCTCGGGATGCCCGACCGTCATCCCCGCTCCCGCCACGGGCCGAATCTACCATTTCGACAAGATCATTTTCGTGATCACCGGTCCGCTGGTCGCCACCCTTGCGGCAGACCAACCCGCTCTCGATGCCAAACCGCGCAATACCCCGCTGGACATCAAGGTGGTGGACCGCCCCACCACCGTTGCGGACCTGAAGGGCAAGGTGCTGACCTTCCTCGGAGCGACGACCAGTGTCGCCAACCGCAACGGTATCCGGATCGATTCGGTCGAATACGCCTCGGTGGTCTGCCCGGCGAGTCCGCAATAAATCCTCCCGCATCCACGAAGGGCACCCCGGAAATCCGGGGTGCCCTTCGGTTTTTCGGCAATCGCTGCGTCAGTCGAGAACATGCCCTCGCACGCAGCGCTTATGGCCCGCAGTTGTTGTCGCAGGCGTGGGCGGCGTTGTATTGGGTGTTCGAACAGGGCCAATAGTCCTGGCCCGCCGCTTTCCGGCAAATCTTCAATGCTCCGGCGTCGGAACAGCTGCCGCAGGACGCCGACACACTGAACAGCATGACGAGACTCGCCGCGTCGGTGTGGATGACGCATTCGTGGAGACCGGCAGACCCGCACAGGTTGACCGGTTGACCGTTCAGCTCGAACAGGTGCAGCTTGTTGGCGGAATCGGCAAAGGCCATCCTCGAAAACCCCCGATTGCGGAGCTGCCTTTGGAACCCGCGAGGAACCTTCAGGGGACTGCTGTCCACCACGACGGTGACCTGGTCGCCGGCCGGCGGATCGTCGGCACGGGCTGACTGCCAGGCCAGCAGGGGGAAGAGTGCGAAAACCGCAAGAATGGTGCAAAAAACATGACTTACTTTCTTCATGGCTGTACTCCCTACAACGGATACTATATAAGATCAAAACAAGGCGATCGTAAGCTTCATATACCAATTCAGCTCCGGCGAAATGGGTAGATTCTTGGGAGCCGAAAACAGGTCCGGCGGAGTTCTGGGCTGAAATCCCTGCAGCGGAATCCGGGTATCCAGTGCATTCCGAAGTCCGGCTTCAAAGATTCCCATCCGACCGGGTAACCGGTAACCCGCCGCCAGATCCAGAATGAACCCGTCGCTCGCCTGCCTCTCGCCGTCATCGACAGTTTGGCTGAAATAGCCCAACTGAGCCTTCGCAAAACCGCCGTTCGGCAAGAAACCACTCAGCTTCAGCGGCACGAACAGCGTTTCGCTGGGCTGAAAAATACTCGCGACTGGACTCCCTTCCGGAACATGAAACACTTCGGCATAGAAATCCAGCGACAAGGTCAAATACTCATGGAAGGCATAGTTGACATAGCCCCGGTACAACTGCTCACTGAACCGCGGCTCGTACCGGGTGATACCGTCGATGCTGGTCGGTGTCCGGTATGCCCTGAATGAGGCCTCCACGCCGGCGAACAGGGTGCGGCTGAATTTTTGGTCCAGGGCGGCCGCATAGGTACTGGCACTGGTCGCCCAATAGCCGTCCAACATCTGGTTGAATCCGGCAACCTGGGTCGGTTCGATGGTCTGGCTGTTCACCAGATCCCGCGGCGTGGTTCGGAAGGCCGCCAGCCGGACCACGGTATTCGGGGTAAGCTCCCAGATCACGCCTCCTTTGGGATTGACGAAATCGAAGCTTCCGTTCAAATCGGACTCCAGGTAATTTCTTGAAACTCCGAATACCCAGGTGGTATTCGGCAACAGCTTCGCGTTCAGATAGCCGTAGACATTTTCATGGCGAAACCCGCCATCGCCGCCGCGCTCGTAATAGCCGCCGCCCACCGTGAGATTGACGTTGCGGGCTCGATGGATGATCTGCGACTCCGCCGCAGCGACCGCTGTCTTCACGCAATCGAAACACGGCAGTTGGGTCGGCCGCCGGGTCAAGTCGGTGTGGATCAACGAGGCGATGAAGCTATCCCGCCCCGTCAATTGATAGCGCATGCCCGCGCGATAGCTATGGAATTCCCAACTGGAACGGAAGTATTCGTCGAAATATCCGTTGTACCACTGGTTCATGTCTCCGGACACGGATTCCCGGTGCTTGTACTCGGCCTGCAGGCTTAAATCGGGCGTGACCTGAAACTGGCCGAAGGCAATCTGGCTGTCGAGCCGATAGTCGTTGTTGGCGCGGCTACCCCGGCTCTCATAATGGAGCTGCCCCAGGCTGTAGGAAAACCGGCCCCAGTTGCCCGACTGCACCACCTCGTCGCCGGAAGTGCCGTTCCCGGCGATCAGCCCGGAAGCCAGCAGACCGAAGCGGTTGCGTTGAAACAGCGGGTTGAATTCGTTGAAGGAAGGCACCGAAGGACCCAAGCCATTCAAGAAGATCAGCTCACTCTCGGTCAATTGGGGCTGCAGCGGCGTGGTGTTCAAAGGCTGCAGCAGCAGCGACTGCAGCAGTTCGCTCTGGCGGGCGATCTCGTGCCGGGGGCTTAGAAAATAGCTGTCCGACAGCAGCCGGTGGGCAGTAGGGTCCGAGGGGTCGGCGGCCAGGGCGCGCCAAGCCTCGACCTGGCCGCGGCGCTCGAAGCCGGCCTCCCGGTAGATGCGCCCCAAGGCGGCACCGCGGGCCGCCAGATCGCTGTCCAGCAGCTGCTGCGAGCGGACCACGGCGCGGTTGCCGTTGAGTTCCGTGGCCTTCTGCAGATCGCGGATCGCGGCGACCGGCCGATTGGCGGCATGCTGCTGTATCGCTCCGTAATACCAGGGGGTCGGGTCGAGGGGATCGAGCTCCTTGGCGCGCCGGTATTCCGTCGACGCCGGACGGTCCCTCTTCTGCTCGTAATAGCCCTTGCCCAGATAGCTCCGCACCAGAGCATTGCCGGGGTCCAGCAGCGCCGCCAGTTCGATGTCGGCGACGCCCCGGTCCAGTTCGCCGTCGCGGATTTTCGCCAGCCCCAGCCCCAGCCGCGGCAGCGGATCGCCGCCGTCCAGCCGGATCGCGGCGGCGAAGGCGCGGTGAGCGGAAGCGGTGTCGAGACCGGCGAGGCGGGCATAGCCCAGCACGGTTTGGGCGTGGGCCAGTTGCGGGGCGATCGCCGCCGCCCGCTCGGCATATTGCAGGGAAATTTCCCGGTTGCCGCGCGACAACTCCAGCTCGGCCAACCGCGCAAGGATCAGCGCATCGTCCGGCGCCAGCCGGCGCGCCCGTTCCAAGCTGCCCAGGGCTTCGTCCATCCGGAACCGGCCCTGCTGGACATAGGAAAGGGCCACCCAGGGGACCGGCCTGCCGGGCGCCGCACCGACGGCCTGTTGCGCCAGCCGCAGCGCCTCCGCTTTTTCGTCGTGAACCAGGGCGATGATGGCCTTCATCGCCAGGGCCGAAGCGTCATTCGGCACCTCTGCCAGGCTGCGGTCGAGCATGACCCGGGCCTCGTCGCTACGGCCGACCGTGAGCAGCAACGCCGCCCGAAGCTCGCGATACCCGGAGCCGCGCTCGGGGTCCGGCACCCGGTCGAGTGCGGCCAAAGCCTCCGCCGGCCGGCCCCTGCGGCGGAGTTCGAGTGCTTCGCTCAAGACCGCCGGCCAGCGCTCGTGATCCCCCGCGATCAGCGGCGGGTAGTGGAGCGCCCAGGCCACCGCATCCAGCGGCCGCACCAGCAGATAGCGCCGCGGCGGCTGGCCGGGACCGGCGATCGCCTGCTGGCCCGGTTCCAGGCTGATGCGGCCCAGCGGATTCTCCGCCAGCACCTGGCCGGCAAACACCAGCACCCTGCTGTCTTCCGGGCCGCTACGCACCAGGAACTCGGTGCCTTCGATATGGGCGTTGACGAAAGGCGCCGTGATCTTGAGGGCGGTCGGCGTACGGCTCAGGAAATGGATAGCCCCTTGCAGCAGCTCCATCCAGCGCGGGCTCCGGGTCGGGGCGGACGGAAGCGTGAGGGTGGAATTCTGGTCGATCCGGAGGTCGGTGGCATCCTGTTTCAGCACCAGGGCCGCCCGGCTGCGGGCCAGCACCCGGATGGTCTCGCCTCCGCAAAAGGTCCGGTCCACCGCCACCGCCTGCCAGGGGGCGCCGGCATCGCGGCGGGCTTCCACGGCACCCTGGACCGCCACGGCCTTGGCGACCCAGTCGCCGCACTGCGCATGGACATCCCGAAACCCGCAGCCCAGCTCCGCCAGCAGCAGCAAACAGCCGAACCAAACGGGCCGCAAAGTCTGGTTGTCGTTCTCTGATTTTGCCATCCAAGGCACCTGCTCGGTTGAATAGCAAAAAACTCTGGTCCGGATAAACGGATTTACCCCGTTTGTCAATGGCGCCCGCGCCTGCCGGTCACAGCCGCACCACCGGGTCCCAGCCGGCGATCTGGGGGTGGCGCCGGAAGTATTCGCAACGCCGCAGGAAGAAATGGCCGGGGCCGTCGTCGGGGAATCGGGCCAGGATTTCCAACAACAAACCGGAGCAATCCTCCCAATCCCCGCGCCGGTAAGTCTCCAGCGCATCGGCGAAGCGATCGCACAACCAGCCCTGCTCGGCGTCATCGCAGCCGCCCCGGGGGCCGCGGATTTCCGCGATGTCGAGGGGATGGAGCAAACCCGGAAACGCGAATTTTCCGAGCGGCCGCAGCTGCAGTCCGCCGATTCCCAACAAGGTCTCGGCGCTGGCGAGGACGACGGTGCCCAGGGTCTCGTTGAGCGCCTCGATGTGCTCGGCGACATCGACAATGGGGCCGAAGCTGCGGCGCGGCGCCCCGCCGCCGGCCTCCAGACTCTCCACGGCGATGCGGCCGGTGTGCAAACCGATCCGCAGGGACAGCGGGGTCGGGCTGAGACTCCCGGTTTTGACATCCGGCCCCGGTTCCAGCAACGCCAGGCCGGCCAGGCAGGCCGACCGCCGCAGTTCGCTGTCCGGGCCGGCGGCGACCCAGACCGCCAGCCGGCCGTGGCGGGTCCGCTCCGCCGCCACGCCGCGGTGCCGTCCCACTATTTGCTCGGCCGTTCGCAGGATCTCGATGAGGCTTTCCCCGACCGCGACCGGGTCGCTGAATTCCGAACCCAGCGGCTCGCCGTGGGCGCGCACCGCCATGCAGGTGCCGTGGACCAGGCCGGTGACGCGGCGGCGGATGGCGGGGTCGGCGACGATCTCGGCGACGACGTCGTCGGGTAACCAATCGGCAAGGCTGCCGCGCAGGCTCGCCAGGCGCCGCTGCAACTGCTGCCGCTGCAAGGCCACGCCACCACCAGCCGCCGCCAGCAGCTGCAGAGCGGGGATGACCCAGGGCAGCCACAGGGCCTGGGCGGAGAACATCCACAGCACCAGCCAGCCGTAGCCGACGGCGGCGCCCAGGCTGATCCCGGCCGCGGCCGGCGGTGCGAGCGCCGCCCACGGCAGCGCAACCACCCCGCCCCAGGCCGACAGCAGAACCAGTTGCCAGCCCGGGGCGATCCGCTGGACGGCATCGCCCTCCAGCAGGTTGGCGAAGGCGGTGGCGGCGAGTTCGACGCCGCTGAGCCGGGAGCCGGCCTCGGTGGTGAACGGCGTGTCGAAGGTGTCACGGTCCTTCTGCTCCACCGGAGACAGCTCCGACATGCCGACGAATACCGCCTTGCCGGCGAAGGGCTCGGTACATCCCGGAGCCTCGGCCAGCCGGGCCAGGGCGGCCGGAAACTCCACGGTGGCGACGGTGCGGGGCGGGCCGAACCAGTTCAGATAGGCATAGTCGGGAGCGCCATACAGCCGCTGCAGGGTTTCCGGCAAATCCGACCCGCCGAACCCGGCCCCCTCCTCCCGGAATCGCTGACGCCAACGCCGCAAGCGATCCCCGATTCCTGTGGCATCCGGCTCCGATGCCGGCGAGACGCCTTTCGCATACGCCTGGATGGCCACGGCGGGAAGACCGGGAACATCCCCGGCATCCGGCTTGAACAGCCAGTATCCGCTGACACCGCCGGCGGAGCCGGGCAGCGGAAACGGCGCCACGGCGAGCGCGGCCGCGGCGAAGGCGGCGGCCGGCTGGTGTTCGATCTGCCAGGCGGCAGAGGGGATGGAGGGCGGGACCTCGTCGGCGATACCGAGGTGGCTCACCAGGATCACGTTGCCCGCAGCACGCAGGGCTTCCGCCAACTGCCGGTCCTGCCCGGCATCGCGCGGGGCGGCGAAGAACACGTCGTACACCACCAGCCGGGCACAGGCCCGCGCCAACCCCCGGATCAGTTCGGCATGACGGCTGCGCGGCCACAGCTCCGGCCGGCCGGGCCAGCCGGCCCTGGCGGCACTGCGGCCGTCGACCCCTACGATCATCACGCCGGCGGGCGGCGGACGCTCGCCTCTCAGCGCGAACAGCACCGGCAATCCCCACCGCTCTTCGGCGTCGAATCCGAACGGCAGCCAGCCGAACCAAGCCCCGAACAGGGCGACCGCCAGACACAGTCCGGCCTGGCGCAAGCGCCATGGAACTGGCCTTGATGACCGAACGGACGGGGCCACGCAGTGCACTCCGGGGATGTTGCCGCGGCGATAAAGGTAACCCCGGCCGGGTTCGCGGCAAAATCGGGGCTGCATCCAACCGTCGGTTTGTCACTGCCCTTTCCCTGGATGATGGCTCCCGAGTTCCGCGTGGCAACGCTATGCGGGCGCTTTGCGCCGACCCGCATGGGCAAAAGCCCAGACTGGCGGCGCCGGAAAATGTCACTTGGATGAGTCGATTGGTACACGCTTCATTCGGCGGCACTCGGGGCAGTTTCCTCAAACTAGCGCTGTCGGCCAGAGGCGCCACCCAAGGTTCGCTATGGCATGCGTTGCTTCCAAACCAGCCTTCCGGATCGAAGCTTAACTCTTATGGCTCAGTCGCTGCAGTTCCTGTCTGGCGCCGAAACTGAACTCTTTCAGAGGGTCTGCGCGTCCTGAAGCCGCCATTTCGGGCAGTTCTTCTATGGACAGATTAGGGCGAAAATACTGTTCCACGATGCTCTTGATAGTGTGGTCCGCGGCATCAACGACCGAATCCGACGACGTAAGCCTGATACGGTTCAGAAGCGCATAGGCATTCATCAGCGTTTCAGGATGTTCCAGTGTGCGATCGAAGGCATCAAGAGCCAACTTGGAGCATTCATGGATGAACTCGGTATAGACCAGTTCGCGCCGCCGAATTTCAGCATTGACCGATTCACGCCGGCTTTGGGCTTTTTGAGTAAACCACGCGGTCGCGATGCTGGAAGCCCCCCCTACGAAAGTTCCGAGAACAGCGGAAAGCGCGCTGATGATGGACTGTTCCATTGCATTACCTCTTCATGGACATGAAAAATCCGTTGTTTTTTGCGAGATCAACGTTCCGCTTCTTCAGCCGCGCGACGCTCAAGGCTAAGCGTCGATCGCCTCGTCGATGGCTTCTCTCAGCATGTTCTTCAGGTAGGGTCGAATGACCTCGTCGAGCGTTGCGCGCAGCGCATCTTCCTGCCGACTCATGGTGGCGTACAGAACCGGGGCCAGCGGTTCGAATGCCTCAAGCAATGCGGGATCGAAATGGCGGCCGGCTCCTTCGCGCAGAATGGCAAGGGACTGATCAGGCGGGATTGCTTCCTTATATGGGCGTGCCGACGTTAAGGCATCGAACACGTCGGCTATCGCGAAGATGCGGGCGGTGATGGGTATTGCCTCGCCGGCCAGGCCGTTGGGATAGCCGCTGCCGTCATATTTCTCGTGATGGCCGCCGATGACTTGGCCCGCATCCGCCAGCCAACCGGCGTTCTCGACGATTTCCAGTCCGTGTTGGACGTGGCTCTGCATCTCGGTGAATTCCTCCGTATTCAGACGCCCCGGTTTCAGCAAGGTGGCGTCGCGGATGGCGATCTTGCCGACGTCGTGCAGGAATGCGCCCTTGATCAGGCTGCGAATTTTTGGCTCGTCCAGGCCGATGGCTTCGGCCAGGCGCACGGAGTAAAACGTGACCCGGTAGTTGTGGGCGTCGGTGTCGCTGTCCCGTTTGGCGATGGCGCTACCCAGCACCTTGATGGTGTCGACGTTGGCATAGAGCAGGTGCTCGGCCTGCTGTTCCAGCTTGACGAGCAAGCCGCGCATGAGGGGGTAGACGATCAGGGTGATGGCAAAAACGAAGACGACGGCCAGACCCGCTGCGCCCCATGTCGTGCGGAGGATATACGCTTCCGTTTGTGGTGAGAGCACGAAAATGCCTTTGCCGTAACCGGCAGTCTGGTCCCGCTCGTCGGCGACGGCCAATACGAACGGCAATCCGTGTCTCTGGCCGACGCGGAATGGGCTGCCCAATTCGGTCTGCGCCGACATTCCATCCGGTTGCAACGGGGCGAGGATCTCACGGAAGCGGCTTACCTCCGCTTCGCTGCTGCGGGTCGCGTACCCGACCTCGTGGCCTCTGTTGTCGTAGAGGGCCACATAGGCGAAGCCGCCCAGGTCGGTGAGTGCCGAATGGCCGACGAGGTTTTCCACGGCCTGCTTGAACGACTGCTCCGCAGCGGCGCCGGATAGCGTGCCTACCCGACCGCGAATCTCGGTACGGAGCACCTCGATGCCGACCCGAACTGTGTCGACGAACTGATGTTGCAGTTGCCTTTGAATGAACTGGAAGGCAATCGTGCCCATGAGCGCGCCCAGAAAGAGGGAGGCCACGGTTAGCCGCAAAATCAGCTTCCGGTGGATGGAACTGCGGCGAACGGACATAGCGAAGCTACCAACCGCCGCCCAAGGCCTTGTACAGGGCTACGTGAGCCGTGGCCCGGGCCAACCGGCTCTGGGTCAGCCGGTCGCGGGCGTCGTGCCAGTCGCGGCGCTTTGCGAGAACCTGGGCCAGGTCGGTTTCCCCCTCTTGGTAGTAGGCGGTCGCGCCCTGGAAGGCCTTCCGGCTTTCCTGCTCGGCCACGTCCAGGGCCTGGAGCCGCTCCTGCTCGCCCTTGGCCTGCGCCAAGCCGTCTTCCACTTCCTTCAGCGCGGTCAGCACGGTTTTTTGGTAGCCCGCCAGCGCCTCGCGATGCCCGGCTTCCTGCACATCGATATTGGCCAAAAGGCGCCCGGCCGCGAAAATGGGCAGGGAAAGACGGGGGCCGACGCCGTAAAACCCGCTCGACAAGCTGGTGAAATTGCTCAGGTCCTGGCTTTGCAAACCGGCGACACCAGTGAGCGACAGCTTGGGAAACAGCTCGGCCACCGCGGCGCCGATGGATGCCGAGGCGGCTGCGACCTGGCGTTCTGCCTGTCGGATGTCCGGGCGGCGCCTCAACAGATCGGCCGGCAAGCCCGGCTGGATCTTTGGCGGTTCCGGAATGTCGACCGCCCGGGCCAACAGGCGATCCAGCGCACCCGGTTCCAGCCCCAGCAGCAAGGCCAGCGCATGATGGGAGGACTTGATCTGCGCTTCCAGCGGGGCAATGGCCGATTCGACGGTTTCGCGCGCGGTCTTGGCCTGACGCAGCTCGACATCCGTCGCCAGCCCCTCCTGAAAAGAGGCCGTCACCAGCCGTTCCAGGGCATGGGCATCGGTGAGACGCTCCTGAGCCACTGTCAGTTGCCGGTGCAGGGCCGCCAACTCCAGGTATTGCCGGGCCACCTCGGCCGTGAGGCTGACTCGCAGGTCGCGCAGGCTTTCCTCGCTGGCTTCCGCCTGGGCGGTGGCGGCTTCCTCCTGGCGGCGCAGGCCGCCGAACAAATCCAGCTCCCAGCTGCTGTCGAATCCGGCCTGGAACAGATTGAACGGTTTTCCGATGGGGCCTATCGTCGACAACAGGCCTGAGGAACTGCTTCCTCCGCGGATCGATCCGAGCGCGCCGAGCAGCGCATTGGGGCTGATGCGCTGGCGCTGAAAGGCGCTGGACGCATTGACGCTGGGCCAGCGCTGCGACTCGGCGACGGTGATTTGGGCACGAGCGGCCTGAAGGCGGCTCTGCGCCATCTGCACATCCAGATTCCCCAGCAGGGCCCGCTCGATGAGGCCGTTGAGCCGGGCGTCGTTGAATCCGAGCCACCACCGGGAAAGGTCTTGCTGCGACTGCTCGGCCGCTTTCGGCTGCTCGACCCAACGGTCGGGGAGGGTCGGATTCGGCAGGCGATAGTCCGGCCCGACGGTGCAGGCGGTCAGCAGAATGCTCACCGCCAGCCCCAGCGACGGAAACAGGGGCTTGAACATGCCCATAGTCGGGTGGGCAAGCTTTATCTGCCCACCGAAAAACCGTCGGCAAACCGCTTTGTTGGGCAATGCTGCGCTTTTGCCCAACCTACGATGGGCTACATGGCGATGTGGATGACTAGTCATGCTCGTCTCCCTCCGTGATGCCAAACCACGCCGCATACAAGGCGGGCAGGAACAGCAGCGTCAGCACCGTGGCCACCAGCAGGCCGCCCATGATGGCCACGGCCATGGGACCCCAGAACACGCTGTGGGTCAGCGGAATCATGGCGAGGATGGCGGCGGCGGCCGTGAGCAGGATGGGGCGCAGGCGACGGACCGTGGCTTCGATCACCGCATCCCAGGGCCGGCGGCCGGCGGCGATGTCCGTCTCGATCTGATCCACCAGGATCACCGAATTGCGCATGATCATCCCCGCCAGGGCGATCACTCCCAGGGTCGCCACGAAGCCGAAAGGCACGTGGAACAGCAACAGAAACGCAGTCACGCCGATCATCCCCAGGGGGGCCGTGAGGACGACCATGACCATGCGCTTGATGCTCTGCAGCTGGACCATCAGCAGGGTCACGACGGTGAACAGCATCACCGGCATGACGGCATTGATGGAGGCCTGTGCCTTCTGGCTGCTCTCCACGGCGCCGCCCAGCTCGATGCGGTAGCCATCCGGCAGCTTGGCGCGCAGCGGGTCCAACAGCGGGTCGATCTGGGCTGCCACGTCGGGCGCCTGGACATCGTCGCGGACATCGCTGCGCACCGTGAAGGTGGGGAAGCGATCGCGCCGCCAGATGATGCCCTCTTCGAAGCCGTATTCGGTCTTGACCAATTGGCTCAGGGGTACCGCCTTGCCGGTCCGGGTCGGTATGGCGATTTCGTCCACCAGACCGGGATCGCTGCGCTCGTCCGCCTGGCCGCGTCCCACCACGTCGATCAACTCGTTCTCCTCGCGGTACTGGGTGATGGCCAGACCGGACAGCAGCGTGTCGAGCACGAAAGACACATCCTTGGAGCTGACCCCCATGACCCGCGCCTTGTCCTGGTCGACTTCCAGATGCACGGCTTTGCTGGGCTCGCCCCAGTCCATCTGGACGTCCAGGGTGTGGGGATTGGCCCGCATGATTTCCGCTACCTGCTCGGCGATACGGCGGGTCTGTACGATATCGCGGCCGGATACGCGAAACTGCAAGGGAAAACCCACAGGCGGACCGTTCTCCAGCCGGTTGATGCGGGCACGGAGTCCGGTGAAATCGGCGTCGAAGACTTGGCGCAAGCGGGCGATGACCCGCTCGCGGGCCTCCAGGTCCTGGGTCAGAATCACCAGCTGGGCGAAATTGTCATGATCGAGTTGCTGGTCCAGCGGCAGATAGAAGCGCGGCGAGCCGGAGCCCACATAGCTGACGAAGTTGACGATGTCGGCGTCCCCTCGTAGCAGGGCTTCGACCTTTTCGACTTCCTTTCCGGTGGCCAGTATCGATGCACCTTGGGTCAGACGCAGGTCGACCAGCACTTCCGGCCGGTCGGCGAAGGGGAAAAACTGCTGCTGCACCTGCGTAAACGAGACCATCGCCAGGCCGAACACGGCCGCCGTGATCCACAGTACGGTCTTGCGGTGACGCAGGCAGTGTCCGACCAGCCGGCGGAAGCGGGGATAGATGCCGCGGTGATAGACCGCTTCTTCGTCTTCGTCGTGCTCGCGCTCGAAGTCCGGCAGAATCCGAAATCCGATGTAGGGCGTGAACACCACCGCCACGATCCAGGAGGCCAGCAGTGCGACGCAGACCACGGCGAAAATGGAAAAGCAATATTCGCCGGCCGAAGATTTGGCGAAGCCCACCGGCATGAATCCGGCGGCCGTGACCAGGGTGCCGGTGAGCATGGGGAAGGCCGTGGACGTGTAGGCAAAAGTGGCGGCCTTGAAGCGGTCCCAGCCCTGCTCCATCTTCACCACCATCATTTCCACCGAGATGATGGCGTCGTCTACCAAGAGCCCCAGGGCGATGATCAAGGCGCCAAGGGAGATGCGCTGCAAGTCGATCCCTATGACCTTCATGACGAGAAAGGTCACCGCCAGCACCAGGGGTATGGAAAGGGCCACCACCAGGCCGGTGCGCCAGCCCAGGGACAAAAAGCTCACCGCCAGCACGATCACCACGGCCTCCACCAGGCTCTTCATGAACTCGTTGACGGCATGGTGCACCACCTTCGGCTGGTCGGACACCGGATGCACGTCGATGCCGACCGGGAAGTGGCCGGCCAGGCGCTTGATCTCCGCGTCCAGCTGTTCACCCAGCTTGAGGATATCGCCACCCTTGGTCATCGAGATTGCGAGGCCGATGGCGTCCTGGCCCTGGTAGCGGAAGCGCGGTTCGGCCGGCTCGGCATAACCCCGGTAAATTCTGGCGATATCACCGAGGCGGAATTGGCGGCCGTTGGACTCGATGCCGATCTCGCGGATGGCGTCCACCGATTTCAGATCGCCGCTGACTCGCAGGTAGACCTGATCGCTCGCCGTCTCGATGCTGCCCGCCGGATTCATGCTGTTCTGATCGCGCAGGGTCTTGATGATGACGGTGGGGTCCATGCCCAAGGTGGCCAGCTTGCGGTAGGAGATTTCGATGTAGACCTTCTCCGGCTGCACGCCGATCAGATCGACCTTGGCCACGCCGGGAATGCGCAGCAATTCCTGGCGCACGTCGTCCACCGTCTCCTTCAGTTCTGCATGGGTGTAGCCGTCCGCCGTGAAGGCGTAGATGGTGCCGTAGGTGTCGCCGAATTCGTCGTTGAAGAAGGGTCCGCGCACCCCTTCCGGCAGAGTGGGGGCAATGTCGCGCAGCTTCTTGCGCACCTGATACCAGGCGTCGGGAACGATCGCGTTGGGCGCGTAGTCCTTGAGGTTCACAAAAATCAGGGATACTCCCGGTTTGGAATAGCTCTGCACGTAGTCCAGCCAGGGCGTTTCCTGCAACTTCTTTTCCAGACGGTCGGTGACCTGCTGCTCCATTTCGGATGCCGTCGCCCCCGGCCATAGAGCGGTCACCACCATGGTCTTGATGGTGAAGTCGGGGTCCTCGGCGCGACCCAGGGTGAAATAGGCCAGCGTGCCCGCCAATCCGATGGCGGCCAGCAGATAGACGATGAAGGACTGATGACGAAGTGACCAGTCGGACAGATTGGGGCCGATCATGGCAGTTCCGCTCCCAGTATCCGCGCAGGCTGTCCCGGCACTAGCTTGTGGACGCCGGCCGTGACCACCTGTTCCCCCTCCTGGACACCCTCCACCAGTTTGGCGCTGTTCTCGTCGTACGCCGAGATCGTCACCGTTCGGGGCTGGACCGTATGGGTGCCGATATCGAATACCCAGACGGCGGGCCGTTCCCCTTGCCGGGTCACGGCGCTCAACGGGACCCGGGCCACCGGTTGGGGCTCCGATTGCTGGACGTGGGCGGTGGCGGTCATCCCCATGCGCAGCGCGTCGTCGGCATCGAGTACCGCCACTTTTATGGTGAACGTGCGCAGCACCGCGTCGGCTGCGGGCGAGATTTCCCGAACTTTGCCGCCGTAAAAGCGCTCGGGGTTGGCCCACAGATTGACGCGTATGGAGGAAGTTGAGCGCACGCCCTCCAAATGATTTTCCGGCACACTGATGACCACTTCCTTTTCCCCCGGCTGCGCCAGCCGAAACGCGGCCTGACCCGCCGCCAGCACCTGGCCGGGCTCGGCATCCGCCATCGTGATGACGCCATCGCGGTCGGCCCGCAGTTCGGTGTAACCCGACTGACGGGCCTGACTGCCCAGATTGGCCTGGGCCGAGGCGACGCGGGCCTCGGCGGCGCGCAGCTGATCCTCCCGACGCTCCACCGCCGCGGGGCTGGCGAGGGCCTGATCCTTGAGATTGCCGAGGTGCCGCAAGTCCTTGCGGGCCTGCGCCAGCTCCGCTTCGGCGGCAGCCAATTGCGCCGCAGCACCGGCTTCGCCCAGACGGTAGTCGGCCGGGTCCAGGGTAGCCAGCAATTGGCCCGATTTAACCGCAGCGCCCACATCCACCAACCGCCTCACCAAGCGTCCGCCCACCTGGAAGGCGAGGGGCGCTTCGTGGCGGGGGCGGATTTCTCCGGAGTAATGGGCCACATCCGAGACCTGTTGAAAGTGAATAGACGTCACCCGCACCGGGCGTGGCTGGGAAGCGGGCTCTTGCCGTTCCGAGCACCCCAGCAATAGCAGGAAACAGGAGATCGCCAATCGGCGATGGTGGCGGTAGATGTTCATCGTTGCATACCTCGGATCATCGATTCGATGATGAACTCGGCGGTTTCTTCCAGGCTCCGCCAGTCGACCCAGGTGTCGCCGCTTTTGGAGAGGTGGAGTGCCACGGTTCCGTGGACGCTGGCCCAAAACGCCTGAGCCAGCAGATGGGCATCCTGCAGATGAGCACGAAAACGCTGCTGATCGATGGCTTCCAGAACCGTGCCCAGAAGAAGGGCATAGCAGTCCTTCTCGGGATTGCCGTGGCCCATCTCTTCCATGTCCTCCTCCTCGATGAGGTGATCGCTCATGAACAACAGCCTGTAGTGATTCGGCTGCTCGGTGCCGAAAGCCACCAAGGCCTTGCCGATGCGGCGCAGGCGCTCGACCGGGTCGGGCTCGCCGGCTATGGCGTGAAACGCTTGCGCCAAGGCGTTCAAGTCCAACCGGCACAGTTCGCGAATCAGCGCGTCCTTGTCCTTGAAGTACAGATAAATCGTGGTCGGCGAATACTCGATGGCCTCGGCAATGCGCCGCATGGTCACCGCTTCGTAGCCTTGGGCGGCGAACAACTCGCGCGCGCCGTCGAGGATCTTGGTGCGGACCGATTGGCGGTCGCGCTGACGTCTTTCGGAAATACCCATCACACTGTCCATAAAGTTAACATCGTTAACTTTATAACCGATACTTCGGTCTGTCAAGAAGAAGAGGTTTCAAAATGCAAGGCGCAAGCCGACGGCGATCGGCCGGGAAGCTTGTATCTTCCGCACGGGTTCGGCCATTGAGAAATGGTGAGGCTTGTTGAGCATGGCCCGAAAGCCGATTGACAGCCCCGGCCGGGAGGGGAAAATCCCGGTTGCGGTACACTGCGGCCGCCTTCGTGAGAATCACGCCATGCCCTTGCACATACCCGGTCTCGCCAAGAAGCTGCAATGCCTCTACCAGCACAACCCGCGCATCAATTCCCACGAATTGCTGGCCCGCAACCTGGGCATCGCCCCCAACAACATCTCGGTGTGGATCAACGGCAGCGACGTGCGGGTGCCGGAACTGGTGCCCAACCGCCATGTGAAGACCCTCTCCGATCTGTTCGGCGTTCCCCTGGAACTGCTGGAACTGGAGTCTTTGGAGGAATTCAAGAGCCGGCTGCGGGCGGTGGCGCCCGCCGGCTTCCATAAATGGACCCGGGTGCTGGAGCATGCGGTCAACTCCGGCGCCATCCGCCTCATCCGGTGCGGTGCCGCCGCCGAACGGCAGCTGCGGGGACTGGTTGCCGACGATACCGAGACCGCCGAGCAATTCGCCCTGGGAGAGCGCATCTACATCCATTTGTCGCTGGATGAGGCATGGCGGGACCTCAGCCGGGAACTGCCGGTCAGCCTGATCGTGCTCAGCATCGATGCCGCCCGGACGACCTGTTTGTGCCCGTCGGCGCTGGCGCCCGACCCGTGCCTGAACGCGCCGACGCTGCGGATTCCCCACACCGCCCCGAGCCGGGGGCTGAAGGTTTCCGGTCCGCCCGGCCTGCAAAGCGTGCTGGTGCTGCTCACCCGCCGTTCGCTGCCGGCCGATGTGGTGGCCGGCCTCAGGGAAGGCAGCACCGCGCCGACTTTGGAGCGTTTCGCCGAACAGCTGTTGGCGGCGCCCGGCGCCAACTGGCGGTTGCTGCGCAAGGATTACGAAGTGGTATGATGGTACCGTTGCCGCCGGCGAACGCCGACCAGGGCGCGGCCGCCGGAGATGTGCGCCGCCGATCGGCCCTGGCCCTGGCCCGAGGCGACAGCGCAGAGGCCGTGCGGCTGCTGCAACAGGGCTGTGCCGAAACCGTGCTCCGGCTGGGCCCGCTCCATCCCCGCCACGCCGACCTGCTGACCCGGCTGGCGGCGGCTTATTCGGCTGCCGGCCAGGATCGCGAGGCGGCATCGACCCAGCAGCAGGCGCTGGACATCCTGATCGCCCTGCACGGCAGCACTCACCCCCATTACCAGCGGGCGTTCGCCGACGCGGCACTGCTGCAACAGCGGGCCGGCGACTACGCCCTGGCCGAGCGGAGATTTCGCGACGCCTGCGCGTTGCAGAACGGCCTGCCGGCGCGTCGACTGGAGACCGCCCAGTGCTGCAGCCGGCTGGCGTGGCTGTTGTTCGCCCAAGGGCGGCCCGAAGCGGCCTGGGCTGCGGTCACCGAGGCGGAGGCCTGTCGTGATCAGGCCATCCGCTCGCTGCTGGCCGGGGGCACGGAACGGGACCAGCAAGACGCCCTGACCGGCATTCAAGCCGGCTACCACCTCTGGCTCGCGATCGCCCTGGATACGCGCTGGGCCGGTCCCGCCGCCGCCGCCCTGGTGTTCGAGCTGGTGCAGCGGCGCAAACTGTTGCGCTTGCACTGTTCGCTGTCGCTGCGGCTGCAGGCCGGGGCGCTCCAGGCCGATGAGGCGCTCGGATCGCGCTGGAGCGGGCTGCGGCGGCAATGGGCGGGTGCGCTGGCGAGGCTGCGGGACGACGACGCCGGCCACATTCGCCGCATTCATGATCGCCGCCTGGCACTGGATGAACTGGAGCGGCGCATCACGGAGGCGTTGGCCGGTGCCGAGCTGGCGGCATCCGCCGCGGCGGACGTCATGGCAAGCGCCCTGCCGGGCGATACCTGTTTGGTGGAATTCATTCATTTTCGTGGCCAGCGGCTGCCGCAAACCCCGCGGGAGCTGCCCCAACCCGAGGCTGCGGCGCGCTTTGCGGCCTTCGTGCTGAAAGGCGGCGAACCGGCTCCGGTGCTTTACGACTTGGGGCCGGCCGAGGAAATCGACCGGCTGGTATTCCGCTACCGCCGCCTGCTGTCCGCCCTGGCCCCAGCCACGGCACGGGGGTTGATCGACGAAACGGAGCCCGGCCCGGAAGACTCCCCCGGCGAGCGGCTGCGGGAACTGCTGATCGACCCCTTGCGGGCGGCGCTGGGTGATAGCCACCGGCTGCTGTTGGCGGTGGACGGGGAACTCGCCCTGCTGCCCGTGGAAACCCTGCCCGACCGCGGTTCGGACGAGTACCTGGCCGACCGCTACGTGATCTCCTACCTCAACGTCGGCCGGGAATGGCTGACCCGGGCCGCCGGCGCCGGCGCCGAAGCCGCCGCGGTGTTCGCCGACCCCAGTTTCGACGCCCGCTGGCGCTGCCCGTGGGATTTCTTCACCGCCAAACAGGGAAGCAAATCCGGCGGACGGCGGCCGCGGTCCGATTTCGCAGCACTGCCCGGCAGCTGCATCGAAGGCCGGCTGGTGGCCTCCCGGCTGCAGGCGCGGCTTTGGCTGGGGCGGCGGGCCTCGAAACCCGCCCTGCTGGGATTGCGATCGCCCTGGATCCTGCACATCGCCAGCCACGGCTACTTCCGGCCGCCGGCGCAACCGGGTACGGTGGCGGGAGAATGGCTGGCCCCGGCGGATTCCCCCTTGCTGCGTGCCGGGCTGGCGCTGGCCGGCGCCAACCGAGGCGACGGACTGCTGACGGCCGAGGAGATCGCCGCCATGGAGCTCCACGGCACCGAACTGGTGGTTCTGTCGGCCTGCGACAGCGGTATCGGCGAAACCACTGCG
>Ga0233425_10001435_pt1 | contig 53551 bp, 51 predicted proteins | sample Watercolumn_Towu_2_FD_181712 | JGI IMG/M metagenome (GOLD analysis project Ga0233425, IMG submission 181712) | Freshwater microbial communities from Lake Towuti, South Sulawesi, Indonesia - Watercolumn_Towuti2014_140_MG | ecosystem: Environmental > Aquatic > Freshwater > Lake | place... | reverse complement strand
GCAGGAAGATCACCGAGCAGCACGTGCGGGAGCTGGCCGGCTGGCAGCCCAACGCGCCGCGCAGCGAGGAGATCCCCTTCGTGGTGGCGCGCATCCTGCTCCAGGACTTCACCGGCGTGCCCCTGCTGGCTGACCTGGCCGCCATGCGCTCCGCGGCGGTGCGCTCCGGCAAGGATCCCAAGAAGGTGGAGCCCCTGGCGCCGGTGGAACTGGTCGTCGACCACTCGGTGCAGGTGGACGTGTTCGGCAACGCCAATGCCTTGCAGCAGAACATGGAGATCGAGTTCCAGCGCAACCGGGAGCGCTACCAGTTCATGAAGTGGGGCATGCAGGCCTTCGACACCTTCAAGGTCGTGCCCCCCGGCGTCGGCATCGTGCACCAGGTCAACATGGAATATCTGGCCCGGGGCGTGATGGAGAAGGATGGCGTGTATTACCCGGACACCCTGGTGGGCACCGACTCCCACACCACCATGATCAACGGCCTGGGTGTGGTGGGCTGGGGCGTGGGCGGCATCGAGGCCGAAGCCGGCATGCTGGGCCAGCCGGTCTATTTCCTGACCCCGGACGTGGTGGGCGTGGAACTCACCGGCAGCATCCCGGCCGGCGTCACCGCCACCGATATCGTGCTCACCATCACCGAGATGCTCAGGCGGGCGAAGGTGGTGGGCAAGTTCGTGGAGTTCTTCGGCGCGGGCGCCGAGGCCCTGCCCGTCACCGACCGCGCCACCATCGCCAACATGGCGCCGGAATACGGCGCCACCATGGGCTTCTTCCCGGTGGACGAGGCGACCTGCCAGTACTATCTGGCCACCGGCCGCGATCCCACCAAGGTGGATGCCCAGCGCAACTACTACCACGCCCAGGGCCTGTTCGGCATTCCCAAGGCGGGCCAGTGCGACTACAGCCAGACCCTGCAACTGGATCTCTCCAGCGTGAAGCCCTCCGTGGCGGGCCCGAAGCGGCCCCAGGACCGCATCAACCTGTATGCGCTGAAAGAGAGCTTCGAGACCCTGCTGGAACTGCCCAAGGACCAGGGTGGCTACGGCAAAACACTCCCCTCCCCCGCCGGGGGAGGGGCTGGGGGAGAGGGAACAAGCTCAATTCAAGCAAACGTCGCTCCCTCTCCCCTACCCCTCTCCCGGGGGGAGAGGAGCTTGCGCCACGGCGACGTGGTCATCGCCGCCATCACCTCCTGCACCAACACCTCCAATCCCGGCGTCATGATCGCCGCCGGCCTGCTCGCCAAGAAGGCGGCGGCCAAGGGCCTGAAGACGCCGGCCCACGTGAAGACCTCCCTGGGCCCCGGCTCCCGCGCCGTGACCGAATACCTGAAGGCCGCCGGCCTGCTGGAGCCCCTGGCCCAGATGGGCTTCAACGTGGTGGGCTACGGCTGCACCACCTGCATCGGCAACTCCGGCCCGCTGCCCGAGGCGGTGGAAAAGGAAGTGCTCGACAAGGACCTGGTGGCCTGCTCGGTGCTCTCAGGCAACCGCAACTTCGAGGCCCGGGTGCACCAGAACGTGAAGGCCAATTTCCTCATGTCGCCCCCCCTGGTGGTGGCCTTCGCCCTGGCGGGCCGGGTGGACATCGACATGGCCAACGAGCCCATCGGCCAGGGCACCGACGGCCCGGTGTTCCTGAAGGACATCTGGCCCAACGCCGCCGAGGTGGCGACCCTGCTCACCCACGCCGCCAACGCCGCCACCTACAGGGCCATCTACGCCGACGTGGGCGCCAACAACCCCCTGTGGGACGCGGTGCCCGCCCCGGCCGGCCAGGCCTACGCCTGGGATTCCGCTTCCACCTACATCCAGGAACCGCCCTTCTTCGCCAACGCCGCCAAGCCCAACCCGACCATCCGCGGCGCCCGGGCACTCGCCATCTTCGGCGATTCGGTGACTACCGACCACATCAGCCCGGCCGGCAACATCAAGGCCGCCGCTCCCGCCGGCAAGTATCTGGTGGAGCACGGCGTGGACCAGAAGGACTTCAACAGCTACGGCGCGCGCCGGGGCAACCACGAGGTGATGATGCGCGGCACCTTCGCCAACGTGCGCATCAAGAACCAGATGATCCCCGGCTCCGAGGGCGGCGTGACCCTGCACGGCGGCGAGCAGATGTCCATCTACGACGCCGCCATGAAATACCAGGCCGAGGGCACCCCCCTCATGGTCTTCGCCGGCGAGGAATACGGCACCGGCTCCAGCCGCGACTGGGCCGCCAAGGGCACCCAGCTCCTGGGGGTGAAAGCGGTCATCGCCAAGAGCTTCGAGCGCATCCACCGCTCCAACCTGGCCGGCATGGGCGTGCTGCCCATCCAGTTCAAGGACGGCATGGGCGCTTCCGATCTGGGCCTCACCGGCACGGAGAACTTCGACCTGCTTGGCCTGGAAAACGGCATCACGCCGCAGCAGGACCTGACCCTGGCCATCAGGCACGCCGACGGTTCCAGCCAGAATGTGCCGGTCAAGCTGCGCCTGGATACGCCCATCGAGATCGAGTACTACCAGGCCGGCGGCATCCTGCCCTACGTGCTGAACCAGTTGCTGGCCTGAGACGGCTGCTCCCCCTCCCAGCCTCCCTCGCACGCGGGGGAGGGGCTTTCTCCCTCCCCGCTGGCGGGGAGGGGTGGGGTGGGGAGACAATGCAACGCATCGATGACTGACTGACGAACCCCCACGGAGACGACATGAAGAAACTGTTCCAGCCGCTTTCCCTCCTCGCCCTCGCGCTCCCCGGCCTGGCGGCCGCCCAGTATGTGCCCAGCTATCCGCCGGCCCTGATCACGCCGCCTACCGCCGTCCAGGGCAACCCATTTTTGCAATACATGCCGGTTCCGGGGGCGGTGCCCATGGCCGTTCCGCTTCCCGCCGTACCGAGCCTGCCGAGTCTCCCGAGCCTCCCCAACCTGTCCGCCATCTCCATTCCCGGCCTGGGATTCAACCCTCTGCTCATATTCGGCAGCGGCCAGCCCGTTTCGGCCAAGCCCTACACCATGCGCCAGACCATCCCGCCGGAAGCCAAGCGGCAGATGATGCAGATGATGATGCCCATCATGACCAACGTCTTCCGCATGTCCATGCCCGACGCCATGAGCTGGATGTCTCACAAGTACAAGGCCAAGCCGGGCCTCAGCTTTGATGATGTGCTGGAGTCCATGAACCTGCGCGCCAACAAGCTCAACTTCAAGTACGTGGGTTCCAACCTGATGTGGAAGGACTTCAAGGCCGTGCTCAACGACCAGAATTCCCCCCGTATCGAGGTGCATAGCTACTGTGACATCGCCGTGGGCCGCGACCTGCTCAAGATCAGCCCGGAATTCCTGGTGTTCCTGCCCTGCCGCATCGGCGTCATGGAAGACGCCAACAAGGACATCTGGGTGATGATGCTGGATTGGAATCTGGATTGGGTGAAGGGCTACGAGGGTTCCATGGGCGTGACTCCGGAACTGGCCAAGGGCGCCATCGACATCCGCGACAAGATGGACGAGATCATGCGCGCGGGCGCCAACGGCGACTTGTAACTCGCAACGAGCCCCCAGGAAAAAGCCGGCGTCAAGCCGGCTTTTTTCATGGCTCTGTTCGCGATAACGAGCGGTACGCGGTGGTCGTTGAAAATCAGGGTTCCCCCCTTTTCCAAAGGGGGAAGGCCACTACATCGGTCATCTCCGCGATATCCATCCTTAACGCGAACAGAGCCTTTTTCATCGCCCGCTGTCGTAGCCCGGCGCGCCGCCGGAGGGCGCCGGCGCCGCGCCGCCGAAATCCACCTTGGGCGGTGTGGCGATGGCTATCTCGTTCTCCACCGTGAAGTTGGCTTTGGCCTTGTGACCGAAGGCCATGGCGGTGAAGTTGCTGGGGAAGGTGCGCACCGTGGTGTTGTAGTCCTGCACCGCCTTGATGTAGCGGTTGCGGGCCACGGTGATGCGGTTCTCGGTGCCCTCCAGCTGGGCCTGGAGGTCGCGGAACCCGGCGTCGGCCTTCAGTTGGGGGTAGTTCTCGGACACCACCAGCAGGCGCGACAGGGCACCGGACAGCTCGCCCTGGGCGGCCTGGAATTTCTCCAGGGCGGCGGGGTCGTTGACCAGTTCCGGCGTGGCGGCGAGTTGGCCCACCTTGGCACGGGCGGCGGTCACTTCCGTGAGCACCTTGGCCTCGTGGGCGGCGTAGCCCTTAACCGTGTTCACCAGGTTGGGCACCAGGTCGGCGCGGCGCTGGTATTGGTTGAGCACTTCCGACCAGCCGGCCTTGATCGCCTCGTCCTGGGATTGCAGGGTGTTGTAGCCGCAGCCGGACAGGCTGAGGGCAGTGGTCGCGACGACAAGGGCGAGCAGCAGTTTGCGCATGGCTTCCTCCTCGGGAAGTTCAATCCGGAATATCAGGGAACGACATCGGTTTTCAAGGCTTGCATGGTCCGGCGGGCCAGCACCAGGTCTTCCCAGGTCTTGGCCTTGTCCGCCGGGTTCCGCAGCAGGTAGGCGGGATGATAGGTGACCACCAGGGGCAGTCCCCGGTATTGATGCACATGGCCGCGCAGCTTGCCGATGGGCGTGTCGGTGACCAGCAGCGTCTGGGCGGCGATGCGGCCGAGCACGACGATGAGCTTGGGTTTGATCAGGTCGATCTGACGCTCCAGATAGGGCAGGCAGGCCGACACCTCCTCCGGTTTCGGATCGCGGTTGCCCGGTGGCCGCGACTTGAGGATGTTGGCGATATAGACGTTGCGCCCGCGTTGCAGGCCGATGCCCGCCATCATGGCGTCCAGCAGCTTGCCCGCCTGGCCGACGAAGGGCTCGCCCTGGCGGTCCTCGTCCGCGCCTGGCGCCTCGCCGATGAACAGCCATTCGGCGTTCGGGTCCCCTACACCCGGCACGCCCCGGGTGCGGCTGGCCGACAGGGGGCAGCGGCTACAGGCCTTCACCGCCGCAACCAAGGCATCCCAATCGAGGCCATCGAAACGGGGAGCGGCGGAATCCCTGTCCGGCGCGGTGGGAACAGGCACGCGCCCAACCAGGGGAGATGCCTCTTCCACCGGCCCCGGTCGCAGGCGCCAGACCGGCCACAGGCCGAGAACCTTGAGCCGCGCCTCGCGCCCCGGGGTCAAAGGTCCAGCCTCATGACGATGGCATCCTCCTGGCCCTGATCCGCCGGGTAATAGCCGCGGCGCAGGCCGATGGCCTCGAAGTCCAGACGCTGGTAGAGACCCAGTGCGGCGGCATTGGAAGGCCGTACCTCGAGGAAGAGGAAACCGGTGTTGTGAGCCCGGGCGGTGTCGATCAGGTGTTCCACCAGATGCCGGCCGAAACCCCGACCCTGCCAGGCGGGCGCCACGCAGCAGTTGAGGATGTGGCCCTCGCCCACGGCCAGCATCATGATCCAGTAGCCGGCAAGCTGGCCATCCAATTCCGCCACCCAGCAGGAATAACCGGCATCGAGACAGTCGCGGAAATTGCCCAGGGTCCAGGGGTAGGGGTAGGCCGCCCGCTCGATGCGCACCAGTGCCTCCAGGTCTTCCCGCACCATGGGGCGGAAATCGAATTCGAGGGGCTTGAGGACGGCGCTCATGACTGCGGGGCAACCCGTTCGTGGATTTTCAGGGCTACCTTGTCCCGGATGTACAGGGGTTCGGCGGCTTCCGCCGGCCGCCCCTCGCCGCGGGCGAAGCACGGTGCCGCGAGGCGGGCGATGGCGCGGGCGTGGGGAAACACGGTGGCATCGATGCGCACCAGGCGGCCGGCGAAACGCTCTGCCAGCACCGGGTAGGCGGCGAACCCCGAACCCGCACCCACATAGCCGGCCTTATCGGGAAGCGGCGCCGCGGCGGGCGGACAGACCAGTGGACCGGCCAGGCACCGCCAGCCCTCCCCCTGGCGCTGATAGAGGCCGGCATATATCTCGTGCATGCGGGCATCCAGGCAGGCGGCCACGCGCTCGCCACCGCTTTCCTCGGCCAAGGCTTCGAGGGTGGAAACGCCCAACACCGGCAGGCCGGCGCCCAAGGCCAGGCCCTGGGCGACGCCGCAGGCGATTCTCAGGCCGGTGAAGGAACCGGGGCCCATGCCGTGGGCCAGTCCATCCAGGTCTCGCAAAGCCAAGCCGGCCTCGGCCAGCAATTCCATGACCATGGGCACCAGTAGATCGGAATGTCTCTGCCCGGCGTGGACGGCGCGAAAAGCGCAGTCCCCGTCCTGCCAGAGGGCAGCACTGCACCATTCGGTGGCGGTATCGAAAGCGATGATTTTCACGGAGCGGATCGGGCGTGGAGCTGCACCCGATTCTACCGGACCCGCCCACTGCTGGCGCTCAGTGCGCCCCTGATTCCACCACGTGGATTTCCATCATCACCCGCTTCCAGGGATCGCGGCTTTTCTGCAGGTGCAGGATGCGGGCCGCCACCGGCGTGCCCCGGTCCATCAGCCGCGCCAGATCCACGTTGTCCGCGCGGGGCGCATAGCCGATCTGGGCGCCGTACCACTCCACGCGCACCGCCCCGGGGTCGTAGGGATTGGCCGGCTCGCGGACCAGCGTCAGGCCATCGCCTACCCGCATCAGCGGGAACAGCGCACGCCCGGCGTAATGCTGGAAGCCGGCCAGGGGGGAGGTTTGCAAAATCTGCCGAATGTCCGGCTCGGACCGCCGGGCTGAGACAAACTCCCTCGCCCCCGACTCTGGCGGAACGTCCGCCCGGACCATGCCTATCGCGGCGACCATCATTCCTCCCCACGCCAGGCGCCGCATGGCGATTTCCTTAATGGGCCCGGGGCTGGCGCACTGTGCCACCCGTGGGATTGGCAGGCGAGACGAAGGCGAACCAACCACCCTGCTCCCGGGCCCCATCGCCGTTGACGGGTCGGGTGCGGCGGCGGCCGAAACACGCCTTGATCAGCCCGGTGCCGCGATCGCGCCTAACCTCCCCCATGCGGAAATGCTCAAGCAGGGCGGGCGCGGCATTGGGAAAATCCGGACCGACCGCCGCGGCAACCTCCAACCCCGCAGCCAGTGAAGGCTGACTTGTCGGTACCGTGTCTTCCCGCCCTCTATCAGGCCGTGCCCTATCGTCCGCGGCGCATCCTCCCGCCCCAATCCAACAACTCAGCCTAATCATAAAATCCTCCTGAAGAATCTCTTGCAACCCCATGAAATTGCAAGAGACTCAATTTCAGGATAGACGCTTTTCGGCATTTCAGGGACGCGGCCGTGGCAGCCTGCGATCCGGGCTGGCGCCGGGACCGCCGGCGGGGCCGGGTGGGTTTTCCCAGTTGGTACCGGGACCGCCGCGCGGGCCGGGGGGATTGTCATCGCGGTCGCGATAAGGCCTACGATCGGGCGAGGCGCCGGGACCGCCGGCGGGGCCGGGCGGGTTTTCCCAGTTGGTGCCGGGACCGCCGCGCGGGCCGGGGGGATTATTGTCACGATCGCGACGCAGCTTCATGCGTTCCTCGTGGCGTTCCCGGAAGAAAGCCTGGCGCTGTTCCGGGGTCATGGCCTTGAGCTTGGCGCGTTGCTCCTCGGTCAGGCGCCGATGCGGACGTTCCGGGCCGGCGCCGGGGCCGCCGGAGGGGCCGGGAGGATTCTGCCAATTGGTCCCCGGACCCCCCGCCGGACCGGGCGGATTGTCATAGGGCCCGGCAGCCAGGACGGGCAGGGAAAGGGAAACGGCGGCAATCAGGGCCGCGATGGGGAAAACACGGGTGTTCATGTTTGGCTCCTTTGTTGATGAAAGCGCATCCAGGGCGCAATGCCAGCTTAGGGAACCGCTGTAAGTCGGCCGTTACCGCCCGGCTACCGGATGTAACAGAGTGTTTCCGAGGGCACCCCTTCAAGCATCCCCGGCCGCACGTGGCCGCGCCAGGAAGTCGCAGGCCTCGGCCCGGATACGGCTGCGCCGCATGGGTGGCAGGGCCTGCCAGATGCGGCGGCCGTAGGATTTCTCCACCAGGCGGGGGTCACAGATCATCAGCACGCCCCGGTCCGTCTCGCGCCGGATCAGGCGCCCCGCGCCCTGCTTCAGGCTGATCACCGCATGCGGCAACTGGTAGTCGTAAAACGGATTCTTCCCAGCCCGCTTCAAGGCATCGACGCGGGCGGCCAGGACGGGATCGTCCGGCGGCTGGAAGGGCAGACGGTCGATGACCACCAGCGACAGGGCTTCGCCGGCCACGTCCACCCCTTCCCAGAAGCTCTGGCTGCCCAGCAGGACCGCGTTGCCCAGGGCGCGGAATTCCTCCAGCAGTTCGCTGCGGCTCTTCTCGCCCTGAAGCAGGACCGGATAGCTCGCACCGCTGGCGGCCATGCGCGCCGCCAGCAGGCGGTGGGCCTCGTTCATGGCGCGCAGGGAAGTGAACAGCAGGAAGGCGCGGCCGCCGCTGGCGGCGACCAGGGGCCAGGCCGCCTCCACCACCGCCTCGGTATAGCCCGGTGTATTGGGATCCGGCATGGCCTCCGGCACATACAGCATGGCCTGGCTGGGATAGTCGAAGGGGCTGTCCCAGACGGCGTTGGCGGTGGGTTCCTCCAGGCCCGCGAGGCCGATCTCGTGCAGGTAATGGGAAAAATCGCCGCGTACCGACAGGGTGGCTGAGGTGAATATCCAGGCACGGGGGTCCTCCGCGATCTGGCGGGCGAAAAGTTCCCCGGCATTCAGGGGTGTGGCGTGGAACAGCAAGGAATGGGTGGCGGCTTCCAGCCAGCGGACAATGCCGGAAGCGGGTTCGGCCAGGGGCGTGAGCCACTTCTCCAGGCGGTCGGACGCCTCCCGGCAGCGGCCGTGCAAGCGGCCCAGTTCGTCGGAGCGCTCGGCCTGGCTTTCCAGCAGGGCGTCCAACTTCGCCAGGTACACGGTCATGGCGTCGACGGCGACAAGGAATTCCCGCCGCTCCATCGCCCGGGCGGCGGGCAAACGCAGCGGATTGGGGCCCAACCCCAGACGGACTTCCCGGGCGGCGGTCTCCAGTTCGCCGGCGGCCCGGGGCAGGTCGGGAAAGTCCGGAACGGACACCGAGGCTTCCGCCCGGGTGTCCCGGCACAGGTCCACCAGCATGCCGGTGGTGACCGTCTCGCCGAAGAACAGGCTGGCGGTCTCCGGCAATTGGTGGGCCTCGTCGAAGATCACCGCGTTGCTGGCCGGCAGCAGTTCGCCGGCGCCCTCATCCTTGAGCCAAACGTCGGCGAAGAAGAGGTGATGGTTGATCACCACCAGATCGGCCTCCAGCGCCTTCTTGCGCGCCCTGAGCACGAAGCAGGCCTTGTGGTGCGGGCAGTCGCCCCCCAGGCAGTTGTCCCGGGTGGAGGTGGCCCATGACCAAGCCGGGGAATCCTCCGGCGCCTGGCCGCAGGCCATGCGGTCGCCGGAATCGGTCACCGCGGCGAAGCGGGCGATGGCCCGCAGGTGCAGGGCCTCCTCCCGGCTCCTGAGGCGGGCATCGGACAGGTTGCGTTCCAGATGATAGGGACAGACGTAGTTGGCACGGCCCTTGAGAAGGGCCACCGTGACCGGCCGCGCCAGGGCCTCGCGCACGGCGGGGATGTCGCGATGGAAGAGCTGGTCCTGCAGTGTCTTGGTGCCGGTGGAAATGATGACCTTGCCGCCGAACAGCATGGCCGGCACCAGATAGGCCAGGGTCTTGCCGGTGCCGGTGCCGGCCTCCGCCACCAGTCGGCCCCGGCTCTCCAGGGCCTCGGCGATGCGCCGGGCCATCTCGATCTGCTGGGCGCGCGGCCGGTATCCGGGAATCACGCGGCCCAGGGGCCCCGCCCCGGAAAAGATGTCGTCCAACTCCATGGGCGCGAGTCTAGCCCGGATATTTCATCGAATCGCGGGATGATGGCGAGGCAAAGCGCGCGAACGCAGAGGGCCCTGCCAGGACGGAGCGTGCCGGGCGCCGGCCAGGCAGGCGGATCAACCCAGGAAGCTGAACAGCGACAGGCTGGAGGTCATGGCGTAAGCCCGTTCCGCGGCTTCCAGGGTGGTCTGCCGGGTTTTGAGCTGGACGATGGCCGAAGCCTGGTCCAGCAGCTGCAGGTCGCTGAGGGCATTCTTCTCCACGGTGAGCAGGCTGGCGGTGGTGGCCTTCAGATCCGCCAGTTCGGTCTGGGCGCCGGCGATGCGGTACTGGACGCCGGCCAGGGCGTTGAGGGCGTTGTCGATGGTCTGGATGTAGCCGTCCAGGGTGGCCTGGTTGCCGATGGCGCCCGGCGGAGTATTCACGGGCAGGCGCACGATGGCCTCGTCCAGGGTCTGCAGCAGGTCGACGCCGGCGCCGCCGCCGGCCTGGTAGACGGTATTCAGGTTGTCGCTGACCTGGATCCTGCGCCCCACGTCCACCTCCACGGCACGGGTGGCGGCGGAGCCGGCATAGGCGGTGGCCGCACCCGCCGGAGGCACGCCGCCGCCGGCATTGGCGAAGGGCCGGGTGGTGGTCATGTCGCCGGCGAAGATGTAGCTGCCCGAGGGATCCTGGCTGTTGGCGAGGCCGAGCAGATGATTGAAGACCCCGCGCAATTGCTGGGCCTGGATGCTGCGTGACTGGGTGTCGAAGGAGGGACTGGTGCCGGCGATGAGGGCGCGCGCCTGCTTGAGCGCGCTTTCCACCTCGGTGAGCACGGTGCTCTCGTACTTCAGGGTGATTTCGGCCTTGGTCTGGTTGGCCGCGTACTGGCTGCGGCTGGCGATGCGGTTGCCAAGGTCGAGGATTTTCTGCGTGGCGATGGGATCGTCCTTGGGTGCCAGGAAGTTCTGGCCCGTGGCGATCTGCTCGTTGAGTCGGGCGATGGCCGACTGGCCGTCGCGGATGCCGGAAAGGTTGGCGGTGAAGAAGGTGACCGAGTCGATGCGCATGGTTCAGGCCCTCCTATCGGACCACGTTCAACAATTCGTCGAACAGGCTGGAAGCGATCTGGATGGTGCGCGCGGCGGCCTGGTAGGCCTGCTGGTAGCGCACCAGATTCACCGCTTCCTCGTCCAGGTTCACGCCCACGGCCGATTGCCGGGCGTCCACCGCGGACTCCCTCAGGGTCTTGAAGGCCTCCCGGTTGAAGTCGGCCTGGGCGGCCTGGCTGGCGGTGCGGTTGACGGTCTTGTTATAGGCGGCCCCAAGGGAATCGGTGAAGGCGCCGCCGCTGAAATTGAGCAGGGCGGCGGTTTGCAGCGCGCCCAGGGCCAGGGCGTTGCGGTTGTCGCCGGGGCCGGTGGAGCCCGCGCCGGCGGCGGCGATCTGGTTGGTGCTGGTGATGGCGACGTCCATCTGCCGGGCGGTATCGGCGATGCGCCAGCTATCGCCCACCGCGGGCGCCGGCGCGCCGGCGGCCAGGGTGAAGCCGAGGCCGGCGGCATTGAGGGCGGCCAGGTTGGCGTAGGTGGTGGCTGTGCCGGTCGACAGTACGGTCACCGTGTAGCCGCCGGCGCCCAGGGCGATGTCGTAGCCCACGGGATCGAGCAGGGAATCGTCGGTGACCGTCATGTTCAGCACGCCGGTCGTGGCACCCTGGGGCGCCACCGGGTTGGCGAAGAAATCTCCGGCGGCAGCCAGATTGTAGTCCAGGCCGCCACGGTGCACGTTGTTGACGGCACTGGCGGTGACCAGGGCGATACGATCCAGGTCGCGCAGGGCGGGCAGAAGCACGCTGTCGCGGAAATCCAGGGCGCCCCCCAGTTCCCCGCCCGAGACCTGGTTGACCAGGCTGGAGACGCCTGCGGCCACCACGCGGGATGTGGGATCGGACATGACGGCGGAATAGCGCTGGGATTGCTGGCTGATGGCCGGATCGTAGGCGGCGGGATCGCTGGCGCTCTGCACCAGGTTCAGCTTGTAGATCGACAGCCCCAGGACCAGGGCCTGGCCACCGATGAAGATGTCGGCGGTGCCGTCCTGCTGGTCCAGGCGGCTGACGTCCACCAGCTTGCTCAGGTCCTCCACCAACTGGTCGCGGGCGTCGACCAGGTCGTTAGCGGGCTGGCCGTTGGCCGCCCGGCTCTGGGCGATGCTGGCGTTGGCCTGGGCGATCTGGCCGGCCAGCACGTTGATGTTGGTGGTCAGAGCCTGGATTTCGTTGTTGGTGGCCGTGCGGTAATCCCGAAGCTGTCCGGCCAGGGAATTGAAGCGCCCGGCCAGGTTCTGCCCCGCCGACAGCAGGTTCTGGCGCGAGGCGCTGGAAGCGGGATCGTTGGCCACTTCCTGCACGGCGGCGAAGAATTGGCTGAGACTGGTATTCAGGCCGGTGTTGGCGCCACCCAGCAGCTTGTCGACCATGGCCGAGCGGGTCGCGGCCGCGTCATAGCGGGAATACTGGGATTGGTTGAGCAGCACCTCGTTATCCAGGAAGCGGCTGTACTGGTGCCGCACCTGGTCCAGGGCGACACCGTTGCCGATGTAGCCGTAGCCCGAATACTGGGGCAGTTGCGACGACTGCAGAACTTCCTGGCGGCGATAGCCCGCGGTGTTGACGTTGGCGATGTTCTGCTGCGTGGTGCGGATGCCCGCCTGGGCGGCATTCAGGCCTGAGACGGCGATACCCAGTATTCCGGTTCCCATGGCAACCTCCTGTTGCGCTCAATTACGACGACTTCTGTCGTCACACGCCCGCCATCGCCACACTGGCGATGACGGCCCGTAATTTGCCGGCGTAGGCCGGATCCGTGGCGTAGCCGCCGTCCGCCAGCCCCTTGGCGAAGGCGGCCGCGTCGTCTCCGGCCCTCACGGCCTCGCCGAAGCGGCTCCTGAGCAGGTTGGCGTAATCCGTGAAGGCGGCGGTGTAATCGGGGTAGGCGCGGAAGCGCTGCGTCAGCTTCATGGCCAGACCCTGGCGGTACTCGGTGGTGGCGGTCTCCACCGACTCGCCGCCCCAGTTCCGCCCGGCCTTGATGCCGAACAGGTTGAAGCTGGCCTGGCCGTCGGCGGCCCGGATCTCCTTCTCGCCCCAGCCGGACTCCAGGGCCGCCTGCGCCAGGATGAAGCGCGCCGGCACGCCGGTGGCGGCTTCCGCCGCCTCGGCGTGGGGACGCAGGGACTCCAGGAAGCGCTGCTTGCGCTCGCCGCCCGCTGTCAGTGGCCAGTTGTCAGTGGCCGGCTTCGACTTGCCCGCTGCCTCCTGCGTCATTGACATGGTCCCCGCCGGGGGCGATGGCAAGGCCGCCTCGGACCCCCTGGCTGGCGACTCTCCACCGGCGGCTGACGACTCCGCCCCCGCAACTGACGACTGAGAACTGACCGCTGCCGACTGCCTTTCAAACGCCTTCACCAGCATGTCGGCAAAGCCCAGGCCGCGCCCCTTGGCCAACCGTGCGGCCCACTGCTGGTCCAGCAGCTCACGATACAACTTGAGGCTGTCGCCGCCGGTGAGGGGATCGTCCTCGTCACTGAAGCGGGTCTGGCGCATGGTCTTGAGCATCTGCGCCACCATGAGGGACTCGAACTGCTTGGCCGCCGACCGCAGGGCCTCCTTGTCGCCGCTTGCCGCCCCGACTTTCAGCGCCTGGGCATCGGCGACACCGACGGCAAGGTTCTCGGCGGCGGCAAGCATCAGATCACTTCCAGTTCGGCCTTGAGCGCCCCGGAGGCCTTCATGGCCTGGAGGATGGCCAGCAGATCCTGGGGCGTGGCGCCGATGGCGTTGAGGGCCTTGACCACCTCGTTGAGGGAGGCGGCGGCGGGCAGCACCACCAGTTCACCCTTCTCGTTCTTGACCTGCACGTCGGCCTTCTGCGTCACCACGGTCTGGCCGCCGGCCAGGGGGTTGGGCTGGGACACCTGGGGCTCGGCGGTAATGGTCACCGACAGGTTGCCGTGGGCGATGGCGCATTGCTCCACGGTCACCAGCTGATTCATGACGATGGAGCCGGTGCGCGGATTGATGATGACCTTGGGCGTCGGCGTGCCGGGGTTGAGGCTCAGGTTCTCCAGGCGGGACAGGAAGGCGACGCGCTGGCCAGGATCGGCCGGCGCCTTGACCTGGATGAGGCGGCCGTCCAGGGCCAGTGCCACGCCCTTGCCGAAACCGCGCTCGATGGCCTCCGTCACCCGGTTGGCGGTGGTGAAATCCGCTTCCTTCAATTCCAGGTGGACGAAGTCGCCCTGGCCGACGCGGGTGTTCACCGTGCGCTCCACCGTGGCGCCGGCCGGCACGCGGCCGGCGGAAAGGTGGTTGATCTGGGCGGAGGAACCGCCGCCGGAAGCGCCGGCGCCGCCCACCAGCAGGCTGCCCTGGGCCATGGCGTAGATCTGGCCGTCGGCGCCCTTGAGCGGTGTCATCAGCAGGGTGCCGCCGCGCAGGCTCTTGGCGCCGCCCAGGGCGGAAACGGTGACGTCCAGGCTCTGGCCGGGCTTGGCGAAGGCCGGCAATGTGGCGGTGACCATCACCGAGGCGGCGTTCTTGCTGGCCACGCTTTGCCCGGGCGTCAGCCCCAGGTTGCCCATCAGGTTGGACAAACCCTGGGCGGTGAGCGGCGAGGTGTCGCCGGTGTTGTCCAGGCCCACCACCACGCCGTAGCCCACCAGCTGGTTGGGGCGGATGCCGTCGATGTTGGCGATATCCTTGATGCGCTCGGCGACGGCCGGCCAGGCCGCCAGGGCGAAGGCGAGCAGGAGGAAGAGGCGTTTCATGCGGCGCTCCTCAGAACGGCAGCACGGTCAGGAAGAAGCGCGCCAGCAGGCTGCCCACCTGGGCCACATCCAGGCTTTGCGCGTTCTTCGACTCGAGCTGCACATTGGCCAGCTGGGTTGAATTGATCGTATTGGCCGCGCTGATCTGGGCGGGATTCACCACTCCGGCCAGGCGGATGTATTCGGTGTCGTTGTTGATGGCCACCTGCTTCTCGCCGGCCACCACCAGGTGGCCGTTGGCCAGCACCTCCACGACGGTGACGGTGATGGCGCCCTTGAACTCGTTGGAGTTGGTCTCGTTGTCCTTGAACTCCTGCTTGTTGGAGGCCGAGGGTTCCCAGGTGGTGGCGCCGATGACCGGGCCCTTGCCGAGAATGTAGGGGCTGGGGATATTGACGCTGGCGTTGGCCTTGCGCTCGTCGGTGGTTTCCGACTTGCGCTTCGCCTCGGTCTTTTCCACCAGGTTGACGGTCAGGGTGTCGCCCACATGCCGCGCCTTGCGGTCCTCGAACAGGGCCAGGGCGGTCTTCGGCCGGGCGTCGCCGGTCTGGAAGATGGCGCCGTTGCCGGCGCTGGCGGCCATGGCCTGGGGGCGGGCGTTCAGGGGTTCCTTGATCGCCGTGGCCGGCGGCGGCGTGGCGCAGCCGGCCAGCAGGGCTGGCAAGGCCAGCATCAGGAGGATCGCGGCTTTCATGCTTCTCTCCTCACCCCTCGCCCCTCACTAGATCTGGGTCAGACGCTGGAGCATCTGATCGGAGGTGGTGATGGCGCGGGAATTCAGTTCGTAGGCCCGCTGGGCGACGATCATGTTCACCAGTTCCTCGGCAACGTTGACGTTGGAGGTTTCGACGAAGCTCTGGTTGAGCATGCCCATGCCGTTCAGGCCCGGGTTGTCGACCTGGGCGGGGCCGGAAGCGGCGGTCTCCACATAGAGGTTCTCGCCCTGGCTGTGCAGGCCCGCCGGATTGACGAAGGAAGCCAGCTGGATCTGGCCCAGCTGGGACACGGTATTGGGGTTGCCGGGCTGGGTCACGCTCACCACGCCATCGCGGGCGATGGTCACCACCATCGCGTTCTGGGGAATCTGCATGTTGGGCAGCACGGCGTAGCCGCTGGCGGTCACCAGGTTGCCCTGGCTGTCCGTCTGGAAGGAACCGTCGCGGGTGTAGGCGGTGCTGCCGTCGGGCAGCTGGATCTGGAAGAAACCGCGACCGCTGATGGCCACGTCCAGGGCGTTGGCGGTCTGCTGCAGGCTGCCCTGGGTGTGAATCCGCTCGGTGGCCACGGTGCGGGCACCGACACCGAGCTGGAAACCGGAAGGCAGCTGGGTCTGTTGCGAGGACTGGGCGCCGGGCTGACGGATGGTCTGGTAGAGCAGGTCCTCGAACACCGCGCGCGCCTTCTTGAAGCCGGTGGTGGAGACGTTGGCCAGGTTGTTGGAAATGACGTCCAGCTGGGTCTGCTGGACATCCAGGCCGGTGCGGGCGATGTGCAGGGAACGAAGCATGGCGAGGTCCTTAGCTCAGAGTCAGCACCTTGTCGGCGCTGCGGTGGTTGTCCTGGGCGGTGCTGAGCACCTTCATCTGCATCTCGAACTGGCGGGCGAGGCTGATCATGTTCACCAGCGCCTCGGCGGCATTGACGTTGCTGGTCTCCAGCGCGCCGGAAACGAGCTGCACGTTGGCGTCGGCGTCCGCGGAACGGCCGCCGGCCAGGCGGAACAGGCCGTCGTCGCCGCGAACCAGATCGTTCTCGGGCGGGTTCACCAACTTGATGCGGCCGGTGATGGACACCCCGGCCAGATTCCGGCCGACGGGCACGGTGGAGACGGTGCCATCCTTGGCGATGAGCACGTCCTGCTCGGGCGGTACGGCCAGTGGGCCGGCATCGCCAACCAGGTTGAGGCCGTTGGTGGTTTGCAGGATGCCGTTCTGGCTGATCTGGAGGTGGCCCATGCGGGTATAGGCCTCGCCCCCGCCGGCGTCCTGCACGGCGATCCAGCCGGCGCCGCGCACGGCCACGTCCAGGGGACGCCCGGTCAACTGGATGGTGCCTTGGCTGAAGTCGGTGCGCGGCGTGGTTTCCGCCACGAAGGCACGGGTCCTGGCGCCCTCCCCCACCACCGGCAAGGCGCGGAACACGTTGAGCTGCTGGCGGAAGCCGTGGGTGGAGACGTTGGACAGATTGTGCGAGACCGCCGCCTGCTGGCGGGTGACTTCCCGCGCCCCGGTCATGGCGATGTAGATGACTCTGTCCACTTCGTGTCCTTCGTAAGTCGTCAGTCGTCAGTCGTCAGTTGGCGGAAAAGGCTCTGACTACTCTGCCTACTGACCTCTGCCAACTACTCATCTCAGGTTCACCAGCGTCTGCAGGATCTGGTCCTGGGCGCGGATGGTCTGGGCGTTGGCCTGGTACATGCGCTGGGCGACGATCAGGTTGACCAGCTCGGCGGTGAGGTCCACGTTGGATTCCTCGATGGCGCCCGACTGCACATAACCCAGCACGCCGCTGCCCGGCGCGCCGGCGCTGGGCTGGCCGGAGTCTGCGGTCTCGAAGTACTGGTTGTTGCCCAGGGGCTGCAGGCCGCGGGGGTTGAGGAAGCTGTAGAGCTGGACCTGGCCCAGGGTACGGGTCTGGCCGTTGGTGTAGCTGCCCTGGATGATGCCGTCGCGGGAGACCGAGACCCCGGCGATGCGGCCGGAGGCGTAGCCGTCCTGGGAGAGATAAGACACGCCGAAATTGCTGCCGTACTGGGTGAAGCTGGTCATGTCCAGGTTGTAGGTCAGGGCGGCGGCACCGGAGGCCAGGACGGGTGCGGGAATGGTGATGGATGCCGCCGCCGCCGCCGCGCCGTTGATCTGGTTGATGGTACCGTTGGGGTTGTAGGCCATGGTCATGGTGTTGCCGGCGCCGGCGCCGTTCATGTCGATCTGCGTGCCGTTGACGTAGCCGTCCACGTTCCAGGTGTTGGCGGCGCTCTTCTGGAAATAGAGCACGAAGCCGTGGGCGTTGCCGGCACCGTCATAGACCGTGAACGAGGTGGAATGGTTGTAGGTGCTGGCGTTGGCCGGGTTGATGGCACCGGCGATGGCCGTCTGCTGGGAATCCAGGTTGGCCACCAGGTCCACCACCGTCGTGGCGTTCGGCGGCGAGGGCGCCAGGGAGAGCTGGATGTCCACCGGCGCGCCACCGATGATGTTGCCCTGGGCGTTCGCCACATAGCCGGTCAGGCGCTGGTTCGAGGCGTTGACCACATACCCGTTCTTGTCCAGGTTGAACTGGCCGTTGCGCGTATAGGTGATGACCCCGCCCTGGTTCATGCGGAAGAAACCCTCGCCGCTGATGGCGATGTCGAGAGGGTTGCTGGTGACGCTGATGTTGCCCTGGCTGAACTCCTGCACCACGTCCGAAACCTTGGTGCCGATGCCGATGGTCAGGCCGCCGGAGCCGTACAGGGAGGTGGCATAGACGTCGGCGAACTGGGCGACGCCCGCCTTGAAGCCCGCCGTGGAGGTATTGGCGATGTTGTTGCCGATCACGTCCAGATTCTTGGCCGCACTATCGAGACCGCTCAAACCCTGTTGGAAACCCATCTCGCCGCTCCTTGCTCAGTAAATCTGTTTGATTTGCGCGAAGGCGCGCACACCCAGTCCGGAAATCTCCGCCTCCATGCCGCTCTCGTTCAGCGCGACGCTCTGCACGCTGCCCAGCGCATAGTTCTTGGCAGCCACCTTCTCGCCGGCGGCGGCGGCTTCTACCGCGAAACGGTAGTCGCCCAGCGCCAGGATGTTGCCGTTGGCATCCTTGCCGTCCCAGACGAAACGCACCAGGCCGGCATCCTGGGCGCCCAGATCGAGGGTGCGCAGAACGGCGCCGCCGGCATCCAGCACCTTGACCTTGACGCTGTCCGCCTTGCCGGCCAGGTCGGCACCGCCCACGGCGCCCGCCGCGTTCAGGGCGAGGACATCGCCCTCGGCCAGCACCTGGCGGCCGACCAGGGCGGCGCCCTGGATGACCTGGCTGGAGCGGTACAGCCCGGTCAGGCTGGCCATGCTGTCGTTCAGCTTGGTGATGCCCTCCACCGTGGACATCTGCGCCAGCTGCGAAGTCATCTGGGCGTTGTCCATGGGGTTCATGGGATCCTGGTTCTTGAGCTGGGTCACCAGGAGCTTGAGAAAACGGTCGCTCATCTCGGCGACCGCGCTGGAGGAGGCCTTGGCGGCCTCGGTGCCCTTGCTGAGGGATGCCGCCAGGGCGGCTCGGCCGTCGTCGGTGGCGATGGAGGTCACTGCCATGTCTCAACTCCTTCAGGATTGGGCGATGGCCAGGGTCCGCTGCAGCAGACTCTTGGTGGTGGCCATCACCTCGGCGTTGGTCTGGTAGGACCGGGAGGCGGAGATCATGTTGACCATCTCCTCCACCGGATCCACGTTGGGATAGGCGACATAACCCTTGGCGTCGGCCAGGGGATGCTTGGGGTCGTGCACCATGCGCGGCGGCGCCGGATCTTCCAGCACCGCGGTCATGCGCACGCCCTGCGCCCAGGGCGCGCTCTTGCTCATCGGAACGGACTGGAACAGCACCTGCTTGGCCTTGTAGCCGCCACCGGTGGAAGCGTGGGCGGAATCGGCGTTGGCCAGGTTGGAGGCCACCGCGTTCAGGCGCATGGACTGGGCGGTAAGGGCCGAGGCGGCGATATGGAAGACGTTGGAGAGGGACATGCGGGCTTGCCTCCGTCAGCGCGTGGATTCCAGCGCCCGCCCCAGGGTGCGGAAGGAGCTGGCGGCGCGGTCGAGCAGGAACTGGTAGTGCATGGCGTTATCGGCGAAGTGGGCGCGCTCCACGTCGGCGTCAACGGTGTTGCCGTCCAGGCTGGGCTGCACCGCGGCGCGGTATTTCAGCTGGCCGCTCGCGGCGCCGGCACCCGACCCGGCACCGTCCAAATGACGGTCGGCAGTCTTCGCCAGCGGCAGTGCGCCGCCGGCCACACCCATGGCGCGCTTGAGCGCGGCGCCGAAATCCAGGTCGCGGGCCTTGAAGTTCGGCGTGTCGGCATTAGCGATATTGGCGGCCAGGACCTCCTGGCGCCGCGACCTCAGATTGAGGGCGGTCTGGACGAAGTCGATCTCTTTGTCGATCTTGCTCAGCATGCGGGGCTCCGGGACGCCCGCCGGGCTGGCGGGACGCTGTACTTACCCGAGCAAGCGCTGTGCCAATTCAAAAAATAATCGCAACATGTTGTTTCTTAATGAGTATTAGACCAGGCGGCGGCTTTCGCCTGGGCGCGCCCGGCAAGCATGGCCATGACCGGCAAGAATTGCCGCAGCGGCGCCAGCCCTCGCGATCGGTTTCAGCGCCGCGCCGGACGTGCGCTCAACCCCGTTCCACCCGGTTGCGGCCGTGGGACTTGGCTTGGTACATGGCCGCGTCCGCCCGCGCCAGCAGCGCCGACTCGCCTTCGCCCTCGCGGCGCTGGGCGACACCGGCGCTGAAGGTGATGAGCACCCGCTCGTTGTCGTGCATGAAGAACTGCCGGGTCAATTCCCGCTGGATGCGTTGCAGGATACGCTCGGCCTCGGCGACCTCGGTATTGGGCAGCAGGATGAGGAACTCCTCGCCGCCGTAGCGGGCCAGCGTGTCGGTGGGACGCAGCAGGCCCCGGATCACCCGGGCGAGATGGCGCAGGGCCGCGTCGCCGGCCTGATGCCCCAGGCCGTCGTTGAGCTTCTTGAAGTGGTCGATGTCCAGCAGGCCGATGCACAGGGCTTCGCCCAGCCGGTCGGCGCGTGCCAGTTCGCGCGCGAAGGCCTCGTCCATGCCGCGCCGGTTGAGGGCGCCGGTGAGCTGGTCCTCGCGCACCAGATTGGAGACCTGGGCCAGTTCCTGTTCCAGTTCCCGGATGCGGTTTTCCGCCTGTTCCGCCTGGGTGCGCGCCGCCAGGAGTTCGCCGTGGTTCTGGCGCAAGGCGTCGCGCAGGCCATCCACGTCGGCGGTCAGCCCGCCCATCAGGTCTCCCAGCTCGGTGATGTCCCGGGCCTGACCGATCTTCTCGGAATACTCGCCGATGCGCGCCTGGTAGCCGTCGGCGCTTTGGCTCATCTCGCCGACCCGGTCGATGAAGGTGTTGACGAGGGTCTTCAGCCGGGCACGGGCTTCGTCCAGGCTGCCCTTGAGCACCCCTTGCTTGAAGGCCAGTTCGCGCAGGCCGCGCTCGGCCTCCAGCAGGGCTTCGGGCTGGAGATCCCCGGCCATGAGGTTTTCCATGGCGGCGAACTGGCCGGACAGCCAGACCTCGTCGCCCACCAACTCGCCGATGTTGAGGAACAGCAGGCCCATCAGGCGCTTGAGTCCGGCGGACAACTCGTGATCGTCGTCGCTGTGGGCCAGCAGCTCGCGCCACAGGGCGGACCAGCTTTCGTACTGGGCGGCCTCCAGGCGAGCGCCGCCGCCGATGTCGCGCGACAGATCCGAGGCGCGCCGGGCCAGTTCCGGCCAGCGCGGCTCGCAGTCGTCGGCAAGGTGACGCAGGTTGTCGGCCAGCGCCCGCATCAGCGGCTGGCAACCACCCGGCTCCCGATCCTCGGCCTGGCCGACGCCGGCCTCGCCGACCGCATCGTGTTCTGCCCCGCCGGCTTCCGCGGCGATGGCGCCCTCCGACCAGGTACGCGCCAGGGCGGCCAGCTTGTCCTGCAATTGCCGGGTGTCGTTGCCGAAATTGATCAGCACCCGCTCCAGCATTTCCCGCTTCCTGGCCTGGGTCAGACCTGCCTGGTAAGCGTCCCATTGCTTCATCAGGGGGCGCAGCACGTCCGGCCAGCCCGCTTCCGCGGGGATGGTCTCGCCGGATACGTCGGCGTAGGCCTGGCGGAAGTTCTCGGGGGTGGGCGGCAGGCGGCGCGAGGCCAGACGGCGAATGGCTTCGCGGGCGATATCGGCGGGCGGTTTTGGCTGTGCCATGACGGACTCGGTGAACTCGGGGAGAATGCATGCGTCCATGAAAGAGACGCCTGATGAACCTGTCACCCGCATTGTCATGCAATTCCTGCCGTTCGCACCACGCGCCATGAATGCCGGACGCTGCGCCCGGATGTTCTTGCTCATGCTGTGCCTGTCCGCGTCCAGCCTGGCGGGCAGCACCATGCAGGATTTCCAGGCCCTGCGGGCCCAGGCCGCAAGCTGGCTGGAGCAGGAAGCCGCGCGGAGCTTTACCGGTGCCCAGGCACAGGTGAAGGTGGGGCCGGTGGACGAGCGCCTGCGCCTGCCGGCCTGCGCGCAGCCCCGCTTCTTCCTGCCCGCCGGCGCCCGTCTCTGGGCCAGCGGCAGCCTGGGCGTGCGCTGTGCCGGGTCGGCCGACTGGAGCCTGTATCTGGGTTACGACAGCCAATTGCGCGGCCCCGGCCTGGTGGCCGGCCGCCCCCTGCCGGCGCGCCATCTCGTGGCCGCCGGCGACGTGGAGCTCGGCATCGTCGAATACGAGCAGTCGCCCAATCTCTACCCGCGTGAACTGCCCGCCGCCGCCCGCCTGGCCCGCCCACTGGCAGCCGGCCAGGCCCTCCTCATCGACATGTTTCTCCAGGCCAATGTCATCCAGGCCGGGAAGACGGTCCAGGTCAGGGCCGGCGGTGCCGGCTTCGACGTCAGCCAGGAGGGCGTCGCCCTGAACAGCGCGGCGCCCGGGGAGACGGTGAAGGCCAGAATGCCGTCCGGACGCATCGTGCGCGGCACCGCCACCCGCGACGGCGCGGTGGCGGTCACCCCATGAAGGCATAGACCCCGGGCAGCGCCCGCGGCGGCCCGGATAGAATGGTGGGGGGCGCTCAAGACCGGGCGACGCTTGCCGTTATCTGGTTGTCTCGATGAAGGAGAACGTCGTGAAAATCGACACCAGCGTAAAGAACGTGACCACGGTGCGCAGCCGCGATGGAAAAACGGCCAGGACCCAGGCGGCCGCCTCGCCCCTCGATCCGGCCCCGGTCAGCGACGACGTCCGCCTGACCAGCGCCTCGGGCAAGCTGAGCGAACTCGAGGCCGAACTGGCCGGACTGGACGTTGCCGACAGCGGCAAGATCGAATCGGTTCGCCAGGCCATCGCCGACGGCAGCTTCACCGTCGACGAGGAAGCCGTGGCGGAAGGGCTGATCCAGGAGTCCATCGACACCATCACCCACCAGGCGCAGCGATGAGCCGGCTCGACAACCAGCTGACCCGCCTGGCGCACGAACTGGAGGCTTTCCTCGCCCTGCTGGAGGAGGAGGCGCTTGCCCTTTCGGCCGGCAATCCGGATCGCCTGTCCGAGTTGGTCACCCTGCGGCAGAGCGCCAGCTTGCGCCTTGCGGGGCATTGGAAGGAACTGGCCGAGCAGTTGCAGCTGCCGCCCCAGGCCGGCTTCGCGGCACTCCGCGACAAGGCCATGGCCGGCGCGACGCCTTCCCCCGCCTGGCGCGCGCTGGAATCCCTGACCCGGGAAGCCGCCCGCCTAAACCAGGTCAACGGCCGCCTCATCGAGGAACAGATGCGGCGCAACCAGGCGGCCATGCAGGTGCTGCAAAGCGCGGTCGCCAGCCGCGGCCTATACGGCGCCGACGGCCGTGTCAGCGATTTCCCCAACCTCAACCGGAGCATCGACAGCGCATGAACACCACCACCCTGACCGTCACCGGCATGAGCTGCATGGGCTGCGTCAACAGTGTCAAGAACCTGGTTTCCGCCCTGCCGGGTGTCGCCGGCGTCCGGGTGGACCTGGCATCGGGGCGCGTGGAAGTGGTCCACGACCCCGCCCTGGCGGATGTCCTGGCCATCCGTCAGGCCATCGAGGGTGGCGGCTATCAGGTGACGGACTGAGGCGGTCCCGCAAAAACTGCCTGTTCCGGCGCTGTTCCCGCACCGAGCCCGGCCAGGGGGCGGGGTTCGGCGAAATGGTTGCCCTGAGCGTAATCCACCCCCAAGGCCCGCAGGGCGTCGGCGGTGGCGTCGTCCTCGACGTATTCCGCCACGGTGTGGATGCCCATGATGCGTGCCACCTTGACGATGGCCTCCACCATGGCGGCGTCCACCGCGTTCCAGGCCATGTCGCGCACAAAGGCGCCGTCGATCTTGATGTAGTCCACCTTCAGGCTTTGCAGGTAGCCGAAGGACGAGAGGCCGCTGCCAAAATCGTCCAGGGCGAAGTGGCAGCCCAGGGCCTTGAGATCGACGATCAGCGCCAGCACCGAGTCCAGGTTCGACATGGCGGCCGTCTCGGTGATCTCGAAACACAGGCGCGGCGCGAAGTCGGCGTGCTCGCGCAGGATCTCGCGGATGAACGCCTGGAACCGGGCGTCGCTGAGGGAGGCGCCGGAGAGGTTGATGCCCAAGACGCAGGCCTCCAGCGGCAAGCCGCTCAGACCGCCGGCACAAAGTCCCAGGATCTGCTCGATCACCCAGCGGTCCAGTTGCGGCATGAGCTGGTAGCGCTCGGCGGCCGGGATGAAGGCCATGGGCAGGACGGGTTCCTCGCCGTCCTCCAGGCGGATCAGCAATTCGTAGTGGGGCGGCATGCCATTTTCGCCAAGGGCGACGATGGGCTGGTAGTAGAGCCGCAGCAGGTTCTCCTCCATCGCACGGGTGAGGCGTCCGACCCATTCCATCTCGCCGCGCCGCCTGGCCACGTCCTCGTCCCCGTGCCGGTAGAGCCGCACCTTGTTGCGCCCGGCATCCTTGGCGGCATAACAGGCGGCATCGGCGGCGCTCATGACCTGGGTGGGATCGGACCAGTGCCCGTCGATCTCCACGAGCCCGATACTGGCGCCCACCAGGTAGACACGCCCCTCCCAGGAGAAGCGGTAAGCCTCGATCACGCGCCGCAGCTTCTCAGCCAGCGTCTCGCCCATCGCCGCGTCGCAATGACTCAGCAGCACGCCGAATTCGTCTCCGCCAAGGCGGGCCAGCACGTCGCTGCCGCGCAGCACCTGGCGCATGCGCGCCGCCAACTGGCGCAGGAGTTCATCCCCCGCCCGATGTCCGCTGGTGTCGTTCACCACCTTGAACTGATCGAGGTCCAGGTAGAGCAGGCAGTGCCGCAGGTCAGGCCCGCGCCGGGCGCTCTCCCAGGCCTGGTGCAGGCCGTCGTCGAAGCCGTCGCGGTTGAGCAGGCCGGTCAGGCTGTCATGGCTGGCCTGCCAGGAAAGCCTGGCGGTGGCGGCGCGTATTTTCTCCTGCAGGGTGTCGTGGGAGGCCTTGAGTTCCGCCGCCATGCGATTCACGCCTTCCTCCAGCACGGCGAATTCCCCCCCGGCGTCCAGCCGCACGCGGGCATTCAGCTCGCCGGCGCCGATCCGTCCGACCGCCTCGGTCAGCATGGCCAGGGGACGCATGATGTCACGCCCCAGCCGCCAGGCAAGCAGGCCGGCCAGAACCAGGCCGAGGCCGGTGATGAGCAGGCCGGTGACCAGGGTGTCCCTCTGCCGCGCCCGCGTTTCCCCCAGGGACACTTCCAGGACGACATGGCCCAGGAGGGTGGTCGCCGTGGACGGCAGCGACTCGTCCACTTCCAGCAGATGTTGGAGCACCGGGGCCACCACCAGGAAGGCGCCGTCGTCGCGCGCGGCCACCTCGGGCTTCAGGCTTGCGCGCAACCCTTCCGGCCGTTGGAAGAGCCGGCCCCGCAGCAGCAGCGGCCGTCCTTTCGCGTCAAGGACGGACAGCCCCCGCGCCCCACCCTCGGAATAAACCGCGTCGGCCAGACGGGCCAGGGCCTCCAGGTTGCCGGTAAACAAGGTGAACTCGGAGGACTTGGCCAGCTGGCCCGCCGCCGCCAGGGCGCGTTCCTCGGTATTCCTTTGCATCTCGTCATGGCGGGCCTGGATGAAGTACCAGGACAGGCCGGCCGCCACCAATACCAGGGGCAGCACCGCAAGCAACAGGACGCGCACGCGCATGCCGGGGTTCCTCATTCCGTCGCTCCCAAGCCGCGGCGTATCTCGCCCTCGTCGGGCAGGGTGACGCCCAGGGAGCGGGCCACGTGCCGGTTGAAGTCGATGGAAAACTCCGCCGCTGCCTGGTGTGGCGGCAGTTCACCGCTTTCCAGCCAGCGCGCCGCCATGCGCGCACCCTGGCGGCCGATCTGGGCGGGCGAGGAATAGGCCGAGGCCACGGCGCCGGCCTTGGACAGTCCCTGGGAGAAGCCCACCACCGGCACCCGCTGGCGGTAAGTGGCCATCAAGACGTTGCGGGCGTTGGCGGCGTTGATGGCCAGGGTGTCGGGCACCAGCAGCAGCACATCGCTTTCGGCCAGGACACGGCGCAGCGCCGGCGCCACGTCGTCGGCGGAATCCACATATTCCAGGTTCAGGGCCAGGCGGCGGCGGGCGGCCTCCTGACCCAGATTCTTGGCGACGGCGGCGTTTTCCGGGGAAACCAGCATCCCCACCCGGCGAGCGCCGGGGAAGGCCGCCTCGATCAGCCCCAGGGAACGACGCGCCGGCTGGTCGATGTAGACGAAGGAGGCCTTCCTGCGCCCGGAAGCCACAGGCGGATACAGGCGTTCAGCCGCGGCGCGGGGAAGCATCAGGGACAGGATCGGCGCCACGACGCCATGCTGCTCGGCGACCAGGCGGGCCGCGCCGACCCCCACCGGCATCACCAGGTCAGCGCCGCGGGTCAGATTTTGCAACTCCGTCGGCGCCAGTTCGCCCGCCGACCATACCCGGGTGGCGCAGCGCGGACCCAATTCCCCGCGGAATGCTTCCGCGGCTTCCTGGTAGGCGGGCGCCGACCCGCTCAGGATGAGATGGATGACGCACTCCGCAGATGCCGGCTGCGCCAGCAGCCACATCAGGCAGAACAGCAGTAACCGTGGGAGCATGGATCAGTCCAACCGGCGGCGTTCAGAAATCCAGTTGGAAATGCGCATAGGCCCGGCTGTCGAACAGGTTGAAGGGGGTGCTGGTTCCGGGTATCAGGTCGTTGGCGAAATCGATGTAGCTCCCGGTCAGGCTTTCCCAGGTCAAGGCCACCTGGCCGGGCAGGCCATTGAGCTTGAAGCGCTTGGCCAGACGGGCATCGAGCCGCTTATGGTCCTTCAGGTTGCCCTGTCCGATGGGTTTGAAGGCGGGTACCCAGTAGTGCGACAGCGTCAGCTCGACCTTGCCTGGAAAGGTATGCATGACATGCAGGCCATAAAGCTGGTTGGGGGAATAGCGTGTTTCGTCGATGGCGCTGTCGATATCCAGGAAAGCGAAATTGGCCATCACCTGGGTATCGGGGCCGGCCTGCCACTTGGCCTGCCCCTCCAGACCGCGCTGGGCGGCGTCGCCGAGATTGCGCAAATCGTAGGGCCTGGCCGGGAACACCCCCTTGCAGGTCGCTGTCGTCGGCCCGGTGCATTGCGTTCCGATCAGGCCGGACACCGCTTCCCGGAACAGTCGCACATCGAGGTTGAGTTTCCACTCCGGCCACTGGCCCAGATAGCCGATCTCCTGGCTGGTGAGTCGTTCCGGATCGACGTTCCCGGAAGCGACGAAGAAGGGTTGCGTGGGCGGCAAGCCGAGGGAGACCCCGTTCGCCGCATAAAACACCCTGCGGATATTGCTGTTTGTTTCGATCAGCACCGGGTTACGGTAGGCGCGGGATATCCCCCACCTGATCGCGTGGCCGGGACTGGGCTGCCAGTGCAGCGTCAGCCTGGGGGACAAGCGGCCGCCGACCGTCTCGTAATCCTCGAAGAACGCCCCGGTGTTCAGCAGCCAGGACTCGGCCAGACGCCATTCCAGATGACCGAAAACGCCCCAGGAATCGGCTGCCAGCTTATCCGCGCGATTGAAGTAATACGCCGATTGCACTTCGTCCCTACGCAAGAAAGCTCCCAGAGAACTGCGCAGGCCGGCGGAATGCGTGCCGTTCAGTTGTACCTCCGCGTGCCAGCGCTGGCTGAGCAGATCGAGCAGGGAGTAGCCGCCTGCCGGAATGAAGGGGGGGGCAAATGCCGGAATGACTTCCTGTGTGAGCAGACGGTCGAAGGACACCTTGGCGAGCAACTCCTGGTCCGTTGAAAGCGCCTGGCGGTAATCGACCAGCAGGGAATAGCTGTCGACCTTCTGGTCGTGGGCCTTGTCCGTAAGCTTGCTCGGGTCTCCAAGCCCACGCTCGCCCTGGAGGTAACCCAGATGCACGCTCAGCACCCCTGCATGGGCCAGCGCGAAATCACCCCGGTAGTTCAGGACATTCGAGCGCTCGTCGTCGAACTGGTTGCTGAAGCCGCCATCCTGGCGCCGGCCCAGGGTGACGCGATGGCTTCCCGCCTCGCCCGAGCCTGCCCAGCGGAACCAGGTCTCCTGGTAAGCGTGGTCGCCGCCGACCAGATGCAGCATGCGCCCGCGGACATCATCCGGATGGCGGGTGATGATGTTGATGGTGCCGGTGAAGGCATTGGCGCCGAAGCTGGCGGCGTTCGGCCCGCGTACCACCTCGATGCGGTCGATGTCGTCCAGGGCGATGGGCAGGGCATCCCAGCGCACGCCGCCGAAACTCGGCAGATAGACCGAACGTCCGTCGACCAGGACCTGCAACCGCCTGGCAAAGGAATCGGCGAATGTTCGCGACACATTCTGGAACCAGCCCTTCTCCTGCCCCACGTACATGCCCGGCACCAGCCGGAACAGGTCGGAAAGCTTGTGATAGCCAGAGGCCTCGATGAGCCCGCGGTCGATCACCGTGATGGAATTGGGCGCGTCCATGAGCGGCTGGGCCAGGCGGCTGGCGGTCAGCACCGGCGGCAGGTCGGCCAGGAAATCGGTCTCGGACAGCTCCCGCGCCCGGCCCGGCTGGGCCAGGAGGGTGCTCGCCAGGACCAGGAATATAACGCTCCTCACCATGCCGGCACCTCGCCGCACTCCTTGGCCAATCCGGCCAGGTAGGCGGCATGCGCCGCCCGTTCTGCCTCGCTCGCCGGGATCACCGTCAGGGCACCGCGTCGCGCCGTACCCGCCAAGGTTGCGCGGGGCGGTGGCGCCACCTCGATGCCCAGGCTTTCCTGGCCCCGGGTCATGGCCAGGTAGACCTCGGCCAGGAGTTGCGCGTCCAGCAGGGCGCCATGGAAGGCGCGGCCCGAATTGTCCACGGCATAGCGTTTGCACAGGGCATCCAGGTTGTTCTTCTGGCCGGGATGCATCTGCTTGGCCAGCTTCAGGGTGTCCACCACGCCGCAGTAGTTCTTGACCGGGCCGTCCTGCAGTCGGGCCAGCTCGGCGTCGAGGAAGCCCACGTCGAAGGGGGCGTTGTGGATGATCAGTTCGGCGTCGCGCACGAACTCCAGGAACTCCCGCGCCACGTCGGCGAAGCGCGGCTTGTCGGCGAGGAACTCCCGGGTCAGGCCATGCACCTGCACCGCGCCGGCGTCGATCTCCCGCTCCGGATCGAGATAGACGTGATAGGTGGCGCCGCTGATGCGCCGGTTGAGGATCTCCAGACAGCCGATCTCGATGATCCGGTGGCCCTGGGCGGGGTCGAGGCCGGTGGTTTCCGTGTCCAGCACGATTTGCCGCATCAGATCCTTCCTTCCCGCGCCAGGCGCGCGCCTTCGTTGGCCAGGGCATCCGCCCGCTCGTTCTCCGCATGGCCGGCATGGCCTTTCACCCAAAGCCACTCGACCTGGTGGCGGGCGGCCTGCTCGGCCAACTCGCGCCACAGGTCCTGGTTCTTCACCGCGCCGCCGCCAGCGGTCTTCCAGCCGCGCCGCAGCCAGTTGGGCAGCCATTCGGAAATGCCCTTCTGCACATACTGGGAATCGGTGTGCACCCGCACCCGGCAGGGTCGGTTCAAGGCCTTGAGCCCCTGGATCACGGCATTCAGTTCCATGCGGTTGTTGGTGGTTTCCGCCGCGCCGCCGCACAGGGTCTTCTCCGCCTCGCCGAAGCGCATCAGCACGCCCCAACCGCCCCAGCCCGGATTGCCCTTGCAGGCGCCGTCGGTATAGAGGTCGACGATCTTTTCCGCAGCGTTCATCGCTCAAGGCTCCTTTGCGAGGAGGCGCGCGTGGACTGGACCCAGGCCGGGCGGGTGCGCCAGCGGCCTTCCCATTTCGGGGCGATGAGCCGCATGCCATGCACCCGCTTCACCGCGTGCAGCAGATAGATGCCGCCGCCCAGTGCCCACCAGCGGTCCCCGGCCGCCTCGAGGCAACCGAAGCGGTTAAGCCAATGTCGCCGGTTGAACGGCGGGGCGTAACAGGCCATGCGCCCGCCGGCCAACTCGAAACCGAGCAGGGCGAGCCAGTCCTTGAGGCGGTTGAGGTGGATGAAGCGGCCGTGCCAGGGGCCGACGGCCTCAGGGCGGCCCAGCACCCGGCGCAGGCCCCACAGGCTGAGGGGGTTGAAGCCGGCGACGAGCAGGCGGCCCTCCGGACGCAGCACCCGCTCCGCCTCGCGCAGGACTTGATGGGGATTCGGGGAGAACTCCAGGACATGCGGCAGCGCCAGCAGGTCCAGGCTCTGGGAAGCGACCGGCAGCCGCTCTGGGCGGCAGCGCGGACTGCCGTCCTCCACGGCGGCGCAATAGCGCTGCGGCATGCGGTTGGCGCGCAGGAAATCGATGCCGCATTCCCCCGCCTGCATGGCATGGAAGCCAAACAGATCGGCGCTGACCGTGTCGAACCAGGCCATTTCCCGCTCGAGCACATAGCGGCCCAAATCGCTTTCGTACCAACCCTGCATAATGTTTCTTCGCGAACAACCTCAAGTGACGAACGCATGACAATCGTGGAAGCCATCCCCATCCTGCGGGACAACTACGTCTGGGCCATCCATGACGGACAATGCGCCGTGCTGGTGGACCCGGGGGAAAGCCTGCCGATTCTAACGTGGCTGTCGGATCGCGGGATCAAGCTTGTCGCCATCCTGGTCACCCACCACCATGCCGACCACATCGGCGGCATCCCGGATCTGCTTGCCCGCCATCCCGCACCGGTATTCGGGCCGACCCGCGGCACGGTTCCGGCCCGAAGCGTGGCCGACGGCGAGATGCTGGCGTTGCCGGGCCTGGATTGGACCCTGCGCATCATGGCCACCCCCGGACACACCCTGGACCACGTCTGCTATGCGGGCCATGGCCACCTGTTCTGCGGCGACACCCTGTTCTCCTGCGGCTGCGGCCGCCTGTTCGAGGGCTCGCCGGCGCAGATGCACGCTTCCCTGACGCGCTTGGCGAACCTGCCCGGCGACACCCTGGTGTGTTGCGCCCATGAGTACACCCTGGCCAATCTGGCCTTCGCCCTGGAGGTCGAGGCGGACAACCCGGCCCTGCGGGCCCGCCAGGCGGAAGCCCTGCGCCTGCGCAAAGCCGGCCAGCCCACCCTGCCTGTCGGCCTGGCCGTGGAACTGGCCACCAATCCCTTCCTGCGCTGCGATCGGGACAGCGTGCGCATCGCCGCGGCGCGGCACTTCACCTCCCCCCTCCAGGCCGGCGTGCAGACCTTCGCCGCCGTCCGCGCCTGGAAAGACGAGGCATGAGGCGCCACCGGGCCGCATTGGCATGGCCGGCTTGAATCCGGACCGGTTTGTCGGCTAAAATTGCAATCACATCAATAGGTTGCGAGGGAGGCCCGGGTTCAGGGCCTCGACCCAGAATGATTTCGTTCAGCGCCACCCTGCGTACCGCGATCCTCCTCCTGGCCACCGCCCTGGCGCCGCTGGCCGCCTACGGCGATGCCGGCGCGCCGGAGCTCAAGATCAGCTATTCACTGGCCACCCTGTCGGAAAGCCAGGGCCGCGAGGAAGCCCAGGGCGACCTGTGGGCCCGCATCCGCGCCGGCTTCAAGCTGCCCGAATCCGATCCCCGCCTGACCCGGATGCACGAGCAGTGGTATGTCGGCCGGCCGTCCTACCTGGAGCGCGCCGTGCAGCGCAGCCGCCTCTATCTCTTCCACATCGTCGAGGAGGTGGAGAAGCGCGGCATGCCCATGGAAATCGCCCTGCTGCCGATCATCGAATCGGCCTTCAATCCCCAGGCCCTGTCGCCCATGAAAGCCTCCGGCATCTGGCAGTTCATCCCCTCCACCGGCCGCATCTACGGCCTGGAGCAGAATGCCTGGTACGACGGGCGCCGCGACGTGCTGCAAGCCACCCGCGCCGCCCTGGACTACCTGCAGAACCTGCACCAGATGTTCGGCGACTGGGAACTGGCCCTGGCCGCCTACAACTGCGGCGAGGGTTGCGTCGCCCGCGCCCAGAGCCGCGGGCGCGGCAAGGACTACGCCAGCATCAAGCTGCCCAACGAGACGCGCAACTACGTGCCGAAACTGGTGGCGGTGCGCAACATCGTGCAGGACCCGCAACGCTTCGGCCTCGAACTGGAGGCGGTAGCCAACGAGGCCTATTTCATGCAGGTCACCCTCAGCCGGCCCATGGAGGCGCGGCAGGCGGCCAAACTGGCGGAGATGGGCCTGGAAGAATTCCTCTCCCTCAACCCGGGCTTCCATCGCCGGGTGATCTACAGCGACAGCCGCAACGTGCTGTTGCTGCCCGCCGACCGGGTGGAATCCTTCCAGTTCAACCTGCAGCGCCAGGGCGGCGACAAGCACCTGCAAACCTACGCCGCCAAGCCGGGCGAGAGCGCCAGCGGCATCGCCGCCCGCTTCGGCGTCAGCCTGGACTGGCTGAAGGAATACAATCCCCTCAAGCTGCACCGCGGCAAGGTGGCCAAGGCCCAGACCCTGGTGGTACCGGTGGCCGGCAACGCGGTTCCCGCGCCGGCCCGGAACAGCGTCAAACCGCTCAAGGCGGCCGGCGCCGAGCGGCCGGTCATGCGCACCCACACCGTGCGCAAGGGCGACACCCTGGCCCGGGTGGCCAAGCTCTACAACGTGAAAGTGGCCGACATCCGCCGCTGGAACGAGCATGCCGAGCCGCTCATGCCCGGCTCCAAGCTCGCTATCCCGGTCATCGCAGGCTGAGCCTGGCTCAGGCCGGCCTGCCCGGCACCGAATCCAGCAGCAACCTCGTATAGGCGTGTTCCGGCCGGGTGAATATCCGTTCCGCCGGCCCGCTCTCCACGATCCTGCCACCCCGCATCACCGCCACCCGGTCCGCCAGATAGCTGACCACCGCCAGGTTGTGGGTGATGAACAGGTAGGCCAGGCCGTGTTCACGGCGCAGGTCGGCGAGCAGGTTGAGAATCTGGGCCTGCACCGAGACGTCCAGGGCGCTGGTGGGTTCGTCCAGGATCAGCAGCTTGGGATTCACCGCCAGCGCCCGGGCGATGGCGATGCGCTGGCGCTGGCCGCCGGAGAATTCGTGGGGGTAGCGGCGCGCGGCATCCGCCGGCAGACCCACCCGGTCCAGCAGTTCCGCGCCGCGCCGGACGCGGCCGGCCCGGTCCAGATCAGGCAACAGGGCGGCCATGCCCTCCTCCAGGATGTCGCCGACGCGCATGCGCGGGTTGAGGGAGGAGAACGGATCCTGGAACACGATCTGCATCTGCGCCCGCTTGCGGCGCAGGGCCTCGCCCGCCAGGCCGCCCAGGGGCTCGCCCAACAGGCGGACCTCGCCGGCGGTGGGCTCGACCAAGCGCAGCACCGCCCGCGCCAGGGTGGTCTTGCCGCAGCCGGACTCGCCCACCAGAGCCAGGGTCTCGCCGGCGGCCACCGCGAGGCTGACGCCGTCCACCGCCTTGACGTGGCCGACGATGCGCTTCAGCAGGCCCTTGCGGATGGGGAAATGGACGGCTAGGTCGGAGATATCAAGAACCGTCCGCTCGCCCTCCCCCTTTCCACTCCCCCCTTTGGAAAAGGGGGGCTGGGGGGGATTTCCAACCGTATCGAGAGGGATGGTGCCGTGAATCCCCCCTACCCCCCCTTTTCCAAAGGGGGGAAAGGCGGACGCTTCGGCCAGGTGGCAACGGGCGAAATGGCCGGGGGCCGCCTCGTGGAAGCCGGGAATTTCCTTTCGACAGCGCTCGAACGCCACCGGGCAACGCTCGGCGAAGCGGCAGCCGGTGAAGGTCGCATCCGCCGCAGGCACCCTCCCCGGCAGACTGTCCAGGCGCTGGCCGCGCCGCTCCAGGCGAGGCAGCACGGCAAACAGCTTTTGCGTATAGGGGTGCCGGGGTGCGGCGTAGAGGCCGGCGCAGGGCGCCCATTCCACGATCTGGCCGGCGTACATCACCGCCACCCGGTCTTCCGGGCGCTGGGCCATCTCCCGCGCCACCTCCAGATCGTGGGTGATGAGCAGCAGGCCCATGCCGCGCCGGGCCCGCAGATCCCTGAGCAGATTCAGGATCTGCGCCTGGATGGTGACGTCCAGGGCGGTGGTGGGTTCGTCGGCGATGAGCACCTCCGGCTCCCCGGCCAGCATCATGGCGATGAGCGCGCGCTGGCGCTGGCCGCCGGAGAGTTGGAAGGGATAGGCGTCGAGCCTGTCCGCATCCAACCCCACCGCCTCCAGCAGACGGCCGGCTTCCGCCCGTGCCGCGCCCCCGGTTAGGTGGCGATGCGCGGCCAGGGCCTCACCGATCTGCTCGGCCACGCTCATCACCGGGTTCAGGCTGGTCTGGGGTTCCTGGAAGATCATGGCCAGGCGGCCGCCGCGCACCTGACCCATGGCCGCCTCGGTGAGGGCGAACAGGTCCTCGCCCGCCAGCATCACACCGCCTGCCGCCACCCGGCCGCCTTCCGGCAGAAGGCGCATGAGGGCCAGGGCGGTGAGGGACTTGCCACAGCCGGATTCGCCCAGCAGGGCGACGCATGCATTGGCGCCGATGCTGAAACTGACGCCATCCACCGGCGCCAGGGTGCGGCCGCCGGCGGCAATTTCCACGCGCAGATTCTCGACCGTCAGGCCTTGCATGGGTTTACTCACCGTCGCCCCCCCGATTTCGGGTCCAGAGCGTCGCGCACCTGGTCGGCGAACAGGTTGGCGGCCAGCACCAGCACGAACATGAACAGGAAGGCGGCGGCCAGCTGCCACCACACCACCGGCTCCCGCGCCAGTTCCAGGCGGGCGCCGTTGATCATGTTGCCGAAGCTGATCATGGCCGGGTCCACGCCCACGCCCACGTAGGACAGCACCGCCTCCGCCAGCACCAGGCCGGAGAAGTCGATGACCACGGTGATCAATACCAGGTGCATGACGTTGGGCAGCAGATGACGGAGCAGGATGCGGCCCCGGGTGACGCCGAAGGCCCGGGCCGCCTGCACGAATTCCAGCTCCCGCAGCTTCAGGGCTTCAGCCCGCAGCAGCCGGGCCAGGCCGGTCCAGCCCGTGGCCCCCAGGATGGCGCACAGGGCCAGCAGGCGCACGTCGGAACGGGCGGCGGCGGTCTCGAACAGTTCCGGATGGGCCTCGATCTGCACCTGCACCACCAGCACCGCGGCAGCGATGAGCAGCACACCGGGGATGGAGTTGAGGGTCGTGTAGACATACTGGATGACGTCATCGACGCGCCCGCCGAAGTAGCCGGCGGCGATGCCCAGGGCAAGGGCCAGGGGCAGCATGACCAGGGTGGTCAGGCTGCCGATGAGCAGGCCGGTGCGCACCGACTTGAGGGAAAGATAGAGCACATCCTGGCCCACCTTGTCGGTACCGAGGACGTGGTATAGCGGCGCCAGCGCTGAAAGAACGCCAAAAGCGAGGCAAAGCACCAACAAAGTCGAGGCTAGGGCGCGCCGTGACCCCCCCCTTTTGCAAAGGGGGGTTAGGGGGGATTTAGATGCCCCGCGTGAATCCACTGCCGCAAAATCCCCCTCGGTCCCCTTTATCCCCGTACGGGGGCTTTTCCAAAGGGGGAAGCAAAACAGCGACCAGATCAGGATCCCACTAAGCAATCCCACCCCCCCCCGCTTCATGACATCCGGCCAGAACCCCCTTTCCGGATCGGCCAGATGCGCCCCGCCATGCTTCAGCCGGGGAAAGTCGCGCACTTCTTTTCCATCCGGCCCGGTCACCGTCTCCTTCGCATAGAGGTGGGTGGCAAAGGGCGCCGAGTAGGTCTTCTCCACCTTTTCCCGCAAGGGCGTCAGCAGCTTGTCCAGGGCGGATTTCACCTCGCCGCTGTAGCTGGCCGCCTGGCCCGGGGCGTCCGGCAGGCGCTCCACGTAATGGAGGGAATCCAGCAGGCCGATGCCCGCGTAGACCGCCAGGATCAGCGCGGTGGACGCCCCCATGGGGCTGGCCCAGACCTGGCGCAGGGGGCCGCGGAAGGTCTCATTGTGCCGCGCCAGCCAGACGCCCACCGCCACCAGCGCCAGCAGCAGCAGGATCAGGCCATCGGACCAGAGCAGGATGGGCTTCATGCCTCACCCCCCGACACGCATACCCCCCCCTTTGGAAAAGGGGGGTTAGGGGGGATTTGTCGTTTGCCGTCTGCACGATGGACTAAGGAATCCCCCCCCGCCCCCTTTATCCCCGCATGGGGGCTTTTCCAAAGGGGGGAGAAATACCAACGCTTCGGCATGCGGGAGTAGTTCATTCCAGCCTCACCCGCGGGTCCACCAGCGTGTAGGAGATGTCGGTCAGCACCAGGCCGACGATGTACAGCAGCGAGCCCAGGAACACCATGGAGCGGACGATGGCGAAGTCCTGGGCCTGGATGGCGTCGATGGTATAGCTGCCCAGGCCGGGAATGCCGAAGAAGGATTCGATGATCAGGCTGCCCAGGAACAGGCGCGGAATGACCACCACGACACCGGTGAGGATGGGGATCATGGCGTTGCCCAGCACGTGGCGGAACAGCACCCGCAGTTCCGACAGGCCCTTGGCCCGGGCGGTGCGCACGTAATCCTTGCCGATCTCCTCGATGAACAGGGCGCGGTAGAAGCGGGCCGAGTCGCCGATGCCCGCCACCAGGCTCACCAGCACCGGCATGAGCAGGAATTTCCAGGCATCCAGGCCGGGCTGGTAGCCGGAGATGGGGAACCAGTGCCAGAGCTTGCCCATGAGGTACTGGCCGGCGATGACGTAGAACAGGCCCGAGATGGACATGAGGGCCACGCACAGCACCACCCCGGCGGTGTCGAGCGGCGTGCCGCGGAAGAACACCAGCAGCAGGGCGAAGCTGATGTAGGCCAGCAGCCCCACCAGGAAGGTGGGCAGGGCGATGGCCAGGGACGGCCACATGCGGGTCTTGATCTCCCGGGCGATGTCGCGGCCGTCGTCGGCGGCGCCGAAATCCAGTATGAAGAGCTTGAGGGACTTCTCCACGAACAGGGTGTTCGCGGCCTTCTCCAGGCCGGCCGCGCCGCCGTTGTAGAACAGAGGCTTGTCGTAGCCGTGCTCGGTCTTCCAGCGGACGATGGACTCCGGCGTGACGTGCTTGGCCCCCAGGTGGATGCGGGCCATGTCGTCCGGCGTGTTGACCATGAAGAACAGGGCGAAGGTCAGCAGGTTCACCCCCAGCAGGATGGGGATGGCGTAGAGCAGGCGGCGGACGATGTAGTTAAGCATGGGCCGTCGCTTTCTGCCGCCTGCGGTAAGCGGTTACCGCGGGCCAGACCAGGGCCGCCAGCGCCAACCCGGTCACCGCCAACGGCCACAGGGCCGGCTTGTTCCACCGAGCCTGGTAGGCGGCGCGGGCGGCCGGGTCGAGGCGCCGGTACTTGAGCAGGTTGTGGGTCATGAGGTTGGGCTTGGCGTTCTTCACCCAGCCGTGGCGCAGGCCGAAGCTCTTGGGGTGGAAGGCGAAGATCCAGGGCGCGTCCTCCCGGGCGATCCTCACCATGTCGTCGATGACCGCCTGCCGCGCCGGGCCGTTGTCCATGTCCTTCATCTTCTCGAACAGGCGGTCGAACTCGGGATTCTGATAGTTGGCCGCGTTCTCGCCCCCCGCCCCCACCTTCCGGTTGGGGCCGTAGAGCAGGAACAGGAAGTTCTCCGGGTCAGGGTAGTCGGCGTTCCAGCCCCACTCGAAAAGCTGCGCGCTGCCCTTCAGCATCTTGTCCTGGAAGCGGTTGTAGTCGGTGGCGCGGATGACCAGTTGGATATCCAGCTTGGCGAACTGCTTGCGGAACCAGTCCATGCGGGACTTGGCTTCCGGGCCGCTGGCCATGGTATCGAAGTACAGGGTGAGGGGCTGGCCGGTCCTGGCGTCGCGGCCATCGGGGTAGCCGGCCTCGGTAAGGAGGCGCTTGGCATCTTCAAGGGGGCGCCGCTTGAGCTTGGCACACCCTCCATGCGGACCACTACCTTGCCCCCCCCTTTGTAAAAGGGGGGTTGGGGGGGATTTCGACGCTGGTTGCAGTACTGCCGACGTTGCTGAATCCCCCCTGCCCCCCTTTACGAAAGGGGGGTTAGCCGTGCCGCAATCCGCCTGGAACACCACCGGGTTGATCCCCGCCAACCCCTCCCGATACCCGTATATCCCCGGCGGTATCGGCCCCTGGCCCGGCACACCCCGGCCGTTGAGGAAGATGGAGATGAACTCGTCGTAGTCGATGGCGATGGACAGAGCCTGGCGCAGTTTCCTGGCGCGCTCCGACAGGCCGCCCACCACCGGGTCCAGCATGTTGAAGCCCATATAGTTGAGGCTGGGGCGGGCGGCGGTGGCAAGCTGGATGCCCCGCTCGCGCATGGCCGGCGTCAGGTCCGGCTCGCCATCGGCATTCATGCGGATGGCCTGGTCGAAGCTGTCGGAACTGATGCCGGAGGCGTCGTAATAGCCCTGGAGGAATTTGTTCCAGTAGGGCACGTCCTCCTTCTCCAGGGAATAGATCACCGTGTCCACCATGGGCAGGCGCTTGCCCGCGTCGGCCAGCAGGCCCGCCTCCCGGTCCCCCGGGTCGCCCTCGGCGGGATAGAAATCGTCGTGGTAATGGGGGTTGCGTTCCAGGCGCATGACCCGGTTGGGGTCGTTCTCCGCCAGGTAGTAGGCGCCGGTGCCCACCGGCTGCCAGTCCAGGGTGAAGTTCTTCTCCGCCATGCCGGGCTGGCGGTAGAAGCGCTCCGCCTCCTCCGGCACCGGCGCGAAGAAGGGCATGGCCAGCCAATAGACGAACTGGGGGTACTTGCCCTTGATGCGCACCCGGTAGGTGTAGCGATCCACCGCGTAGGCCCCGGGGAAGTCAAAGGCCTTGATGTCCAGGTAGGCGTGCTTGGGCTGGCCCTTGGCCGCCTTGGAGAGGCCCTTGGCCAAGTCCTTGAGGCCCACGATGTAGTCCGCCATGAGGCCCAGGATGGGCGACTGCACCCGAGGATTCGCCAGGCGGCGGATCTGGTGGACGTAGTCGTCCGCCGTCAGCTCGCGGCTGCCCTTCCCGGTGAAGCCCAGGAAGGTGTCGATGCGCGCCAGCTCCTCCGGGTTGATGGGGATGTAGCGGGGCTTGCCGGCCGCATCCTGGGCGAAGCAGGGATGCGGCTGGTAACGGATGCCGGGCCGGATGCGGATCTCATACTCGGACACGGCGATCTTCGCGGCCTCCGCGTCCGCCGGCAGTTGCCGGCCGGCCGCATCGAAGTAGCGCACCGTGGGCATGGCCGCGGCGGTCTGGGGCTCCAGGGTGTAGGGCCGCTTCAGGTAGTGGTATTGCAGCGGCGGCTCGTAGATGTTGCCCAGGTAAACGTACTCGTTCTCGCTGTAGGAGCGGGCAGGATCGAGGTGCTTGGGCCGCTGCTCGAAGGCGGAATAGAGGACGGTCTTGCCGGCGTCTGCAGCGGGATAGGGGCTGTTGACCGGCCGGGTGCAGGCGGCGACCAGGGCCAGCCCACAAAGAAACAGGGCGCGCATCGGGGTCGGAATCCGCATCGCTGATCCGGCCTGGTCGATGGCGGGCCCTGGCTTTCGGGGCTAACCGCTTACTCGAAGGGATGCCGCCGCACGATGGTCTCCTCCCGGTCCGGGCCGGTGGAGATGATGTCGGCGGGCACACCGCACAGTTCTTCCATGCGCTTCAGGTAGGACTGGGCGTTGGCGGGCAACTGTTCGAAGGTCTTGACGCCTACGGTGCTGTCCTTCCAGCCGGGATGCTCCTCGTAGATGGGCTCGCAGTCGGCGAGCATCTCGGACCCCACGGGCAGGATGTCGCAGACCTCGCCGCCCAGCTTGTAGCCGGTGCAGATGCGGATGGTGTCCATGCCGTCCAGCACGTCCAGCTTGGTGACGCACATGCCGGTGAGGCCGTTGATCTGGATGGAGCGCTTGAGCGCCGCCGCGTCGAACCAGCCGCAGCGGCGGGCGCGGCCGGTGGTGGCGCCGACTTCGTGGCCCTTCTCGGCCAGCCACTTGCCAACTTCGTCGAACAGTTCCGTGGGGAAGGGGCCGCTTCCTACGCGGGTGGTGTAGGCCTTGGTGATGCCCAGGATGTAGTGCATGGACGAGGGGCCCATGCCGGAGCCGGTGGAAGCGCCGCCGGCGGTGCAGTTGGAAGAAGTGACGAAGGGGTAGGTGCCGTGGTCGATGTCCAGCAGGGTGCCCTGGGCGCCCTCGAACAGCAGGTTCTCGCCGCGCCTGTTGGCGTCGTAGAGGCGGCGGGGCACGTCACCGATCATGGGCTTGATCTTCTCGGCCAGTTCCATGGCCTTGTCCAGGGACTGGTGGAAGTCCACGGTCTCCCACTTGAAGTAATGCTTGAGCACGTAGTTGTGGTAGTCGAGCACCTCGCCCAGCTTGGCGGCGAAGCGTTCCCGGTGCATCAGGTCCTGCACGCGGATGGCGCGGCGGGCGATCTTGTCCTCGTAGGCGGGGCCGATGCCGCGGCCGGTGGTGCCGATCTTGCCGGCGCCCTTGGCGGCTTCCCGCGCCTGGTCCAGGGCGATGTGGTGCGGCAGGATCAGGGGGCAGGCCTCGGAGATGGTCATGCGGCTGGCGACGTCGATGCCGTTCTTTTCCAGCATCTCCACTTCTTCCATGAGCGCGTCGGGGGAGACCACCACGCCGTTGCCGATGTAGCAGCGCACGCCGGCGCGCAGGATGCCGGAGGGGATCAGGTGCAGGACGGTCTTCTTGCCCTCGATCACCAGGGTGTGGCCGGCGTTGTGGCCGCCCTGGAAGCGCACCACGCCTTGGGCGTGGTCGGTCAGCCAGTCGACGATCTTGCCCTTGCCTTCGTCACCCCACTGGGTGCCGATCACGACTACGTTCTTGCTCATGGTCTTTCCCTTGTTGAAAAAGCCCGGGTCGGGGCCCGGACGAAGAATTCAGCGTGGCTTCACCACCCAGTCGGCGCCCTGTTTCACCAGTTTCCGATCGCAACCCAGTTCCGCCGCGTGGGCGTCGTGGCCGGGCAGGGCCGCCACCACCCGCTCGCCCGCGGCGCGCAGTTCAGCCACTTTCGCGGCAAGGTCGGCTTCGTCCGAAGCGGGAGCGAGGATACCGCCCCGGGCCATCGGCTCGGGCAGGCAGTCCAGGATCTGACGCAGATCCAGGGAGAAGCCGGTTGCGGCGCGCGCCCGGCCGAACACGGCGCCGGCCCCGTCGTAGCGGCCGCCCAGGGCCACGGCGCGGGACTGGCCGCCGGCGTAGGCGGCGAACATGACGCCGTTGTGGTAACCGTCGCCGCGCAGGTCGGCCAAGTCCACCGCCAGGTCGGCCCCCTTCCCCGCCGCCAGCAGGCGCGCCAGGTCATCCAGGGCTTGGCGGATGGCGGGCAGTTCGGGCAGGGCGGCGCGTGCGCATTCCAGCGCCTCGGCGCCGCCGTAGAGATTGGGCAGGGCGCGGAAGGCGGCCTGCCAGGGGGCGCCGAGATCCGCGGTCAGGGTCTCCACCTCCGGCACGTCCTTGTCGCGCAGGGCGGAGAACAGGGCAGCGGCCTGGTCGGAACCCAGGCCCGCGCCTTCAGCCAGGGCGCGGAACAGGCCGGCATGGCCGAGGCTCAGGCGCGGCGCCGGCACCCCGGCAACCTTCAGGGCGGCCAGCAGCAGGCCCTGGATTTCCAGATCGGCCTCGATGCCGGCATGGCCGAAAAGCTCGGCCCCCACCTGGAACGGCTCCCGGCAGCCCTGGCCCGCAGGCTTGGTGCGCAGCACCGGGCCGGCGTAGCAAAGGCGGGTGGGACCCTGGTGGTTGATGAGATGGGCGTCGATGCGCGCGGCCTGGGGCGTCATGTCGGCGCGCACGCCCAGCATGCGGCCGGAAAGGCCGTCCACCACCTTGAAGGTTTTCAGGTCCAGGTCGCGGGCGGCGCCGGTGAGCAGGGATTCCAGGTATTCCACCAAGGGCGGTACCACCAGGTCGTAGCCGTGGGCGTCGAACAGGTCCAGCAGCCGGCGGCGCAGCAACTCCCCCGCCCGTGCGTAGTGGGGCAGGATGTCTTCGACATATTCGGGCAGCAGCCAGGCGGGGGTCATGATTGGGTGATCAACAAGAGCAGGAGGCCGGCGAGCATGGAGAGCAGACCCATGAAGCGCAACTGGCCATCGCTGAACTGGGTCATGCGGACGAAGGCCTCCCGCCAGGCGGCGGGGGCCAGGAAGGGCAGCAGGCCTTCCATGACCAGCATCAGGGCCAGGGCGGGCACGAAAATATCCCCCAGACTCATGGCCGCCCTTCGATGCAACGTCGCGTTAGCGACGCGCGACGCTCCCCTCTCCCGCATGCGGGGCGGAGGCGGGGTTTCGCGAAGCCGGCTTCGCGCCGCCGAAGCCGGCCGGCGATGCAGCGCCGACCGTGGGGCGCGGAGCGGGGGATGGGTGTGAGGGAAACGGGCATGGCGCGACAAGGTCCGTCAATGAAACAGCAAATCACCATGCCCGTTCGAGAGACTTACTTGCCGCCGCCCTTCGAGGACTTCATGTAGCGGAAGAACTCGGAATTGGGCTGCACGACCATCAGGTCGTTCTTGTTGCGGAAGCTGTTCCGGTAGGACTCCATGCTGCGGTAGAAGGCGTAGAACTCCGGATTCTTTCCGTAGGCCTCCCCGTAGATGGCAGAGGCCTTGCCGTCGCCCTCACCCTTGATGCGCTGGGCATCGCGATAAGCCTCGGCGACGATGATATCGCGCTGCTTGTCGGCATCGGCGCGGATCTTCTCGGCCTCGGCGGCGCCGGTCGAGCGCAGTTCATTGGCCACCCGCTTGCGTTCCGCGTCCATGCGGCGGTAGACGGACTCGCTCACCTCGCTGGGCAGGTCCACCCGCTTGATGCGCACATCCAGCACCTGCACGCCGAAACGGCGGGCGTCGACATCGGCCGATTTGCGCAGGCTCTCCATGACGTCGTCGCGCTGGCCGGAGACCACGTCGTGCACCGTGCGCTTGCCGAACTCGGCGCGCATGCCGTCGTTGACGGTCTGGGCCAGGCGATTGACCGCCCGGCGTTCATCGCCGTTGAAGCTGACGTAGTACTTCTCGATATCGAACACGCGCCACTTCACGAAGTAGTCCACCAAGACGTTCTTCTTCTCGGAAGTGATGAAGCGTTCCGGTTCCACCGCGTCCAGGGTCAGCACGCGGGTGTCGAAGTAGCGCACGTTCTGGACGAAGGGCACCTTCAGGTAGAGGCCCGGTTCCTTGTTGATCCGGACGATCTCCCCCAGCTGGAAGACCATGGCGGCCTGGCGCTGGTCCACGGTATAGAGTGACAGCGCCAGCAGCAGCAGAGCGACGACCAGAGCGATGGCCACGCCGGTGGCGTTCTTCATCATGGCCGTTCCTCCCGGTCACGTCCGCGGAAAGCGTCGCGGGAGCGGAACAGGCCGTCCTGGGACTGGGTGTTGGCGGGCTGCTCCGCCGGCCGGGAAGCATGCGAATCCGGCGACGGCTGGGTCGCCTGGGCAGGCTGCGGCGACGGGGCCCCGGCCTGGGTCAGCTGCATGAGCTTGTCCAGAGGCAGATACAGCAGGTTGCCACCCTGCTTGTCATCCACCAGCACCTTGGTGGTGCTGGACATGACCTGCTGCATGGTGTCCTGATAGAGCCGCTCGCGGGTGACCTGGGGCGCCTTGGTGTATTCCACCAGGATCTGCTTGAAGCGGGAGGCATCGCCCTCGGCCTGGGATACGACGCGCTGCTTGTGGCCGTTGGCTTCCTCGATGAGACGGGCGGCGACGCCGCGCGCCCTGGGGATCACATCGTTGGCATAGGCCTGGCCTTCGTTCTTCAGGCGCTCCCGGTCCTGGCCGGCCTTCACCGCGTCGTCGAAGGCGGCCTGCACCTGCTCGGGCGGCTGGGCGTTCTGCATGTTGAGCTTGCTGATGTTGATGCCGGTCTTGTAGCGGTCGAGGATTTCCTGCATCAGCTTGGTGGCCCGGGCGGCGATGTCGGCGCGGCCCTCGTAGAGGACATAGTCCATCTTGCTCTTGCCGACGATCTCGCGCATGGCGGTCTCGGCGGCCTGCTTCACGGCATCGTCGGGGCTGCGGTTGGCGAACAGGTAGTCTTCCGGATCCTTCAGGGTGTATTGCACCGAGAACTGCAGATCGATGATGTTCTCGTCGTCGGTGAGCATGAGCGATTCGCCCAGCACCTTGGTCTTGACGCTGTTCTTGTAGCCGACCTCCACGGTACGCACCTGCTCCACGTTGACCACTTCCACAGCCTCCACGGGGTAGGGCAGATGCCAGCGCGGGCCGGGTTGCGTGGTCTCGGCGAACTTGCCGAAACGCAGCACCACGCCGCGTTCGCCGGCATCGACGATGTAGAAGCCGGAAGCCAGCCAGACGAGCAGGGCCAGCACGACGAGCAGTCCGGCACCGCCGGGAAAATTGAACTCGCGCCCACCACCGATGCGTGACGGCGGCTCATCGCCGCCCCCCTTGCGCCCGAACAGGCCGTTCAGGCGGCGGTTGAAGTTGCGCCACAGTTCGTCCAGATCCGGCGGTCCGCCGTTGTTCTTGTTGCCGCCACCCTGGCTGCCCCATTGGGGATCGTTCCAGGCCATGGCGATGGGCACGCCCCGACGCACGGCGGCCAGGGGCCAAAGCAGGTAACGTTGCACGAGCCAGACAGGCAGGCGCGATAAAGCCTTAATCAATTGCATCGATTTCCGCATCGGCAGTGGACGGTGACCGGAAGGTTCTGGCGCGATCATAGCGTGGGTTGGTGGCGAATTCGCCCAAGGCATCCCGAAGCAGGCCGACACCGGCGCCAGTCCTTGCGGAGAGCCAAACGGCGGCGATCTTACCATACTCGTCCCGCGTCACATGGGGCGTGGCCTCGGTCATATCGATCTTGTTCATGACCCGGAATTGGGGCACATGTTCCGCACCGATCTCCTTCAGCACCTTTTCCACCTCCTCGATCTGCCGATCCCGGTTGGGGCTGGCGGCATCCACCACATGCAACAGCATATCGGCGTGGGCGGTCTCCTCCAGGGTGGCATGGAAAGCGGCCACCAGGGTGTGAGGCAGGCGGGTGATGAAGCCGACGGTGTCGGACAGCACCACCTCCCTGCCTGCCGCCGGGCCGCCCCAAGGCGGGCAGTGCGCCCCCTCGGGGGGCAGCGAACGCGAGTGAGCGTGGGGGCCGTTCCCTCCCGCCTCCGGTACCCAGACCTTGCGCGAGGTGGTATCCAGAGTGGCAAATAGCTGGTCAGCGGCGTAGGCGCCGGCCTTGGTCAGGGTATTGAACAGGGTCGACTTGCCGGCGTTGGTGTAGCCCACCAGGGACACCGCCAGGACGCCGCCGCGCTGGCGGCTGCGCCGCTGCAAGAGGCGGGTGCGGGCCAGCTTGTCCAGGCGCGCCTCGATGGTCTTTATGCGCTGGGCAATGATGCGCCGGTCCAGTTCCAGCTGGGTTTCGCCGGGGCCGCCGCGCATGCCGATGCCGCCCTTCTGGCGTTCCAGGTGGGTCCAGCCACGCACCAGGCGGGTGGCGTAATGGCGCAACTGGGCCAGTTCCACCTGAAGCTTGCCCTCGTTGCTGCGGGCGCGCTTCGCAAAGATATCCAGAATCAGGGCGGTGCGGTCCAGTACCCGGCATTGCAGGCGGCGCTCCAGATTGCGCTCCTGCACTGGCGACAGCTCGTGGTTGAAGATGACCAGGGAGACACCCGTCGCCTTGGCCGCCAAGCCGATCTCGTCGGCTTTGCCGGACCCTGCGAACAAGGCGGCGTCGGGCTTGGCGCGCTTGCCTTCAACCAGAGCGACCACCTTCAGGCCGGCACTGGTGGCGAGCAACTTCAGTTCGTTGAGGCTCTCGGAATAATCGGGATCGCCGAAATCGAGGGAAGCGAGCACCACCCCCTCCCCGCGATCCGGCCTTTCAAACACGGGGGAGCCCCATGGGCGGGACGGGGAAAGGGATCAGGCGTCGTCCCCGCCGGCGCGTTGCAGCATCACCGGGCGCGCGGGCACCACGGTGGAGATGGCGTGCTTGTAGACCATCTGGGTAACGGCATTCTTGAGCAGCACCACATACTGATCAAAGCTTTCGATATGACCCTGGAGCTTGATGCCGTTCACCAGGTAAACGGACACCTGCACCTGTTCCTGGCGCAACGCGTTCAGGAAGGGGTCTTGTAATTGCAGCCCTTTGGTCATGGCGGTTCCTTCAGAAAATATATTTATGGGGAAAGCAATAGTAACCCCGATGTACGGGATTGTTCCCGAAGGATGGGGGCTTTACTGACTTTCCTCAAGTTCCGGGCGGCCAAAATGCCACCCCTGCCCCAACTGGACACCCATTTCCCGCAGGATTCGGGCGGTTTCCGCATCCTCGATGCATTCCGCCACGGTGACGATGCCCTCGCGCCGGGCGAAACCAGCCAGGCTTTCGACGATGGCCGCGATTTTCCGCTCCTTTGTCAGGTTGGACACCATCCAGCCCTCGATTTTCAGGAAGCTGATGGGCAGGCGGGCCAGGTAGAGAAAGGAGGAGTAACCGCTGCCGAAATCGTCCAGTGCAAGGCGGAAACCGAAGTCCAGCAAGGGCTTCAGGTCCGCCTCCAGGGTATCCAGGTTGCTCAGGAACTGGCGCTCGGTGATCTCGAAAACGATGGGCTTGATGGGCCCCATCGTCACCCCGCAGGCCTGGCAGTAGGCTTGCGCATTGCTCAGCATCTCCTCCACCAGATCGCGACGCGCCAGGAACTGGGGCGACAGGTTGACGAAGTGGGCAAAGTCCGGCCCCACCACGCCGCTGCCCAGCTTGCGCGAGCAGCGCGACATGGCCTGGCCGGCGATGTAGCGGTCGATCTCGGGCATGAGGCCGAGGCCTTCCGCCGCCTCGATGAACTCCCCCGCCGCTACCAGCCTGCCGTCGGGGAGCAGCACCCTGGCCAGGGCCTCATCGGCCACCGCCGCGCCGGTTTCCAGGTCGACGATGACCTGGCTGACCATGCGCAGGCCATCGTCGCGCAAGGCCCGCTTGATGATCTGCGACGGCCAGAGCACGGCATTCACGTCACGGACTTCCACCCGGTCCCGGCCGCCGCTCTTGGCTTGGTATAGACAGGAGTCCGCCATTTCAATCGCGGCGTGGCAATCCGGATCCTCCCTGGCCGGCAGGCCGATGCCGGCGGAGAGGGTGATGGCGATATTGCCCGCCTCGGTGGAAATCGGCTGGGCCTTCACATGTCCCATCAGCCGCTGCATGACGTAAACAGATTCCTGCTGGTCGGCCGCACGCAGAAACAACAGGAATTCCTCGCCGCCCCAGCGCGCCAGCCAGTCCTCCTCGCGCAGGCCGCTCTCCAGCCGACGGGCGACCACCCTGAGCACCTCATCGCCGATGGCATGGCCGTAGCGGTCGTTGACGCGCTTGAAATGATCGATGTCCACGAGGGCGACGGCGAAGCCTTCGTTGTGGCGGCGTGCCCGCGCCAGCTCTTCCTGCAGGCGGGTCTCCGCCGCGCGGCGGTTGAGCAGGCCGGTCAGGGCGTCGGTCAGGGCATGACGTTCCAACAGGATTTTCTGGCGCGCCTGGTAAAGGTGATGGCCAAGCCAGCCGGCCACCAGTTCCATATAGGCAATATCGGCCTGTTCGAAGCCATCGGACATTTCCTGGCGGCGCATGAAAGCCAGGACGCCCTCGACCTCCTCGCCGGTCCAGACCGGGATGCCGGCGTAGGCCCGCATGCCCTCGTTTCGCACGAGGTGATGGCCGCACAGTTCCGGATGGCATTCCAGGTCGGCGATGAAAAGGGGCGCGCGAGAGAGGTGGACGTTGCTGCAGATCGTATCCGAGGCATCCAGCACCATGCCCTCTGGCAGGACACCGAGCGGGTCGTGGGCCAGCCGGACTTGGTAGTGTGCGTTGAATTCACCCAGCACCGCCAGATCCATCTCCAGGGCGACGGCCGCTTCACGCAATATGGCGCGGGAACGGTCCACATCGCTCAGGTCATGGCGGGTGGCCTGTTTCCATAGGGCATTCAGACGCTCGGACTGGCGTGAGAGCTCGGAAAGACTCAGCGGCCTCGCCTGCCCCCCGATAGCGCCCTCCCCTATGGATCGAAAAGATTGATCCCTCATTTTTCGTCTTCTTTTTCTTTGCACTTGTTTTCATGATCGCCCAGGCTGGCACCCGGGCACCAGCGGAACATTTCCCCAGGGCTTTCCCCGATATCCGGGGGACACTGACATGGCGGATCCGGCGTACGTCGGCCGTCCAGGGCAGCCAGGAGGCTAACTGTCTCCCCAATACGGCGTGGCGATGCCCTCGCCCAGGTCCGCCTCCACCAGGCGACGGCGTATCTCCAGCAGTCTCCGGATCAGAGCCGGCTCGGCCTTGCCGTAGGCCTCCGCGTCCGGCGTGCGTTTGACCACCACGCCCAGCAGTTCGGTGATGGCGTTGCCGATGGAGTTCTGGCTGATGGTGACAATGAGTTTGCCGGCGTCGTTGCGGTAGATGAGCTGCTTGAAGGCGGGTTGCCAGCGTATGGAGTTGGCGTACTTGGCGTCCTTGATGCAGCGGTCACGCACCATCTTGGCGGTCTTCAGGAGATCGTTGTTGAACAGCAGCTTGTTCTCCACCAGGTCCGGGAAATGGATGTCCCGGGCCATGGGCGCGTTGCGGGTGGAGACCTGGCCGAAGAAGGTGCGGTAGAAGTCGATGAACCCCTTGAGCAGCGCATCGTATTCTTTCCAGAAACGCACTTCCTTCAAAGACGCGGCACCGCCGGTCACCTCCCAGCTGGGCAGGCCCTGGGGATAACCGGTCAGGGCGATCTTGCAGGAACCTGCCTCGCAGGGACGCAGGATTTCCAGGTCCAGCTCGTCGAAAAAGGCCCGGTAGACGTCACGCATGTAGGCCTGGAACAGGGAATGCTGGCCGCCGTCGGTAAGGTTGGGATTGCTGGCGTCGGCGATGGGCGCATCGCGCAACCGGGCCTTGTCGAAGACGATGAAGTGGTTGTGCAGCATGCGGATGCTGGGCACCCCCGGCGAGGTCAGGGGCCAGGTGGCGTCCAGGCTCGCCTCGCCGGCTAGCACCAGGTGGCTGTCCGGGTCCGGATAGTTCTCCAACATGTACGAGAGGATGACCTCGTTCATCCGGTTCCAGACATTCTTCACGTGTTCCGGGACCTGGGTGCGGCGCACCGGCCGGCCCAGGGGGTCCAGGATGGTCTGGGAGGTGTTGTAGATGATGGAGGTATCGAACTCGTTGCTGTGGCCCAGGGCCTTGCGGTAGAGCAACAGACCTTCCGGGTTCTGCAGCAGGCCGTTGTTGTGGACCAGGTCGTTCAGGTTCTCGGTGCTGTTGAAGAACTCATTGGGCTTCATGCCCTCGGGCACTTCCAGGGGGATCTGGCGGAAGGGGGTGACGATTTCGCGGGGGCCGGACTGCATGTTCTTGTTCCGTGTGTCGGTGTTGTGGGGACGGTCCAGGCCGTCCGGAAAACGATCATAGACGAACAGCCGCCGCTGGCAAGCCGGGGAGACGGACGCAGCCCAAGCCCCGGGGACGTCCGCGGAATGCATGCGACAAAAAAGGCCGGGCGCGAGCCCGGCCTATTCTCGGAGGTGACGCGAACTATTTCTTGGTCACCTTCTTGGCGTGGCTGTGCTTCTCGCGCAGGTCCGCCGCCATTTCCTTGATGTCGGCCAGGTCGCGCAGCATCTCACTCCAGCCGTACCACAGGGCATAGTCCGGGTTGGCGTGGAAGGTGCCCTGGAAGGTGCGCATGCGGTGCTTCAGGTGCATCTCGAACAGGCGGTGCTCGATGGGGCGTGGCGCATCATGGAAGGCGAGCAGGTCGGGGAAGGCGTAAGCATAGCCCGCCGGCTTGTCGATGACGCCGTCCTTGTACAAGGCGGCGATGATGCGGATGGCATCGGCCAGCAGGTGGTCGGCCTCGCGGATGATCTTGTCACCCTTCTCCAGCTCGCCCTTCGCGAAGCGCTCGGCGTGGCACTGGGTGCAGGTCTTGATCATCTTGTTGCGCTCCTTGTCGAAGGAGGCCTGGTCCAGGCGCGCCACATCGGCGGCCTTGACCGCGTCCAGTCGGCCGGTGGGCTTGCCGCTCGGGTCGAGCACGCCCAGGGCCTGGAGGATGGTGACTTGGTCGGCCTTCCATTGCGGATCATCCGGCAGCGGCAGGCGAACGGCGAGGAAGCCCCAGGCGGTGCGCACCTCGTGGTCGCCGTCCTGCATGTGGCAGGTCTGGCAGGTGGGCGCGGCGGTGGTCTCGGGCAGGATGCCGGACTGCTTCAGCAGGTAGCGCACGCCGTGCTTGGAGGAGGAATACATCTCCCACTGGGGATGGTCGAAGCCCATGTGACAAGTCTGGCAGGCCTGGGGCTGCTGGGCCTCCTTCTTGCTGAAGGTGTGGCGGGTGTGACAGGCGTCGCAGTTGGCGTTGCCGTAGTGGTTGCCGCCGGCCTTGAGCTTGGCGACCTCCTCCTTGGACTTGGTGCCCATCTTGTGGCAGCCGCCGCAGCCCTTCATGCCCTCGGACAACTGCCTGGGCAGCATGTGGGTGGTGGGCATGGCCTGCATGGCCGTCCACGCGTGGTTGTGCTTGCCCTTCTTGAACTGGGCTTCCTGCTTGTCGTGGCAGGAACCGCAGGTATCGGCGGTGGGCATGGTCGCCAGCTTGGCGTCATCCTTGCTCATGTGCTTCTTGCCATGGCAGGTGGCGCAGGTGGCCTTGTCCTTGGTGGCCTTGGAGTGCTTGCTGGCTTCCCAGTCGGCGACGACGCCCGGCGAGGTTTTCATGTGGCAGTCGACACAGTCGTCGGCCCGGGCAAAACCCAGGACCAGCATTGACAGCAGTACGACGAGAATGATGCGCGGCATGTTTGCCTCCCAAGCGGCCATGAAGGAGTTGTGGTTTTAAGCCGCCCGGGCGGAAATAAAAAATGATGGCAATCAATAAGCCTCGCTCGGACGGGAACTATTTTTCCGTTTTCCGCTCGCCGTCTCGGCTTTCGAGCCAGCCCAACACCGCGCCGGTCGCGGCCGGCACCGCCCGCCCCACCGGAGCGCTGAGTGCTTCGCCGAACTCGAACTCCGGCGCCGCTTCCACGCCCACCACACGGATTTCCGCGGGCAGATCGAGGCCCAGTTCCCGGCCCAGGGCGATGGCCGTGGCCAGGCTCAGGTCGTGAACCGAGGCGGTGTGATGGATGCCCAGCTCGTTCATCCCATCCATATCCAGTCCATGCAGGGTGCCGGCCGGCGCGCCGGTGGCCATGGCATCCACGATCAGCGCACGGCGATAGCCCACCAGGCGCTCCATCAGGGCCAGCCCCCCCAGAGACAGGCACAGGACATCGACAGCCGGGTCGTCCAGCTTCTCGCGCACCGCCTCCGCCACCCGCCAGCCCACCCCGTCGTCCCCCAGGATGGGGTTGCCCAGGCCGACGACCAGGGTGGTGGCGGTCATCCGCGCACCACCTCGATCACCTCGCCCCCCGCGTCACGGATGCTGATCTCCAGTGGAATCTTGCCCGGCAGGGAATGGGTGGCGCAGCCCAGGCACGGGTCGTAGGCCCGGTAGGCCATCTCGATGCGGTTCAACAGGCCCTCGGTGACCACCGTACCGGCCCTGATGAAGGACTGGGCCGCTTTCTTGATGGACATGCCCATGGCGGCGTTGTTGTTGGTGGTGCCCACCACCAGGTTGACCATGGTGAGCAGGCCACGCTCGTCGGTGCGGTAGTGGTGGGTCAGGGTGCCGCGCGGCGCCTCGACGATGCCCACGCCTTCCGTCGGCGCCTGCGTCGGCAAGGCGCGCACGTCCTGGGAGGTGATGTCCGGATCGGTGGCCAGTTCCACCCAGCGCTCGGCGGCGTAGAGCAGTTCGATGAGCCGCGCCCAGTGGATGGCCAGGCGGCTGTGGGCGGGCTTGCCCAGGGTGGCGACGAACTTCTCGTACTCGGCCTGGGCCAGGGGCGTGGCCATGCCCTCGGAAACGTTCAGGCGGGAAAGCGGCGTGGCCATGTACACGCCGGAATCGGCGCCGTCCACGAAGCCTTTCCAGCCCACCTTCTTCAGGTACGGGAATTTCAGGTAGCTCCAGGGTTCCACCCGCTCGGCGATCCAGTCGGTATAGTCCCTGGGCGAGTAGGTGCAGTGATGGCTGCCATCAGGCCCGACGACGCGCACCCGGCCGTCATAGAAATTCACCTTGTTGTAGGCATCCACCAGGCCCATGTAATAGGTCTTGTGGGTGTAGGCATCGCCCAGGATCAGGTCCAGGTAGTCCTTGTTGCCCAGCACCAGGTCGTGGAACACCTGCAAGGCGAACTGGCCGAACTCCACGGCCCAGCGCCCCATCTTCTCGATCTCCCGGCGTTCCGCTTCCGAGATGGCCTTGGTCATGCCGCCGGGGACGGCGGTGCAGGGATGGACCTTGCGGCCGCCGATGATCTCCACGGTGGTGTGGCCGTACTTGCGCGCCTGGATCACCTTGCCGCCGATCTCCAGGCCCACCTTCCTGATGACGCCCAGGATGTTGCGTTCCGCCACCGGGGTGTCCGGGCCCATGATGAAGTCCGGGCCGCCGAGGATGAAGAAGTGGGTGGTGTGGTCGGCGACGAAGAAGGCCGAGTACAGCAGCTCCCGCAACTTGCGCCCGGCAGGGGGCGGGATCAGGCCATAGACCGCGTCGGCGGCCTTGGCAGCGGCCATGTGGTGGGCTTCCGGGCAGACGCCGCAGATACGGTTGGTGAGGGTGGGCATCTCCTCCACCGGGCGGCCCACGCAGAAACGCTCGAAGCCGCGCAGTTCCGGCACCTGCAGATAGGCGTTGGCCACGTCGCCGGCCTCGTCCAGGAAGATCTCGATCTTGCCGTGGCCTTCGAGACGGGTCAGGGGATCGATGCTGATGCGTTGCATGGCTTACTCCTGTTCCGCCAGGGCATCCCGGTTGGCGCGCAACAGGGAATGGGCCAGGCTGAAGCGGTAGAAGCTGCCGGCCGGGTCGGGCAGGCCGTCCAGCACCCGGTCGATGGCGTCCGGCTCCTTTTCGTCCACCACCGAGGCGATGGCGGCCATCAGCCGGGCACCCTGGTCCAGCACGCCAGGGGCGGCGCCATAGCAGCCGATGCAAGGGGCGCCGACATTGGGGCAGCGGGAGTTGCAGCCGCTGCGCGTCGCCGGGCCGGCGCATAGGAGGCCCTGTTCCAGCAGACAGAGGTCGGTGGCAAGGGGCGGCAGTTCCTGGATGCGGGACAGCTTGTCGATGACCTTCACGTCCCGCTTGCGGGCGCATTCGTCGCACACCGTGGAATTGCCGGCACCCAGCACCGCGCCCTTGGGGGGCAGTTCCGCCTCGCCCTTCACCACCTTGATGAGCACGTCCAGGATGGCGGCGATCTGGTGGGATTCTGGCGGACAACCCGGGACGTGGTAATCCACCTCCACCACCTGGTCCAGGGTGCGCACCACGGCTTGCAGGGGCGGCAGGGTCAGGGTGCCTTCCGGCACCTGGCAGGCGACCTGGGGCCGCACGCCTACCGGGTTCTCTGTGCTGGGCGTGGCCGCATTTTCGTCATAAACCCGCTCGAAGATCTGTTCGCGCGGGCTCAGGTTGGCCAGACCCGGAATGCAGCCCTCGTTGGCGCAGGAGCCGAAGGCCACCAGGATCTTCGACTTCTTCCGCAACAGCCTGGCCAGGTGCTCGTTCTCGTCGGTGCGGATGCTGCCGTTGAACAGGGTGACCAGGATGGACTCGT